>Ga0308158_10003006_pt1 | contig 15238 bp, 11 predicted proteins | sample PhyBR2_FD_201038 | JGI IMG/M metagenome (GOLD analysis project Ga0308158, IMG submission 201038) | Phyllosphere microbial communities from UC Gill Tract Community Farm, Albany, California, United States - DLSLB.R2 | ecosystem: Host-associated > Plants > Phyllosphere > Unclassified | place: USA... | reverse complement strand
CTCTCGAAAGAGACCGTGCCACGGCATCCCGCGAAGAATTGGTGGAACGCGGCGAGGACGCCGATGAACCAGCCGATTACGAGGACCGCCCGGATGCCCGGGTGGATAGCCCGTTGGAATCCGAAGAAGTCACATTGGAAGAAAACTCCATTGTGATTTCCGACGCTGACGACGAGGACCTCGACGACGAAGATCAAGAGGGCGTCGAGGAAGACGATCTTGACCAGGTTCTTGCCTCGCTCGAAGAAGGCCTGGAGGCCGATGACGCCGAAAGCTTCTACTCGGATAAGTGGGAGCCAAGCGATTGGCACTGGTCAGCTATTGATTTATGCGAGGATCCGGCGGCAACGCTGTGGTCCGATGCGATGACCGGCCTTGCATCACGCGAGGGGTGGGAACTGACCATCAAGCGCTACTACGGCACGCTGGTGGCCGTGGCCAAGGCACTGCGCGAAGAGCTCCAGCAGCGCACCCCCGCTGATCTTGTTTGCTACGTCGCCGATGAGGACCATGCCGAGAAGCTCTTGCGGCTTTGCCTGACTGACCAGCAGCTTTCCAAGTATTTCCCGCAGCTCTCCGCGCTCGTTGAAGGGGAATGACACGAACTGAAAAATCGGGCAAGGACTTGGCTAGAATGAGGGCGGTGGCCTGTGTGCTGCCCGCCCCATTCATTCTCACCGCCGGGAGAAAAATTTCGTGAGTAAGACCGTCCTGGACAAAGTCGCCATCCGCCGCGCACTGATTTCCGTCTACGACAAGACCGGCCTGGAGGAGCTGGCCGCCGGACTGCACGCTGCAGGCGTCCAGCTGGTATCCACCGGTTCCACCGCCAAGAAGATCGCCGCTGCTGGAATTCCGGTGACTGAGGTTGAGCAGGTGACCGGTTCGCCTGAAATGCTCGACGGCCGCGTCAAGACCCTGCACCCGCGCATCCACGGTGGCATCCTTGCTGACCGCCGCGTTTCCGAGCACATGGACACCCTGTCCTCGATGGACATCGAGCAGATCGACCTGGTGGTCGTCAACCTCTACCCCTTCGTGCAGACCGTTGCTTCCGGCGCATCCCAGGATGAAGTTGTCGAGCAGATCGACATTGGCGGCCCGGCCATGGTCCGCTCGGCTGCCAAGAACCACGCAGCGGTATCGATCGTTGTCGACCCGGCCTTCTACCCGCAGGTGATCTCCGCAGCTGCTGATGGCGGCTTCGACTTGAAGACCCGCCAGCGTCTTGCTGCCAAGGCCTATGCCCACACCGCAGCCTATGACACCGCGGTGGCTTCGTGGACCGCCAGCCAGTTCCTGGACGAAGATGGCGACGGCGTCATCGACTGGCCAGCCTACGCAGGCGTCGCCTTGCAGCGTTCGGCAGTGCTGCGCTATGGCGAAAACCCGCACCAGCAGGCAGCGCTCTACGTTGACGAAGCGGCGCCAGCCGGCATCGCCCAGGCTGACCAGCTGCACGGCAAGCCAATGAGCTACAACAACTACGTTGATGCCGACGCCGCATTGCGTGCCGCTTTCGATTTCGAGAAGCCGGCGGTGGCTGTTGTGAAGCACGCCAACCCCTGCGGCGTTGCCGTGGCTTCCGACGATGCTGCCGATCCGATTGCCGACGCGCACCGCAAGGCGCACGCTACCGACCCTGTCTCCGCTTTTGGCGGCGTGATTGCCGCTAACCGCACGGTGACCAAGGAAATGGCCGAGACCGTCAAGGGCATCTTCACCGAGGTCGTTATCGCACCGGACTTCGAAGCTGAAGCCGTCGAGATCCTTTCGGCAAAGAAGAACATCCGCTTGCTGGCGATGCCGGAAGGCTATGACCGGAACAAGAACGAGTTCCGCCAGGTTTCCGGCGGCATGCTAGTTCAGGCAGGCGACAAGATCGACGCCGAAGGCGACAAGCCAGAGACCTGGACCCTTGCTGCGGGCGAGGCTGCTGACGCGGCAACCCTTGCTGACTTGGAGTTCGCATGGAGCGCGGTGCGCGCAGCGAAGTCCAACGCCATCTTGCTGGCCAGCAATGGCGCAGCGGTCGGCATTGGCATGGGCCAGGTCAACCGCATCGATTCCTGCAAGCTTGCCGTTGAGCGTGCTAACACCCTCGGTGTGAAGGTCGAGTCCGGCGCAGATGCTGCCGGCGGTGCCGAGAATGCTGACGGAGCTGCTTCGGAGCAGCGTGCTGTGGGCTCCGTGGCTGCCTCGGATGCCTTCTTCCCATTCGCTGATGGCCTGCAGATCCTGATCGATGCTGGCGTCAAGGCTGTTGTGCAGCCGGGCGGGTCGGTGCGCGATGAGGAAGTGATCGCAGCCGCGAACGAAGCCGGCATCACGATGTACTTCACCGGTGCACGCCACTTCTTTCACTAGGAAGTAACAGCGGGTCGCCATAAAGGCCCAGGCTCTGATTCCTAAAGGATTCGGAGCCTGGGCCTTTTGCTTCGGAAAGCATCATATTTCTAGCGCAGGGGCCTCCTGCGTTTGATCAGCAACAAGGCAATACCGATACCTGCACCAATCGAGATGAGCCCAAGCCAAGAATACGGATGCGGTTGCATGATCCAGGCCCACGGAAAGTACTCTCCGGATTTGCTGCGGGCGAAGGCCGAACAGAATGCAACGTAGGCGACGGGCACTACCGTTGCAGTTGCGCCCATTCCGAACAATATTCCCACAAGCCAGAATGCCATCAGGGTCGCTAGATCCCTAACAAAAACGAGGGTTGGGAATTGCCCGCCCCCGGCCAGGGCGACAGCCAGCGCGCAGACAACGGACGCAATGACCAGCATTGCGCCTGCGAACCCCATAGAATGCGCCCAAATATTGCGCACTGACGAGAGCATCCAGTGGCAATGGGATCCATGAATGCTCGCACCGAGGATGATGCTAAGCACTAAGGCCGGAATGACCGGAGCGGGCATTTGCGTAGGCATGAATAAAGAACCCAAAAAGGGTATTGCAATAAATTGTTGGCCAAAGACTCCGGCCGCTGCACCGCAAAGTACTGCGCTGACCATGCATAGAACAATTCCCCGGGTACGCAAGGCCAGAATCATTTAGAGCCCTTCGGCAATTGCGGAACTTCGCATCGTGAAAGTTGTTCATAGGTAGTCAGAGCCCAATCTTGCTGCTGCCGCGGTGACATGCTTCTGAGCTTCTGATTGCTGGATTCGGTATCAATACCCAGTACCGATCTAAGCGCGTACGCCGTGCTCCAATCCTGCAATACTTCAAATGCCGCGTATTGCTTGTCGTAATCGTCGTTGTCGCACAAGTGGTTGAGGACTTCCGCCGAGTAGGAGCTCGCAGCAGCGTAAACGGCTTGATCATCGGTGTACCAAGGTTCAAATGACGTGACCAATACGCCGGTTTGGACCACTTTGGCATCATCATTGCGTTCCGCGGTGACTCTGTCTGCTTCGGGGAAACCTAAGTCAGAGAGGATTCTTACGCTTTGCGCCACCAACTCACTTCGGTCACCTCCAAAGCGCTGGACCTCGTTGAGACAAACCTTGGGACGGTGGCCCGTGCATGTGAAATCTTCAGCTGCATCGTTGACTACCGGAGTGCCATCAAGGGGGCTAGATATCGAAAGTCCAGCCACTAGCGCGAACACAATAAATGAGTATCCCAAAGCATACTTGCCCTTGCTTGCCCGACCGGAAATTTTCTTTTTCGCCAAAGGGTTGCTATTTCCAGCCAACGCCAAAAAACCAATTGAGATGAGCGACGAAAATACGATCAGCGTCCACACCGCACGATAATCCAACGATTGAGCAGCCATGCAGCAACCGTTTAGAGTCATGCCGGCTAGATAATGAGCAGGGAAATAATCTGATGTTCCGGTAAACGCAAGGAAAAGATAACTCAACACCAGCGCCAACGGAACTGCGAATCGTCCAGGTAGCCACTGCCCAAGCAAGTAGCCAAAGGCTGAATGGGCAAGAATTGCCAACAGATAGCCGACAACTACGAGCCAGAGTTTCGGCTCAAATAGTTGCCCTGATGGGACTAGCAGATAGACAACGATAACAATCTGAATCACAGACGCGGCCAAGAAAGTTGGCCATAGCCTGTCAAAAATGCGTGCTGAGTAGCCGCGCGACGAAAGTTCAAGAACTCCTCGGCTACTTCTTTCTCGGCTGGACTCTAGCGAGGAACCGATCGAGGCCAGAAGGCAAGAGAATAACAGTGTGGTTGATGCTCCTGAAACTGCGGCGGGACTGTTGCCTAGGACGGAATCCATATCCGTATAGCTGGACAAATAGACGAGAGCTACAATCAAGAAGATTGGCATCAGCCACAACGACGGACGTTTTTTCAGGGGGAGCATCAGCGTTCACCCATTACAAGCTGTCCGTAAGCCGCACGAATTCGATCACGCGGGTCAACGTGCTGGTCGCCGCCGAGCTGCATGAATTCAGAAACTGAGCCGTGGAATTTCTGTTGGCCTTGATCGAAAACTAATACCGAGTCGAAGGTTCCGTCTATGTCCTCGGTCTGATGAGTTGATACGAGAACAATCTTTTTCGGATCCATGCCCTGCAGAATTTTCTGGAATCTTTCACGCTGATTAGGATCCAATCCTGCCGTAGGCTCATCTAACAAGATGACAGAAGCATCGTGCGCCAACGCGCCGGCTAAACCGAGCCGCCTCTGCTGGCCGCCAGACAGCGCAGTTGCCTTATGCATTGCCATCTCAGTGAGACCGACTTGTTCCAGCGCAATAGGTGCGGCGGACTTGGCTTCTTTCCGACTGGCACCTTTGAGCCACGCCGAGTACCTAACATGTTCTTCCACCGAAAGACCTGCAACGGGCACAAAGTCTTGGGGCAACCAAGCTACGTGCTTGCGATACGCCCGAATGTTTGTAAACTGCACTGATCCTGCGCCATGCTTAAGCTCGACGATCCCGGTGTTAGCGTGCAGAGCAGTTGCCAGCAAGGATAAGAGTGTCGTTTTTCCTGCACCATTTGGTCCAAGGATAGCTGTCTTCCCTGAATTGAAAGCCATGCTCACCGCGTCGAGGAGCGGATCACCGCCAGTGTAGGAAAAAGACAGATTCGTGATTTTCAGTTTTTTCATTAGTACGTTTGCGTGACCTTTTTGGCAGTGAGCCTTACTCCGGAGGATAGGCCAGCAATTTTCTTGATTGTAAAGTGATAGGTGCTCTTTTTGCGGTCACCGAAGTTTACTGAACCGCATCCCTTGGTGGTCTTCGTAGAAACTGTTTTTGCCGGGAGGAGCGCGCCTCGATGATCTACCAGTGCTACGGTAATGCTTCCGACGCTTTTTGGCGTTCCCCAAGTTTCTGAGCAAGTTTTGAAAGTTGTTTTGGTTGCTACGGAATCAGTATTTTGGTCGTTCCAGCTACGAGACGAAAATCCGGTGAGAGCGTTGGTGATGGATGAACTCCATCATCCTTCGGCCAATGACGGTGCCGCGGGGATGATAACCAGCCCAGCAATTAGTGTGGTTACTAGTGAGAGTTTTCCTCTAAATTTCATGATATATCCCGTATTTTCTAGTTGCAGCCCCCACCGCACGTCAAGAAACTATAAACGGTGTGCAGTAAAATCTCAAATCAGAGGCATTTTAAACCAGTTATCGTAACGATCTAATCCGGTTTGATTTCATGTATCTCTTTGTCTAATGCGAGTAACGGCCGCATCGACTTCAGTGTTTTCTGAGTCAATAGGGAGGGGTGGTTATGCGGATTTTCAGGACTGCGACAATACCTGCATCCGGATCGAGTAACGCAAGGAATGGCAGATGAATTCTACTTTGAGCGCGTCTACCTGGGAGGGGTGAAGTTTGCGAAACAAGAAATTGTTCAACAACATCTTGCCAAGGTTGTTCAACAACCTGTAATGTCTTGTGCGTTACATTGATTCTGTGACAGCTGTCACCACTATCGCATTGGAACGTCACCATGGCACTTCCTGAGTCAAAGACTGAAATGAGCCCCAAGGCGCGGCGCACCGCCCTGCTGGGAGCCATGTTCTTGATGGCCACCAGCGCCATCGGTCCCGGGTTCATTACCCAGACCACCGAATTCACGGTACAAATCGGCGCGGCCTTCGCCTTCGCCATTGTCGTGTCGATCCTCGTTGATATCGCGGTGCAGCTGAACGTCTGGCGCGTCATTGGCGTTACCGGGATGCGCGCCCAGGAACTTGGCAATAAGGTTCTGCCCGGCGTGGGCTGGTTCTTGGCAGTCCTTGTATTCATCGGAGGCATGGTCTTCAACATCGGCAACATCGCCGGTACCGGACTTGGCGTGAACGCGATGCTCGGTGTGGATGCCAAGATTGGCGGAGCGATCTCAGCTGTCGTCGCAATCCTGATCTTCCTGTCCAAGAAAGCCGGAATGGCTTTGGACCGCATCGTCGTGCTGCTCGGTGCCATCATGATCCTCTTGATGATGTACGTAGCAATCGTGGCCGCCCCACCTGTTGGCGAAGCCCTGCGCAACGTGGTCCTGCCTGAGAAGATCGACTTCCTGATTATCACCACGCTGATCGGTGGCACCGTCGGCGGCTACATCACCTACGCTGGCGCCCACCGCATGATTGATTCGGGCACCAGCGGCATTGAGCACGTCAAATCAATTTCCAACATCTCGATCCTGGCCATCATTGTCACCGGCATCATGCGAGTGCTCTTGTTCCTGGCGATCCTCGGAGTTGTTGCCGGCGGTGTGGTTCTGGCCAGCGACAACAAGGCTGCCGAAGCCTTCGGCCACGCCGCAGGCGACATCGGCATTCGCGCCTTCGGCATCATCCTCTGGGCAGCGGCCCTGACGAGCGTTATCGGTGCGGCCTACACATCGGTCTCCTTTATTACCAAGCGAACCACCTCGGAACGCACCCGCAATTTGATCACCGTCGGCTTCATCGCGGTCTGCGGCGTCATCTACCTGTTCCTGGGCAAGGCACCAGCCACCCTGCTGATCTTCGCCGGCGCATTCAATGGCTTGATCCTGCCTGTCGGTTTCGCAGTTCTTCTATGGGTAGCCTGGCGACGCAGGGACCTCATGAGCGGCTACCAGTACCCGAAGGTCCTGCTGCTCGTGGGCGTGCTGGCTTGGCTGCTGAGCGTGTTCCTCGGATGGAACTCGTTGACCGGCCTGGCCGCGCTCTGGCGGGCCTAAGGCGGCAAAAGAATGGAAAGCATCAAAGACCTGGACTTGGGCCAACGAGCCGCATTGTCCCCGAAGCAAGCGCGAGAGTTTTTTCGCAAAGGCCAAGTGCTTCCCACGGCGGGAATCAGCGCCGGGTATGCGCAGGCGAACCTGATGATCGTGCCGCGAGAGCTGGCATTTGATGTTCTGCTCTTCGCCCAGCGCAACCCCAAGTCCTGCCCGTTGCTGGGTGTGCTTGAAGCAGGGGAAGTGTCCAGTGAACTGCTGGCTGGCGGAGACATCAGAACCGATGTTCCGAAGTACGTGGTCTATGAAAATGGGGTCAAGGTTGCTGAACCCACCGACCTGACCGAGTATTGGCGCGAAGATTTGGTCACCTTCATCATCGGCTGTTCGTTCACCTTTGAGTCAGCCTTGATGGACAACGGAATCTCCGTCGCGCACATTGACCAGGGCGTCAACGTTCCCATGTATAAGACCACTACGCGGAGCACCACAGCCGGGGCTATCTCCGGTCCAATGGTGGTGTCGATGAGGCCCATTCCCGCTTCCCAAGTCGCTGATGCTGTTCGGATCACCTCCCGGTATCCAGCAGTGCACGGAGCGCCGGTGCATATCGGCAATCCGGAAGAGCTAGGAATTACTGATTTGTCGAAGCCAGACTTTGGCGATGCCGTCGACATCCCGGAAGGCAGCGTGCCAGTGTTCTGGGCCTGCGGCGTCACGCCACAAGCAGCTGTCATGGAGTCGAAGCCGTCGCTGGCCATCGGCCACGCGCCCGGCCACATGCTGATTACCGACATCAAGGATTCGCAGTATCAAGTCCCATAACTAAAAAAGTGCTGCGGTGTTCGCCCCTTCCGGGAAGAACACCGCAGCACTCATTTAAACTGCAAGCCTTGCCTAGCGCTGATTAACCCAAGCTTCTACTTCGGCCAGGCGCTCTCGTTTCGCAGTCTCATCTATGAATGATGATTCAAAGGAGTTGCGGGCCAACTGCGCCAATTGCCCGGTGCTGAAGTTGAAGGTCTCCATGAGGGAAGCAAAGTTGGAGTCCATGTAGCCGCCGAAATACGCCGGATCATCGGAATGCACCGAAACCTTCAAGCCCGCTTCAAGCATGGATGGCAGCGGGTGATCGGCCATCGTATCCACCGCGCGCAGTCGGATATTCGAGAGCGGGCAGACGGTCAGGGGCATCTGTTCTGCAACGAGCCGCTGCACCAGCTTCTCATCGTCCAGGCAGCGAATGCCGTGATCCACGCGCTCCACCTTGAGCAGGTCCAGGGCCTGCCAAATGTAGTCTGCGGGGCCTTCTTCACCGGCATGGGCGACCACGTGCAAACCGCTTTCGCGGGCCAGGTCGAAAACTTCGACAAAGAGCTCCGGCGGGAAACCCAGTTCAGAGGAGTCCAGCCCGATGCCGTCGATATCGTGCTTCTCCGCAATCATCAGGCGCAGCAGTTCCAAAGCCTCGCTGGCCGGTGCATGGCGCCAGAAACAGGCAATGAGCTTATGCGAGATTCCCCAGCGATCCTGCGCTTCGCCCAGTGCGTCACGAATTCCTGCGATGACATCGCGCAGGTCCATGCCGCGTTCAACATGGGCCTGGGGATCGAAGAACAATTCCACGTGGCGCACGCCTGAGGCATGCGCACGCTGCAAATAAGCCATGGTGATTTCGTGGAAATCCTCGCGGGTGCGAAGCACCAGCATGTTGGCGTAGAACAAATCCAAGAACGACTGCAAATTACTGAACTCATACTGTGCCCGCAGCTCGTCAATTGAGCTGTAGGGAAGTTCTATCGAGTGCTTTGCGGCCAGCGACATGATCATCTCGGGTTCCAGGGTTCCTTCGAGATGGATATGCAATTCGGCAACGGGCAAGTTCACGGGCGGAACCTTTCAGCAACGGCTATTGGATGCGGGTTCACTGGACTAGGCAGGAGCTCGCAAGATTGCCTTAAACCATACGCTGACAAGCTAGGTGCTTGCAGTTCGAGGTTTCGAATCCGCAGCCAATGTATCAGGTGAACGCCGGTGGGAGCCCATCATGAGTGGCCCTTCGGGAAACTGGGCCATCGACAGGCACCAGGAACGCTAAAAATCGCGGAAATCCAGAGAACGATGCGCCTCTTTGCGCCATGCCGGCCATGCCCTTCTCGGCAACGGGCAACGACGATGCACCGCATGAAGGTGAACGTGCAGACTCTGAGCGACCGCACTATCGGTGAGACAGAAATCGCAAGCCATCCGCTGTGGCCCAGGGGGTGCTGGCGCTATTTTGACGCCCCGTTGATGTGTTCGAGCAACTCTGCTTCAGCCTTGTCCAAGTATCCCCGCAGGGCCGAGGCCGCTTCATCGCGCTGGCCTTCACGCAGCAGTTCTACCAAGCGGGCATTTTGCTCCACATAGTGCGAGTGGAAATCCGGGGCGTCGCTCATCGCATGGAAGACCAGGCGCATCCGTGCCAGTACTCGGCCCATGAGTTCTTGGACCAAGCTGCTATCCGAGGAACGAACCAGTTGCTGGTGGAAGGCCTGATTGGCGCTGGCCATCCGAGGTATGTCCCCGGCAGCCAGGGCTGCGCGCGCTTCAACGATGATGGTGCCCAGCTGCTCCAAATCCAGTTCCGGGCCCCACGCCAGGCAAGCTGGCTCAATGGTGCGGCGCACGGCGTAGATTTCCCGCACATCATCGGCGTCCGGCGACGCAACAAAAACCCCGCGGTTGGGGATTCGGGTGATGATCAGTTCACTGTCCAGCAGGGTGAAGCTTTCACGCAAGGTATTGCGCGAAAGCCCCAGCGACTCTGCCAAGGACTGCTCGGACAGCTTGTCTCCGGGCAACAACTCGCCTTCTGCGATTCGGGTGCGCAAAAGATTCGCGGCCCAAACACTGCTATGCGCATGGGGTGCTTTGGCCGGAAGCGCGGAGAGACTGCTGCTGGAGTTCATTAGTCCAATTTATCCCAACTCGATGCTGGAAAAGGAACAAGCGCCAACTCGGTTACCGGATGCTGCCCAACGCGTCGGAACGCCGTACCGCAGCCCCGATCTCAAGGTCCGACGCAGTGAAAACGCCTTCGCGATGAGCCGCTACGGCAGACTCCATCTTCATTGCTTCAACCACGGCCACCGTTTGTCCCTTGGAAACGGCCTGGCCATCTTCGACAGCGAACCGGACGAGGTTGCCATCCATCGGGCTGAGCACCGCGGCCGCATCGTGCTCGGAAGCCTGCTCTGCCTGAGCCGAATTCATGGCGCCAGCACCCGACGGGTTGCGCAACGCGTTGGTGAGAGCCATGGGCAGTCCAAGCTGCACAGCCTTGCCATCCAGCTCAATGGTGATCGTTTCCCGGCTGGTATCCAGCTGGTCGAGATCCATCTGGTCGCTGGCCTCGACTTCATTGAGGAATTCATCCTCGATCCAGGTGGTGTAGACCTTCAGCTGCTCTCCGGCGAAATCCAGATGGTCAATGACCGCGCGGTGGAAAGGCAGGACTGTGGGCACGCCGGCAATGGTGATCTCATCCAGCGCCAAGCGTGCCCGGCGCAGGGCCTGGTTGCGGTCGGCGCCGTGGACAATCAGCTTGGCAATCATCGAGTCGTAGAACGGCGGAATGACAGAACCGCTGCGAACACCGGAATCGATACGCACCCCGGCGCCGGTTGGGGCCTCGAAGCGCTCTACCGTCCCTGGGGCAGGGAGGAATCCGCGGGCAGGGTCCTCGGCATTAATGCGGAATTCAAAGGCATGGCCCTGGGGCGTTGGGTCTTCGCCCAGGGACAGCGGCAGGCCATCAGCGATGCGGAACTGCTCCGCCACCAGATCCACGCCGGCCGTTTCCTCGGTGATAGGGTGTTCCACCTGCAAGCGGGTATTGACCTCCAAGAAGGAAATCAGGCCGTCTTGGGCCACCAGATATTCGACGGTGCCGGCGCCGACGTAGCCAGCTTCCTTGCAGATCGCCTTGGCTGATTCGTGGATGCGGGTTCGCTGCTCGTCGCTGAGGAACGGGGCTGGCGCTTCCTCCACCAGCTTCTGGTGGCGGCGCTGAAGCGAGCAATCCCGGGTGCCAACGACGACAACATTGCCGTGGGTATCAGCCAGGACCTGGGCCTCCACATGCCGTGGCTTGGAGAGGAAGCGCTCCACGAAGCATTCGCCCCGGCCAAAGGCTACCGTGGCCTCGCGGGTGGCCGACTCGAAGGCCTCGGTGATCTCATCGAGCGTATACGCAATCTTGATGCCACGGCCGCCACCGCCAAAGGCGGCCTTGATGGCCACGGGAACACCGTATTCCTCGGCGAAGGCACGAACCTCTTCGGCATTTTCGGCAGGGCCATCGGTGCCAGGAGCCAATGGCGCGCCGGCGCGAACGGCAATCTGCCGTGCAGTGACCTTGTTGCCCAAATCCTCAATGGCCTGGGGCGAGGGGCCGATCCACTTCATCCCGGCGTCAATGACCGCCTGGGCAAAGCTGGCGTTTTCCGAGAGGAAGCCATAACCCGGGTGGACCGCGTCGGCCGCGCAGCGCTTGGCGATCGCGATGATCTTCTCGATATTCAAGTAGGTGTCCGCCCCGGTGGAACCGTGCAGCGGGTAGGCCTCGTCGGCACGCCGCACATGCAACGCGTCGGCGTCCGGGTCGGAGTAGATAGCTACCGAGGCGATATTGGCGTCAGTGGCCGCCCGGGCAATGCGGACTGCGATTTCGCCGCGGTTGGCGATGAGAACCTTTTTCATGACAATCCTTGGAAGTTATTTGGCCGTCAAAGCGGCTGGGGGCTGGAGGACGAATTGGATCTTGCTTCCCGGGGGAAGCTGGGCCGCGGCGCTGAGTTCTTCGGAGATGACCGTGGCGATCACCGGGTAGCCGCCGGTGACCGGATGATCAGCGAGGAAGAGCACTGGAAGGCCGGAGGGCGGAACCTGCAACGAGCCTCGGGCGACGCCTTCGCTGGCCAGTTCGCCGGTTAGGACGCGTTGCAACGGCTGGTCCCCGGTAGACAACCTGATGCCTACCCGGTTCGATTCGCTGGTGACGTCCCAGAGCTGTTCTGCCAGCTGCTTCAACCCCGCGGGGCCAAACCACTCGGTGCGCGGACCGGGCAGAACCCTGAGCTGATATACGCCCCGGTCATCGGGAACCGGCAAAGTGCTCGGCTGGGGATTGCCGACAATGTGCCCGACGGATGGCTGCTGGACCGGAATGACGGATCCGGAAACCAGCGGATCGGGACCGACTCCGGACAGCGTATCGGTAGACAGCGAACCGAGCACCGGCTTGAGGGTGATGTCGCCACGCACCGCAAGGTAGCTGCGCAAGCCTTGGCCGCCGGGCTCCACGCTCAAGCGCTCGCCGTGCAGCAGCGCAAAAGGAGCGTTGCTGGCTACCTGCCGGGTGGTGCGCACTTGGTCATCTTCCGCCGGAGTGATCCACAACTGCGCCTGTGCTCCGGCATGCGCCAGGACTTGGTCCCCGCAGGCCTCGACTGTGATGCGGCTGCCCAGATTCTCGATGGCCGCCTGGTCCATGCGGTTGCCCACGAGCCGGTTGGCCTGGCGGAAGGCGGTGGGGTCCGCGGCCCCGGCCACGCCAACTCCGAGGTTTCCGTAGCCGATGCGCCCGGCGTCCTGGAGCAGGGATTGCAGGCCGGCATCGATGATCTTCAGGCCGCCGCCAGATGTCTGCTCTGGCTCTTCGACTCGTGCAGCGGGCGCCTGGCTCACCGACAACTTCTCAGTAGCCGGGACGAACTGCACGGTATCCTGCGGCCTGATCAATGCAGGATTTTCGCGCTGCAGGTCCCACATGTGCAGGTCGGTATGTCCGATCAGCTGCCAGCCGCCGGGGGATTGGCGAGGATAAACAGCCGAGTACTCGCCTGCCAGGGCCACAGCTCCGGCCGGGACCTTGGTTCGCGGGGTGTCCCGGCGCGGGACATTCAATTCCTGGTTTTCACCGAGCAGGTAGGCAAAGCCGGGAGCAAATCCGCCGAATACCGCGCGCCATGTCTGGCTTGTGTGGGCATTGACCACTGCTTCGACACTCAGCCCGGTCAGTTCGGCGACCGCGGCAAGATCTTCGCCGTCGTAATGCACCGGAACTTCAACGAGTTTGCCCGCGGTACGAACTGCACAGGCCACTGCAAGTCCTGGCAGGGCTTGCATGGCGCGTTCGGCGCTGTGCCCCGAATCGAACTTCAGCAGCACTGTCTGAGCGGCAGCCAACAGATCGCGCTGTCCGGGCAGGGGAGAAGCTTCCAAAGCGGCATTTAGCGCCAAGACTGCGTCAAGCGAGTCGAGGTCGATGAGCAGGTCTTGCGAGCCTGCCCGGTGGATGGCGCGGATGCTCACGCGAAGCTCCGGATCTGCACGCCGGCGCTTTCCAAGCCGCTGCGCACAGCACGAGCCATGGCAACTGCTCCGGCGGTATCGCCATGAAGGCAGATGCTTTCGGCCGGCATGGTGATGGTGCTGCCATCCACCGCGACAATGGTGCCTTCGGTGGCCAAGCGGATCATGTTGGCGGCGACTTCTTCGGCGTCATGCAGAACCGCGTTGGCTTCGCGGCGGGATACCAATGTTCCATCGGGGTTGTAATTGCGGTCGGCAAAAGCTTCGGCAACGCCGCGCAGCCCAGCGGCTTCGGCCTTTTGCAGGGCGAGCGAGCCAGGCAAAAGCAAAACAGGAAGGTCCGTGCCGAAGGCCTTGATCGCATCAATGACCGCTTGGGCATGTGCCTCGTGATGCACGATGGTGTTGTAGAGGGCGCCGTGGGGCTTGACGTACTTGATTTCTGCACCGGCGCTGCGAGCCAAAGCCTGCAATGCTCCGAGCTGGTACAGGACATCGTCAGCCAGCTCGGTAGCCGAGCAATCCAGGAAGCGGCGGCCGAAGCCGGCCAGATCCCGGTATCCTACGTGCGCGCCGATGGTGACGTTCGCGCTGACGGCATCGCGACAGGTTTGCGCGATGGTGCTCGGGTCTCCGGCGTGGAAACCGCAAGCGATATTTGCAGAGGAGACGGAGGTGAAGATGGCGGCGTCATCGCCCATTTTCCAATTGCCGAAAGATTCGCCTACGTCGGAATTCAGGTCTATGAATGGCATTGTGATCCCCGTCTCGTGAACATGTCTTGGTAAAAGAATGCCCTACTTTCGATAATTGTTCAACAATCTGGGAAAGGTTTCGAAAGATTCCAAGCCTTGTGCGGCTTTGCCTAGGAGAGGCCTACGGCCTTCCCCTCCTCGTCGACATCCATGCGCAAAGCTGCCGGGACTTTGGGCAGGCCCGGCATCGTGGTCAACGCTCCGGTAATGGCAACAATGAAGCCAGCGCCTGTTTTGGGAATCAGTTCGCGGATCTGCAACCTGAATCCACTCGGAGCGCCCAGCAGCTGGGGGTCATCAGAGAAGGAATACTGCGTTTTCGCAATGCAGACCGGCAGGCGGTCCCAGCCATTGGCGTGGATCTGCTCCAGCATGCGGTGGGCCTTGACTGAATACTCAACGCCCTCGCCGCCGTAGATCTCTCGCGCGAGGGCCAGGATCTTCTCTTCAACTGTTTGATCGAGCGAGTACAAGTAGGCAAAATCGGCAGGCGACTCGATGGCCCGCAGCACTGCCTCGGCCAGGGCCCCGGCCCCTGCGCCGCCTTGGCCCCAGACATCCGCAACCGCGCAGGCGATGCCGTTCGCGGCAGCCCAGTCGGTGACAACCTCGAGCTCGGCCTGGGTATCCTTGGCGAATTGATTGATGCCGATGACCGGCGGAATGCCGAATTTCTTGATGATCGCGGCATGGCGGGCGAGGTTTGGCAATCCGGCGCGCACGGCGTCGACGTTCTCGTCGCCCAGCTCTTCCTTGGACACCCCACCGTGCATTTTCAGCGCACGAATCGTCGCAGTGATGACCACGGCGGCCGGGGCGCAGTCGGCATAGCGGGCCTTGATGTCCATGAACTTTTCGGCCCCGAGGTCGGTGCCAAAGCCTGCTTCGGTCACCACGATGTCAGCCAGCGATCGAGCGGTGTTGGTGGCAATGGCGGAGTTGCAGCCGTGGGCAATGTTGGCAAACGGCCCGCCATGGA
>Ga0308158_10003003_pt1 | contig 15259 bp, 13 predicted proteins | sample PhyBR2_FD_201038 | JGI IMG/M metagenome (GOLD analysis project Ga0308158, IMG submission 201038) | Phyllosphere microbial communities from UC Gill Tract Community Farm, Albany, California, United States - DLSLB.R2 | ecosystem: Host-associated > Plants > Phyllosphere > Unclassified | place: USA... | reverse complement strand
GGCTTGCGCGACCTCCTCTGCCAGTTCAAAACTGATTCACGGCGGCTTGCGCTACCTTGAACATTACGAATTCCGTCTGGTCAGTGAAGCACTGGCCGAACGTGAAGTACTGCTGAAAATGGCGCCGCACCTGGCATTCCCGATGCGCTTCCGTCTTCCGCACCGTCCGCATCTGCGTCCGGCCTGGATGATCCGCACCGGCCTGTTTATGTATGACCATCTTGGCAAGCGTACCAGCCTGCCAGGCAGTAAAAGTCTGCGCTTTGGCGCGGATTCGGCCCTTAAGCCGGAAATTACGCGCGGATTCGAATATTCAGACTGCTGGGTCGATGATGCCCGCATGGTGGTACTGAATGCGCAGGAAGTGGTGAAGCATGGCGGCGAAGTGCGTACCCGCACCCGTGTGACGCGCGCCTGGCGTGAAGGCGGCCTGTGGAAGGTCGAAGCGGAAGATGTCGACACCGGTAAAACCTTTACCTGGCAGTCGAAAGGTCTGGTTAACGCGGCCGGCCCGTGGGTTAAGCAGCTGTTTGATGACAGCCTGAAGCTGAAGTCGCCTTATGGTATCCGTCTGATCAAAGGCAGCCACATCGTGGTGCCGCGCGTTCATACCGAGAAGCAGGCTTATATTCTGCAGAACGAAGATAACCGCATCGTGTTTGTCATCCCGTGGATGGATGAATTCTCTATTATCGGGACGACCGACGTAGAGTACAAAGGCGATCCGAAAAGCGTCCATATCGATGACAGCGAGACTGAGTACCTGCTGAAAGTGTTTAACGGACACTTTAAAAAGCAACTGACCGCCGACGATATCGTCTGGTCTTACTCGGGTGTCCGTCCGCTGTGTGATGACGAATCTGATTCACCGCAGGCAATCACCCGTGATTACACGCTGGATGTGCGCGATGATAATGGTCAGGCTCCACTGCTTTCCGTGTTTGGCGGCAAGCTGACCACCTATCGTAAGCTGGCAGAACATGCGCTGGAGAAACTGGCGAAGTACTACCCGAACGCTGGTCCGGCCTGGACGAAGAAATGCGTGTTGCCGGGCGGTAACATTAACGGCACCAGCGAGGATTATGCGGTCAGCCTGCGTCGTCGTTATCCGTTCATTACCGAAAACATGGCGCGCCACTTCTCACGTACTTACGGCAGCAGCACTGAAACCCTGCTGAACGGAGCGAAAAGCCTGGACGATTTGGGTGAGAATTTCGGTCATGATTTCTATGAGGCGGAGTTACGCTACCTGGTCCAGCATGAGTGGGTGCGTGAGCTGGATGATGCTATCTGGCGTCGTACTAAACAGGGCATGTGGCTGACCAAAGAGCAGCAGGCGCGCGTGGCTGAATGGCTGGCCGCGAAAGCGAAACCGGCACTGTCGCTGGCTTCATAAGCGGACAGTAACCGATCAGAAAGCAGGCTCCGGCCTGCTTTTTTATTGTCTGGTTATCGGCTATTCGGTCCCCTCGCCCGTTAAACGCTAGCCGAAGAATAGCTTTCACCCACCTTTTATTTCAATAACTAGTGCCAGCCAGAAATATTCACCGCTGTAACCTTTAATTCATCTCTCACAGCCTATACTCCAGCCTTCGCTTATCCATCCCCTTTCTCCATCGTTACCTTAAATCTAACGTTCCGCTTTTTTGCTTAATTGAACAGGGTAATAAGAAAGCTCAGACTTCCCTCAGCATACACGTCAGCATACACGTCAGCAGACCGATTCTAATCAGGAGGTTGAAATGAACACAGGCCAAACGCCTGCCCGGGAATGGAACACACGCCGCAGTGAAAAAGCGCGTCGTATGACCTCCTTTTCCCTTGATGGCAAAGTAATTCCTACCGAAAGAGCCGTTGAAGCATTTGAACAGTTAATTGCGCCGGGCGACCGCGTGGTGCTTGAAGGGAATAACCAGAAGCAGGCTGACTTTTTGTCCCGTACGCTGGCTGCGGTGAATCCGGCAAAGATTCACGACCTGCATATGATTATGCCCAGCGTCGGCCGCAGCGAACATCTCGATATTTTTGAAAAAGGCATTGCCCGCAAACTCGACTTCTCTTTCTCCGGTCCGCAGAGTCTGCGCATGTCTCAGCTGTTGCAGGATGGTCAGTTAGAAATCGGCGCTATTCATACCTATATCGAACTCTATTCCCGTCTCTACGTTGACCTTAGCCCGAATGTGGCGCTGATTGCCGGCTACAAAGCCGACCGCAAAGGCAATCTCTATACCGGCCCCAGTACTGAAGATACCCCGGCGCTGGTGGAAGCAGCCGCGTTTCGTGACGGTATCGTGATAGCCCAGGTCAATGAACTGGTCGATGACGAAACCGACCTGCCGCGCGTCGATATTCCTGGCTCCTGGATCGACTACGTCGTGGTGGCTGATAAACCCTTCTTTATCGAACCGCTGTTCACCCGCGATCCGCGCCTGATTAAGCAGGAACACATTCTGATGGCGATGATGGCGATTAAAGGTATCTACGCTGAACACCAGGTGCAGTCACTGAACCACGGCATCGGTTTTAACACTGCCGCCATTGAACTGCTGCTGCCCACCTACGGTGAACAGCTGGGTCTGAAAGGCAAAATCTGTAAACACTGGACGCTGAACCCACACCCAACACTGATCCCGGCAATTGAGAGCGGCTGGGTAGAGAGCGTGCACTGCTTCGGTGGCGAAATGGGGATGGAAGAGTACATTCGTGCTCGTCCCGACATCTTCTTTACCGGCAGCGACGGCTCAATGCGCTCTAACCGCGCCTTCTGTCAGATGGCAGGTCAGTACGCGGTTGATATGTTTATCGGTGCCACCCTGCAGGTTGATGGTCTGGCGAACTCCTCTACCGTCACCCGGGGCCGTCTTGCTGGCTTCGGTGGTGCACCAAACATGGGTCACGATCCCCATGGCCGCCGTCACGCGACGCCCGCCTGGCTGAATATGATCACCGAGCCAGACCCGATGCAGCGCGGTAAAAAACTGGTGGTGCAGATGGTCGAGACCTTCCAGGCCGGTGCGAAACCGACCTTCGTTGAAACCCTGGATGCGGTTGAAGTCGCGAAATCCTCCGGTATGCCGCTGGCTCCGGTAATGATCTATGGCGATGACGTCACGCATGTGCTGACCGAGGAAGGCATCGCCTATCTCTATCGGGCGGAAAGTCTGGAAGAGCGTCGCGCCATGGTCGCTGCAGTAGCCGGGATTACCGATATTGGTCTGGGCGTGGATGCTGCCCGCGTCGCCGCGCTGCGTAAAAGCGGCAAAGTCGTTTATCCGGAAGATATGGATATTCGCCGCTCCGACGCCACCCGTTCACTGCTGGCAGCGGGCAGCGTCGCTGACCTGGTTGAATGGTCAGATGGCCTGTACAACCCGCCCGCCAAATTCCGGAGCTGGTAATGAAACTCCTGTCACAGACGCATGCCGAGGCGCAGGCCAGTCATCTGGCGACGATAGCGCGCGATTGCCTGATCGATGAAGCACGCCTGAGCCCCAAGCCGGGTCTGGTAGACAGTCGGGGAAACGGCGCACATCGGGATCTGACGCTGGCGCTGATGGAGCGTTCCGCTCATAGCCTGATGCCAGCCTTTCTGGCGCTGGCCCGTCACAGCTGGCTTCGCCCCGCCGATATCGCCCTGCGCGAAACAGTCGGTCGGCTTGGCCGCGACGGCGAACAGCAGATGATGGCAGCAACCAGCGGCGTGAACACCCATCGGGGCGCGATCTGGGCGCTGGGGTTGCTGGTCAGTGCCGCAGCGATGCAGGGTGGTGCAGTCAGTGCTGATCATCTGACCCGCACCGCTGCCGCGCTGGCGAGCCTGCCCGACAGCCACGCCCCCAGAGTGTTCAGCAAAGGATTAAAAGCGACGCACCGCTATCAGGTACCCGGCGCACGCGAAGAGGCGCAACAGGCATTTCCTCACGTGATGAAGCTGGCGCTTCCGCAGTTGCTGACCAGCCGTGCGGTAGGTGCCAGTGAAAGCGAAGCCCGGCTGGATGCGCTGATGGCGATCATGACTTCACTCAGCGATACCTGCGTGCTGTCACGTGCAGGCATGATCGGACTCGACGCCATGCAACAGGGAGCACGTGCCGTGCTGCTGGCGGGCGGCTGCCGTACAGCTGCGGGTCAGGTGGCGCTTCAGCAGCTCGACCGTCGGATGCTGGCGCTCAACGCCTCGCCGGGTGGAGCTGCCGACTTGCTGGCCGCAACGCTGTTTATCGATCGGGTCTGTTCGCCTGAACATACTTATTTTTAGAGGCCATTATGGAACACATCACATTAGCTCTACCTGCTAACCGCCTGCTCAGTGGCAGAGCGCTGGCAGGGGTCGTTGGTTCCGGTGATATGGAAGTGCTGTACACCGCAACTGAAGGCCAGACACTGACCATTGACATCACCACCTCACTGGATAACAGCGACGCCCGCTGGAAAGCGCTGTTTGACCGCCTGAACTTAATCAACGGCCTGCCCGCCGGAAAGATGATTATTCATGATTTCGGCGCGACACCCGGCGTGGCGCGTATCCGTATTGAACAGGTTTTTGAAGAGGTGAGCCATGCGTAACGATGCCAGTTTTATTGAATTACGGGCCCGTGAACGTGCCCATGCATTGCTGGACGCAGGCAGCTACCGCGAACTGCTTGATCCCTTTGAAGGCATCATGTCGCCGTGGCTGGCTCCGCAGGGCGTGGTACCTCAGTCAGATGATGGCATGGTGGTGGCTCGCGGCACGCTGAACGGTCAGTCTGCGGTGGTGATCGCCATCGAAGGCACCTTCCAGGGTGGCAGCATGGGCGAAGTCTCCGGTGCGAAAATGGCGGCGGCGCTGGAGCTGGCGGCAGAAGATAATCGCAACGGAATCCCGACCCAGGCGGTGCTCTGCCTGGAGACCGGCGGCGTGCGCTTACAGGAAGCGAATCTGGGACTGGCAGCGATTGCGGATATTCATGCAGCCATTGTCGATCTGCGTCGCTATACGCCGGTAATTGGCATCGTCAGCGGTACAGTTGGCTGCTTCGGCGGGATGTCTATCGCCGCCGCGCTATGCAGCTACCTGATTGTGACCCGCGAGGCCCGTCTGGGACTGAACGGTCCACAGGTGATTGAGCAGGAAGCGGGCATTGAAGAGTATGACTCACGCGATCGTCCGTTTATCTGGAGCATGACCGGCGGCGAAATCCGCTACGCCAGCGGCCTGGTCGATGCGCTCGTCAGTGATGGCATTAACGCAGTTAAAACGGCCGTAAATGATTTCATTGCCCGCGGCGTTCCGGCGCAGAACCGTAGCGACAAATATGCCGATTTTCTGCCACGTCTGATGCAGTTCGACACCCGCCAGCAGGCGGACACGGCGCAGATTAAACAGCTTTTCGCCCGGGAGGATAAATAATGACGCAGACAATCAGCCGCGGTGCAACCTGGCTGGAAAAACTCGCACCCCATGCTCAACGTCTTGATGGCCTCTGCGCTTCTGTTCAGGTGGCTGACGGCCAGCTCAATGGCGAAAACGTACGGTTTATCGCCGTGGTGACCGATGCACAAAACCACTATCCGCGCGCCGCGCAGGGTGAAGTCGGTCTGCTGGAAGGCTGGACGCTGGCGAAAGTGGTAAATGAAACCATTGAAGCGGATATCAACAGTGACGTAAAACGCCCAATTGTGGCAGTGATCGACGTACCGAGTCAGGCCTATGGCCGCCGTGAAGAAGCCTTTGGTATTCATCAGGCACTGGCTGGCGCTGCCGGTGCTTATGCCAAAGCGCGGCTGGCCGGTCATCCGGTGATTGGCCTGATTGTGGGTAAGGCGATGTCTGGTGCGTTCCTGGCACATGGTTATCAGGCCAACCGGCTGATAGCGCTTAACGATCAGGGCGTGCTGGTGCATGCGATGGGCAAAGAATCTGCAGCGCGAATTACGCTGCGCTCGGTGGAGGCGCTGGAAAAACTGGCCGCCACTATTCCCCCCATGGCGTATGACGTAAATAACTTCGCCACGCTGGGCCTGCTCTCCGATCTGCTGAACGTTGCCGACCCGGATGCGCCTTCTGACGCCGATGTGGCGATGGTAGAGATCGCTGTGCAGAAAGCGATTAGCGATGCGCGTCAGGATCCCACCCTGAAAAATCGCCTTGGCGCATCCAATCGTCACAGTTCCTCCCTGGTTCGCGAACGTATGCGCGCGACCTGGTAATTACATAAAAAAATAAACCTGCCGAAACCGGTCTGACGGGGCGCATCGCTTATTGCGCCCCGGAGCAGTGGCCGCTTTTAGAATTATAAACATCGCTGTTTTTTAAAGAATTCTTTCTTAAATACAGGTGATTTATGATTTATATAATTGTTCATGCCCTTGCTCCTATCTTTGTCATCATGCTTTTGGGTTTCTGGGCCGGCAAGGCCGGAATGGTCAATAACAAAGATGTTTCACTGCTCAATATCTTCGTAATGGATTTTGCGCTACCCGCTGCACTGTTCAGCGCCACGGTACAGACGCCCTGGTCGGGCATCGCGGCGCAATGGCCGCTTATTGTGGTGATTACCGGCGCGATGTGGATAACCTATGCGGCGATCTATTTCCTTGCCACCCGGGTTTTCAAAAAATCACCGCAGGATGCGGCTGTGCTGACGCTGACCGTGGCACTGCCCAACTATGCCGCCCTGGGCCTGCCGATTCTGGCCAGCGTGCTGGGTGAAAATGCCACCACGTCGCTGTCGGTCGCCGTCTCTATCGCCTGTGGTTCGGTGCTGCTTACCCCGCTGTGCCTGCTGATTCTGGAACGCGAAAAAGCGTTTGCGGCGGGTATGGAACACGGTTCAACGCTGACAATGCTGCCGATTCTGATGTGGCGCTCAATGAAAAAACCTATCGTGATGGGACCGTTGATCGGCGTGGTGTTGTCGGCGCTGGGCATTAAAATGCCGGATCTGGTCCTGGCTGCGATTAAACCGCTGGGCCTGGCGGCCACCGCTGCAGCACTATTCCTGACCGGTGTGATCCTCTCTGCTCGCAGGCTGAAACTTAATGCCGTTGTCGGCATCGGTACAGTGACTAAACTGTTGATTCAGCCGTTTATTGCCTGGGGGCTCGTACTGGCACTGGGTTTAAGCGGACCGGTCGCGATTACCGCGATTCTGATGATTGCACTCTCAGCGGGTTTCTTTGGCGTGGTGTTCGGCAATCGCTTTGGCGTGCAGTCTCCCGATGCTGAAGCCGTGCTGCTGTTAAGCTCGATTCTGTGTATTTTATCTTTACCGTTGTTCATCACGCTGACATCAGGAATGTAATATGAGTGTGCCGCGCCCCCACGATCTCCTGTGGCTGCGAGACAGCAGCGCGTTAGCGACGATCAAAGAGAGCTGGGTCAGCCAGTGCTGGCATCCCGAGCTGCCGGTGGTGGTGCGGCGCGATCACCGTGAATCCGGCTTGATCCCGATTGGTGTGCGTGGTGAGCGACGTGAGCAGCGTGCCGCCGGCTGGATCACGTCAGCCGATATTATCGGCGTGATGACGCCAGAGAGGCTGGCGGAACGCACTCTGCTGCTGGATTCGCCATTTACTGTTTATGCGCCTGTCAGCGCGGCGATAGCGCTCAGTGAGACCGTCTGGCCGTGGCACTGGGGCATTACCGGCAGCACCGGTTATGCCCTGGCAACGCAATGCCCTGTGTTGCATGCTGCCAGCGATCTGGATTTAATCATCCGCGCCCCGCAGCCGCTGCCACGCGACGCGATGCAACAGTGGCAGACAGAGACCGACGCGCTGGGCTGCAGGGTGGATACCCAGGTGGAAACGCCCGCTGGCGCATTTGCCCTGAACGAGTGGCTGCGCGAGGGACGCGTGCTGTTAAAAACCGACACCGGACCGATACTGACCGCTTCACCCTGGAGCAGGGAGAATCCATGAAAATACTTTTTACCTTTCCTGGCCAGGGCACCCAGCGTGCCGGAATGCTACAGCACCTGCCCGAGGGTGAGGCGATATTAAGCCGCGTACGTGCGGTGCTGGGCGACGAAACTGACCAGCTCGACAGCGTTGATGCGCTGCGCCACACCCGCGCCGTGCAGCTCTGTCTGCTGATTTCCGGTGTCGCCTGGGCGCGTGAGCTAATCCGCCGCGGACTCAAACCGGATATGGTCAGCGGTCTGTCGATTGGCGCGTTTCCTGCTGCGGTGATCGCCGGCGCGCTGGATTTCAGCGACGCTCTGCGGCTGGTTGCGCTGCGCGGCGATCTGATGGAACAGGCGTATCCACACGGATATGGCCTGACGGCGATCGCCGGCTTAACGCTGAGTCGTCTGGAGAAACTGCTGCCTGGCAGCAACACCTACATCGCGAATTTAAATGCGGAAACGCAGATTGTGATTGCCGGCCGTGATGAGGATATGGCGGTGGTTGCACAGAAGGCACTGGATGCCGGTGCCAGCAAAGCGATTAAACTCGCAGTGAGCGTACCGTCGCACTGTGCGCTGCTGGATAAGCCCGCCGCCGAACTGGCTCGCGCCTTTGAGTCCGTCACTCTCTCCCGCCCCGACTGCGCTTACCTCAGCGGCTCAACCGCGCGGGTGATTTGGGAGCCGGAGAAAATTGCCGACGATCTTGCCTTTAACATGGCACGCACGGTGCAGTGGAATGATGCGGTGGTTTCCGCTAATCAGCGCGATGCCCGACTGGCGATTGAGATGCCGCCTGGCAATGTGCTGACCGGCCTGACGCTGCAGGCCAACTGGCAGGGCGAAGCAATTTGTCTGGAGCGCAACAGCGTTGAGGTTGCGCTGCATCTGGCTAAACGGCTGAGTCAGTAAGGCTGCGGGCATACATCCGCCCTTCTGCTGCCAGGGCCAGCAGGTCATTATCCCGTTCGCGGCGATGTGAGTAGACTATCGAGATCTGCTGACGCATCTGATAAGGCTCCGCGAGCGTCAGCAACTGAATATTGTTTTCATAGACTTTCTTCATCCGTCCCGGAATCAGCGCCAGGCCAACGCCCGCCTGCACCAGGCTTATCATCGAGAAGATGTCATTCACCTGGGTGACGATGCGCGGTTCAAATCTGGCGATCTGAAATGCCTCCTGCGAACCGGCATAGGTGGCAAACCCCTCCGCCAGTGAGACAAAATCCCGGTCGGCAAACTCACGCAGATCAACCGGACCGGTTCCTTTCTGTGTTTCTCCGGCCGGTGCGGCCAGAAAGATCCTGTCTTCAAACAGCGGAATCACATCGAAATGCGCCTCACTGAGTTCGCCCTCATCGGTGGCGATCAGAATCGCATCCAGCGCCTCATCTTCCAGCATATTCAGCAGCATCTGATTCGAACCCATGGTCAGATCAAGCTCCAATGTGGGACGGCGCAGTTTCATGCCCATGATCAGCCGGGGAATGGTTTCAAGCGTCAGCGAATAGAGCGTACCAAGCCGCAGGCGACCCCCACCGATGCCCGCTACCTTGCGCGCCTCTTCAATGCCTTTGCCCATCAGGGTGGTCACGTCGCGGCAATACTCCAGCAGCGTCCAGGCGGCAGGCAGCGGCACCAGATTGCGGCCCTTGTGGATAAATAGCGGACAGTCGATGCCCTCTTCCAGCGTGTGCAGTGCGCGATGCACGCTGACGCTGCTCAGTTCCAGCGCTTCCGCCGTGCGGGCGATATTCCCTTTGCTCATAAACATCATGAAGACGCTGAGCTTACGAAAGGTAATTTCCTGGTTGATGTTGTCACTCATTGGCTGTAGTTGCCTGTAGGGTCGTTTTGCATTTCCGCATAGTAGCGATTCTCAGCCAGGGTGTAATGATCTGGTTCGCACAACGGGCACTTAGGGGCGCAGAGATGATAAGAGGCTGAATTTTCTGGAGGTGTGTGGGATGGCTGGTGAGCAGGAAGAACGAAGAGTGCGGCCGATCCCTCGGCCGCAAGGAAATTCAGAACAGCTTACTGCACGTGCTTTACAGTCTTACCGGCGAGATATTCCAGATCTCATCGGCGTACTCCTGAATAGTACGGTCCGACGAGAAGTAGCCCATGCCGGCAATGTTTTTCGCCGCGCGGCGCTGCCACTCATCCGGTTTACGGTAAAGTGCATCCACCTTATCCTGGGTATCCACGTAGCTGCGATAGTCCGCCAGTAACTGGTAGTGATCGCCGAAGTTAACCAGGGAATCGAACAGATTGCGGTAGCGGCCCGGATCCTGCGGGCTGAATACACCCGACGCAATCTGGGTCAGCACCTGATGCAGCTCTTCATCCTTTTCGTAATAATCTCGCGGGTTGTAGCCGTTCTTACGCAGCGCTTCGACCTGCGGCGTGGTATTACCGAAGATAAAGATGTTCTCTTCACCAACGTGATCCAGCATCTCAACGTTAGCCCCATCCAGCGTACCGATGGTCAGCGCGCCATTGAGTGCAAACTTCATGTTACTGGTGCCGGACGCTTCCGTTCCTGCGGTCGATATCTGCTCAGAGAGATCGGCTGCCGGGATAATGATCTGCGCCAGGCTCACGCTGTAGTTTGGGATGAAGACCACTTTCAGCTTGTTCTTCACCTGCGGATCGTTGTTGATCACATTCGCGACATCGTTGATCAGATGAATGATGTGCTTGGCAACGTAATAAGCCGATGCCGCTTTACCGGCGAAAATATTGACGCGCGGCACCCATTCCGCCTGCGGATCGGCCTTGATGCGGTTGTAACGCGTTATCACATGCAGCACATTGAGCAACTGGCGTTTGTACTCGTGAATACGCTTGATCTGCACATCGAATAGCGCATTAGGATCGAGCACCACGTCCAGATTCTTCGCCACCCAGTCAGCCAGCCGACGTTTGTTCTGATGTTTGGCGACCGCCACTTTTTCGATAAACGCCGGATAGTCAATCTGCGCTTTCAGTTCGCCCAGTTGACTGAGATCGGTGCGCCAGTTGCGACCAATCTCCTCATCCAGCACCTCTGACAGCGCCGGGTTTGCCAGCGCCAGCCAGCGACGTGGCGTCACGCCGTTGGTTTTATTGCAGAAGCGTCCAGGGAACAGGCGGGAGAAGTCGGCAAACAGCGACTGCACCATTAAATTCGAGTGCAGTTCAGACACGCCATTCACTTTGTGGCTGACCACAACCGCCAGCCAGCCCATGCGAATCCGGCGGCCATCGTTCTCATCGATGATCGAAATGCGCGACAGCAGATCCAGGTCCTCAGGATAGTGATCCTGAATCGTCTTGAGGAAGAAGTCGTTAATCTCGAAAATGATGCTGAGGTGACGCGGCAGGATCTTACCGATCATATCCACCGGCCAGGTCTCCAGCGCTTCGGTCATCAGCGTATGGTTGGTATAGGAGAAGACCTGACAGCAGACATCAAAGGCGCTATCCCAGCTGAATTTATGGTCGTCAATAAGCAGGCGCATCAGTTCGGGAATCGCCAGCACCGGATGCGTATCATTCAGGTGGATGGCGATTTTGTCCGCCAGGTTGTCCCAGGTCTGGTGCATACGCCAGTGACGATTCAGGATGTCCTGAACCGTGGCAGAGACCAGGAAATATTCCTGACGCAGACGCAGCTCACGGCCTGAATACGTTGAGTCATCCGGATAGAGCACGCGCGACACGTTTTCAGAGTGGTTTTTATCTTCCACCGCCGCAAAGTAATCACCCTGGTTGAACTTACCGAGGTTGATTTCGTTGCTGGCCTGGGCGCCCCACAGTCGCAGGGTGTTGGTGGCATCGGTGTCAAAACCTGGAATGATCTGGTCATAGGCCATCGCCAGAATCTCTTCGGTCTCCAGCCAGCGCACTTTCGCGCCTTCGTGCTGCACGCGACCGCCAAAACGGACTTTGTAACGGGTATTGAAACGCTGGAATTCCCACGGATTACCGTACTCAAGCCAGTAATCCGGTGACTCTTTCTGTTCACCTTCCACGATGTTCTGTTTGAACATGCCGTAATCATAGCGGATGCCGTAGCCACGGCCCGGCATGCCCAGCGTCGCCAGCGAATCGAGGAAACAGGCTGCCAGGCGACCAAGACCGCCGTTGCCCAGCCCCGGATCGTTCTCCTCTTCCATCAGCTCGGCCAGATCCAGACCCATCTCATCCAGCGCCTGGTTGAGATCGTCATAAATCCCCATCGCCAGCAGCGCATTCCCCAGCGTGCGGCCCATCAGGAACTCCATCGACAGATAATAAACCTGGCGGACATCCTGAGAGAGCTGCGCACGGCTGGAACGCAGCCAGCGCTCCACCATCCGGTCACGCACCGCCAGCAGCGAGGCGTTGAGCCACTCGTGCTTATTGGCGATAGAGGGATCTTTGCCGATGGTAAACATCAGTTTGTAGGCAATCGAATGCTTTAAGGCATCAACCGTCAACGTTGGTGAGGCGTAAGTGAAAGGTGCATTCATATCCAGTTTTCCCAATCCGTTACATCAAACGTTGGTAGAGATCACGGTAGGCTGTTGCTGCCACCTGCCAGCTAAAGTCCATTGCCATCGCCTGGCGCTGAACATAGCGCCATAGCGAAGGACGAGACCACAATACAAACGCGCGCCGGATGGCCCGCAACAGCGACCAGGCATTGGCATCTTCGAAACTGAATCCACTGGCGATACCGTCAGCCAGATTCTCTAACGAACTGTCATTTACGGTATCGGCCAGTCCACCCGTACGGCGCACTAACGGCAACGTACCATACTTCAGTCCGTAGAGTTGAGTCAGACCACAGGGCTCAAAGCGACTCGGCACCACGATCACATCCGCGCCACCGACAATGCGGTGTGAAAATGCTTCGTGATAGCCAATCTGCACGCCCACGCTGCCCGGATGCTCTGCCGCTGCCGCCAGAAATCCCTGTTGCAGTTCGGCATCGCCCTGACCCAGCAGCACCAGCTGTCCGCCCTGCGCCAGCAAGCCAGGCAGCGCCTCCAGCACCAGGTCCAGCCCTTTCTGTTTGGTCAGACGGCTGATGACGCAGAACACCGGCGCTTTATCATCCACCTTCAGACCCATTGCCACCTGCAGCTGACGTTTGTTCTCTGCTTTCGCTTCCAGCGTGTCACGGTTATAGCGCGCGCTCAGCAGCAGGTCGTGGGCCGGGTCCCAGATAGAGGGATCAACGCCATTAAGGATTCCGCTAAGGCGCCCTTCGCGCATACGCTGTGCCAGCAGGGTTTCCATGCCGTAAGCATATTCGGCAGAGGTAATTTCATGGGCATAAGTCGGACTGACCGCCGTGATATGGTCGGCATAAAAGAGGCCCGCTTTCAGGAAGGAGATCTGACCGAAGAACTCCAGCCCATGCATGTTAAAGAACGACCACGGCAGGCCTATCTCTTCCAGATGGTGCGCCATGAACAGTCCCTGATACGCCAGGTTGTGCACGGTGAACACCGATTTAGCCGGACGGCCACGCGCTTCAAGATAGGCGCAGGTCAGGCCCGCGTGCCAGTCATGCGCATGGACGATATCGGGACGCCACATGGAGTCCATACCGCACGCGAGTTCACAGCCGACCCAGCCCAGCAGCGCAAAGCGCAGATAGTTGTCGACATACGCAAACTGCGACTCGTCATGATAGGGACTGCCGGGACGATCGTAGAGGCCGGGAGCATCAATTAAGTAGATGCCCACACCGTTAAATTCACCATATAACAGACGTATATGACCGGCAAATGTCTCTCGCTCCGTCACTACCTGGAGATCAGGTATGCCTTTGCGCAATGCGGGAAAAGCAGGCAACAGTACCCGCGTATCCGTACCGCCCGCAATTTGCGCCTGAGGTAATGCCCCGACAACATCAGCCAGTCCGCCTGTTTTCAGCAGCGGGAAAAGTTCTGAACAGACATGTAAAACCTGCATCCTCGACCTCATTAAGTTATCCGGCACGCTCCGCGTACCGATTGCGTAAGTTCCGCTTATCGCTTACTGCCCCGCTTTGGCCAATCTGGCCAGCATGGCGCGGGTAACCAGTACGATCCCTTCTTCCGAACGGTGAAACCGGCGACTGTCTTCATCGGGGTTTTCGCCGATAACCATGCCTTCCGGCAGTTCGCAGGCGCGATCAATCACGCAGCGACGCAGGCGACACGATCGGCCGACCACCACATCAGGCAGAAGGACGGTTGAATCAATATTGCAAAACGAGTTAATACGAACGCGCGGAAACAGCACCGAGTTGACCACGACCGAACCGGAGATGATGCAGCCGCCCGACACCAGGGAGTTCATGGTCATCCCGTGACTGCCGGAACGATCCTGAACAAATTTTGCTGGCGGCAGCGGCTCCATGTGAGTACGAATCGGCCAGGTGACGTCATACATATCCAGCTCTGGCATCACCGATGCCAGGTCGAGGTTGGCGCGCCAGTAGGCCTCCAGCGTCCCGACGTCACGCCAGTATGCAGGAGAGCGCAAAGGAGTGGGCATAGCCTTCGCCGCTTGCCACGATTTTCGGCAGGATATCTTTGCCGAAGTCATGGTTAGAGCCAGGCGTCTGCAGATCTTCCTCCAGTAACGCATAGAGATAGTCTGCGTTGAAAACGTAGATCCCCATGCTGGCGAGCGCCTGCGTATCATCACCCGGCATAGTGGGCGGCTTCGCAGGTTTTTCTACGAAGTCGATCACCATGTTCTCTTCATTCACCGCCATCACACCAAACGCCGTAGCTTCATGCACCGGCACCGGCAAACAGGCGATGGTACATTTCGCCTCGTTGACCACGTGATCCAGCAGCATGCGTGAATAATCCATCTTATAAATGTGGTCCCCGGCCAGGATCACGATGTACTGCGCCTGATAGCGGCGAATCACATCAAGGTTTTGCGTCACGGCATCTGCCGTACCGCGATACCACTGTTCGGTCGAAAAGCGCTGCTGCGCTGGCAGCAAATCAACAAACTCATTCATCTCTTCATTGAAGATCGACCAGCCACGCTGGATATGCTGAGTCAGGGTGTGGGACTGATACTGAGTAATGACGCCAATCCGGCGGATACCGGAGTTGACGCAGTTGGAGAGGGCAAAGTCGATAATGCGGAACTTGCCGCCGAAATGCACCGCCGGTTTGGCTCGTTTGGCCGTTAAATCGACCAGGCGCGTGCCGCGTCCGCCAGCGAGGATCAGAGCAACCGTCTGTGTAGGGAGCTGGCGAGCCAGCATCAGGTGATCTGTTCTATCTAACTTAACCATGTCTGACTCCTTATGATTGCTTTTGGAACACGCACACACCGTGTGCGGGACCATGCCAGACAGTTAGCAGGATGGGGTTGTCGTCCCC
>Ga0308158_10003002_pt1 | contig 15259 bp, 9 predicted proteins | sample PhyBR2_FD_201038 | JGI IMG/M metagenome (GOLD analysis project Ga0308158, IMG submission 201038) | Phyllosphere microbial communities from UC Gill Tract Community Farm, Albany, California, United States - DLSLB.R2 | ecosystem: Host-associated > Plants > Phyllosphere > Unclassified | place: USA... | reverse complement strand
GCAGGCGCAGGTGCGATTCGACCCAGTCGGTGCCGGCGACCATGTACTGCACGATCAGCGCGGTGGCAAAAATCAGGCCGGCGACGAAGCCGCCACCGGGCAGGTTGTGGCCGCGCATGAAGAAGTAAGCCGCCATCACGCCCATCACCGGCAGCAGCAGGCGCAGGTAGACGGCCGGGATCATCAGGTAGCCGTGGCGCGCCTGCGCGGCCGGCGCCTGGTCCTTGGTCGGATCGACGTCGCTGGCCTGCTGGACGGGAATCGCGATCGATTCGGTGGCCGGGCGGAAGCGGCGCAGCAGTGCGTAGACGGTCAGCGCCACGGCCGCGAGCACGGTCACTTCGCCCAGCGTATCGAAACCGCGGAAATCGACCAGCAGCACGTTGACGACGTTCGAGCCGCCGCCTTCGGTGAGGGCGCGCAGCACGAAGAACTCGCCGATCGACGGTGGCGGGGTGCGCATCAGCACCGCGTAGCTGGCCGCAGCGATGCCCAGGCCGCCGCCAACGGCGATCAGGCTGTCGCGCGAGCGCCGGAACCACGTGCTTGGCGGCGCCTTCGTGAGCTTGAGGACCTTTGGCACAAGGCGCGGCGGCAGCCAGCGCAGGCCGAGCAGGATCAGCACCGTGGTCACCGTTTCGACCATCAGCTGGGTCAGCGCCAGGTCGGGCGCCGACAGCCACACGAAGGTGATTGCGGTGACGATGCCGGTGCCGCCGACCATGCTCAGGGCCGCCAGGCGGTGGTACTTGGCCTTGTAGGCCGCGCCGGCGGCGCAGGCGGCGCCGATCAGCCACAGCACGGCGAACAGCGGTTCGATACCGAGCAGGTTCACGGGCGGCAGGCTGAACCACGGATCGACCAGCAGCAGCGGCACGACGATCATGAACGACATCAGGACCAGCAGCTGCGGCTGCAGGCGCCGGGTGCCGGTCAGGCGGATGATCCAGGTCGCGCCCAGCGACAGCGCCAGCATCGTGCTCTCGTAGGCTTGCGCGCCTTTCAGGCGGTGCAGCACCGGCACCCGCGTGCGTTCGCGCAGGTCGTGGCGGCGCAGCAGCACCCAGTACAGCAGGGCGCCCAGTACCAGCGCCGCGCCGCTCATGCCGAGCGCCAGGTTGAAGCCGTGCCAGATCGCCAGGTCGTAGGCCGGCATGGCCGCGCCCAGCACGGAGCTCGAGGCCACGGCCAGGATGTCGCCCACCACGCGCTCGGGCATCACGCCCACGGCGATGCACAGCACCACCAGGCATTCGACCGGGAAGCGCATCCAGCGTACCGGCTCGTGCGGTTCCTGCGGCAGGTCCTTGGCCAGCTGGCCGAAGAACACGCTGATGAAGCGCAGCGAATAGGCCACGCTGAAGATGCCCATCGCCACGGCCGCATACGACATCGTCCAGTCTTCGCTGCCGCCCACGTGGGCGGTCTCGGCGAAGAACATCTCTTTCGACAGGAAGCCGTTCATCAGCGGCACGCCGGCCATCGAGGCCGACGCCACAATCGCCAGCGCGGCGGTAACAGGCATCGCGCGGCGCAGGCCGCGCAGCACGCGCATGTCGCGGGTGCCGGTTTCGTGGTCGATGATGCCGACGGCCATGAACAGCGACGCCTTGAAGATCGCGTGGTTCATGACGTGGAAAATCGCTGCGACCACCGACAGCGGCGTGCCGATGCCCAGCAACACCGTGATCAGGCCCAGGTGACTGATGGTCGAATAGGCCAGCAGCCCTTTCATGTCGTTCTGGAAGATCGCGAACAGGGAGCCGAGCAGCAGCGTGATGACGCCGGCCCCGCCGATCAGCCAGGTCCATTCGGGCGTGCCGCCCAGCGCTGGCCACAGGCGGATCAGCAGAAATACGCCGGCCTTGACCATCGTGGCCGAGTGCAGGTAGGCCGAGACGGGCGTCGGTGCGGCCATCGCGTGGGGCAGCCAGAAGTGGAAAGGGAACTGCGCGCTCTTGGTCAGCGCGCCCAGCGCCACCAGGATCAGGGCCGGCAGGTACAGCGAATGAGCGCGGATCTGGTCGCCGGCGGCGAGCACCGCATCGAGCTCGTAGCTGCCGACGATGTGGCCGAGGATCAGCACGCCGGTGAGCAGGCACAGGCCGCCGGCGGTGGTGACGGTGAACGCCATGCGCGCGCCGCGGCGGGCGTCGTTGCTGTCCTGCCAGTAACCGATCAAGAGGAAGGACGTGAGGCTGGTGAGTTCCCAGAACACCACCAGCTGGATCAGGTTGCCGGACAGGACCACGCCCATCATCGAGCCCATGAACGCCAGCATGTAGGCATAGAAGCGCGCCACCGGATCCTGCTTGGACATGTAGTAGCGCGCGTACAGGATCACCAGGAGGCCAATGCCGAGCACCATGATCGAGAACAGCCAGGCCAGGCCGTCCATGCGCATGATGAAGTCCAGGCCGAACAGCGGCAGCCACTCATAGCGCTCCAATACCACCTGGCCGGCGCCGAGTTCGTCGAATTTGGAGATGGCGATGATGAGCGCCGCCAGGGTGAACACGCCGGCGGTAGCGGCGGGCCGGTTGCGCGACGTGTTGGGCAGGCAGGCGGAAATGATGGCGCCGGCGAAGGGGAGAAGGACGAGGAGGATCAGTGGCAGTGAGGTCATCGACATCATCCTTCGGGGCAGTGCGACATGTAACGGCGTGCGCACAGGCGCAGGGCAAATTGGGACTGGTTCATGGTGTTCTCCGGCGCGCGTATCCGTGATGGATGCGCCGCGCCATGGGCGTGCGTCGCCGGTGCCACGGGTACGTTGCGTACCGTCGTGGTCACCAGTGAGGGTGATTGTTGGTTGGTTGCGTGCCAGATTGCATCCGGCAGCCTGGCAAAGCAGGCATGCAGATGGTTGGCAATCAACGATCCGGGGGGCGTAGTTGGGCTAAATTCTGGCATGCGCCGCCTCGTGAAATACTTCTCGGAATGCGACACTCTACCGTAGTTGACGACCTGACTACAACGCGATTCGTCGTTTATTTCGATTTTACTGCTGATAACTTCGGGTGCAGCGCAGCATTATCCGGCTTCAGGCCGTGATGTTCAGCACCGGCTCGGCGGCTGTATCGACGCCATACGTGGCACGCACTTCGGCGGTCAGCGCGTCCTGTGGCGCGGCTTCTTTTGCCGCAGCAGCCTTCGTCGCGGCGGCCGCTTCGGCCTGCTGGCGCAGCTTGGCGTCGTAGGCAGCCTGTTCGTCGTCGCTGACGGTCTTGTCCGAATCGGTGTCGGCCTCGGCAACGTAGTCATTGGTGGTGGCCGATGTGGCCGATGATGCGGCGGCGGCAGGTGCGCCGCCGGCCGGGGCGACGGCCGCTGCAGTTTCGGTGGCTGCTTCGCTGTCCGTGGCCGTGCCACTGTCGGTACTGGCCTCAGTACTGGCTTCATCAACGGCGCGCTGCACGCGCGATGCATCGGCCTGGGCGTTCAACTCGTCGCCCAGGCGCGTGCTGGCGGCCGATTCGGCGCTCTGGGTCGGCGCGGGAGCGTTGTCCTGATCGTCGGTCGTGGTGACCACGGCGGGGGTGGCAACCGTCTGGTCCGGATTGTTCCGGGCGGCCGGTGCCTGGGTTGCCTGGGTTGGGGTGCTGCTGCTGATGCTGGAAACCATGATGTCTGTCCTGTAGCGAGTCGTCTCTTTTTAACGGCCGTGCACCTGGCATGCAACAGGGTGGCAAATGTAAAGCGGGGTAAAGCCGGCTTGCAGGTGGTCGTCCGTGTTCGATGCGGGGACTGGTACGATGTCGGGCTCGTCCCGGTGACTATCTGCGGGGGCGCTTCGAACAACCCATGCGATTCATGATGACGTTTCCCGTTTCCCGCGCCATCCCGGCTGGCGCTGCCATTGCCTGCCTGCTGATTGCCGCTGCAACGGTCGCCGGCTGGGCATGGCACTCGCCATTCCTGATCGGCGCGGCGCCCGGCCAGCCGCAGATGTACCCTTACAGTGCGCTCGGCTTCGCCTGCGCCGCCGTCAGCCTGCTGCTGATGCTGCGTGCGGCGCCGGCTGCCGCGCGGGCGAGCCACGTGCCGGCGTTGCTGGTCCTGGCGCTTGGTCTGGCTGGCGTGACGATGCGCCTTGCCGGTTGGGCGCCGGCGCCGCTGTCGCTCGGTCTGGGCGCTGCGGGGAACGTGTGGAGCCTGCCGGCGCCGCTCACGGTGGGCCTGTTCGTTGTACTCGGCATCAGCCTGAACCTGATCGGCGGGCGCCGCACCGTGGGCCTGGCGCAGGCGCTCGCTGCCGGCGTCGCGCTGTTTTCGCTGCTGACACTGGCCGGCTTCGCTGCCGAAGACACCTTTTTGTACCAGCTGCTGCCCGGGCGCGGCACGTCGCTGCGCACCGCGCTGGCCTTCGTGCTTGTCAGTGCTGCCATCCTGTTGCTGCGCCCGGACCAGGGCATGGTCGTCGCGCTGACCGGCGCCAGCACCGGCGGCCGCACGCTGCGCCAGCTGGTGCTGCCGCTGGTGCTGGCGCCGGTCGTGCTGGGCATGATCGCCACCGGTGCAGTGCGCTCGGCCAATCGCGACATCGACCTGACCACGATGATCTGGCTGTTCGTCTGGGGCCAGCTGGTGATCCTGATCGCGGTGGTGTGGCGCTTTGCCTGGCAGTTGTACCGCCAGGAAGTCACGCGCAGCCTGACCGAGCGCGAACGCAACGAGGCGCTGCAGGCGCTGCACCTGGCGGACGAGCGCAAGAATGAATTTTTGGCGATGCTGGCGCACGAGCTGCGCAATCCGCTGGCGCCGATCAGCACCGCCGCCCGCCTGCTCAAGAGCGTGTATGCGACCGATCCGGGGCAGGTGCGGCGCACCAGCGAAATCATCACGCGCCAGGTCGAGCACATGGTTCATCTGGTGGACGATCTGCTGGACGTCTCGCGCGTCACGCGCGGCATGATCGAACTCGATCGCGCGCCGCTCGACCTGCGCCAGCTGGTGACGGCGGCGCTGGAACAGGTGCAGCCGCTGATCGAGCTGAAACGCCATGCCTTGCGCACCGAGCTGCCCACGACGCCCGTGCCGGTCGACGGCGACGCCAAGCGCCTGATCCAGGTGCTGGCAAACCTGATCAACAATGCGGCGAAATACACGCCCGAACATGGCAGCCTGTTGGTGTCGCTGCGCGTGACGGGCGCCGTCGCCGTGCTGACGGTGCAGGACAACGGCATGGGCATCCCGCCTGCGCTGCTGCCCGACGTGTTTGGCCTGTTCACCCAGGCGCAGCGCACGCCCGACCGGGCCCAGGGCGGTCTTGGCGTCGGGCTGGCGCTGGTGAAGAACCTGGTCGAGCTGCATGGCGGCCAGGTGCGCGCCGACAGCGCCGGGCCGGGCCGGGGCAGCACGTTCACGGTCATCCTGCCGCGCAGCAGCGACCAGGCCGCGCCGCCCGCCCCAGCACCAGCTGCTGAACATGCGCAGCGCAGTGCGGCCCGCCATGTCCTGGTGGTGGACGACAATGCCGATGCCGCGACGTCGCTGGCGCTGCTGCTCGAAGCCGATGGCCACCGGGTGCAGGTCGAGCATGCGTCGCGCGCGGCCCTGCACTGGATTCTGGCAGCACGGCCGGACGCCTGCATCCTCGACGTCGGCCTGCCCGAGATGGATGGGCGGGAGCTGGCGCGCCGCATCAAGGAAGGCATGGGCGATGCCGCCCCGTTGCTGATCGCGCTGACGGGTTACGGCAGCGATGCCGACCGCCAGGCGGCGGCCCAGGCGGGGTTCGATCATTATCTAGTGAAGCCGGCCGACATGCGCCAGCTCACGTCACTGCTGGCGGGAATGCCCGCCCGTCAGGGCGCTGCGGGCTTCAGGTAGTCCTTCAGCGCCGCGACCACCAGCGCATGGTCGTCCGGTCCCGGCAGCCCGGACACAGTCACCGTGCCGACCACGCCCTGGCCGCGCACGATCACGGGGAAGGCCCCGCCGTGGGCCGCATAGTCGCGCATGTCCAGGCCCGGCAGCGCGTCATGGTCGCCCCCGCCCTGGCGCACTTCGTTGTGGGTATAGAACGAGCTGTGGCCGGTGCGCTCCACCAGGTTGTTCTTGCGGCGGATCCAGTCAGCGTGATCGGGCGACGCGCCCGGCATCGCCTGTTTGAACAGCACGGTGTCGCCGCGTGAGACCTGGATCGTCACGGTCTTGTGTTCGCGCTCGGCGCGCGCAACGAGCTGCGCACCGACGGCGCGCGCGGTGGCATCGTCGAAGCGGTCAAATTGCAGTTGCTGTTCTTCGCGCAGCAGCGCGGCAAGCGAGACGGTGGCAGTGTCGGTCATGGCATGGGGCGTGAGGGCGGACAGCGCCGCGGTCACGTACACCAGCGGCGCGTTCCAGTTGATGGCGACCTCGTTGGCGGCGTAGCTGCATGCGTGGTCGAGATAGGACAGCGCCGGCAGCTTGCTGGGATACGGCGGGCAGTCTTTGGCGTCCTGCTGGCCCGGATTCGGGCCGCCGGCCAGCCAGCCCGGCACCGGCGCGGCCACGCCGTCGGCCATCGATGGCCGGTGGTGCGGATGCATGACCGGGCGCGCGCCGAAGCCCGTGACGAAGGTGTAGCCGGTGGCGTTGCGGCCCAAGACGTAGTCGAGACTCGACTGCGCCGCCTGCAGATAGGCCGGCGTGCCGTTGATGCGGTAGGCCTGCAGCAGCATCATGCCCTGGTTCAGGATCACCGCATTGCTGCCCCAGAAGATGTCTTTTGATGCCAGCGGCACCCGGTAGCCGCCATTGGCATTTTTCGCGAGCTGGCTGGCCAGCGCGTCGATGCGGCGTTCGATCAGGGCGCGGTCGATGCCGGGCTTCAGGCGGTCGCGGTGGTGCGCCAGCGACATCCAGCCCAGCGCAGCCACATCGCTCCAGGCCGGCGTGCTCAAAGCAGCATCACGGCGCATGAATGCTTGCGCATACCGATCCTGCCCGGTCGCGATAAACAGTTCGGCCGCTGCCCAGGCGAATTCGTCGGCCAGCTGCGCGTCGCCGTATTCGCCGGTGACGACATCCTTCGGGTTCTTGAAAACGACGTTCGGGTGCGCCTCGGCCCAGCGCCACGCGGCCTGCGCCGCTGCCAGCATGCGCTGCGACAGGCCGGGCCACTTTGCGTCGTATGGCGCCAGCACGCGGCTGGCGGTGGCCATGGTGGCGGCGAAATCGAGCGCCGCTGCCGTGCTCTTGGCCACCACGTAGCGCGGGGTGGTGGATGCCGCGTGCGGCATCACGATCCCGTCGAAGCGCAGGTTGGTGAGCTTGTGGTACACGCCGCCATCGGCCGGGTCCTGCATCGTCAGCAGCCAGTCGAGGTTCCACAGCGCCTCGTCGAGGATGTCGGGCACGCCATTGCCGGATTCAGGGATGCCGATATCGCGCTTGAAGACATCGGGGAAGTGCTCGAGCGCGGCCAGCAGCGTGTAGGTCGCGATGCCCGAGTTGACCACATATTTGTTGTAGTCGCCGGCGTCGTACCAGCCCTTGGGACTGGCGATGACCGTGCCTTGCGGGCGCGCTTTGGATGCGGCCGATGCGTGCACCAGCACCTTGTCGTCCGGATGGCCGGCGGGCCGCGCCCACGCGCCGGCAAATTGCGGCGTGAGGTCAATCGCGCTGCGGTTGAAGTAGAACGCCTTCAGGGCCGCGTCGCCCAGCGCGCGGTAGCCATCCTGGGCGACCGTGAACGGATCGGACAGCAGGCCGCCCACGCGGACGCGGTAGGCGCCGGCCTGCGTCAGCGCACTGAAGTCGGCCACGCGTACGGTCTCGCCCGACGGTGCCCAGCGGCTCGGCGCGCCCAGCGCGCCATCCAGCACGACCTTGCCGTCAGCGTCGATGACCTCGAACCGGTTTGCACCAGCGGTTTGCGGGATGACGGCCAGCTTGTGCGATTGCGGCAGGAAGCCCACCGCATTGACCTTGATCTCGGCAGATCCGGCGCCGGCAGCAAGCGTCAGCAGCGCCGTGGCGAGCACCGTGCGCTTCATGCCGGCACCGTCTTGCCATCCGTGCCGACGCCCGCCGCCGGCGTGCTGCCGTCGTCGTGATAGAACGGCGCGAACCAGGTGGCCACGAACGACGGGATGGTCGCGACCATCACCAGGCCGAAGTAGGCGACGTAGCCCATCATCTCTTGCAAGTGGCCGCTGATGACGCCCGTGACCATGCCGCACAGGCCCATCAGGCCAGTGCCGAACGCGTAGTGGGTGGTCGTGTACTTGCCCGGTGCGAGCTGCTGCATCAGGTAGATCATGAAGCCGACCGCGCCGAAGCCGAAGAAGAACTTTTCGATGGCCACGCCCAGCGTGATCAGCACCAGGCTCGATGGCGTGTAGATGCTCATGACCAGGAACGCGACGTTCGGGATGTTGATCGCGCAGCACAGCACGAACAGCGTCGATTTCAGGCCGCGCTTGGCGACATACAGGCCGCCCAGCAGCGAGCCGACCAGCACCGCGGCCAGGCCATAGGTGCCGTAGATCAGACCCAGCATCTCGTTGGACAGACCGAGACCGCCTTTCGAGGCCGGGTCGACCATGAAGAACGGGCCGATCTTTTCCAGCAGGCCGACGCTGAAGCGAAAGAGGAATGCGAACGCGATCATGCGCCACACGCCGCGCTTCTGGAACAGCGTGACGAAGGCGTCGACCAGGATGCGGCCGGCATCCTTCGCGCTCGATGGCGTGTCGGCGGCGCGCGCGCCGTCGGGCATGAAGCGCCAGTGCCACAGCGCCATCAACAGCGTCAGGCCACCGACGAGCAGGAAGATGATGCGCCAGGCGTCGATCCAGTCCGGGCCGAACACGCCTGGATCATGGCCGAACACGTGGGTGTGCAGGTAGCCGCTCAGATAGACCATGCCGCCGGCGGCGACGATCGGCCCGATATTCCACGACAGGCTCTGGATGCCGCAGTACAGCGACTGCGCGCGCGCGTCGAGCGACGTGACATACACGCCGTCGCTGGCGATGTCCTGCGTCGCGCCGATGAACGACAGCGCAAAGAAGATCGCCATCAAAAACGTCATGTAGCCGGGCAGTTCCATCAGCAGCGCCACGCCGGCAAAGCCGGCACCGATGGCGAGCTGCGAGCACAACACAAAGAACTTCTTGGTGCGGTACATCTCGACGAACGGCGCGAACAGCGGCTTGACCGTATAGGCCAGGATCAACAGGCTCGAATACTGGGCCGCGCGGCCGTTGTCCATGCCCAGATTCTTGAACATGATGGCGGTGACGCTGGTGAGCATCACGTAGCCGAGCGCCATCGTGAAGTAGCCGGTCGGGACCCACAGCAGCGGTGATACGGTTTTGGCAGGGCGCATGATCGATCCCGTTGATCAAGCCTTGATGCGGCTGGCGATGAATTCGCGGTACCACAGCGCGCTGTCCTTCAGCGTGCGCTGCTGGTTCGCATAGTCCACGTGCACGATGCCGAAGCGCTTGGCGTAGCCCGAATTCCATTCGAAGTTGTCGAGCAGGCTCCAGAGGAAGTAGCCGCGTACATTCACGCCCGCATCCATCGCGTCCTTGAGCGCGGCCAGATGGCTGCGCACGTAGGCGATGCGCGCCGTATCGTGCACGCGGCCGTTTTCCAGCACGTCCGGATTGGCCATGCCGTTTTCGGTAATGTACACCGGCGGCAGGTCGGGATACTCGGCCTTCAGTTTGAGCAGCAGTTCGGACAGGCCTTCAGGGAAGATTTCCCAGCCCATGTCGGTCACGCCGTGGCGCGCCGGCGCCGGTACGGGCGGCGTGCTGGCGCTGCACCACGAGCGGAAGTAATAGTTCGAGCCGAGGAAGTCGATCTTCTGGTGGATGATGGCCAGGTCGCCGTCAGCAACGACGGGGGCGTTCTCGCCATGGCCGCGCAGCGCCAGTTCCGGATAGTGGCCCTTGAAGATTGGGTCCATGAACCACTGCACCGAGCGTGCGTACTCAAATTCGGCCATGTCGCGGTCGGCCTGCGAATCGGTGGCCGCATCGGCGGTCCACTGGTTCAATACGATGCCCAGCTGCGCGCTGCTGCCGACTTCGCGCATCGCGCTCATGGCCAGGCCGTGCGACAGCAGCAGGTGGTGCGAGACCTGGATCGATTGCTTCAGGTCGGCCACGCCAGGCGCGAACTGCGCATTGCCGTACCCCAGGTTGGCCGTGCACCACGGTTCGTTGTGGGTGGCGATGGCTTCTAACCGGTTGCCGAAGCGGCGCGCGATCTCGCGCGCGTAGTCGGCGAAGCGGTAGGCGGTCTCGCGATTGAGCCAGCCGCCATCGTCCTGCAGGCCTTGCGGCAGGTCCCAGTGGTACAGGGTCGCGTGCGCGCGGATGCCCTTGCTTTCCAGTTCGGTCAGCAGGCGGTCATAGAAATCGAAGCCCGCTTCGTTCCAGGCGCCCTTGCCATCCGGCTGGACGCGCGCCCAGGCGAACGAGAAGCGGTAGGCATCGACGCCGATCGAGGCCATGATGCCGACGTCTTCCTGGTAGCGGTGGTAGTGGTCGCAGGCGATGATGCCGTCGCTGCCATCCTTGATATTGTTCTTGTCCAGGCAGAAGGTGTCCCAGATCGACGGCCCCTTGCCATCGACGGCGGCAGCGCCCTCGATCTGGAAGGAACTGGTGGCCACGCCCCAGGTGAAGTCGGAAGGAAAATTATTGCGGAAGTCGAAGTCGGGGCTGTTGGTCATGGAACTCTCGGATCACTGCTGGGGCAGATTCAGGTCAAACAAAAAAAGCAGCGCGCCCACCGGGCGCGCTTGCCATGCTTCAGCTTTTAGAAATCAAAGCCGGTATTCACGCCAACCGTACGTGGTGGCTTGTACTGCGCCAGCCAAGGGCCGAAGCCGTTGAAGGCGCTGGTCTTGATCTTCTTGTCGCCCACGTTGCGCACGAAGGCGTCGACCCACCATTTGTCCTTCGCGTAGCGCAGGCCGAGGTCGGCGCTGGCGTAGGCTTTCTGGCGGTCTTCAGGACCCAGGTCGAACACGCTCAGGCTGACTTCATCCTCGTAGCGCGCCGTGATGCGCGGCACCAGGGTAGCGCCATCGGCCAGGCGGAACGTGTGCTGGTACTGTACCGTGGTCGAGAACTTCGGTGCGTGCGGCAGCTTGTGACCGGTCACGTCCAGGCAGGTCTCGATGCGGGTGTCGACCGTGCACGGTGGCAGCGCATAGTCGTTCGAGCCGGCAACCAGGCGACCGAGCTTGGTGTCGAGCACGGCCAGCGCGATCGACAGGCGGCCGTCTTTTGCGATGCGGGCGGCGATCTCGGTTTCCAGGCCCGTGACCTTGGCGCCATCGGCGTTCTCGATGGCCAGGCCACGGCTGCCGTCGGAGAAGCTGACCGGCGAATTGAACTGGAAGTCCTTGAAGTCCATGTAGAACAGCGCGTTGTTGATACGCAGTGCGCCATCCATGAAGGTGCTCTTCGAACCGATCTCGAAGTTGGTCAGCGTCTCTGGCTGGTATGGCAAGCCGCGATCCTGCACGCCGCCCGCCTTGTAGCCGGTCGACACGCTCGCATACACCATATTGTTGCGGTCGATGTCGTAGTTCACGCGCACCAGGCCGGTGGCCTTGTTGTCGCTGTAGCGGCCATCGTTCGGCACACCGGACTGGTAGCCGTTGACCGGATCGCGTGGATCGATCTGCGGATTGAGCGGCAGTTGCGGCGCGCTGGCGTCGTACGCCCAGGTGTAGCCGCGGCCGCCAATGTGGACGCGCTTGTCGTGGGTGTAGCGCACGCCGCCGGTCAGGTGCCAGGCGTCGGTGATGTTCCAGGTGGCCTGGCCGAAGACGGCCGAGTTTTCCACGGTCTGGTCCGGCTGGATGAACGAACCCTGCCATGCCACGGTGCCATCTTCGGTGCCGTTCATGCCGCCGATGTCGAAGCGGATATTGTTCTTTTCCTTGCCGTAGTAGGCGCCGACCTGCCAGTCGATGGCGCGCGCGCCGACCGACTGCAGCAGGACTTCGTGGCTGTAGCTGCGGTAGTTGGAGTCGGTCGTGGTGTGTTCCTGGAACTTTCCGCCCGAGATGATCGAGGTCGGGAGGATCGTGCCGCCGTCCTGGTCGAAGCGCATGTCGCCGCTGTACTTGGACCAGCCGGCCACGTATTGCAGCGCGAGGTCAGGGCTGATGTCCCAGCTCAGGCGGCTGCGCACGTTGTCGCTGTCACGGTTGACCCATGGCGACGAATCGGACAGCGTCGACCAGTGGTCCTGGCCCGCCCGCGGCGCCTGCATCAGGTTGGCGCTTGGGGTGCCGCGGTCGATAAATTTTTCGTAGGCAATGTTCCAGCGCAGGTTCGGCGCCAGATGCCACAGCAGCGACATGCGCGCTGCAGTCTGGTCCTGGGCGCTGTACTTGTCGCCGCCGGAGACGTAGTTGTTTGGATTGATCGGGCGGAAACCGGCAGCGGCGCCGCCGGCGGCCAGGTAGGCAGCGCGCTGTTGCGCGATCGACGGGTTCGGGAATTGCTGGTAATCGACGTAGCCATCATGACGCTCGTGCACGACGGCAAAGCGCAGTGCTGCCGTTTCGGACAGCGGCACATTGACCGCGCCGCGCGTGCCGATGCGGTTGTAGTCGCCGATACCGCCTTCCACGTAGCCCGAGCGGCTGTTCAGCTCTGGCTTGACGGTCTGGATATTGACCGCGCCGACGGTGGAGTTGCGGCCCCACAGCGTGCCTTGCGGGCCGCGCAGCACTTCGATGCCTTCGACGTCGAACAGCAGGGCAGTGGCGCCTTCGGCGCGTGGCGAATACACGTTGTCGACGAACGACGCGACTTCAGGATCGGCGTATTCGGTCTTGGCGCTGTCGTTGCCGATGCCGCGCAGCGTCATCGTGGTCACGCCGTGGTCACCCTGGGCCGTGGCCTGGAAGCCCGGGACCAGTGCGACGACGTCGAGCAGGGTCTGGACATGGTTGTCGGCCAGCGTGGCGGCGGTCAGTGCGGTGACCGCGATCGGGGTGCGCTGCAGCGAGGTCGAGCGCTTGGTGGCGGTCACGACCACTTCGGCGATGCGGCCATTGTCGACGACTGCTGCCGGGGTGGCGGCGGCAGGCGACGCCGGATCGGCAGCCGATTGGGCCTGCGCCGTGCCGATGCTGGCGAGCAGCGTCAGGATGGCCAGGCGGATAGGGGCGGACGAGGGCGTACGGACCCCTGCCAGTTGGGGCGTCATGGTTGTCATGCTTGTCTCCGATATAGTTTTATGGATGCTGCTTGCGTTAGGACTGATAAGAAATCGGTTTCATCAATCTTGAAAACGGTTTCATAGTAATTTCAACGGTAAAAAAATGTCAATTAGTATTTATGATAGGGAGTAGCGGGTTTGTTGCAGGTCAACGACGGATTGTTTATGAAAGCGTTTCATAAGCATCTTCCAGCAGCCGTTTTATCGGAAAGCTGCGTGATATACTTCAAGCAACAAATTGCCCCGGACCTGTCCAGAACGCTTCATGAAAAACATCGATAGCGGTATCACCACGCTGTACCAGGTCGCCAGCAGGGCAGGCGTGTCGCCGGCCACGGTCTCGCGTTTCCTGAACGGCACCGCCAAGGTGTCGGACGACAAGCGGCGCACGATCGAGCGCGTCATCGATGAGCTCAACTACAAACCCAACCGCCTGGCGCAAAGCCTCAAGATGGGCAGCACCAACACCATCGGCGTACTCACCCAGTCGCTCGAGAGCGGTTATTTCAACCGCGCCATGGTCGGCATCGAGGATGCAGTCAAGGCCTCCGGCTACGCGCTCCTGATCATGAGCGGCCACTGGCATGCCGATGAAGAAGCCGAGCGGGTCGAGCTGTTGATCGGACGCCGCGTCGATGGCGTGGCGATCCTGACCGGCAATATGAGCGACAAGCAGATCCTCGACTTTTCGCGCCGCGTGCCGATCGTGGCGTTCGGGCGCGAAGTGCAGGGCGAGCGCACGCAGGCGTTTTGCCTGGACAACTACGGCGGCGCCTGCGAAGCGGTGGAATATCTGATCAGCCAGGGGCACCGGCGCATTGCGCATATCGCCGGACCACCCGATCATCGCGATGCGCGCGAGCGCCTGGCGGGCTACAACGACACGCTCGCCAAACACGGCATCGCGAGCGACCCGCGGCTGGTCGTGACGGGCGACTTCAGCGAGTCCAGTGGCCTGCTGGCACTGAACAGCCTGCTGGTGGCCAATGTCCGTTTCAGCGCGATCTTCGCGGCCAACGATTTGACGGCCTATGGCGCGCGCCTGGCGCTGTACCGGCGCAATATCCGCGTCCCCGAAGACATCTCGCTGGTCGGATTCGATGATCTGGAAAGCTCGATGTACACGACGCCGCCACTGACCACCGTGCGCCAGCCGCTGTACGAAGTCGGGACCGGGATCGGGCGGCGCATGCTGGCGATGCTGGGGCATCAGCAACCGGCGGCCGATGTGCCGGGGTTGAGTCTGGTGGTGCGGGAGTCGGTGCGGCTGGTGTGAGCGCCGTGTTGTCAGCGCGCTCAAGTAGCTTGATAAAAATCGCTTGCTATTAAATAGCGAGCTATGTAATATGCTGTTCATGGCAGCGCCGAACGTACCCCGGAACGGGCGAGCGGGTCGGCGGGCCAAGGCAGCAACCCATTTAAATAGCGCGCTATATAATAGCGTTAAACAGTTCGGCGGGCATCCGCCACCCTTTCAAGGAGTCTCATCATGGCAATCGAAAACGTTCTCTACCGCGCCAACGCCACCGCAACGGGTGGCCGCGAAGGCCGCGCCGTGTCGTCCGACAGCGCACTGGATGTGAAGCTGACCACCCCGAAAGAACTCGGCGGTAATGGTCTGGCTGGCACGAACCCTGAGCAGCTGTTCGCTGCGGGCTACTCGGCCTGCTTCCTGGGCGCGATGAAATTCGTCGCCAACCGCGACAAGCTGAAGATTTCGCCGGACGTCGCGGTGGAAGGCACGGTCGGCATCGGCCCGATCCCGACCGGCTTCGGCATCGAAGTGCTGCTCAAGATCAGCCTGCCAGGCGTGCCGGCCGATGAAGCGCAAACGCTGATCGACCGCGCGCACATCGTGTGTCCGTATTCGAACGCGACCCGTGGCAATATCGATGTGACGCTGCAACTGGTGTAAGACACGTCGCCTGGGAAACCAGGATAAAAAGCCGGGGTCAGATACCGTCTTGAATTGCAAGCCGATTCGATAAGAAATTTGCATCGAATGGCTTGCCTGTTCGAATAACACCGTAAATCAGATGCGCCAATTTGTGCGTGACAGCGCCGA
>Ga0308158_10003001_pt1 | contig 15269 bp, 13 predicted proteins | sample PhyBR2_FD_201038 | JGI IMG/M metagenome (GOLD analysis project Ga0308158, IMG submission 201038) | Phyllosphere microbial communities from UC Gill Tract Community Farm, Albany, California, United States - DLSLB.R2 | ecosystem: Host-associated > Plants > Phyllosphere > Unclassified | place: USA... | reverse complement strand
TACTACAAAAAATTGAAGATTCTAACAACCTCACACCATCCTGGGTTATCATTTCTATTGTGAAATGTGTGACGACAGCGCTTTTATTATCACAGTTTGTTCCGATTGTTCCAAAGTTTTTATCCGACTTTCACTTGTTTGGTTTTGAAATTAACAAATTCGGGTTTACTTTTTTGACTTTGTTAAGTTTTGACATTGTTAGAAACATTCTGACTTTCTTTTTCTACTCCAGCGTTGGAAGCGGTAAAAATCTGAAAGGCCTGACATTGGTTTCGAGTAAATTTTACTTTTTGGAGTCAATCGCTTTCATTGTGGCATCATTTGCGCTTTATTACTTTCCGGTTGACTTGGTGAAGTATTTTTATTTCATCATTGGTCTGGTTATTTTTTCTTTTATTTTGAAAAACTTAATATACTTATTCCACAAACAATCCATTTTGCCGGAAAACTGGTATTATAAATTTTTGTATATTTGCACGCTTCAAATAGTACCGGTATTGGTACTTTGGAAGTTCTTATTTTATTGAATGTAACATACACATTTTAAGATGAAAATCAAATCTATTTTAGTGTCACAGCCCGCTCCGAATGAATCTTCACCTTATTTGGAAATAGCGAAAAAAGAGAAAATCAAAATCGATTTTCGTCCTTTTATACACGTAGAAGGTGTGGATGCGAAAGAACTCAGAACTCAGAAAATAGACATGACGCAATATACGGGCGTTATTTTCACGAGTAAGAATGCGATTGACCATTATTTTCGTCTTGCTGAGGAAATGAGATTCAGCGTTCCGGATTCTATGCGTTATATCTGCCAGTCAGAAGCAATTGCCAACTACTTGCAGAAACACATTGTTTATAGAAAAAGAAAAATCAGCTTTGGTGAGAAGAACTTTTCAGATTTAGCAGCTTTGTTCAAAAAGCATCCATCTGAGAAATATCTTTTACCTTCTTCTGATGTCTTAACACCTGAGATTCCTAAGGTTTTAGATGCTGCTAACCTAGACTGGACAAGAGCAATAATGTATAAAACTGTTCCGAGTGATTTGACAGATATCAACATCAAAGATTACGATATGTTGGTGTTTTTCAGTCATCAGGGAATCAAATCTTTAGGAATCAATTTCCCAGATTTCAAACAAGAAGATACAAAAATTGCTGTTTTTGGAACTACTACCCAAGCCGCTGCAGAAGAAGCAGGATTGACAGTTAATGTAATGGCTCCAACCAAAGAAAATCCGTCTATGACAATGGCCATAGAAAAATACATCAAAAGCATCAATAAATAATTATTGGCCACATAAATCAAGACCGTCCCGAATTTTTGGGATGGTTTTTTGTTTAAATTTGTTAAATCTGAAAAAATCACTTCAGAAAACTTTTTACCGCATAGACACATAGTTTTCCGAAACTTAAATATAATTCTAGAGTTCAAATACAAAATATTTTAATTCTATGTGCCTATGTGGTTTTAATAAATATCAATTTCAAAATGAACGCTCCACAAGCTAAAAAAATAGATAAACTTCTAGAAATCCATAACGATAAAAGAAATGACCCATATTTCTGGATGAATAAACGTGAAAATCCGGAAGTCATCCAATATCTGGAGGATGAAAATGCCTACACAGATTTTGTGATGAAGGATACAGAAGACCTTCAGAACGATTTGTATGAGGAAATGAAATCCCGATACAAAAAAGACGACGAGTCTTTGCCTTATTTCTTCAACGGTTATTGGTACATCGTACGTTATGAAGCTGGAAAAGAGTATCCGATTTTCTCCAGAAAATTTCAATCTTTGGATAATGAAGAAGAGATTTTACTGGATGTCAATATTCTGGCAGAAGGCGAAGCTTTCTTCGAAACTGGAAGTATGTCTATTAGCGTGAACAACGATATTATGGCCTACTCTACCGATAATGTTGGGAGAAGAATTTACAAGATTTATTTTAAGAATCTTAAAACCGGAGAACTTTATCCTGATGTTATCGAAAATGCAACCGGAAAAGCGGTTTGGGCCAATGATAACGAACACGTTTTCTACATCAGAAAGGATGAAAGTCTCAGAGCATTTCAAATCTACCGTCACAAATTAGGAACAGATTCTTCTGAAGACGTTTTGATTTTCCATGAGGAAGATGAGACTTTTGATGTTAGCGTCTTTAAAACCAAATCTTTAGAATACATTTTCATCGCTGCTTCATCCACTAATGAAGATGAAATGAGATTTATTCCGGCCAATAATGTTTTTGCAGACTGGACAATTGTCCAACCAAGAACAGAGGATTTGGAATATTCGGTGGAACATTACGAAGATGATTTTTATATCATTACGAATGCTGATAATTCTACCAATTTTAAAATTGTAACAACCAAAGTCGATAAACCAGCGATGCAACATTGGCAGGATTTCATTCCGCACAGAGAAAATGTCTTACTAGAAGGTTTTGAGATTTTCAAAAATTATTTTGTAATCGAAGAACGCGAAAAAGGTCTTTTACAAATTAATATTATTGATAATCAAAACAATAACTCCTATTACCTGCCATTTTCAGATCCGACTTATACCGCTTACATCGGAATTAATCTGGAGTTTGATACTGATATTTTGCGTTTCGGTTATACATCATTGACCAAACCAGCCTCTACTTTCGAATATAATATGAAAGACAAAACCACCGTACTTCTTAAAGAACAGGAAGTTTTGGGCGGTAAATTCTTCGCAGGAAATTATATCTCAGAAAGAATCTGGGCAACTGCAAGAGATGGAAAAGAAGTCGCCATTTCTTTGGTTTATCATAAAGACACATCAAAGTCAGCGAACACACCACTTCTACTCTATGGATACGGGAGCTATGGACACACCGTTGATGCAAGTTTTTCCAGCGTGAGATTATCTCTTTTGGACAGAGGATTTATTTATGCAATCGCACACATCAGAGGTGGCGAATATCTTGGTCGCGAATGGTACGAGGACGGAAAAATGCTTCAGAAGAAAAATACATTTTTTGATTTCATCGATGCTGCAAAATATTTAATATCAGAGAATTATACATCGCCAAAACACCTTTATGCAATGGGCGGAAGTGCCGGAGGACTTTTGGTTGGCGCAGTGATGAATTACAATCCGGAATTATTTAATGGAATTGTGGCGCAAGTGCCTTTTGTGGACGTTGTTTCGACGATGTTGGACGATACAATTCCTTTGACCACAGGAGAATACGACGAATGGGGAAATCCGAATGAAAAGGAATATTATGATTATATGAAATCCTATTCGCCTTATGATAATGTTGAAACAAAAAATTATCCTAATATTCTAATTACGACAGGATTCCACGATTCTCAAGTTCAATATTGGGAACCAGCAAAATGGACGGCGAAATTGAGAGAATTGAAAACGGATGACAATATTCTCATCTTCAAAACGGATATGAGTTCCGGTCACGGCGGTGCAAGCGGACGTTTCGAAAGCTTGAAGGAAATTGCTTTGGAATATGCTTTCCTGCTAAAAATCGACCAATAATATCTTCTTTTTAACCTCATCTTTATACTTTCTCCCAACAGGAATCGTCATATCATTGATTTCAATCTTGCTGGGAGAAACCGAGGTCATATGATCTTTATTAATCAAAAATGAACGATGAATCCTGACAAATTTGGATTCGGGTAATAACTCCTGAACCGATGTCAGCGTTTTAAGAACCGTGATTTCAGAATCGTTCAGTTTTATCTTGCAGTAATTTCTGAGACTTTCCACAAAAACAATATCATTGATTTTAATTTTCCTCACACTTTTATCAATTTTCAGATTGATGTAAGATTCATAGTTATCCTGAACCACAACATCTTCTTTTAATAATTTATTCTCTTCATTCAGTTCCGAATTATTTTTCTGGAGATTTTCAATCGTTGTCAGATAAGTGTAAGCTATAGGAATCATCGCAGCGATATTGATGTCCAAAGCCGTATTCACTATTTCTGATAGGATAAAAAAACCGGAGTTCTTGAAACCCGGAAGAAAGTTCGGCTGAATAAAATAAAGAAATATCGGTCGCTGAATAAAAACACTTATCAAAGCAACCAAAACGCAATACGAAACAAAGAAACTGAAATATTTTTTCTGATTGAAGAACTTCGGAAAGAGATAAAAAAGTGTGACATAGACCAACAACATCCGCGAAGGAAGACAGAAAATCTGAATCAAAATATTCCTTGAATAATTGTTATCCGAAACGCCCCAAACCAATCCAAAAAAAAGAACAAACGCCGTCCAATATAAAACGTGTTTCACCCAAAATTTTGATTTAAAATGTTCAAAAAACGATTGGTCCATACTTTTTAATCTTCTCCAAATGTAATTATTTATCCTAAAACAATCTTCAGTAATTTCTAAGTCTGTTTTTTGTACAGAATAACCTGTCGTTTGTCCAAAAGTCTTGTAGTAAAAGGAAAGGAGGAATATTTTTGTTCAAAATTCAAACTAAAAAATGAAACTTCCAATTCAATTTTCACTTTTATTTTTAGCATTTCTTTTTCCGATTTTAGGATTCGGTCAGGAAAATAAAGCCACACTTGAGGCTGTAGAATATCTGAAGCAACATCCAAAAAGTCCGAAAGAATATCTCGTTTCGAAGTTCAAAAATTATCCTCTCGTTTTACTGGGCGAAGACCACGCTGTGAAGGAAAACCTTGATTTTGTTAAAAGTCTTATACCGGAATTATATCAAGCTGGCGTTTACAATCTCTGTATGGAATTCGGTGCTTTTGAAAAGCAAAAAGAACTGGACGAATTGCTGAATGCAGAAATATTTGATGAACGAAAAGCAAAAGACTTGTTCTTTTATTACAATGTCGGCTGGGCTTACAAAGAATATTTTGACATTTATAAAGCGGTTTGGGAATTCAATAGAACCTTAAAACCTGAAGCGAAAAAATTCCGGATTGTCAATCTAAGCTATCAATACCGTTGGGAAAACTTCAAAGGTGGTGCAAGAACGCCCGAGAATATGAAAGCAGTTTTCAATCTGGGAACGCCTGACCAGTTCCGGACAGAAATTATCAAAAAGGAAATCATCAGTAAAGATGAAAAAGCCTTGATTTATATGGGTCACGTTCACGTTTTCACAAAGTACAAAATGCCAATACTGAAAGTAAACAGCGATGATTTTTGTGATTATGATGAAGGAATGGTTGGAAATCGTCTTTACAAGCTGATGCCCGGAAAGATTTTCAACATTATGTTTCACACGCCGATGTTTTCTAAAACGCAGTACAATCCGACTTATGTTTCGCCTGCAAACGGAGAACTTGAGAATGTACTTCAGAAACTTGATTATCCTCAGATTGGTTTTAATTTGATTAATACGCCTGTCGGCAAATTACGAGACAATAGTTTTTTCAGTTTTTGTCATTCTGATTTTAAAATGGAAGATTTTTTTGAAGGTTATATTTTCCTCAAACCTTTCAAAGATTTGACAGGCTGTACTTACGATGACGATTTTTTCACTGGAAAGGACTGGACTTACATTGAGAATAATTTTCCGGACCCAGACTGGAGAAAGCCAAAAAATCTTGATGAATATAAAACAGCCATCAAGAAATATGTCGATATCAAAGACCGATACAAAGATGTAATTCAGACTTCGATTCCTGCTGTGAGTTCTGGCAAAATCATCAGAATCAATCAATTTCCTTCGAAATATGTTAAGCCGAGAAATGTAGACATCTGGTTACCTGAGAATTTTAATCCAAATAAAAAATACGCCGTTCTCTATATGCACGACGGACAGATGCTTTTCGACGGGTCAATCAACTGGAATAATTCCGAATGGAAAGTGGATGAAAGTTATACAGAACTGAGCAAAAAAATCAGACTGAAAGACTGCATCATTGTCGGATTATGGAATACCGGAGCAACCCGACATTCGGAGTATTTTCCGCAAAAACCGTTTGAAAGTTTATCTAAAGAATTGCAAAATCAAACGCTTGAAAAATACTTCCAAGGAAAAATACAGTCGGATAACTATTTAAAATTCATTGTACAAGAGATGAAACCTTTTATTGATAAAAATTATCCAACTCTGAAAGACAGGGAAAATACTTACATCGCTGGCTCCAGTATGGGCGGATTGATTTCGATGTATGCAATTTGCGAATATCCGGAGATTTTTGGCGGTTCGGCTTGTCTTTCCACGCATTGGATTGGAATCACGGACCTTTTGAATGACGAAATCCCTAACGCTTTCGAAAATTATCTCAGACAAAAACTTCCAAATCCGAAAAGCCATAAAATCTATTTTGATTTTGGAACCGAAGGATTGGACAGCCATTACGAAAAACATCAGAACAAAGTTGACCAGATAATGAAGGAAAAAGGCTTCACCAAAAATAATTGGACAACCAAAAAATTTGAATCGGCCGACCATAGCGAAAGTGCTTGGAGCAAACGTTTTTCAATTCCATTGGAATTTCTTCTAAAAAAATAATCAATCTCAAATTCAATTATAAAATGAAAAAATCACTTGCAATACTTTTACTATTCATCAGTTTCAATCTCATTCTTTCTCAAAAGATTGCACGAATAGAGCCTGCCAATTGGTGGGTTGGAATGAAAAACAATTCGGTCACGTTGTTGATTTATGGCAAAGACATTTCAGATTTACAACCTACAATCTCTTATTCAGGAGTTACAATTACCGAAAATAAAACGGTTGAAAACAAGAACTATCTGTTTCTGACCTTACAAATCAATCCTGAAGCAAAAGCTGGAAATGTAAAAATCAAATTTTCAAAGGATAAAAAAGTTGTTCTGACTAAAGATTTTCCAATTTATGCCCGGGAACCCAACAGTGCCAATCGGGAAAGTTACGGTTCAAAAGATGCGATTCTTTTGATTGTTCCGGACAGATTTTCAAATGGTAATGAAAAGAATGACATCGTAAAAACAACTTTGGAGCAAAAACTTGACAGAAAGAATGAAGATGCGAGACACGGCGGTGATATCCAAGGGATTATCAATCATTTGGATTACATCAAGTCATTGGGTTACATTCAGATTTGGAACACGCCTTTGATTGAAAATGATGAACCCACCTATTCTTATCACGGCTATGCATCAACCGACTTTTACAAGATTGACCCAAGATTTGGAACTAATGAAGATTTGAAAAAACTATCAACAGAAGCCAAGAAAAGAAACATTGGTTTGATTTGGGATGTTGTGCTTAATCACTGTGGTTCAGAGTATTATTTCGTCAAAGACTTGCCTGAGCAAAGCTGGATTAATTATCCTGATTCGGAGAACAGAATCAGCACCAATCACCTTAAAACCACAATCACAGACCTCTACGCCACCGAAATTGACAAAGAGGAATATCTCAACGGTTGGTTCGATGGTCATATGGCAGACCTCAATCAGAAGAATCCTTTATTGGCAAAATATCTGACCCAGAATATCATCTGGTGGATTGAATATGCCGGACTTTCCGGATTGCGAGTTGATACCTATTCTTATTCAGACAAAAATTTTCTGGCAGATTGGACAAAAGCCATTCTCGAAGAATATCCGAAAATGAACATCGTTGCCGAAGAAATGTCAAGAAACATTGCTCAGACTTCTTACTGGCAAACCGATAAGAAAAACAGTGATGGTTATAAAAGTTATATGCCGATGATGATGGATTTTTCAATTAATGACAATATCGTTTATGCTCTTAATGAAAAAAGCGGTTGGTTTTCTTCTTGGAGAAAAGTCTATGAAGGTGTCGCAAATGATTTCCTTTTTCCACATCCAAACAATCAACTGATTTTTCCGGACAATCACGATTTGGACAGATTCTATTCCCGCCTCAACAAAAATTTTGCAAACTGGAAACTCGGGATAGCGATGTATATGACGATGCGGGGAACGCCACAGTTTTTCTATGGCACCGAAGTTCTGATGACCAATGACAAAGCAGGAAGCGACGGACAGCGACGAAGCGATTTCTACGGAGGCTGGAAAGGTGATTCTAAAAATGCTGTGACGGAAGCAGGATTAACCAATGAAGAAAAAGAAGCGAAGAAATATTTTACCAATCTGCTCAATTGGAGAAAAACGAGTGAAGCAATTGCCAATGGAAAATTCAAGCATTATGCGCCGACAAATAATGACGTTTATGTTTATTTCCGATACACAGAAAATCAAAAAGTGATGGTTTTACTCAACAAAAACAATGATAAAGTAACCCTTGACCTTAATCGATATAATGAAATGATTTCTAATAGCTTCAAAGCAAAAGATATTATTTCCGGAAAAGATTTTAGCTTTCAAAATACGATAGAAATTCCGGCCAAAACAGCAATGATTCTAGAAGTCGGGAACTAAAATTCATTTTTTGTAAATTCGCAGTAAGATTACTAAAGCTCTGGTTTAAAATTTTAGCCAGAGTTTTGGTTTTTAATGCCAAAGTTGAGAAGAAAAATCTGGACAAAATTTAAGTAAATAAAAAATGAACGAATCCGAAATCTGGAAAAAAATAGAACACTTTTTTGAAGTCAACTTTCAAACTGAAAAGAATCCTCCAATAGAAACTTTTCTATTCATTATTGGTGTTCAGGAATTAGGAAGTGGACAACAGAAATTCACCAAAGATGATAAAGTCAATTTGGTTCACATTGCAGTTTGCAGATTGTTGGAACCTTTTGGGTATTACAAATTCACGCATTATGAAGATGGTTGGCCACAATTTGAAAAATTGGATGACCTTCCAGAATTGAAACCCAATGAACAATCACTTCTGATGAAAAAAGCGATTATCCAATACTTTATTGACGAAGAAATTGATTTGGATTAAAGTTTTATTCTCGCAGATTTAGCAAATAATACAGATTTTTCAAAGTTATTATTCGCTAAATCTGCGAGAAAACTATTTAGAATATTTTTCTTCCAAAATATCCTCCAACTGATTCAGTCCCATTTTGAAGCCTTCTTCAAAACCCATTTCGATAAGCTGATTCATCTCTTCTTTTGAGTTGAAATGCAGATTGAACGTCATTCTTGTGCCTTCATCGATCCCTGTAAAGCCAATTAACCAAGCCGTTTGTGGCAAATTTGTTTTGACCTTTTCCTTTTTCATCTGCGAAAGCATCTGTCCAAGCAATACTTCTGTGAGGCATTATTTCACCGTAACTGGCTAATGCAAACTCTTTTTCGCCATCCGGACCTTTCATTGCATACAACCAAATACCATTTTCTCGGAAATCCATTTTTTCGGTTTCGCATTTCCAGGGTTTTGGTGCCCACCACTGATCAATCAATTCCGACTTTGTAAAATAATCCCAAAGTGTGGAAACATCAGCCTTATAAACCTTCATCACATAGACTCCGGTGTCTGAATCCTTATTAAAAACAATTTCTGAGTTCATAACTTTGCTTTTTATAAAATTAATATAAAAAAATCACACCAAACTTTTCTTATGGCAACATTTTTGATTATTCACAATAAAATGTTAAAAAACTTGATTTTAAGAAATATTTAATAATTACAGCGCGTTATTATTATCGAGATATTCTTAAAAAGAGTAATTTTAACTTTTCAAAATCAAAAATTATAATGAACAATAAGTTTATTCCTATCATATCTGTATTTATGACAATCTCCTTGGTGGTTTTCGTCTCATTGCAGTTATATTGGATTAAAGAATTATATACATCTCTTGAGCAGGATTTTTCTAACAAGGTTTATTCAGCATTAGAAACTTCGACTCAGAAAGTGAATCAAATCGAGGTCAACAAGTATTGGAATGAAACTTATAGTAATGTTGGAAAAGAAGTTTTAGCCTCTTCTAACCAGCCTGTTAAAACTTATATCCAGCAAAGTTCCGATTCGGCCAACCGTTCTAATATCCTTTTCCAGACCAGCATTGTTGAGAAACAGAATATTCCGGTTTCGGCAAAAGGTGATACTTTGTACACGACAAAACTTTACAAAGACGAAGGTCAACTAAAACTGAAAAGAAGTTCGCCAGAACCTTTGACAACCAATATCAGCAGAGATATCGACAACAATTCTTATCAGATGAAAGAATTTGCACGTTTGAGCGCAACCAATCTTCCGATAGAAAAACGTGTTGACAGCAAAACGATTGATTCCGTCATTTCAAAAGAACTGAGACTCAAAGGGATTGATACAAAATTTGGCTTTGGTGTCATCAACAAAACCAATCAATTAACGACAGTTGCAAACAACATCTATCTCGACCAAAAAGACAAAACCAATTATACCTATCCGCTTTTTACGGACAGCAAAGACAGAACTCTTTACACGCTGGCAATCGTTTTTCCCAGAAAAGATTACTCTTTGGTAAAGCATAATTTGCCGATGTTGCTGGGAACCTTCATCTCATTATTGACGATTTTGGGGATTTATATTATCTCAATCAATTATATGATGAGGCAGAAAAAAATTGCGGAAATCAAGACCGATTTCATCAACAATATGTCTCACGAGTTCAAGACGCCTTTGGCAACGATTTCCGTTGCAACAGATTCTTTAGCCAATGATAAAATTGCGACAGACCCAGATAAAGTCAAATACTATTCGGGATTGATAAAGCAAGAGAATCTGAGAATGAAAAAACAGGTAGAAACCGTTCTGAATATGTCCAAGCTCGAAAGAAACGAAATGCCTCTTCATCTGAAAGAAACCAATGTAAGGGAATTGATAAAAAGCATCGCAGAATCTTTCCGACTGATCGTTAATGAAAGAAACGGAAGTTTGACAACAGAGTTTAATGCCACGAAATATAATTTCCTAATAGATGAATTTCATATTTCGAATGCTTTGATCAATCTTCTTGATAATGCTAACAAATATTCTCCGGAAACTCCTGAAATAAAGGTGAGCACAAGAAACGAAGGAAACTGGTACGTGATAGAAATTTCGGACAAAGGAATGGGAATGGAATCAACCAACAGAACCAAAATATTTGAAAAATTCTTCCGGGAAGAAACCGGAAACATTCATAATGTAAAAGGGCAAGGCCTTGGATTGTCTTACGTGAAAAAGATTATTGAGAATCACAAAGGTCAAATCCACGTGGATTCTCATAAAGGAAAAGGTAGCACGTTTACGATAAAACTTCCAATAGTATAAACAATTAACTGATTTGAATGAAGCAGAACTAAAATGTAAAGTAAAAAATCGAAATCAAATTTTAAACAACAAATCAAAATATTACTAAACGAAGAATCCATATTCTTCAACTTAATTATTAAATCAAAAAGCTATGAGCAACAGAATATTATTAGTAGAAGACGACCAAAGTTTTGGCGCAGTTCTTAAGGATTATTTGACAATCAACAACTTCGAGGTTACTTTGGCAACTGACGGAGAAATGGGACTGAAAGAGTTTACAGAAAAAGAATTTGACATCTGCATTTTCGATGTAATGATGCCAAAAAAAGATGGATTTTCTTTGGCAGAAGATGTGAAGAAAATTGATAAAAACACACCGATCATTTTCTTGACCGCAAGAAATATGCGTGAAGATATCTTGAAAGGTTACCAAATTGGAGCGGATGATTACATTACAAAACCATTTGATACGGAGTTACTTCTTTATAAAATCAAAGCTATTCTACAAAGAAGTGCCGTTTTGGAAAACGAGGACCAAGAGCAATTTAAAATCAGTAATATTTTCTTCGATTCTATGTTGAGACAACTGAGAGTTGGCGAGAATGAATACAAGCTTTCTCCAAAAGAAAATGAACTTCTGAAATTGCTTTGCATCCACAGAAACGACTTTATGCCTAGAGATTTGGCATTGAGAAAAATCTGGAAAAAAGAGAATTATTTCACAGCAAGAAGTATGGATGTTTACATTGCTAAATTGAGAAAACTTCTAAAAGATGATGAAGGTCTGGAAATCATCAACGTTCACGGAGAAGGCTTCAGATTATTAGTGAAAAACCCATAAAACAAAAACCCTTCAGAAATTCTGAAGGGTTTTTGTTTTTTTATAATCTCACAGATTGATGTAATTCTCAGATTCATTAATAATAATCAGCTCAATCTGCACAATCAGCGAGAATTTACTTTTTAATTCGTTGCCATATTCTGTTTTGGAGTATCAAGAATCGAATCGGTTTTTTCAGCATTTTTCAGCCATTGAGAACTTGCCAGATAATTCTGGTCCGGGAAATAAATAAACAGACACGTTCTGTTTTTTATCGTATTGATAATAGGCTTTGCCAAACTCATCGGAACCGCCGGACAACCCCAACTTCTCCCCAACCTTTTTTCAGATTTGATAAAATCCTCGCTTACATACTTGGCGCCGTGCATCACGATACAACGTTCCAAAGCGGCATCGTTATAACCTTTGTCCATTCCGAATAATCTCATAGAATAGCCGTTGTCACCATTGTAAGTCTGTTCTGTCACATAGAAACCCATACTCGACTGATGCGAATCTTCTGTGTTGGAAAAGCTTGTTGCAAACTCTTCGCCCGTTCCTTTTCCGTGTGCTACCAATGTATTGAACAACACTTTTTTCTCACCCAAATCTATGACCCAAAGTCGCTTTCTATTCGAAGACAAACTAAAATCACAAACCGAAAGCAACTTAGCCGACGGTTCCAATTTTCCGGAGCTCTTTAAATTTTGAAATCCCAAAAACGCTTTTTCGAAGACTTCAAAATTCAATGTTTCATCCGTAAACTGAAGTTCTTTGTAGATTTCTTCTGCTGGATTTTGTGGTGAGAAATTCTTTTTGGGACTTAGTTTAATTTCTTTAATACTTACCTTGGGCTGAGAAAAATCCTCAGAACTCGCAGGATAAAAAGAAGTGGTTACCAAATAAACTAAGCATAACAATAATGGGAATTTCTTCATTAATTATAAATATTAGGTTTTTTTTATTTTAGTGGGGCAAAATTATATATAAATCATTTTCAGTCCTTTATAATCATTTTTTTTAACTAATTTTTAGGAGACTTTAACGCAAAACAGTCCATTTTGAACGATTTTTATTAAGACTTTATTATGATTATATGTTACTAAATAATCTTCGAAAACTTCAGACCGACAAAAATGGATTTATATAAAGAGACGAAGTATCGAAATATTGGTAGAGAAGTATAACAAGGAAATGGAGGAGCGAAGCTCTGAAATGTTGGTTACAATTTATTTCAATAATAATTTAAAATCATAAATTGCAGTAAACTTTTGAAGTATGTCAACGCTTAAAATCGCAGGATTGAACCTCGATATTGCTTGGAAAAATAAAGAAGAAAATTTCAAACAAATTGAAAATGAATTTGCTGCAACAGAAGCGGATTTATTTCTTTTGCCAGAGATGTTTTCCACAGGATTCTGTATGGAAGCCGATGAAGTGGCGGACAGAAATGAAGAATCCCTAACCTGGATGAAATCGTTTGCTAAAAGCAAAAATTCGGCTGTCGCAGGAAGTGTTTCTGTTGAAGACAATGGGAAATTCTATAATAGATTTTACTTTGTTTTTCCAAATGGGAATTACGAATATTACAACAAAAGGCATTTGTTTTCTTATTCTGGAGAAGACAAAATTTACACTTCAGGAACTGAGCGAAAAATCATTGATTATAAAGGATTTAAAATTCTTTTACAGGTTTGCTTTGATTTGCGTTTTCCGGTTTTTTCAAGAAATAAGAATGATTATGATGGGATTTTATACGTCGCAAATTGGCCAAAATCCAGAGTTGAAGCTTGGAAATCTTTGCTAAAAGCACGTTCAATTGAAAATCAGGCTTTTCTTTTTGGATTAAACCGAATTGGCTTTGATGGTTATAATCTTGAATATGAAGAAAGCTCATTAGTCTATTTCCCTGATGGAAGAGAAATCTCTGAAAGAAAAAATAACCTCATCACAACTGAATGGAATTTGGATGAATTGAAGGAATTTAGAAGTAAGTTTCCTTTTTTGAATGAGAGAGATGAGTTTGAAATTATTCCTTAGTTTTGCAAAAAAGCTTTAACCAATGAAAAACATCTTTACATTATTCTTTTTAAGTTTTATTCTGTTTTCTTGCTCAAGAGATAATGAAGATGAAATTATCGAAAATAATGAGCCATTAATTACAAAAATGAGCAGCCTTGTCTTATATTCAGGTTTTACATTTAATAGTAATATGGACTTAAATGTTTATTTTCAATATGATAATGACAAGCGTTTAACAAGAAAAACGGGAGGTTTTTTACCTGTTTCTGGCTCAACAGGATTTGATAGTTCCTTTTCAGATAAAGTTTTTACAACTTTGGTTTACAGCGGAAATACAGTCTTAATAGAAAATTTTTCATCATCACCTGATTTTACAGTTCCAAAAAATTCCAAATATTTTATTTTGAATAATAATAACCAAATTTTTGAAAGAGAATTTGAAGACGGTCACGAATACAATTACAAAAAACAACAATACAAGTATGAATCTGGTAAATTAACCGAAATACTCACGACTTTGCCGAAAATGCCATATTATCCTCCGGATGACTACATTCCGACATATTTGGAAAAATTCTATTATGACTCAAAAGGTAATTTAACTAAGTCTGAATATATTTTTCAAAAAGACGGCATGAATACTAAAGAGAAAATAGTTCGTACTTTCGAAGATTACGACAATTCTTATAATCCTTGGAAAAGATTATATCTTCTGGATGAGTTCTTCTATCGTTCGATTTCTAAAAATAATTTTAGAAAATACACAGAAATTAAGTATGACTATTACGGAAATATCACTTCAACAAAAGTACAAGATTGGGGGTTTAATTATGATTCTAGCGGAAATATAATTATCAATTAGAATATTGTTTCAACAACCCAACCAAAGAATTAACATCGTGTACTCCGCTTTCTTTCCAAAGCAATTCTCCATTTTTGAAAATCGCTAAAGTCGGAACACCGCGAACACCATTTTCTGATGCAATCGAAGGAAACTGGTCAACATCAATTTTAACGATTCTTGCTTTTTCGCCAACTTGTTCTTTCACAGAATTCAAAACGGAAGACTGAACTTTGCAAGGTTGACACCAAGTAGCAAAAAAATCAACGAGAACAGGACGTTCGGATTGTATTAATTCTTTAAATTTTTGTGACATAATGGTAGAAATTAGAGATTAGAATTTAGATGTTAGATTCTACAAAGTTTTACTTTGGCAAACAAAATTGCTCAATGGAAATTTCTCATTTTTCTTGATCGCATTGAATCCACCGTCAACTTCAGTAAAATTTCTATAACCTCTTGC
>Ga0308158_10002999_pt1 | contig 15270 bp, 16 predicted proteins | sample PhyBR2_FD_201038 | JGI IMG/M metagenome (GOLD analysis project Ga0308158, IMG submission 201038) | Phyllosphere microbial communities from UC Gill Tract Community Farm, Albany, California, United States - DLSLB.R2 | ecosystem: Host-associated > Plants > Phyllosphere > Unclassified | place: USA... | reverse complement strand
CACGATGTCCACTGGCCGGGCCGTCCCAAAGCGAACCTGGACCACGTCCTGGTAGGGCCTGGCGGTGTGGTGGTGGTTGACTCCAAGAACTGGACCGGTGAGGTCCGGGTGGCATCGGGTGTGCTGTGGCAGGGCCGTTTTGCGCGGACCCAGGCAGTTGAAGGTGCCCTGGCCCAGTGCGCTGCCGTGGCCTCGGTGCTGACTCCGCCGCATCGCAGGCTGGTGCGGCCGCTCATCTGCATGGCCGCGCAGCCGGACCTGTTCGGGGTGACCAACTCGGACGTTGCCGTTGCGGGCTCCCAGCGGGTGGTGGCCGCCATCGAGGCGCTCCCTCCAGTGCTGGACCAGCAGGAGGTAGTGGGGCTGTACGCGCAACTTGGCCAGCAGCTCACGCACGAACAGGAGCCGGGCATCACCGCACTGCGGAACGTGCGTCCGGGAACCGTGGTGCGCCCCGCGGACGCTTTACCGCCCGGCGGCTCCACTGCGGTTCCCCGCGTGAAACCCGAGCCCCGGAAGACGCCAGGACCGGACGGAACAGGACGAGACCAAAGCGCGGCCCGGCACCCTGCGGGCAAGGCCCTGCCCCCAAGGGCGGCAAATGGTGGACGACAGGCGGCGCAGCGGGCCGGAGGACCGGCAGGATCACGCGCCGGCGCCACTGCCGGCGCCCACGGCCGGAACGGCAGGGCCCGGCAGCGCGGCACCACGAGCGGAGGAAAACTGGCGCTGCTGGCCGCCTTCGTCATTTTCGCCGTCTATATCCTGCCCTACTTGGGCCGCTAGCCTCCCGGGCACCTCCGGCCCGCAGTTGATTTGTCGCAGCGCTGCGGACGGCGGCAGTAACCCGGTTGAGCCGCTCCGAATCGAGGGTCCAGGCCTGCCAGTAAAGGGCCACGTCCTGGTGCCCGGCTTTTTCCAGCCGGACCAGCGCGCCGGACTCCAGCTCGTCCGTGAGCTGCAGCTCCGGGATCATCCCCCAGCCCAGGCCGGCGGTTACCGCGGTGAGGAAGCCCTGCGAGGACGGCACCGTATGCGTGGGAGGTTGCCGGCTCACGCCCTCCGCCGCGAGGAGCTGCTGCTGCAGGTTGTCTTTCGCATTGAATTTCAGGACCGGCATGGCCGCCCAGTCGATGCCCCTTGAGGTGGCAAAACGGCGGTGCAGCGCGGGGGCAGCCACCGGGATGTACCGCATGGAACCGAGGAGCTCCACCCGGCACCCACTGACCGGGACAGGGTCCGAAGTGACGGCGCCCATGACCTCGCCCCCGCGCAGGAGTTGGCTGCTGTAGCCCTGGTCCTCCACATGGAGATCGAGGGCTGAGTCGTCCCATCCGGCGGCCTGCTGCAGCACGGGGATAAACCAGGTAGCCAGCGAATCGGCATTGACGGCCACCGGTAGATGGGCCCGGGAGGACGTTCCTGAACCGAGTGCTGCGGCCGTTTCCGCCTCCAGCACCTGCACCTGGCGGGCCATCCGCAGCAGCAGGGCGCCGGCGTCGGTGGTGGTGCAGGGCAGACGGCGGCGCACCAGGACCTGTCCCACCGAGGCTTCCAGCGCCTTGATCCGCTGGCTGACGGCTGACGGCGTGATCCGGAGGAAATCCGCCGCTGCCTCGAACGTACCTTCGTCCACCACAGCGACGAGGGCCTTCAGGTGTTCCAGGTTCATGAAGATATTCTAAGGAAAGCGTAAAATTCTTTGTTTGCCTGCATGGAACGCAGCGTCCTACCGTCGTTGATATGTGGACCGCAGGAATAACCGGAATGCTGACAGGGCTCGCGCTGATCGTGGCGATCGGTGCGCAGAACGCGTTCGTGTTGCGGCAGGGGATCAGGCGGGAACACATCGGCGCCGTGGTAGCTGTCTGCATAGCCGGCGACGCCCTGTTGATCGTAGGCGGCACTGCGGGGATCGGGGCGCTGGCGACGCGGTTCCCCGGAGTGCTGGAGGTTCTGCGCTGGACCGGAGCGGCCTACCTGCTGTGGTTCGGGGTGCGGTCCTTCATGGCGGCTGCGAAACCCTCCGCGCTTTGGGAGCAGGGGCCCAGGTCAAAGAACTCGGTCCTTGCCACCACGGCAGCGCTGACCTTCCTCAATCCGCATGTCTACCTGGACACCGTGGTGCTGCTGGGAAGCGTGGCCAACCAGCAGGGCGCCGACCTGCGCTGGGTCTTCGCCGGCGGCGCAGTCGCCGGCAGCGTGCTGTGGTTCTCGGTCCTGGGGTACGGGGCGCGGACGCTGGCAGGTGTCCTCCACAGGCCGCAGACGTGGCGCTGGATCGACGCCGGGATCGGGGTCCTGATGGTCTTCCTGGCCATCCGCCTGGTCCTGCACTGAAGTAGGCTGTAGGCAGATTCGCAGGGGAGAAACCATGACCAACCAGCCATCCCAGGGACCTGACTACCAAGGCAATGGCTCGCCCTGGCCCGGCTACCAGCCGCCGGCCGGGAACAACCAGGGACAGTACGGCCAGCCCGACTATGGCCGCGGATCCTATGGCCAGGGACAGTTCGGGACCCGGCAGTACGGCCAGCCGCAGTACAACCAGCCCCAGTACCTTGGCCAGCAGCCCTACTACCTTGGCAAGCAGCCCTACTACGGCAGGCCGGAGCCGAAGACCCTGAGCATTGCCAGCATGGTCTGCGGCATCGCCTCGGTCATCATGGGCTGGCTGGTGCTTCCGCAGGTCGCCGCCATCATCACCGGCCATCTGGCCCTCCGCCGGGAACCTTCGGGCAGGGGCATGTCCATCAGCGGCCTGGTCCTGGGCTACCTGTGCCTGCTGGGCTACGGTGCACTGTGGCTGCTGCTCATCATTGGCCTGGCTGTCGCCGGCACGTCCGGTTCGAATACCGGCACTTTCTAGCGCCGGCCGGCCAAGGAAGCGGCGACGGCGGGACGGGCACTTCAGCCGGGCTGCCGGCGGCCCTAGCGGAGCAGTTCCACGTCAGAGACAAGGTCGATGTGGGCCAGCATGGCGTCCGCTGCTGCGGCCCCATCCTGGCCGCGGATGGCCTCGGCGATCTTCCGGTGCGAGGCCAGTGACTGCTCGGGGCGTCCGGGTTGGCCCAGCGATTCCATCCGGGTCTCCAGGATCATCTCCGCGATGAACGCCATCAACTGCGCCAACACCGACGAGTGCGCAGCTGCCGTGATGGCCTGGTGGAACAGCTCATCGCCGTGGGTGCCTCGGTCGCCGTCGTGGATTTCCTTTTCCATGACGTCCAGGGCGTTGTCGATGGCCACCAGGTCCTGGTCCGTCCGTCGTTCAGCGGCGAGGGCGGCAAGCTTCACTTCAAGCGTGCTGCGGGCTTCCACGATTTCCGGGAGGCGGCTCTGGTGCGCGCGCAGGCCTTTGATGACGGAGGCCACGCTGGGCCGCCTGGCCAGGACAGCCCCGGTGCCGTGCTGCACATCGATAACGCCAAGCACTTCAAGGGCCACCAGGGCCTGGGCCAGGGTGGCGCGGGAAACGCCGAGCCGCTCCGCGAGGTCGCGTTCTGCGGGCAGGAGGTCGCCGGGTTTCAACTGGGCGGACTCGATGTAGGCGAGGATCTGCTCCACCAGCTGCTCGTAGAGCCGGGGCCGCGTCACCCGTTCCAGGCCCAGCCGTGCCGTCTTTTCCACTAAGCCCTCCCTTGGGTCGTCGGGGTCCAGAATACCTCCTTCATCTATTGACAGATAGACTCACTGTCTAAGAGGCTAGTCCAGTGAGCCAATAGCTCACGTCACACTCGCTCCCCCTAGCTTCCCCAAATGGAGGACCAAAGATGTCCGCTCCTGTCTTATCGATCATCATCCTGGCGGTGATGTTCCTGCTCGCCACCGTCCTGCCCCTGAACATGGGTGCGCTCGCGTTCGTGGGCGCCTTCCTCCTGGGCGCCGTAGTCCTTGGCATGTCCACCAACGAAATCCTGGCCAACTTCCCCGGCGGCCTCTTCCTGACCATCGTCGGCGTCACCTACCTGTTCGCCATCGCCCAGAACAACGGCACCATCGACCTGCTGGTCAGGGGTGCCGTCAAACTGGTGGGCAGCCGGGTTGCCCTTATTCCCTGGGTCATGTTCGCCATCACCGCCGTCATCACGGCCGTAGGCGCCCTGTCTCCCGCCGCCGTCGCCATCATTGCCCCGATCGCCCTGAGCTTCGCCGGCAAGTACAGGATCAGCCCGCTCCTGATGGGCATGATGGTCATCCACGGTGCGCAGGCAGGCGGATTTTCGCCCATCGCGGTCTACGGTGTCACCGTCAATGGCATCCTGGCCAAGACGGACCTGGCCTTCAGCCCAACGGCACTCTTCCTGTCCAGCTTCATCTTCAACCTGGTCATCGCCCTGGTGCTCTTCGCGGTCCTGGGCGGAAGGAACCTCCTGTCCTCCAGGGTGGGGCACTTCGTGGAGCAGGCAGCCGAAGCCCGGATCGGCGTCAGCGTCGGCGCCAAGGCGGCAGGTGGCGACGTTCCCTTCAAGGGCTTCGGCTCCGGCATGTACGGCCCGCGCGACCCCGCAGGCGACGGCGTCGCCGCCACCAAGGAGCGCAAGGACCGGATCCCGCAGCTGGTCACCATCGCCGGCCTGATCGTGCTGGCCGTGGTGGCCCTCGGCTTCAAGATGGACGTCGGGTTCGTATCCATCACCATCGCCATCGTGCTGGCCCTGGTATCACCCGCAGCCCAGAAGGGCGCCATCAACAAGATCAGCTGGTCCACCGTGCTGCTGATCTGCGGCATGCTGACCTTCGTGGGCGTACTGGAGGAAGCCGGCACCATCGAATTCGTTTCCAGCGGCGTTGCCGGAATGGGAATGCCGCTCCTTGCGGCCCTCATCATCTGCTTCATTGGCGCCGTGGTGTCCGCCTTTGCCTCCTCCACCGCCATCCTGGCGGCGCTCATCCCGCTGGCCGTGCCGTTCCTTTCCACTGGCGAGATCGGCGCGGTCGGCGTCATCTGCGCCCTGGCGGTCTCCGCCACCATCGTGGACGTCTCACCGTTCTCCACCAACGGTGCCCTGGTGCTGGCCAACGCGCCCGAGGGCGTGGACAAGGACCAGTTCTACAAGCGGATCCTCGGCTACAGCGGCGTAGTTATCGTGGCCGGTCCCGCCCTGGCCTGGTTGGCACTGGTGGTTCCCGGCTGGCTCTAGCCACCTCCGCCGCACTTTAGAAAGGAAACCCAGCATGTCTACAACCGAAACTTCCCAAGGACCCCTGGCCGGGCACCTCGTCGTCGACCTCAGCCGCGCACTGGCCGGTCCGCACGCCGGGATGATGCTGGCGGATCTCGGCGCCCGCGTCATCAAGGTGGAGAGTCCGGGGACCGGAGACGATACCCGGGGCTGGGGGCCGCCCTTCGTGGGGCCGGAGGACGACCTCCAGTCCACCTACTTCATGTCCTGCAACCGCAACAAGGAGTCCATCGCCCTGGACTTGAAGAGCAATGACGGGCAGGCGGTGCTGCGCGGCCTGCTGGAGCGCGCGGACGTGGTGATCGAGAACTTCCGGCCCGGGGTCATGGACCGGCTGGGCTTCTCCACCGCCGCCATGCACCAGCTCAACCCGCGGCTGGTCATCCTGTCCATTACCGGCTTTGGCCACGACGGGCCCGAATCACAGCGCAGCGGCTACGACCAGATCCTCCAGGGCGAAGCAGGCCTCATGTCCCTCACGGGCTCGGGACCGGACGATCCCCAGCGCGTGGGCGTCCCCATCGCGGACCTGCTTTCCGGGATGAACGGTGCTTTTGGTGTCCTCGCCGCTTTGGTGGAGCGGAACAGGACCGGGCAGGGCCAAGTGGTGCGGACCTCGCTGCTGGCATCGCTGATCGGGGTCCACGCCTTCCAGGGCACCAGGACCACCATCGCAGGTGAAGTCCCGCAGGCCCAGGGCAACCACCACCCGTCCATCGCCCCCTACGGCCTGTTCAACTGCAAGGACGGGAGCGTGCAGATCAGCGTCGGCAGCCAGAAGCTCTGGCAGTCCTTCGCCGCGGCCTTTGGCCTGGACCCGGCTGCCCCGGGCTTTGCCAGCAATGCGGAAAGGGTGCGGAACCGCGCCGAGGTGATTGCCGCCGTCGAACGCGCCTTTGCGGCCTACGGCGCCGTTGAGCTGCTGCAAAAACTGAACGACGCCGGGATCCCGGCAGGGAAGGTCCGCTCGCTGGACGAGGTGTACGCCTGGGAGCAGGTGGCGTCCCAGGGCCTGGTGGTTGACGTGGAGCATCCGCTGCTTGGAAAGATCAGCCTGCCCGGTCCGCCGCTGCGGTTCTTCGCACCCGGGGACGCGGCCGAAACCACCCGGACCGGCCACGACGCGCCCCCGCTGCTCAACGAGGACGGCGCCACAATCCGCGAATGGCTGGGCCTGGGCGCCACGCCTGGCGGGTCCAAATAGCATGGCGACGGCAGAGAAGATACGGCACATGAACGCAACCGAACTGCTGGACGCGGTGGTGGACCCAGGCTCGTTTGTCTCCTGGGACACCGAACCGGAACAGCCCGCGCTGTCGGAAGAGTACGCCAGGGACCTGGCCAAAGCCCGGGACCGCAGCGGCACCGACGAATCGGTCATCACCGGTGCGGGGCTGATCCGTGGACGACGGGTGGCACTGATCGTCAGCGAATTCTCCTTCCTGGCCGGCTCCATCGGGCATGCCGCGGCGGAACGGATCGTTGCCGCCGTCGAACGCGCCACCGCGGAGGGCCTGCCGCTGCTGGCCGGCCCTGCCTCCGGCGGAACCCGCATGCAGGAAGGGACACTCGCGTTCCTGTCGATGGTGAAGATTACCGGCGCTGTCCGGGCACACCGCCAGGCCGGGCTGCCCTACCTGGTGTACCTGCGCCACCCCACCACCGGCGGCGTCATGGCGTCCTGGGGATCGCTGGGACATATCAACGTGGCCGAGCCCGGAGCCCTGCTGGGATTCCTGGGCCCGCGAGTGTACGAGGCCCTCTACGGCGAAGCGTTCCCGGAGAACGTGCAGGTCGCCGAGAACCTCTTCCACAAGGGGCTGATCGACGGCGTGGTGGAGCCCGGGGACCTGGCCGACCTTGTGGCCCGGGCGCTGGACATCCTCTCTCCCGGACATTCGGCGGCTGCGCCACCTGCTCCGCCCGAAACCCTGAACATCCGGCCGGCGGCCGTTGACGCCTGGACCTCCATCGAGCTCTCCCGGCGGCCCCGCCGTCCTGACCTGCGCCAACTGCTGAGGTTCGGCGCCAGCGACGCCCTGCCCCTCAATGGGACGGGGCAGGGCGAGAAGGACCCGGGTCTGCTGCTGGCGTTGGCCCGCTTCGGCAGCCAGTCCTGCATCGTGCTCGGACACGCGCGCCCCCTGCGGAAGGACGCTGCCGGGATGGGGCCAGGCTCGCTGCGGGAGGCACGCCGCGGAATGAAGCTGGCGGAGGAGCTGCGGCTGCCCCTGCTCACCGTCATCGACACTGCCGGCGCGGCCCTTTCCCAGGAAGCGGAAGAGGGCGGGCTTGCGGGGGAGATTGCCCGCTCACTGCATGAACTGATCGGTCTGGAATCGCCGTCGGTCTCTGTGCTGCTGGGCCAGGGTGCCGGGGGAGGGGCACTGGCCCTGCTGCCCGCGGACCGCACCATCGCGGCCCAGCACAGCTGGCTGTCGCCGCTGCCCCCGGAAGGTGCCAGCGCCATCGTCCACCGGACCACGGCGTTCGCCCCGGCCATGGCGGAGGCGCAGGGGGTCAACGTCGCCGCGCTGTATGCGAACGGCCTGGTGGACCACATTGTTGACGAGCGCGGCGATGCCTCACTGGAGCCACGCGGATTCTGCACCCGGATGGCTCGGGCCATCGAGTTCGAGCTGGCGTCCGTCGCGGGTGTCCCGGTGCCTGACCTCCTGGCCGTCCGCGTCCGCAAGTTCGCCAATCTGGGAAGCCGCTGACGCGTGCCGGACGCGTGCCGGGCGCATGGGGCGGGGCCGCTTCCGCTCCTACCCCCGGTCCGGAACGTACAAAGCCATCAGGACGCCGGTGGGCGTGTGTTCCGCTTCGATGAGCCGCATCACCGCGTGGCTGCCACCGGCGAACAGCCGTTGGCCGCTGCCCAGCACCACGGGATGGATCATGAGCAGGTACTCATCGATCTGGTCGGCGGCCATCAGTGAGCGGATCAGGACGCCGCTGCCCATAATCACCAGGGTCGGCCCCGGGCCCTCCCTGAGTTCCTGCACAGCGGCGGAAACGTCGCCGTGCAGGAGGGTGGAGTGGGGCCATTCGAGTTTGGTGTCGGGATTGCTGGAAGCCACGTATTTGGGCGTGTTGTTCAGGGCTTCCCTGAAGGGGCCGCCCCTGGTGTTCCAGGACTGGAGCAGCTGTCCATAGGTGTGCCGCCCAAACAGGAAGGCATGATCTTGGCCCATCCGTTCGCCCATCTTCCGGACGGTCGCCTGGTCAGCGTAAGGAACCGTCCAGCCGCCGCGGCTGAAGCCGCCCCTGGTGTCTTCGTCCGCCCGCCCGGGTCCCTGCATGACGCCGTCGAGCGTCACGTGGTTCATGACAACCACCTTGCCCACCGCCGCCACCTTTTCCGCGCGCAGTCCACCGGCGTCAGCCGGTGAGGCCTAGCGCCGTTGCCGCATGCGGTCCCGGTGGACGTTCCTGCGAAGCTGCAGGATGCGGGCGCCGCCGGCTGCTGCCACCAGCACGCCTCCGGTTACGGCGGCGATGAAAAGTGCCATGCCCAGCGGGACGGAACCCTCGAAGCCCAGGAACTTCACCAGGACCAGTTCCTGGTTTTGCAGGATGAAGATGATCAGCAGGATCAGCAGCACCAGGGCTGCCACCACGGCGGCCCAGATGACACCCGTGCGCGTGACTTTCCGTTCCGGGGCCACGCCGGCGCTCGGGCTCGTTCCCGTGGCGGGGGTTCCCGGCTCGCCGGGGGCATATGAGGGGGCGTTGCCGTACGTCCCGGCACGGTCTACTGAGGCCCTGCCCACGTTCGACGGCGTCTGGCCGGCTTCGGTCTCCGGCCGCCCGTCCGGCCCCGGAGTGTACTGTCCTGCGCTCATGCCCGTCCCCTTTCCCAGAATGCTAAGCATGCTTATGTTTCAACCATAGACGCCGGGGTTGCCGCAGCACAACGCCCGGCGCCGGGGCGCGGGGCGGCAAAGCTGCGCCGGGGAGGGAATCGGGTCCCGCGAGTAGAGGGGTCCCCGAGCGGGAACCCCTCCTTTGGACCCACGCCGGGCCTGGATGGACCCGGGTGTCACACCCTCTCTTTGCTCCGTTCAGCGGAAGGGGTGCGTGGTGCAGGCGTCCGGCGCCACTTGGGGAAGGCCCAGAAGGTGAAGTCCTGTGCCTGGACCGGTTCCTCCGGAGTCTTTTCGGGAGTTGCCGGTTCCGCTTCAGGCTGGCGCTTGGTTTCTTTCCTCGCGCCCCACCCGAAGTCCTTGTTCGATGCGTAGCACATCACAGACCTCCTTGATGGTGACTGCCCTTTAATCGTCCTCCGGTTTGTGACGGGAGTCGATAGGCCGGCGAAGGTCAGGGGCCCGGGGAGGCAAATCCGCCAACGCGCGGCATGGCGGCCAGCCGGCTTCCGGCCAGGCTTTCAGGGCGCCGGGTCAGCTGCCGCGCACCACGTCCTGCGCCTCCTGCGGGCGGTGGAACTCGCAGGGCCCCTGGTGCCGCAGGGGGAGGAGGCAGGTCCGGCCGGTGGGCAGATGCACCAGGGCGCACCGGCCCGTCATGGCCAGGTCCTCGCGGACGTTGGAGTTGCTCAGGTCCGGCCGCTCGTCGTCGGCCGTTTCGGTGGTTCCGGCGCTGGCAGCAGGGTTTTCTGTGTTCATGGTGGGGCAACTCCTCATCGGGCGTAGGGCGAATGGAGGGTGCTGAATGGTGCTTTTTCCAGTCTGCGCCGTGGGGGTTACGGGCGGGTTAAGTGGCCGTTAGGTTCAGGTCAACAACGGCCAACAGTCCGGGCTGGCGTCAGTATCCCAGTTGGTGCGCCACCTGCAGGAGGAGTGCCTCCGAGCCCATCGGGCCCACCAGCTGGATGCCCATGGGCAGCCCGCTGCCGGTGGTTCCGCCGGTCCAGTGCACGGGAATGGTGACGGCCGGCAGGCCGCACACGTTGACCATGGAGGACCAGGGCGCGAATTCGCACTGCTTGCGGTAGTCGCCGTCCGCATCGCCCGGCCACTGGGCCGCGGGCCACCGCTCACTGCCATGTCCGGTGCCGGTAAACCATCCCACCGGCCGCGGCGTCTGCGCCAGTGCGGGCATCAGCATGAGGTCCCACTGCCCGTACTGGGTCACGGTGTCCTGCTGGAACTGCCGGAGGAAGGCCAGCGCTTCTGCCAGCTTCGCAGGGCTGCGCTGCTGGGCGCGCCGCCGGAAAGTCCGGGTCAGGGGTGCCAGCAGGGCTTCCCGCGTGGGGCTGATCCTCGCCGCGCCAACCCCGGCGGTCCAGGCCGTGGTGAAGGCGTCAGGGTAGCGGTTGTCATAACGGATGGCAGCCTCGCCAAGGACATGCCCCGCGTGCTCCAGGAGGGCGATGCCGGCGCGGAGGGCGTCAAATGCCTCGGCCTCCGGAGCGAACGGAAAGGTGCCCGACCAGGGGCTGTCCAGCGTGACGCCGATGCGGAGCCGGGAAGGCTCCTGGCGCAGCGCCTGGAGGTATCCGTTCCCCGGCGCCAGCGCATCCATCATCAGTGCTGCATCCTCCGCGCTGCGCGCAAGGGGCCCGGGCACGACCAGGCGGGCCGGATCTCCCGCGCTTTCCCCGGCCAGCACCAGGCCCCGGCCTGGCTTAAGCCCCACCAGCCCGCACGCCGCCGCCGGAATCCTGACCGACCCGCCGCCGTCGGTCCCCGGTGCGAACGGCAGCAGCCCTGCCGCCACCGCCGCGGCGCTGCCGCCGGACGAACCTCCAGAACTCCTGCTGGGGGCATGGGGATTGCGCGACGGCGGTGCAATGCGGTTTTCGCTGTAGGCCGTCAGTCCGAATTCGGGCACCTGCGTCTTGCCCAGGGTGATCACGCCGGCGTCCTTGAAGAGGGACACCAGGGGAGCGTCCGACGGCGCAGGTTTGTGCTCCAGGGCCGCACTGCCATGCGTGGTCACCACCCCGGCCACGTCGGTGAGGTCCTTGAAGGCCAGGGGCATGCCGTGCAGCAGCGGAAGGTCGCTGTCCACGGCGCGGGAGTACCAGGCATCGGCTGCCCGTGCCTGTTCCATGGCCTGGTCCCCGGTGACGGTAATGAAGGCGCCCAGGCGGGGGTTCTGCTGCCCGATCCGCGCGAGGAAATGGGTGGCGGCATCTGCGGCGGAGACTGTTCCACTTCGCAGGAGATTCCGCAGCTGCACTGCCGAAAGGTCGTGGAGTTCAGCCACGAAGATGTGCCCTCCGCTGCGGCTCCGGGGTGTTCCGTTCCGCCCGTGCGCTCGGACGCGGCGGTCGCGCGGTGATGGCCGCGGGCTTTCGGAACATGGAAACCTCCTTGTGCTTCACCAGCCTAACCCGCTGCTTTCCGGCATCTGTTTCGAGCGTGGCGCCTCCGGTCGGGGCGGAAGCAGGTGGAAGGGATAGGCTTAAAAGTGACTCTGATCCGCCAAGACAGGACTTCCGATGAGTGATTTCGATACCGTCCCCGTCCATGACGTCCCCACCGACGCGGTAATCCTGGACGTCCGTGAGGACTACGAGTGGGTTGCCGGACATGCTGACGGCGCACTCCACATCCCCATGGACCAGGTCCCGGCCCGGCTGGCCGAGCTCGATCCCGATGAGGACGTCTACGTCATCTGCCGCACCGGCGGCCGGTCCTTCCGCGTTGCCCAGTGGCTCACGGGCCAGGGGTACACCGCCATCAACGTCGCCGGAGGAATGGACCAGTGGCTCGAATCCGGCAAGCCCCTGGTCTCGGACAACGGACTCAAGCCATTGGTGCTTTAGTGCCCGCTGCTTCCCGTACCTACGCCTTCCTGGGGCCGGAAGGCACTTTCACGGAGGCCGCCCTCCTGCAGGTTCCGGACGCGCTCCAGGCGATCCGCATTCCCGCGTCCAACGTCAACGCTGCCCTGGACCTGGTGCGGGACCGGGTGGCGGACGCTGCGATGGTTCCAATCGAGAACTCGGTTGAGGGCGGAGTCACTGCCACCCTGGATGCAATTTCGGGCGGTCCCGAACTCCGCATCGTCCGCGAGGTCCTGGTACCCATCACCTTCGTCCTCGTGGCCAGGCCCGGTGTGCGGGTGGAGGACGTGCGGAGAATCTCCACGCACGGACACGCCTGGGCGCAGTGCCGGCTGTGGATGGACAAGAACATCCCCGAAGCAGAATATGTCCCGGGGTCCTCCACTGCGGCCGCCGCCGTGGGCCTGCTGGACAACGACTGCCACTATGACGCCGCCATTTGTGCTCCCCTCGTTGCCCAGGAACATGCCGGGTTGTCGGTCCTGGCGGAAAACATTGGCGACAATCCCGGCGCCGTGACCCGCTTCATCCTGGTCAGCCGCCCGGAAGTGCTTCCCGCCCGCACCGGCGCGGACAAAACCACGGTGGCTGTCCCGCTGCCGGAGGACCGCCCGGGCGCACTCATGGAGATCCTGGACCAGTTCGCCAGCCGCGGCGTCAATCTCAGCCGGATCGAATCCCGCCCCACAGGACAGTACCTGGGGCACTACTTCTTCAGTATTGACGCCGACGGCCACGTGGCCGATGCCCGGGTGGCTGATGCGCTGGCAGGACTGCACCGCATCAGCCCGGCGACGCGCTTTTTGGGCTCCTACCCCAGGGCGGACGGCCAGGCCTCCCAGGTGGCGGCACACACCTCAGATGAAGCGTTCTCGGCCGCCCAATCCTGGGTTGAATCCATCCTGGCGGGGGAACGCCCCGCAGGTGAAAACGGTTTTGCGGCTTCGCCAACAGCGTAGGCAAAAGCGCTTCGAAGTACTTCCCCGGGCTGTGGACAATGCGTATGCTTGCCTGATCCACACGGGGTATGGCCCCTGACGAAGGGAGAGGGTCATGACCAGCAGCACCGAAAACGACGGCCAGGGGATGATCGTCAACCCCAAGCCGTCGGGAGACAACCAGGACTGGGACGGGGACGACGCGGACCGGGCTGACCGCCTGCGCTTCGAAGAGGAGCAGGCCATGATCCGCGAGCAGTCCGAAGCCCATGCTGCCGCCAAGCACGGCACGCACGTGGAGAAGGAACCAGAGGAGAAAACCGGCTCCTGAAAAGGCCGTCATCCGGATGCCTGCCCTCCCATAAGCGGGCGCCAACGTAGCCCAGTGTCTCTATCCCACCGCTGCCTGGACCTGCCCTTTCACCCTGACCAGGAGTGACCGGGGCTCTACCCGCACCGTGAGCTGCGTCGCCTCACCTGACGTATCGCCGTCGAGCTGTGTGGGCATGGGCTCGGGGCACTTGATGACCACCTTGGTGGACCGGTACACGGTCATGATGGGCAGCTTTCCGCTGTGCTTGAACATGATCTTCATGTACATCAGCAGCCAGCCAAGGGCGCTGCGGGGACTCATCACCACCACGTCCAGCATGCCGTCGTCGATCATGGCCTGCGGAATGAAATCGATGCCGCCCGGCACCAGGCCGCAGTTGGCGAACAGCACGCTGCGGATGTTCCGGATCTGCTCCGGGCTGCCGTCCAGGGCGATGGATACCTTCTTGCGCCGGCCCGGGAGGTGGCGGACGCCGGCCTCCGTGTAGGCGAGCCAGCCCACGGCCTTCTTCAGCCCAGCGTTGGTGTCCGCCAGCACCTCCGCGTCCATGCCGATGCCCGCGATCACCAGGAACAGGTGTTCCGAGTAATGGCCGGTCCGGGAGTTCTCGATGGCCATCCGGGCGGTGTCGATGTAGCGCTGGCGGCCGAAAAGTGCGGTCTGGATGTTGCCATGCAGATCGTTGACGTCCAGGTCCACGTTGCGTGCCAGCAGGTTTCCCGTGCCCAGGGGGATCAGGCCCATCGCCACGTCGGTGTGGGCCAGGGCCTCAGCCACCACGCGTACAGTGCCGTCGCCGCCGCCCACCAGGACGACGTCGGGCTTGGCTGCAAGGGCCGCCTGCATCTGGGAGAAGCCGGGGTCCTCCGCCGTGGTTTCGAAAAAGACCGGCTCTTCCCAGCCGGCTGCCAGGCAGGCCCGCTGGATCGTTGCCCTCGCCTCGGCCGCCCGCGCCTTGATGGGATTCAGGACCACGGCCACCCGCTGCAGCCCCAGCCCGGAGTCGTACGCTTCGCCGGCCACGGTGCTGCGCACATGCAGGGCCTTGAGGCGCCGCACCCCCCACCAGCTGGAGGTGGCGAAGGCAAGCGCCACCGCAATCAGCAGGTAGAGAATCCAGTCGCTCATGGTGCTTCAACAGTAGCCCGGCGCACGGCGGCCGGGGGCACGGAGCCCGCAGCCCGCCGTCGTGCACCGAATTGGATACCCTTGTCTGGTGATCGACGTAAAAGACCTCAGCGAAAACCCGGACAAGTACCGTGCCAGCCAGCGTGCCCGCGGCGCGGACGAATCAGTGGTGGACGCGATCATCTCCGCGGACTCCACCCGCCGTGCCGCCCTGCTCCGCTTCGAAAACCTCCGCGCAGAACAGAACGTGTACGGCAAGAAGGTAGCCAAAGCCAAGGGCGAGGAGAAGCAGGCCCTGCTGGCCGAGGTCAAGGAGCTGGCCAATTCCGTGAAGGCAGCCTCCGCCGAGGCCGATGCCGCCCAGCTCAAGCAGGAAGAACTGCTGCGCACCATCCCCAACCTGGTGGAGGACGGCGTTCCCGAGGGCGGCGAGGATGACTACGTGGTGGTCAAGACCGTCGGCACGCCCCGCGAATTCCCCGACTTCGAGCCCAAGGACCACCTGGAGATCGGTGAGCTCATCGGCGCCATCGACATGGAACGGGGCGCCAAGGTCTCCGGCGCCCGCTTCTACTTCCTCAAGGGCGTTGGAGCCCGGCTGGAAATGGCCCTGCTGCAGATGGCCATGGACCAGGCCATCGAGGCGGGCTTCGTCCCGATGATCACCCCCACCCTGGTGCGTCCGGAAACCATGCAGGGCACGGGCTTTGACGTAAAGCACGACGCCGAGATCTACCGTCTCGCCGAAGACGACCTTTACCTCGTGGGCACCTCCGAGGTGGCACTGGCCGGATACCACGCGGACGAGATCCTGGACTTCTCCGCCGGTCCCATCCGCTACGCCGGCCAGAGCTCCTGCTACCGCCGGGAGGCCGGTTCGCACGGCAAGGACACCCGCGGCATCATCCGCGTACACCAGTTCAACAA
>Ga0308158_10002998_pt1 | contig 15275 bp, 12 predicted proteins | sample PhyBR2_FD_201038 | JGI IMG/M metagenome (GOLD analysis project Ga0308158, IMG submission 201038) | Phyllosphere microbial communities from UC Gill Tract Community Farm, Albany, California, United States - DLSLB.R2 | ecosystem: Host-associated > Plants > Phyllosphere > Unclassified | place: USA... | reverse complement strand
CGCCGCACTCGAACACCAGCCCCGGATGCTCCAGCGAAGCGGCTGCGGCGTTGCACAACTCGACCATGTCCGGGCGCAGTTCCACACCGGTGACCTGTGCCTGCCGCTGCAAGGAATTGGCCAGGTAGTCATGGATGGCGAACGTCAGGTAACCCTTGCCCGAGCCAAAATCGGCGACCCGCACAGGCGCATCGGCCCCGGCCAGCCTCGACGAGGCGAAGGCGTGGGAGAACACCTCGATGAACTTGTTGATCTGTTTCCACTTGCGCGACATCGACGGGATCAACTGGCCCTGCTGGTCGGTCACGCCCAAGTCATGCAGAAAAGGTCGGTTCAGCTCGAGAAAACGCTTCTTTTCCCGATCGTGGCCCAGCTCCGGCGCGGCGCGCTCCTGCTGCTGCTTGTTGCGATGCAGGCTGGCCTTGTTCTTCTTGCTGAATTCAAGCTGCAGCTCGTCGGTCAGGGTCAGCAGATGGGCGTTCTTGAAGGTGTCGGGCAAGGCTTCGGCAATGAACTGCTGACCGTCGACCAGGCTGAAGTTCTTGGTGATGTCGCGGGTCTTGTAGCGGTACACGAACGACAGGCACGGTTCGCCCTTGATGGTCGCCAGCTTGACGATCAGCCGTTGCAGCTCCGGCTCCTGGCCGACGTGGCGAGCCAGCACCAGCTTGATGAAAGCGTTCTGCGACAGGCTGGTGTCGAGCGAAGCAAGGAATTCGGCGCGGGGGTCGGTGACGGGCATGGCGAAACGGATCTCGGGTGTGTTCAGGCGGGCATTTTAGTGAGTGTACGTCCACTTGGGGGATTTGATTCGAAGCCCCCGGCGCGGATGCATTTGTATCAATCCCGGCACCCGACTGGATTGCAGGGCGCCGATACGTTAAAACACCTCCCACGAACTATAAAAACACTGTCACCGTCACCGGCTGCGGCGCTTTTTGCGGCAGGCCAAAGAGAAGAACTCCATGAACAAGCTGTGTCTGCTGGGTGTCGTCGTCGGCCTGGCGTTTCAACCTGTGTATGCCGATAGCCCATCGCAAGGTCCGCAGAGCAAGGAGGCATTCGTTGCCGACCTGCTCGCACGCATGACGCTGGACGAGAAGATCGGCCAGTTGCGGCTGATCGCTATCGGTGGGGAAATGACCCGCCAGCGCATCGAAGCCGAGATCGCTGCCGGGCGCATCGGAGGTACGTTCAACTCGATCACTCGCGCGGAAAACCGGCCCATGCAGGATGCTGCGCAGCGCAGCCGCCTGAAGATTCCGATGTTCTTCGCCTACGACGTGATCCACGGTCACCGCACCCAGTTCCCGATCAGCCTGGGCCTGGCTGCCAGCTGGGACATGGACGCCATCGCGCTGAGCGCCCGGACCTCGACCGCCGAGGCCACGGCCGACGGGATCGACATGACCTTCGCGCCGATGGTCGACATTTCCCGCGATCCGCGTTGGGGCCGGACCAGCGAAGGCTTTGGCGAAGACACCTACCTGGTGTCGAGGATCGCCCGGGTGATGATCGAAAACATACAGGGCCCCAGCTCGGCCAATCCGGACCGCATGCTGGCCAGTGCCAAGCATTTCGCGATGTACGGTGCCATCGAAGGTGGGCGTGACTACAACGCCGTGGACATGAGCGTACAGCGCATGTTCCAGGACTACCTGCCGCCCTATCGCGCCGCCGTCGATGCCGGTGCGGGGGGCATGATGGTCGCATTGAATTCGATCAACGGCGTGCCTGCCACTTCCAACACCTGGCTGATGCACGATGTGCTACGCAAGCAGTGGGGCTTCAAGGGCGTCACCATCAGTGACCACGGCGCCATCCACGAGCTGATCCGCCACGGCGTGGCCAAGGACGATAGCGAGGCAGCGAAGCTGGCGATCAAGGCCGGCGTCGACATGAGCATGAACGACGAGGCCTACGGCGCGCAGCTTCCAGGCTTGATCAAGAGTGGCCAGATCAGCCAGTCCGATATCGACAATGCCGTGCGTGAAGTGCTGGGCGCCAAGTACGACATGGGCTTGTTCGCCAACCCGTACCTGCGCATCGGCAAGGCCCAGGACGACCCGGCCGACGTCAACGCGGAAAGCCGCCTGCATCGCACCGAGGCGCGCGAGGTGGCGCGCAAGACCCTGGTGCTGCTGAAGAACCAGAAGCAGACGCTGCCGCTGAAAAAGGACGCCCGCATCGCGCTGGTGGGCCCGTTGGCCGACTCGCCGGACGACATGCTCGGCAGCTGGTCGGCCGCCGGCGTTGCCGCGCAATCGGTGACCTTGCTCAACGGGCTGCGCAATGCCGTGGCCGATCCGGCCAAGGTCACGTACGCCAAGGGTGCGAACCTCACCGATGACCGCGCCACCCTGGACTTCATTTCCTACTTCAACCCCGAGACCGTGAAGCGCGCCATCGACCCGCGTTCCGGTCAGGCCATGATCGACGAAGCGCTGGCCGCCGCGCGCGATGCCGACGTGATCGTCGCTGCGGTCGGCGAGTGGCGTGCCATGACCCACGAATCGGCCAGCCGCGTTGCCCTCGACCTGCCGCGCACCCAGCAGGCCTTGATCACCGCCCTGCGTGCCACCGGCAAGCCGTTGGTGCTGGTATTGATGAGCGGCCGTCCGCTGGCCATCGGCGATCAGCAGCGCCAGGCCGATGCCGTGCTGGAAACCTGGTACAGCGGCACCGAGGGCGGCAACGCCATCGCCGACGTACTGTTCGGCGACTACAACCCCTCGGGCAAGCTGCCGATCACCTTTCCGCGTTCGGTGGGCCAGGTGCCGCTGTATTACAGCCACTTGAGCATCGGTCGGCCGTTCACGCCAGGGCATCCGGGCAACTACAGTTCGCAGTACTTCGACAGTGAGCAAGGTCCGTTGTACCCGTTCGGGTATGGCCTGAGCTACACCGATTTCAGCCTGTCGGACGTCAGTCTTTCGAGCAAGCGCATGAGTCGCGACGGCAAGGTCACGGCCAGCATCAATGTGCGTAACGTCGGCAAGGTAGCGGGCGAAACCGTGGTGCAACTGTACGTGCGTGATGTGGCTGCCTCCATGGCCAGGCCGGTCAAGGAACTCAAGCATTTCCGCAAGCTGATGCTCAAGCCGGGCGAAAGCCAGACGCTGACGTTCGACATCGTCGAGGATGATCTGAAGTTCTATAACCAGCAGCTGGTTCGGGCCGCTGAAGCCGGGCAGTTCACGGTGATGATCGGGCTGGATTCCGAAGATGTGAAAGAGGCGAACTTCGAGTTGTTGTAGGCGGCTTCGGCCCGACAGCGCCCGTGGTCATCGCCCGCAGCCTGCGCCTGACCGTCATCGTGCTGGTCGTCGTGGCCGGCGCGCTGCTGTCCGCCGTCTGGGCCGGCCGTCATGCCCAGTGGCTGGCGCAAAATGAAGAGGCCGCGCGCAGCAATGGCCAGTTGGCGCTGTATGCCAAAGGCCTGCACACCCTGATCGAGCGCTATCGCACCCTGCCCGCCGTGCTGGCGCTCGATCCGCAGTTGCAACGGGCGTTGCAGGGCCCGATCGACGCGGCCACCCAGGACGAGCTGAACCGCAAGCTGGAACGCATCAATGCGGCGGCGCGGTCGTCGACCCTGGAACTGCTCGACCATACAGGCCTGGCGGTGGCAGCCAGCAACTGGCGCCTGCCCACCAGCTATGTGGGTCACAACTACGCCTTTCGCCCCTACTTCAGCCAGTCGGTCAGCCAGGGCAGTGGGCGTTTCTACGCCGTGGGCGTGACCAGTGGCATCCCCGGCTACTTCCTGTCCAGCGCGATCAAGGATGGCCGAGAAGGCTTTCTCGGTGCCATGGTGGTCAAGCTGGAGCTGCCCGAGCTGGAGCAGGAATGGGCGCAGGGCCCTGACACCTTGCTGGTCAGCGATGCGCGTGGGGTGGTGTTCATCGCCAACCGGCCAGGCTGGCGTTATCGCACACTGAACGTCCTCGACGACGCCGACCGCGAAGAACTGCAGCGCACGCGCCAGTACCACGATCAAACCCTGGAACCGCTGGATCACCAGGTGCTGGGCAACCTTGGGGGTGCGGCCAGGCAAGTGCGCGTCAACGGCCCGCAGGGCACGGCCGAGTATCTGTGGGCGTCGCTGCCGATGGCCAGCGAAGGCTGGACCCTGCACCTGCTCAAGCCGCCCGTGGTAGGCACCGAGGACAGCCGCAATGCCGCGTTGGCGGCAGCCGGGGTGTGGCTGAGCCTGGTCTTCGGCGGCCTCTGGCTGAACCAGCGCCGACGCCTGGCCGCCCTGCGCCAGCGCGGCCGCGAGCAGCTCGAATCATTGGTGCGGGCGCGCACGCGCGAGCTGCGCGATGCCCAGGAGGGTCTGGTCCAGGCCGCGAAACTGGCCGCCCTGGGCCAGATGTCGGCAGCGCTGGCCCACGAGATCAGCCAACCGCTGACGGCGCAGCGCATGCAGCTGGCGAGCCTGCGTCTGTTGCTCGATCAGGACCGCATCGATGCAGCGCGCCAGGCCCTGGGGCCGCTGGAGCAGATGCTGACGCGCATGGCGGCGCTGACTGCCCATTTGAAAACCTTCGCACGCAAGAGTCCGGCCGGGGTACGCGAACGCCTCGACCTGGCGCGGGTGCTCGAGCAGGCCTTGCAGCTGCTGGAAACGCCGCTGCGCACCGCCGGGGTACACCTGCACTTGCAGGTAACGCAGCCTGCGTACGTGCGAGGTGACGCCATTCGTCTCGAACAGGTGCTGATCAACTTGGTGCGCAACGCGCTGGACGCCATGGCCAGTGCGCCCACCAAGCAGATGCACATCGCCTTGCACCTGCAGGGCGAGCAATGGCAACTGAGCATCGCCGACAGTGGCGGCGGCATCGCCAGCGAGCACATCGACCACCTGTTCGATCCGTTCTTCACCACCAAGCCGATCGGCGAGGGGCTTGGCCTGGGGCTGGCGGTTTCCCTGGCGATCGCCCACGAACACGGCGGCCAGTTGAGCGTGGAGAATCTGGCACACGGTGCTCGCTTCACCCTCGCCCTGCCCCTCGATACGGAGCCTGCATGAGCAATCAAGTGATGGTCATCGACGACGAAGCGAGCATTCGCGACGCCGTCGAACAATGGTTGGGCCTCAGTGGCTTTTCGGTGCAACGCTTCGGCCAGGCTGAAGACTGCCTGGCCCAGTTGCCGGCGGATTTCGCCGGGGTCATCCTCAGCGATGTACGCATGCCGGGCATGGGCGGGCTTGGCCTGCTGGCGCAGGTACAGGCACGCGACCCCGAATTGCCGGTGATCCTCCTGACCGGCCACGGCGACGTGCCGATGGCGGTACAGGCCATGCGCGATGGCGCCTACGACTTTCTTGAGAAACCGTTCAGCCCGGAAAGCCTGCTGAGCAGCCTGCGGCGTGCCCAGGACAAGCGTCGCCTGGTCCTGGAGAACCGCCGCCTGCACAGCCGCGCCGATTTCAGCGAGCAATTGCAGGCGACCCTGCTCGGCGCCGCCCCGGCCATTGCTCAGCTGCGCCGCCAGGTGCTGGACCTGGCGCCACTGCCGGTCAACGTGGTAATTCGCGGTGAGACCGGCAGTGGCAAGGAACTGGTCGCGCGCTGCCTGCACGATTTCGGCCCGCGCGCAGGCAAGCCGTTCGTGGCGCTCAACTGCGCCGCGATTCCCGAGGCATTGTTCGAGGCCGAACTGTTCGGCCATGAAAGCGGTGCCTTCACCGGCGCCCAGGGCAAGCGCATCGGCAAGCTGGAATACGCCCACGGCGGGACCCTGTTCCTCGACGAGGTCGAAAGCCTGCCCATGGCCCAGCAGGCCAAGCTGCTGCGCGTGTTGCAGGAGCAGAAGCTCGAACGCCTGGGCTCCAACCAGAGCATTGCGGTCGACCTGCGTCTGGTCGCGGCCAGCAAGCCGGACTTGCTGGAACAGGCCCGGGCCGGGCTGTTTCGCGAAGACCTGGCCTATCGGCTGAATGTCGCCGAACTGCGCCTGCCCCCGCTGCGCGAGCGGCGCGAAGACATCGTGCGCCTGTTCGATCACTTCGCCGCGGCCACCGCGAAACGCCTCGGGCGCCAGGCACCGGTGGTCAATTCGGCGCAATTGGCCCAGTTGCTCAGCCACGACTGGCCCGGCAACGTTCGCGAGCTGGCCAATGCGGCCGAACGCCATGTACTGGGCCTGGCCGCGCCTGCCCTCGAGACGTCCGGAGGCGGGCTTTCGCTGGCGGCACAACAGGAGGCGTTCGAGGCGCAATGCCTGCGCGCAGCGCTCGCCCGTCATCGCGGCGACATCAAGGCGGTGATGGAGGAACTGCAACTGCCCAGGCGCACCTTGAACGAGAAGATGCAGCGCCATGGCCTGGCCCGTGAAGACTTCCGCGACTAGGCAAGAATCCGCTCATTGCCGCCCTGCGCATCGGCAAGAATCCGCTCATCGAGGCGTGCAACCCCCTCAAAAACGGGGGTTCGCACCCTGGCACGGCTCCTGCTACTGCCCTGGCAAGCGCGAACCTGCGCGCTACCAACAATAATGAGAAGGATCCACCATGGATAACTCCAACACCCTGCCCGCCGGGGCATCCGCCGCATCTGCCCCGCCCCGCACCACCGCCAGCCGCGTCAAGTCGATCTTCAGCGGCTCGGTCGGCAACATGGTCGAGTGGTACGACTGGTACGTCTACGCCGCATTCTCCCTGTACTTCGCCCAGGTGTTCTTTCCCAAGGACAGTCTCAACGCCCAACTGCTCAACACTGCTGCGATCTTCGCCGTCGGCTTCCTGATGCGCCCCATCGGCGGCTGGCTGATGGGTATCTATGCCGATCGCAAGGGCCGCAAGGCAGCGTTGATGGCCTCGGTACTGCTGATGTGCTTCGGCTCGCTGGTGATTGCCCTGACCCCGGGCTACGAGACCATCGGGATCTGGGCGCCGGTGCTGCTGGTGCTGGCGCGGCTGATGCAAGGCCTCTCGGTCGGTGGTGAGTACGGAACGTCCGCTACCTATCTCAGCGAAATGGCAACCAAGGAACGTCGCGGCTTCTTCTCCAGCTTTCAGTACGTCACGCTGATCTCCGGTCAGTTGATCGCGCTGGCGGTGCTGATCGTGCTGCAACAGACCCTCACCGAAGAGCAACTGCTGAGCTGGGGCTGGCGCGTACCCTTCGTGATCGGTGCGCTGTGCGCAGTGGTTGCGTTGTGGCTGCGTCGCGGCATGGAAGAGACCGATTCCTTCACGCAGAAGAAGGAAACCAAGGAAAGCACGATGCGCACCCTGTTGCGCCATCCCAAGGAACTGCTGACCGTGGTCGGCCTGACCATGGGCGGGACCCTGGCCTTCTACACCTACACCACGTACATGCAGAAATACTTGGTCAACACGGTGGGCTTCAGTAAGGCAGACTCCACGGCCATCTCGGCCGCTACGCTGTTCCTGTTCATGTGTCTGCAACCGGTGATCGGCGCCCTCTCCGACAAGATCGGCCGCCGCCCGATCCTGATCGCGTTCGGCGTACTCGGCACCGTGTGCACCGTGCCCATCCTGACCACGCTGCACACCATCCAGACCTGGTGGGGCGCGTTCTTCCTGATCATGGCGGCACTGATCATCGTCAGCGGCTATACCTCGATCAACGCCGTGGTCAAAGCCGAACTGTTCCCTACCGAAATCCGCGCCCTGGGCGTCGGCCTGCCCTACGCGCTGACCGTGTCGATCTTCGGCGGCACTGCCGAACTGATCGCGCTGTGGTTCAAGCAGATCGGCATGGAAACCGGCTACTACTGGTACGTGACCGCCTGCATCGGCTGCTCGCTGCTGGTGTACGTGTTCATGAAGGACACCCAGAAGCATTCGCGCATCGAAACGGACTGAAGCCAGGACTGCCCCCGCCGCAACGGCGGGGGCAGTTGCACTGCTAGCCTACGCCGACGCACACTGGGGGCACTTGAACGCTGAGGATTGCCCCCGATGTCGGATGACACCTACTACTATGAGCCCGCCAAGGGCCATGGTTTGCCCCACGACCCGTTCAACGCCATCGTCGGTCCGCGGCCGATCGGCTGGATCTCTTCCCATGACCGCGAAGGTCGCCTGAACCTGGCGCCCTACAGTTTCTTCAACGCCTTCAACTACACGCCGCCGATCATCGGTTTCGCCAGCGTGGGGCGCAAGGACAGCCTGAACAACATCGAACAGACCGGCGAATTCGTCTGGAATCTCTCCACCCGTGCCTTGGCCGAGCAGATGAACCAGAGCTGCGCCGCCGTGGGCCCTGAAGTCGATGAGTTCGAACTGAGCGGCTTGAGCCACGCGCCTTCGACGATCGTGAGTGTGCCGCGGGTGCTCGAGGCGCCGGTGTCGTTCGAATGCAAGGTGACCCAGATCGTTCAGCTCAAGGGCGCCGACCTGCAGGAAGTGCCTACTTGGCTGATTCTGGGTGAAGTGGTGGCGGTGCATATCGCCAAGTCATTGCTCAAGGACGGCATCTACGACACCGCAGCTGCCGGCCCGATCCTGCGCGGGGGTGGCCCGGCGGATTATTTCGAGATTGGTCCGCAGGCGCTGTTCAAGATGCACCGACCACAGGTCAAGTAGGCGCGAATACCGGTTGGCCGTCTTCGTCGACATGGTCCAATGTCGGCAGCACGTCGGCGGCGGCGACATCGGCCTCGTGCGCAGTGCCGAACGACTGCCCGTCGAGCACGGTGTGAAACTGCGGGACGCCGCCCTGCAGTGCCTTGATGGCAATGGCTGCACGGTAACGGCCTGCATCCGGCACTACCGCCGAAACCGCTTCGTGCTGTTCGAATACCTTGCGTGCCATGACGTACCTCGGGCCGATGGAAAAGCCGCGATTGTACGCCGCTCAGGCGGCACTGGCATGTTCGATCGCGGCGTCCCCGAAGGTGTGCAGGTCGAGGCTGGTGACCAACAGGCCCTGAACCAGGTCGGAAAACACCTGCATCCCCGGTGAATTGAGCCAGGCGGTCATGGCGGTTTGATCGCGCCATACCCCAGCCACTTGCCAAAGGCGCTCATCGCCATGGCTGCGCTGGACCGCAAAGTGCAAACAGCCGGCCATGGCCAGCGCGGGTCGCACCAGTGCCGAGAGGCCGAGCCCAACCTGCTCAGAATGACCCTGGCGGGCCGTGATCAAGGCACAGTGACTGACAGTAGCCAGACTGACGGTAGAAAATGAGTTCATGCTCGACTCTCCCTGAATGAACGGCTCTACGGTGAACAAAGTACAGCGACAACGTTACGCAACCGTCGATAGCGAGGGTTAGCCGTTTTCTGCGAAGGTCTTGCCCGATCCTGCAGCATTGCAGTTTCGATCAATTGCGCTGCGCTCGTTCAGGCGGCGTTCGGATACATTTACCGGCCCCGGGCAGCGCTTCGTTCAAGCGCCTTGCGATAATTTCGCAGGATTGGGCAAGCATCCGGCAGCTATCGTCTACCTTGAGTATTAAGCACGGATTATCCTCATGCTCATGTGCCGTACCGATCACGGAGCCTGCATGAACCTTTGCATGAACCCTCCCCGGGCGTCCGTCCTGGAACCTGCTCTGGAAAACAGTCGTCGCGAACTCGCCGAGCGCATCGCCCGAGGCGCCCAGACGCCAGGCAGCCATTGCACCGCGATCGCCGGCCTGCATCTGGTGCGCTATGAAGAATGCGTGCAGTCTTTTCCAGCCCTGGTCCAACCCGCGCTGTGCATCCTGGCCAATGGCAGCAAGGAAGTGCGCCTGGGCGATGAACGCTATGTGTACGATCCGCTGAATTTTTTGGTGGTGTCGGTGGCCATGCCGGTCTCGGGGCGCATTCTGGACGCCACCGTGCACGACCCCAGCCTGTCGTTGCGGCTGGACATCGACCCCGAGGACATCAACGCGGTGATCGCCGGTGCGGGACCGCTGGGCGTGCCCACGCGCTCGACCCAACGCGGCTTGTATGTGGAGCGGATGGACACGGCGCTTCTGGATGCCGTGCTGCGTCTGGTGCGACTGCTGGAAACACCGAAAGACATCGCCGTGCTGGCGCCGCTGGTGCGGCGGGAAATCCTCTACCGCTTGTTGGGTGGGCAACAGGGCCACCGTCTGTACGAAATCGCCGTGGCGCACAGCCAGACCCACCGGGTCAGCCAGGCCATCGCCTGGATCAATCGGCATTTTCATCGCAGCCTGCGTATCGAAGACCTGGCTCGTGAAGTCAATTTGAGCGTGTCCACCCTGCACCACCGCTTCAAGGCGGTGACGTCCATGAGCCCGTTGCAGTATCAGAAGCAGCTGCGCTTGCAGGAAGCGCGTCGATTGATGCTCAGCGAAGACCTGGACGCCTCGGCGGCTGGGTATCGGGTGGGCTACGAAAGCCCGTCGCAGTTCAGCCGCGAATACAGCCGCCATTTCGGCGCGCCACCGGTGCGAGATCTGGCACGGCTGCGTATCAGTCTGTAGAGCCGCACAGGCAGACCTGTAAAAACACCCGGTCACCGATAGAACCGATAGCTAGCTATCAAGTACACTCGAAAACAGCGGCCCGCGGCCATCCTGCCAGGGCGTTTCAATGCAGGCCTACCTGTGACCGATCTCAGCCACTCCCCACCCGCCATCAAGAGCATTCTGGTGGCCTTGATGCTGGCCATTTTCCTCGGGGCTTTGGACCAGACCATCGTTGCAGTCTCGATGCCGGCCATCTCCGCGCAGTTCAACGATGTCGACCGCCTGGCCTGGGTGATTTCCGGGTACATGGTGGCCATGACCGTGGCCACGCCGATCTACGGCAAACTGGGCGATCTGTACGGACGTCGACGCATGATTCTCATCGGCACCGCACTGTTCACCGTAGCGTCGCTGTTCTGCGGCATGGCGCAAAGTATGGAACAGCTGGTGCTGGCGCGTCTGCTGCAAGGTGTGGGCGCCGGCGGCATGGTGTCGGTCAGCCAGGCGATCATCGGTGATGTCGTGCCCCCGCGCGAACGCGGTCGTTACCAGGGTTATTTCAGCAGCATGTACGCTGCAGCAAGTGTGCTCGGGCCGGTATTGGGCGGCTATATGACTCAGTACCTGTCTTGGCGCTGGGTGTTTTTCATCAATCTGCCACTGGGCGTGTTCGCCTGCTGGTACGCCAACCGCAAGCTGGCGGGCCTGCCGATTCCGCAGCGCACGCCGGTCATCGATTACCTGGGCACGGTGTTGATGATCATCGGGTTGAGCACCTTGCTCATGAGCATTACCCGCGTCGGCCAGGGGCATGGTTTGGACGACACGCAAGTCTGGGGGCTGCTGGTGGTGGCCGTGGTGGCCCTGATGGGGTTCGTCTGGCATGAACGACGCTTTCGCGAACCACTGCTGCCGCTGCACCTGTTCGCCATTCCAGCGGCGGTGCTGTGTTGGTGTTCGGTGTTTTTCACCAGCTTCCAGGCCATCGGTCTGAGCGTGATGATGCCCCTGCGTTTTCAGACCGTGACCGGTGCCGGTGCGGACCAGGCGGCCTTGTATTTGCTGCCGCTGGCGCTGGGCCTGCCGATCGGCGCGTTCCTAGGCGGACGTCGCACGTCCCAGACCGGACGTTACAAACCGATCATCCTGACGGGCGCGCTGCTTGCTCCGCTGGGCATTCTGGGCATGTCGTTCAGTCCACCGGACAACTTCCTGCTCAGTGTGGCCTTCATGTTGTTGACCGGCTTTGCCTGCGGCCTGCAATTTCCCACCTCGTTGGTGGGTGCACAGAACTCGGTGCAGGCCAAGGACATCGGCGTGGCGACAAGCACCCTGGCTTTGTTTCGCTCGCTGGGTGGCGCGGTCGGGGTGGCCTGCCTGTCGGCTTTGCTGCTGGCCATGTTGCACGGCGTGCAGTTGGCGGACGGTGCCCTGAGCGGTCACGGCCTCGAGGCGATGGGCGACAATGTCCTGCTGACCGGGCTCAATGCCGCGTCAGGCCCGGCCCGCGACGCCTTGCGCGTGGAGCTGGCGCAGACCTTCCAGCATTTGCTGTGGGCCAGTGCCGGGATTTCCTTGCTGGGTCTGGCCGTGGCACTGGCATTGCCCAACCTGGAACTGCGTGGCCGCGGGCATGGGGAGAAGTAAGCTGAAGGGGCCCGTTCAGGCAGCCGGTCGCTTCTTGCGCTGGGCCCAGGCGACGGCCAGGCCGCTGAGGCAGATCACGCTGATGCCCACCACCCCGAAGATATCCGGGGTGTGGTCGAAAATCAGATAGCCGTACATCCCGGCAAACAGGATCTGCCCGTAGCTGAACGGCGCCAACAACGCCGGCGCGGCATGGCGAAAGGCTTGAGTCAGCAGCAGATGCCCGAGCATGCCGCAGGTGCCCAGGCCCACCATGAACAAGGCATCGATCCAGCCCGGTGCCTGCCAGAAGAACGGCAACGCGGCGCTCATGATCAGCGTATTGAAGATCCCGGCGAGAAAATTGCTGGTGGTCGGGCTGTCGATGCCGCTGAGCTTGCGCGTGAGCAACTGGTACAGACCGAAGAAGAAAGCGGAAATCAGCGGCAGGATGATTGCCGGTGTGAACAAGGCGCCGCCGGGCCGGATGACGATGAGTACGCCGATGAAGCCCGTGATCACCGCCGCCCACTGCGCGCGGGTGACGACTTCCTTGAGCAGTGGCACCGACAGCGCCGTCACCAGCAAGGGGGCCAGGAAATTCACCGCGGTGGCCTCGGCCAGCGGTATGTAGCGCAGGCTGGTGGTGAAGAACAGGCTGGTGGCGATCAGGCACAGCGCGCGCAACAGCTGCAATCCCGGCCGCTTGGTGCGGATGACCGTGGACAGCCCGGTCTGCGGCACGAAGATGACCAGCATCAGCAGGGTGTGCACCACATAGCGCGCCCACACCACCACGACGATGGGGAAAAACCCGGAGAGGTACTTGGACAAGGCGTCATGGCTGGCGAACAGCAACGTCGCCAGGCAGATCAGCGCGATACCGCGCAGCGGCTGGTTGACCCCAGTAAGCAACGGGTTTTGTACGCTCATTCACACGCTCGCAACAGGATGATGAAAGGGTACCGACCAGACTTGCCCGCCGCACTCAGGCATTCAGACGACGGGCGGGCGGGTGTGCAGTCGATGATGGCGCGAGCGGGGGCGCTGTTACAACTTGATTCAGAACTTTATTTGCGCAGGGCGTGGGTCAGGCTCAGCGTCTGCAGGCTCACGTCCACCCAACGCTCCGCTTCCTGGTAGAGATCGAAACTGTCGGGCACGAGCAACCATTGGCCGATCATGCCATCTATATACGCGTGCAGGGCGATCGCGGCCCTGACCGTGTCCAGGTCGGGCGGCAGCTGCTCACGGTTCACCGCATTTCTCAGGGAACGCTCGATACGCACGTTGCAGTCGAGGCTGACCGACTGGCGTTGCCGGCGCATGTCACACATTTCATCGGTGAACTCGCACTTATGATGCAGAATTTCGTTGAGCCGGCGGGTCTTGGGATCTATGGCGATCTGCTGGAACAGGCGGATCAACAGCTTGCGCATGCAGCCCAGAGGGTCGGGCTCGTCCTCGCTTTCACTGGCCTGGGCCAGCTCTTCGAGCGGTTCGTGCAGGCTGTCGAGCATGGCCTGGACCAGGTCGGCCTTGTTGCTGAAGTGCCAATAGATAGCGCCACGCGTCACCCCTGCCAGGGTCGCGATATCGGCCAGGGTCGTGCGCGCGACGCCGCGCTCATAGAAGGCCTGCTCGGCCGCCTCGAGAATCTGGTGTCGGGTTTCCTGGGCTTCCTCTTTGGTACGGCGAACCATGGCAGTAGAACCTCAATCTTCAATGCCCGCGCGATGCAATGCGCAGCGCGGGCTCTGGCCGGGAATCCCGTGTATGTGGGGTCGGTCCCGAGTGTCGATGGGTGCGCCACGTCGTCGCGGGCATCAGGCCATCAAAGTGTTTACAAACAACCATGAATGTAAGTATATTCGTTAGTCAGCTATTAATCTAGTCGTAACATTTTTTTACCTTTCCACTATTCCTGAGCCCTCCCCTGCGCTCATGACCCGAGGATCCTCATGCAATTCAAGCCAGTTGTTACCGCTCTGGTATCCGCCGTCGCCCTGGCAACCTTGCTCAGCGGCTGTGACAAGAAGGAAGAAGCAGCCCCGCAACAGGCTCAGCAGGCTCCTCAGGTCGGCGTGGTTACCTTGAAAGCCCAACCCTACACCCTGACCAGCGAACTGCCGGGTCGGACCACCGCATACCGCGTGGCCGAAGTCCGGCCGCAGGTCAACGGGATCATCCTCAAGCGCCTGTTCAAGGAAGGCACCGAGGTCAAGGCAGGCCAGCAGCTCTACCAGATCGACCCGTCGGTGTACGAGGCAAATCTGGGCAGCTCCCAGGCAACCCTGGAATCGGCCAAGTCGCTGGCTGGACGCTACAAGCAGTTGATCGACGAGCAAGCCGTCAGCCGTCAGGAATACGACAACGCCCGTTCACAGCAACTGCAGGCTGAAGCCTCGGTCAAGAGCGCCCAGATCGACCTGCGCTACACCAAGGTGCTGGCGCCGATTTCGGGCCGCATCGGCCGTTCCGACGTGACCGAAGGCGCACTGGTGACCAATGGCCAGACCAATGCCATGGCCACCATCCAGCAGCTGGACCCGATCTATGTCGACGTGACCCAGTCCTCCGCCGAAATGCTCAGGCTGCGTCGCGACCTGGACAGCGGCAAGCTGCAGAAGGCTGGCGACAACGCCGCCTCGGTCAAGCTGACCCTGGAAGACGGCAGCGAGTACGCCCAGGCCGGCAAGCTCGAGTTCTCCGAAGTGTCGGTCGACCAGGCCACCGGATCGGTGACCCTGCGCGCGGTGTTCCCCAACCCCGAGCACGTGCTGCTGCCCGGCATGTTCGTGCATGCCAAGCTTCAGGCCGGTGTACGCAGCGAGGCCATCCTGGCGCCACAACAAGGCGTGACACGCGACCTCAAGGGCACCCCGACCGCCTTGATCGTGAACAAGGACAACAAGGTCGAGCAGCGTGAACTGGTCACCACCCGCACCGACGGCGCCTACTGGGTCATCGAGAAGGGCCTGAACGCCGGTGATCGCCTGATTACCGAAGGCCTGCAGTACGTCAAGCCGGGTGCCGACGTGACCGTCAAGGATGCCGGCAACCTGACACCTGCCCAGTCCGCCCCTGACGCCAACGGCAAAGGTAAGTGATCGATGTCTAGATTCTTTATTGACCGCCCCATTTTCGCCTGGGTACTCGCCCTGGTGATCATGCTGGTGGGTGGGCTGGCCATTCTCAAGCTGCCCATCAACCAGTACCCGGCCATCGCGCCGACCGCCATC
>Ga0308158_10002996_pt1 | contig 15283 bp, 12 predicted proteins | sample PhyBR2_FD_201038 | JGI IMG/M metagenome (GOLD analysis project Ga0308158, IMG submission 201038) | Phyllosphere microbial communities from UC Gill Tract Community Farm, Albany, California, United States - DLSLB.R2 | ecosystem: Host-associated > Plants > Phyllosphere > Unclassified | place: USA... | reverse complement strand
TGGACTTCCGCACCGCAGCTGGGACAGGAAACAGTTTGCATGCAGTGGCGCTTAACCGATCAGTTTTTTCAGCAGTTCAGCTTTGGCGCCATCGTAGTCGGCCGCTGAAATCAGGCCCTTGTCGAGCAGGCCCTTGAGCTTTTCCAGGCGCACTTCTATCGGCTCTTCGGCCGGTGCCGGTGGCGCCGCCGGGGCAGGCTGCTGCGCCGGATTGCCCATGCCTTGCGCCATGCCCTGTGCCATTACCTGGCCGATGGTCAGCCCGGCGCCCATGCCGGCGCCGATGCCGGCCATGCCACCTTCGTTCTGCGCCGCCAGCGGGATCGCGTCGGCCGTCTGGAAGCGCGTGTAGCCACTCAGCTTGTCTGCCCCCAGGCTGCCCTTCATGCCGGCCGAGATACGTGCGTCCAGCGCTGCCTGCAGCTCTTCGGGCAGGCTGATGCTGGCCACATTGAATTCATCGAGGCCCACGCCATAGCGGGCAAACGCCTGCGCCAGGTCGCCCTTGACCTGCTGCGCCATCAGCGTCTGGTTGGCGGCCATGTCGAGGAAGGGCAGATTGGCGCTGCCGAGCGAGCTGGCCATGCTGGCCATCAGGATGCCGCGCAGCTGGTCTTCGACTTCATCGCGCGTATAGACTTCGCGCGTACCGGAAATTTCGGTGAAAAAGGTGCGCGGGTCGGCAATGCGGTACGAATACATGCCGAAGGCGCGTACCCGTATCATGTCGAAATCCTTGTCGCGGATGGTGATCGGCTGCGGCGTGCCCCATTTGCGGCCGGTCTGCACGCGGGTGCTGAAGTAATACACGTCCGACTTGAAGGGCGACTCGAACAGCTTGTCCCAGTTTTTCAGGTTGGTCAGCAGCGGCAGCGTTTGCGTGGTCAGCTTGTGGGTACCGGGTCCGAACACGTCGGCGATCTTGCCTTCGTTGACGAACACCGCCACCTGCGACTCGCGCACGTTCAGGATGGCGCCGTTCTGGATCTCGAAGTCCTGCATCGGAAAGCGCCAGGCCAGCACGCCGTCGACCTCTTCGTTCCATTGCAATACATCGATAAACTGCTTCTTGATAAAGCTGCCGAGGCTCATGATGGTAGTCCTTGCAAGTATGGGGTCAGGAAATGCAGGCGGCGTTGATGGCGCCGATCGACAGCGAAATGGCTGCCAGCAGGCCGCCAAAGGCGCTGTTGTTCGATTCGATCTGGTCTTTGGACATGCGCAGCAAACGCGTGGCCACCATATAGGCCAGCAGCTGCACCACCATCGCACCGAAAGCCCAGGCAAAAAACTGCTGGTAGTCGGTTGTATGCATCAGGGACGAGGCGATGGTGGCGGAAAAGCCCAGCATGGCGCCACCCAGCGACAGTGCGGCGGCCTGGTTGCCCTGGCGGATCAACAGCACTTCGTTATACGGCGTGAAGCGCGTGTAGATCACAAAAAAGAGTACCAGCAGCACAGCGGCCAGAAAAAGATGGATCAGATAGTTTAGGATGTCGGGCACGGCGTTCCTCGATTGAGAACTTGATAACGTTTAAGCATATTAGAACAAAAAAAGCCCACATGAACAAAAAGATTCTGATTCTGTCCGTCTTCGTGGTCGCTTCCTGCGGTCTGGCTTATGAACTGATCGCCGGGGCCATGTCGAGCTACCTGCTCGGCGACTCCATCCTGCAGTTCTCCACGATTATCGGCTGCTACCTGTTTGCCATGGGTGTAGGCGCTCACTTTTCAAAGTATGTCAAAGACGACGATGTGCTGTCGCGCTTTGTCGATATCGAACTGGCTGTCGGCCTGATCGGCGGCCTGTCCGCTGCCATCCTGTTCATGACCTTTTCCTGGATGGCGGCGCCGTTTCGCACCTTATTGTATGTGATGGTGTTTCTGATCGGCGCGCTGGTTGGCATGGAAGTGCCGCTGGTGATGCGCGCCTTGAATTCGCGCCAGACCGAATTTTCCGAACTGGTCAGCCGCGTGCTGACGTTCGACTACCTGGGCGCACTGGCCGTCTCCGTGCTGTTCCCGCTGGTGCTGGCGCCGCACCTGGGACTGGTGCGTACAGGCTTTTTGTTCGGCATGCTCAACGTGGGCGTGGGCCTGTGGACCATCTGGGTGTTTCGCGCCGAGCTGAAAAACCTGGCCGGGCGCCTGCTGCGTGCCTGCGCCGTCCTGCTGCTGCTGGTGGCCGGCTTCGCGATGTCGGACCGCATGGTGGCATGGGGCGAGCATGGCCTGTTCGGCGACCAGATCATCTATTCCACCACCACCCCGTATCAACGGCTGGTGATCACGCGCTGGAAGGACGATACGCGTCTGTACATCAACGGCAACCTGCAGTTTTCTTCGCGCGACGAGTACCGCTACCATGAAGCGCTGGTGCATCCGGTACTCGAAGCGCTGCCGTGGGCGCGCCGCGTGCTGGTGCTGGGCGGCGGCGATGGCCTGGCGCTGCGCGAGATTTTGCGCTATCCGAATATCGAGCACGTGACCGTGGTCGATCTGGACCCGGCCATGACGGGCGCCTTTACCACCCGCCCCGAGCTGGCTGCTTTGAATCACAAATCGTTCTCGGACAAACGCGTCACCGTCATCAACGCCGACGCTGCCGTCTGGCTGCGTGGCAGCAGCGAGATGTTCGACGCGGCCATTGTCGACTTCCCCGACCCATCGAGCTTCGCGCTGGGCAAGCTGTATTCGGTGCCGTTCTACGACCTGGTGAAAAAACACCTGGCCGCCAAGGGCCTGATGGTGGTGCAATCGACTTCGCCCTTCTTTGCGCCGCACGCCTACTGGACCATCGACGCCACGCTGCGCGAAGTGGGCATGCGCACCTGGCCGTATCATGCCTATGTGCCCTCATTTGGCGAATGGGGCTTTATTCTCGCTTCGCCGCAGGCTGACTACACGCCACCCACTCGATATCGGCTGACTATGCGCTATCTGAACGCCGACACCACGCGCGAAATGTTCAGCTTCCCGCCCGACATGAAGAAGCTGCCGATGGCGCCGAACCGACTCAACACGCAGTCGCTGGTGCATGAATTCGAGCAGGACTGGAACCGGGTGATCCGCTGATGCAGCGCCGCTCTTTTTTGTTATGGTCTGCCGGCGGTGCGGCCGCCGTGGCGGCTGGCGCCGGCAGTATCGCGGCCTATCTGCGCTGGCAGGAAATCACGCCGCGCGTGCTCTATCCCGGCCGCGAGGAGGGCCACGCGCTGCGCAAGCTGCTGCGCGAGCATACCGCCTTGCCGCCGCCATCGGAAGCGCTGGTGACCGATGTGGCCATACTCGGCTCGGGTATGGCTGGCTTGACTGCTGCCTGGCAGCTGAAAAAACTCGGCCACCACGATAGCCTGATGATCGACGGCCCGCAGCCCTATGGCAATGCGGCCGGCGGCCAGTTCGGCGATCTGGCCTACCCGACCGGCGGCCACTACCTGCCGCTGCCGTCGCCCGAGTCCACCCATGTGCGCGAAATCCTGTATGACCTCGGCTATATCCTGCGCGACCCGCAGGCCGAAAAGCCGTACTACGATGAGCGCTATGTGCTGCATGCGCCCGAAGAGCGGCTACTGTTCAACGGCCTGTGGCAGGACGGCTTTATTCCCACCGAAGGCGTATCGCACGAGGAACTGGCGCAGCATGAGCGCTTCTTTGCCGAAGTGCGGCGCCTGCGCCAGACCCGTGGCAGCGACGGCAGGCGCGTGTTCGTGTTCCCGACCGTCGAATCGTCGCTGGACCCGGCCTGGCAGGCGCTGGACCGCATCACGCTGAAAGACTGGCTCGACCAGCAGGGCTACACTTCGCCTACGCTGCACTGGTATCTGAACTACTGCTGTCGCGACGACTATGGCACGCGCTACGACCAGGTCTCGGCCTGGGCCGGCCTGCATTATTACTGCAGCCGCTGGGGCCAGGCCGCCAATGCCGGCAACGGCGCCTGGCTGACCTGGCCCGGCGGCATGCAGCCGGTGGCCACCGCACTGGAGCAAAGCTCCGGCATCCGGCGCCGCGCTGGCACGGTGGTCTCCGTCACCACCACCGCCGATGGCGTCGAGGCGCTGTGCATGGAGTTGATCGATGGCCAGCCGCGCACCTATCTGGTCAAGTCGCGCAAGGCCATCTGCGCCATGCCCTTGTATGTAGCCGCGCGCGTGGTGAAAGACATCGCCAGCTACGGCTTTGACATCAAACGCCATGTGCCCGCGTATGCGCCATGGATGGTGGCCAACTTCCTTCTCAAGCGCTTTCCCGACGAACTGCCGCATGCTCCCCTGTGCTGGGACAACGTGGTCTATCAGGAGCCTGGCCTCGGCTACGTGGTCTCCACCCACCAGGACATCCGCGTGCGCCCGCCCGAAAAAACCGTTTTCAGCGCCTATGTGGCGCTGTCGGACCGCACCCCGGAACAGGCGCGCAAGTGGCTCGATACGGCGACGCCGGAAGAACTGCTGGCGCTGGCCAGCGTCGACCTGCACAGCGCCTACGGCCGCCAGTTCGCCAGCTGCGTCGAACGCGTCGACATCACCGTGCGCGGCCACGCCATGGCCGCGCCGCTGCCGGGCTTTCGCAGCAATGCCGGCCTCAAAGCGCTGCGCGAACACGACGGCGCTATTGTGTTTGCGCATGCCGACCTGTCGGGCTTTTCCGTGTTCGAGGAAGCGGCGTGGTGGGGTTGCAGAGCGGCGCGGCTGGCGGCAGCCTAGGCGTTGCTTTGTTAAACTGAACAACAACCTGGCTGACAAGCCCAAACAAAGTGAGTAAACATGCGCCATGCCCTGATCGTTATCGACTTCCAGAACGCTGTATTGAGCGAGCCGCCAGCCTGGCAGGCTGAGGTAATACTTGAGCGCATTGCCGGCCTGATTGCCAGAGCGCGTACTGCCGGTGTGCCGGTGATCTATGTACAGCACGATACTGCCGGGTCGAGCTGGGAAGCCGGTACGCATGGCTGGCAGTTTCCGGCCCTGATTGCGCCACAGCCGCACGACCATGTCAGCGCCAAGCAGTCCTGCGATGCGTTTCGCCAGACCGGCCTGCAGCAGCACCTGGAGCAGGCGGGCATCGACACGATCTACGTCTGTGGCTACGCAACCGAATTTTGCATCGACACCAGCGTGCGCCGGGCCGCGAGCCTGGAACTGGCGACGGTGGTGATCAGCGACGCGCACACCACGCGCGATCGTCCGCACCTGGCCGCCCTCTCGATTATTGAGCACCATAACTGGGTATGGTCGCAGCTGATCAATCCGGGCAATGCCATCAGCCTGTGTACGGCCGATGCCGTCACGTTCTAGTGCCTCAGCAAGGCGCGCATAAAAAAAGCCGGTGCAAGCACCGGCTTCCGGCCCCCTAAGGCCTGAACTGTTACAACTGCGATCTTACGATTTGTTCTTGTTGACCACGTCCACGAACACGGCGGCCAGCAGTACCAGGCCCTTGATCACCTGCTGGTAATCGATGCCGATGCCCATGATGGACATGCCGTTGTTCATTACGCCCATGATAAAGGCGCCGATCACCGCACCCATCACTTTGCCCACGCCACCCGAGGCCGATGCGCCGCCGATAAAACACGCTGCAATCACGTCGAGCTCGAAGCCGGTACCAGCTTTCGGCGTGGCGGTGTTCAGGCGGGCTGCGAAGATCAGGCCGGCCAGTGCAGCTAACATGCCCATGTTGACGAAGGTGTAGAAGCTCACGCGTTCGGTCTTGATGCCCGACAGGCGTGCCGCTTTTTCATTGCCGCCGACGGCGTAGACGCGGCGCCCCATGACGGTACGGTTGGCAATAAAGGTATAAGCCACGATCAGGACCGACATCACCGCCAGCACGTTCGGGAAACCGCGGTACGACGCCAGCAGATAGCTGAAGTAGACCATCACGGCAGCAAAGATGCCGTTCTTGAGCAGGAAGAAAGCGCGCGGCTCGTTTTCCATGCCGTGCTTCAGTTGCTTGGCGCGGCTGCGCAGCGACGTGATGATCAAAGCGGCGGCAGCGATCACGCCCAGCAGCAGCGAGAAGCCGCGCAGGTTGTCGCCGTGGAAAGGATCAGGCAGGAAGCCCGAGCTCAGCATCTGGAAGCCTTCCGGGAAAGGACCGACCGACTGGCCGGCCAGCAGCGCCAGGGTCAGGCCCTTGAAAACCAGCATGCCGGCCAGCGTCACGATAAACGATGGAATCTTGAAGAAGGCGACAAAATAGCCTTGCGCGCCGCCGATCACGGCGCCGGCCAGCAGGCACAGGATGCTCGCTGCAATGAAGTTCATGTTGTAGTTGACGATCAGTACGGCCGCCAGCGCGCCCACGAAACCGACTACCGAACCGACCGACAGGTCGATATGGCCGGCCACGATAACCATCAGCATGCCCAGCGCCATGATGACGATGTAGCTGTTCTGCAGCACCAGGTTGGTCAGGTTCAGCGGCTCCATCAGCGTGCCGTTCGTCATGTACTGGAAAAAGCCCATGATGACGATCAGCGACAGCAGCATGCCGTAGTCGCGCATATTGTTTTTCAAGAAGCCGGCGTAGCTTTTGGCTTCCGGTGCCGCGTTGCCAGTGCCTGCGGCGGCTGTCGTTTTATTGCTCATTGCTTTCTCCGTGTTTGACGATCGCGCGCATGATTCGTTCCTGCGACGCTTCTGCTGCGCTTAGTTCCGCCGCAAAGCGGCCTTCGTTCATGACATAAATCCGATCGCACATGCCCAGCAGTTCAGGCATTTCCGACGAAATCATGATGATGCATTTGCCCTCTGCGGCCAGCTCGTTGATGATGCTGTAGATCTCGTACTTGGCGCCCACGTCGATGCCGCGGCTCGGTTCGTCGAGGATCAGTACGTCGGGGCGCGAAAACAGCCACTTGGCAATCACCACTTTTTGCTGGTTGCCGCCCGAGAGGTTGACGACTTTTTGCAAGATGCTCGAGCAGCGGATCTTCAGCTTGCGGCGATAGTCGTCGGCCACGTTGAATTCACGCGCCTCGTCGATCACCGACTTGCTCGACACCGCCGCGAGATTGGCCAGGCTGGTGTTTTTCTTGATGTCCTCTTCCAGGATCAGGCCCAGGCCCTTGCGGTCTTCCGTCACATACGCCAGGCCGTGCTCGATAGCCTTGCCGATGGTGCTGACGTCGATTTCCTTGCCGTCCTTGAGCACCGTGCCGCTGATGCGCTGGCCGTAGGCACGGCCGAAAATGCTCATCGCCAGCTCGGTGCGGCCCGAACCCATCAGGCCGGCGATACCGATGATCTCGCCTTTTTTGGCATGCATGTTGATGCCCTTGATAACGGCGCGGTCAGCATGCTCAGGATGAAATACGCGCCAGTCGCGTACTTCGAAAATGGTCTCGCCGATATGCGAGGAGCGCGGCGGATACCGGTCTGCCATCTCGCGGCCCACCATCTTGGCGATAATGCGGTCTTCGCTGACCGGCTCGGCGCGGCAGTCGAAGCTGTCAACGGTATTCCCGTCGCGCAGTACCGTGATGGAATCGGCTACGCGCGAAATTTCGTTGAGCTTGTGCGAAATGAGGATAGACGAAATACCCTGGTTTTTCAGTTCCAGCAGCAGGTCGAGCAGGGCCGCGCTGTCGCTTTCGTTCAGGCTGGCGGTCGGCTCGTCGAGAATGAGCAGCTTGACGTCCTTGCACAGCGCCTTGGCGATTTCGATCAGCTGCTGCTTGCCTACGCCCAGGTTGGTGATCAGCGCATCGGGCGACTCTTTCAGGCCGACCATCTGCAGCAGTTCACGGGTTTTCTTCTGCGTGTATTCCCAGTCGATGACGCCCATCTGTGCCGGTTCGTTGCCAAGAAAGATGTTCTCGGCAATCGACAGCAGCGGCACCAGCGCCAGCTCCTGGTGGATGATGATGATGCCGATTTCTTCGCTGTCCTTGATGCCGCGAAATTGGCGTACCTGGCCCTGATACTCGATATCGCCCGAGTAGCTGCCGTGGCCATACACGCCACTCAGTACTTTCATCAGGGTTGATTTTCCGGCGCCGTTTTCACCCACGATGGCGTGGATTTCGCCGCTGCGCACGCGCAGATTGACATTGTCGAGCGCGACTACGCCCGGGAACGTCTTGCGTATCCCGCGCATTTCCAGGATAGTGTTCGTCATATAACCTCTCTGGCACGACAGATCGCCATGGGCAAGCCATGTGCGCCGGCCGTGCGGCAGTTCATTCTTGATATTCTGTGACGCGAAAGGCCCGGCGTGGCCGGGCCTGCATTACGGTGTACGAAACTTATTTCACTTGTGCTTCGGTGTAGTAGCCGCTGCCGGTGACCAGCACTTGCTTCCAGTTCGACTTGTCGACGATGACTGGTTTGAGCAGGAACGATGGCACCACTTTCACGCCGTTATTGTAGGTCTTGGTATCGTTCACGGTAGGCTGTTTGCCGGTCATCATCGCGTCAACCATGTTGGCGGTCACTTTGGCCAGTTCGCGCGTGTCCTTGAACACGGTCGAAGCCTGTTCGCCGCGGATGATCGATTTGACCGACGGGATTTCAGCATCCTGGCCGGTGACGACCGGGAATGGCTGTTTCGGCGTACCGTAGCCGACGCCTTTCAGCGACGACAGGATACCGATGCTCAGGCCATCATATGGCGACAGCACGGCATCGACGCGGGCGTTGCCGTAGTAGGCGCTCAGCAGGTTATCCATACGCGCTTGTGCCACGGCACCGTCCCAGCGCAGCGTTGCGACTTTTTCCATGCCCATCTGTTTCGAGCGCACCACCAGCTTGCCGCTGTCGATGTATGGCTTCAGTACCGACATCGCGCCGTTGTAGAAGAAGTGGGCGTTGTTGTCGTCAGCCGAACCGCCGAACAGTTCGATATTGAACGGGCCTTTGCCTTCTTTCAGCTTCAGCGCCGATTCGATGTAGCCAGCTTGCAGCACGCCAACCTGGAAGTTGTCGAACGTGGCGTAGTAATCGATGTTTTTCGTGCCGCGGATCAGGCGGTCATACGAGATGACCTTGATGCCCTTGTCTGCAGCTTTTTGCAGCACGTTCGACAGCGTGGTGCCGTCAATCGCAGCAATCACCAGCACCTTGGCGCCTTTGGTGATCATGTTTTCCACTTGTGCCAGCTGGTTAGGGATATCGTCGTCAGCGAACTGCAGGTCGGTCTTGTAGCCGCGTTCCTTGAACACTTTGACCATGTTGTCGCCGTCGGCGATCCAGCGCATCGACGATTTGGTTGGCATCGAGATGCCTACTGCGCCTTTGTCGGCAGCGCCGGCAACTGGCATCACGGACATGCCGCACATGGCCAGGGTCAGGCTCGCGGCCAGCATTTTCATTGTTGTTTTCATTTCCAGGTCTCCATCGTCTTCGATAGTTGAATGTGCCAGCATCGCGGTCTGTCCAGGCCGCCTTTTACTGGGGGCCAATGCAGGCCACGGCTGATACTAATTTGTCCACCGCAACCTCACCAATCAATTTTTTCACATATCTGATACTCAAATAGATATGACTTGCTCAAATGCTGCGTCGCATCATATATCCCGGCTATTTGCCTTTTGCTTAACTTATGCGCTTGAAAGCGGCTTGCAGACACGGTTTTTGGTGCGTCGCAATACCAATAATCATCATGCAAATTGGTGATTTTCGTAATTGCAGTGGTGTGGCAGGGCGCGCAGAATCGTTGCCAATTCGTGTCTTTTATTTTCCTGTCACCACCGCCTTGCCGTCTTTGAAAGCTGTCATGCTGCCTATATCCATTGCTTCCCTGCTACCTTCCGACCTTTCCCGCGCTACCCTGATCGGCCGCATCTGGCGCGATGGGCCCTGCGTGGTGGCCGTGCGCGGCGGCGAGGTGATCGATATCACGGCGGTCGTGCCCACCGTGTCGGCATTGCTCGAACATGACGATGCGCTCGGCGTGGCCCGCCACGCGGCCGGCCATTCGCTGGGCTCCGTGGAAGAACTGCTGGAGCAGGCCATGCAGGCACCCGCCGGCCAGCCGCTGCTGCTGGCGCCATGCGACCTGCAGGCTGTCAAGGCATGCGGCGTGACGTTTGCCGTCAGCCTGCTCGAACGCGTGATCGAAGAACAGGCCGGCGGCAACGCCGAACGCGCGGCCAGCCTGCGCGCTGCCCTGCAGCAGACGCTGGGCAGCGACCTGTCGGCCCTGAAGCCCGGTTCGGAAGCGGCACAGCGCCTCAAGCAGCAATTGCAGGAGCGCGGCGCCTGGTCGCAATATATGGAAGTCGGTATCGGTCCCGACGCCGAAGTGTTTACCAAAGGCCAGCCGCTGTCGTCGGTCGGCTGCGGCGCCCAGGTCGGCCTGCTGCCGGCCTCGGCCTGGAACAATCCGGAGCCGGAAATCGTCCTGGCCGTCAACAGCCGCGGCGAGGTGCAGGGCGCCACGCTGGGCAACGACGTCAACCTGCGCGATATCGAAGGGCGCAGCGCATTGCTGCTGGGCAAAGCCAAGGACAACAACGGCTCCTGCGCCATCGGGCCCTTTATCCGCCTGTTCGACGAGCATTTCACCATCGATACCGTGCGCGAAGCGGAAGTGTCGCTGCTGATCGAAGGTGCCGACGACGGCTTCGTGCTCAAAGGCGCCAGCTTCATGCGTGAAATCAGCCGCGATCCGCTCGACCTGGTGCGCCAGACGGCCGGCCAGTACCACCAGTACCCGGACGGCTTCATGCTCTTCCTGGGCACCATGTTTTCGCCGGTCAAAGACCGTGGCGCCACCGGCGGCGGCTTTACCCACCACCTGGGCGACCGCGTCACCATTGCCAGCCCGGCACTGGGCGCCCTGGTCAACGAAGTGCAGCATTGCGATGCGATTGCACCGTGGACCTTTGGCGTGCGCGCGCTGTACGCCAGCCTGGCAAAACGCGGCCTGATCTGAACACCAACCAATTAAAAGAAAGAGACACCATGCAGCACGCAACCTACCCCAGCCTGGCCGGCAAGCGCGTCATCATTACCGGCGGCGGCACCGGCATCGGCGTGGCCATCGTCGAGGCATTTGCACGCCAGGGCGCGCAGGTCACCTTTCTCGATATCGCCACCGAGCCGTCGCGCGAACTGGAAGCCAAGCTGGCCGACCTGCCGCAGCCGCCGAAATTTCGCCATTGCGACCTGACCGACCTGGCCGCGCTGGCTGCCACTTTTGCCGAAATCGAAGCCGAGGCGGGCGCCGCCGACATCCTGATCAATAACGCGGCCAACGACGACCGCCACCAGATCGAGAACGTCACCCCGGCCTATTGGGAGCAGCGCATTGCCGTCAACCTGCGCCACCAGTATTTCTGTGCACAGGCAGTGGCGCCAGCCATGCGTGCCAGGAAAAGCGGCGTGATCCTGAACCTCGGTTCCATCTCCTGGCATCTGGCGCAGTCCGACCTGTCGATCTACATGACGGCCAAGGCCGGCATCGAAGGCCTGTCGCGCGGCCTGGCGCGTGACCTCGGCGTCGACGGTGTGCGCGTCAACTGCATTATTCCCGGCGCCGTGCGTACGCCGCGCCAGGAGCGCCTGTGGCATACGCCGGAAGCCGAAGCGCTGATCCTCAAGGGCCAGTGCCTGAAGCTGCGCGTGGAACCGGACGATGTGGCCGCGCTGGCGCTGTTCCTGGCGTCGGACAACGCCGCCAAGTGCGCCGGCCGTGAATACTATGTCGATGCAGGCTGGTACGGCGCATGAGCGAGCTGAAAAACGCGCCATCGGGCGCACCGCGCCGCTTCCGCTCGCAGGACTGGTTCGACAATCCCGACCATATCGACATGACGGCGCTGTACCTCGAGCGCTTCATGAACTACGGCATCACGGCTGAAGAGCTGCGTTCGGGCAGGCCGATTATCGGCATCGCCCAGAGCGGCAGCGATATCAGCCCGTGCAACCGCATCCATCTGGAACTGGCCAAGCGCGTGCGCGACGGCATCCGCGATGCCGGCGGCATTCCGATGGAGTTTCCGCTCCATCCGATCTTTGAAAACTGCCGCCGTCCGACCGCTGCGCTGGACCGCAATCTGGCTTATCTGGGCCTGGTGGAAATCCTGCACGGCTACCCGATCGATGCGGTGGTGCTGACCACCGGCTGCGACAAGACTACCCCGGCCCAGCTGATGGCCGCTGCCACGGTCGATATTCCGGCCATCGTGCTGTCGGGTGGACCGATGTTGGACGGCTGGCTTGACGGCGAACTGGTGGGTTCGGGCGCCGCCATCTGGAAGGGCCGCCGCCAGCTTGCCGCCGGCGCCATCGACAATGAAAAGTTCCTGCAGATCGCCGCTGCTTCGGCGCCGTCGTCGGGCCACTGCAACACCATGGGCACCGCATCGACCATGAACGCGCTGGCCGAAGTGCTGGGCATGTCGCTGACCGGCTGCTCGGCCATTCCTGCGCCTTACCGCGAGCGCGGCCAGATCGCCTATGAAACCGGGCGCCGCATCGTCGGCATGGCCTATGAAGACGTGCGGCCATCGAGCATCCTGACGCGCGAAGCGTTTCTTGATGCGATTATCGTCAACGCCGCCATCGGCGGCTCGACCAATGCCCAGCCGCACCTGATGGCCATGGCGCGCCACGCCGGCGTTGAACTCCATTCCAGCGACTGGATGGAACATGGCTACGACGTGCCGCTGCTGCTCAATATGCAGCCTGCCGGCAAATACCTGGGCGAGCGCTTCCACCGTGCCGGCGGCGTGCCGGCCATCATGTGGGAGCTGGAACAGGCCGGCCTGCTGCATACGCAGCGCCTGACCGTTACCGGCACCAGCATGGCGACCAACCTGGTGGGCCGTGCCAGTGGGGACCGCGAGATGATCCGTCCGTTTGCCCAGCCGCTCAAGGAAAAAGCCGGTTTTATGGCGCTACAGGGCAATCTGTTCGACTTTGCCATCATGAAGACCAGCGTCATTTCCGAGCAGTTCCGTAGCCGTTATCTGTCGCGTCCCGGCAGCGAAGGCGTGTTCGAAGTGCGCGCCATCGTGTTTGACGGCTCGGCCGACTACCACGCGCGCATCAACGATCCGGCCCTGAAAATCGACGACAGCTGCATGCTGGTGATGCGCGGCGCTGGTCCGGTAGGCTGGCCCGGTTCGGCCGAAGTGGTCAATATGCAGCCGCCCGATGCGCTGGTAAAAGCCGGCATTCTGAACCTGCCGACACTGGGCGACGGCCGCCAGTCGGGCACCTCGGACAGCCCGTCGATCCTGAATGCTTCGCCGGAAAGCGCCGTCGGCGGCGGCCTGGCGCTGCTGCGCACGGGCGACATGATCCGCGTCGACCTGGCCGCCGGGCGCTGCGACATGCTGGTCAGCGAAGAGGAGCTGGCGCACCGCGCCCGCGAATTGCCGCCACCGGTACCGGACACCGCCACGCCATGGCAGGAAATCTACCGCGCCAGCGTGGGCCAGCTCGAAACCGGCGCCTGCATGGAGCTGGCGCTGAAATACCGCGCCGTGGGCCAGACCCTGCCACGGCATAACCATTAATGCAGGCCTTGATGGTCCGATGGACCGGGGAGGTCGGGTAGGTCGGGTAGGTCGGATTAGCGCTAAGCGCGTAATCCGACAACACCCCGGAGTCACCAAAGACAACACCCCAGAGTCACCAAAGTTTCAGCACCACCGCAGTTCAAACGCAGTCCGAATGCAGTTCAAACGTCGTTAATAAAATCCACCAAGGAGACACACCATGAACAAGATCCTCAGCGCCGCCATCATGACCGCCATGCTGGCACTGACCAGCACTGCCGCCATGGCCGATGCGAAAAACCCGAAAATCGGCTTCTCCATCGACGACCTGCGCGTTGAACGCTGGACGCGCGACCGCGACTTCTTTATCGCTGCCGCCGAAAAGCAGGGCGCCAAGGTATTCGTGCAATCGGCTGACGCCAGCGAACAGCGCCAGATTTCGCAGATCGAAAACCTGATCTCGCGCGGCGTGGACGTGCTGGTGATCGTGCCGTTCAATGCCACGGTACTGAACAACACCGTCAAGGAAGCCAAGAAGGCCGGCATCAAGGTGCTGTCGTATGACCGTCTGATCCTGAACGCCGATATCGACGCCTACATCTCGTTCGATAATGAAAAAGTCGGCGAAATGCAGGCAGAAGTGGTCTCCAAGCTGCAGCCTAAAGGCAATTACTACCTGCTGGGCGGCTCGCCGACCGACAACAACGCCAAGATGCTGCGCGAAGGCCAGATGAAGGTGCTGAAGCCATTGATCGACAAGGGCGACATCAAGGTGGTGGGCCAGCAATGGGTCAAGGACTGGAGCGCTACCGAAGCGTTGTCCATCGTGGAAAATGCACTGACGGCCAACAACAACAAGATCGACGCCATCGTGGCCTCGAACGATGGCACCGCCGGCGGCGCGATCCAGGCGCTGGCAGCGCAGAAACTGGCCGGCAAGGTACCGGTATCGGGCCAGGACGCCGACCTGGCAGCAGTCAAGCGCGTGATCGCCGGCACCCAGGCCATGACCGTCTACAAGCCGCTCAAGACCATTGCAGCCGAAGCGGCCAAGCTGGCCGTGCAACTGGCCCGTAACGAAAAACCTGCCTACAACTCGAGCTACGACAACGGCCTGAAAAAAGTCAGCACCGTGCTGCTCAAGCCAACGCCGCTGACCAAGGCCAACGTCAATATCCTGGTTGACGACGGCTTCTACACCAAGGCACAGCTGGGTAACTGATTGCGGGCGTAAAAACGCCGGTGGTGGTATCGGAAATGCCGGGAGAGATATCGGAAATGCCGGCGGTGGTGTCGGGTTACGCGCTCTGCGCTAACCCGACCTACGCCGACCGTGCATTGGCACAATACGCCGGCCATGCATCGGTGCGTAGGTCGGATTAGCGTAGCGTAATCCGACAACCGCCAGCCCGAAAGTGTTGATGGGTGTGGTGTCGGATTAGCCTCGCCCTTGGGCGTAGCGTAATCCGACAACCGCCACCACCATTGCCGCCGTTAAAAGCCGGCAACCGCCTTCCCTGGTCTATGAATGTGAGCTCAGATGTCTGAATATCTGCTTGAAATGAAAGGCATCGTCAAACAGTTTGGCGGTGTCCGCGCGCTGGACGGCATCGACCTGCAGGTCAAGGCTGGCGAGTGCATCGGCCTGTGCGGCGAGAATGGCGCCGGCAAGTCGACCCTGATGAAGGTACTGTCGGGCGTCTACCCGCATGGCACCTGGGATGGCGAAATCCTGTGGGACGGCCAGCCGCTGCGCGCCCAGTCGATCCGCGATACCGAAGACGCCGGCATCATCATCATCCACCAGGAGCTGATGCTGGTGCCGCAGCT
>Ga0308158_10002994_pt1 | contig 15286 bp, 9 predicted proteins | sample PhyBR2_FD_201038 | JGI IMG/M metagenome (GOLD analysis project Ga0308158, IMG submission 201038) | Phyllosphere microbial communities from UC Gill Tract Community Farm, Albany, California, United States - DLSLB.R2 | ecosystem: Host-associated > Plants > Phyllosphere > Unclassified | place: USA... | reverse complement strand
CCGAAGCCGGGTTCGAGCGCCTTGGCGATGTCGGTGAACGAGGGGCGGTTGGCGCCGGACGGGGTGCCGTGTTCGTCGACGGCCTCCTCGGCTCGTCCGATGACGAGGACGAGGCGGCGCCCCTGCACGCCGATCAGCACGTCGGCGGCCAGGTGACGGGCCGTCCGACGCAGCATGTCGACGTCGAGCATCCGCGGGGTCGTGCCCACCAGCACCGAGACCTCGCCGTGCCCGTGCCATCCGAGCGCGGCGATGCGGCTGGGGAGCTCGTCGTCGTACTCGCCGCTGAGGATGGAATCCACGACGAGGGCCTCGAGGCGGGCGTCCCAGAGGCCCCGTGCCTCGGCTGCCCGGGCGTAGACGTCGGCTGAGGCGAACGCGATCTCACGCGAGTAGAGCAGGATCGCCTCGCGCAGCGAGTCGTCACCGTCTTTGACTCGCTCTTCGACGACCTCGACGGTGACCCGGATCAGCTGGAGCGTCTGCTGGAGACTGATCGATCGGAGCAGCTCGCGGGGAGCGGCGCCGAAGACGTCGGCCGCGATCCAGGGTGTGGACCGTGGGTCGTCGAACCAGCTGATGAACGACGTGATGCCGGCCTGGGCGACGAGCCCCACGGCCGATCGTCGCCCGGGCGGCATGTCGCCGTACCAGGGGAGTGTCTCTTCGAGCCGCTTGATGGTCGCGGTGGAGAGTTCCCCCGAGACCGTCCGCAGCCACGCGAGCGTGCGCTCTTTCGTGGCTGCGGACGGCTCCATCGGCGAGGTCGGAACCCGCTCTGCACTCACTGGCCGGTCAGCTCTCCCCGCCGGCGTTGCCGCTGGTGCCGGCGGTCACGTCGTTCAGCCGGTACTTGTCGATGGCCTGCTGCACGACGTGGGGCTCGACCTCTCCGCGGCGGGCGAGGGCCTGCAGCGTGCGGACGACGACCGAGGGTCCGTCGATCGTGAAGAATCGACGGGCCGCCGCGCGGGTGTCCGAGAAGCCGAAGCCGTCGGCGCCGAGCGTCAGGTAGTCGCCGGGCACGTACTCGCGGATCTGGTCGGGGACGGCGGCCATGAAGTCGCTGGTCGCGATGAACGGACCCTCGGCTCCCTGGAGCTTCTCGGTGACGTACGCGGTGCGCTGCTCGCCCTCGGGGTTGAGGAAGTTGTGCTGGTCGGCGGCGAGCCCGTCGCGTCGCAGCTCGTTCCAGGAGGTGACGCTCCACACGTCCGCGGCCACGTTCCAGTCGTCGGCGAGGAGGCGCTGGGCCTCGAGCACCCACGGCACACCCACGCCCGACGCGAGGAGCTGGGCGCGCGGGCCCAGGTTCTCGGCGCTCTTGAGCTTGTAGATACCGCGGACGATGCCGTCCACGTCGACGTCGTCGGGCTCGACGGGCTGCTGCATCGGCTCGTTGTAGACCGTGATGTAGTACATGACGTTCGGATCGGCGTGCGTCGGGGTGCCGTTCTCGTCGGTGCCGTACATGCGGTCCATGCCCGACTTGACGATGTGGCCGAGCTCGTAGCCGAATGCGGGGTCGTACGACACGACCGCCGGGTTCGTCGACGCGAGCAGCGGCGAGTGTCCGTCGGCGTGCTGCAGACCTTCACCGGTCAGGGTGGTGCGACCGGCCGTGGCGCCGATGATGAATCCCCGGGCCATCTGGTCGCCGGCGGCCCACATGGCGTCGCCCGTGCGCTGGAACCCGAACATCGAGTAGAAGACGTAGACGGGGATGAGGGGCTCGCCCTGCGTCGAGTAGGAGGTGCCGACGGCGGTGAAGGCCGCGAACGCCCCGGCCTCGTTGATGCCGACGTGCAGGAGCTGGCCCTGGGGGCTCTCCTTGTAGGCCAGCAGCAGCTCCCGGTCGACCGACGTGTAGTGCTGACCGTTCGGGTTGTAGATCTTCGACGTCGGGAAGTAGGCGTCCATGCCGAACGTGCGTGCTTCGTCGGGGATGATCGGCACGATCCGGTGGCCGAAGTCCTTCGTGCGGAGCAGGTCCTTGAGCAGACGCGCGAAGGCCATCGTCGTGGCGACCTCCTGCTTGCCCGAGCCCTTCTTGACCACGTCGTACGACGTCGACTCGGGGACGGAGAGCTGCGTGTACTTCGAGCGGCGCTCGGGGACGTACCCGCCGAGAGCGCGCCGGCGCTCGTGCAGGTACTGGATCGCCTCGTCGCCGTCGCCCGGGTGGTAGTACGGCGGCAGGTACGGGTTCTCGTCGAGCTGCGAGTCGGAGATCGGGATGCGCATCTCGTCGCGGAACTGCTTGAGGTTGTCGAGCGTGAGCTTCTTCATCTGGTGCGTGGCGTTGCGACCCTCGAAGGACGGGCCGAGGCCATAGCCCTTGACCGTCTTCGCGAGGATCACGGTCGGCTGGCCCTTGTGCTCGGCCGCCGCCTTGAACGCGGCGTAGACCTTGCGGTAGTCGTGGCCGCCGCGCTTGAGGTTCCAGACCTGGTCGTCGGTGAAGTCCTTGATGAGCTCGAGGGCGCGCGGGTCGCGGCCGAAGAAGTTCTCTCGGACGTACGCACCGCTCTCGGCCTTGTAGGTCTGGAAGTCGCCGTCGGGCGTGGTGTTCATGAGGTTGAGCAGCGCGCCCTCGGTGTCACGGGCGAGCAGGTCGTCCCATTCGCGACCCCAGACCACCTTGATGACGTTCCAGCCGGCGCCCCGGAAGAAGCTCTCGAGCTCCTGGATGATCTTGCCGTTGCCGCGGACCGGCCCGTCGAGGCGCTGCAGGTTGCAGTTGATGACGAAGTTCAGGTTGTCGAGGCCCTCGTTCGCCGCGACCTGCAGCTGACCGCGGCTCTCGACCTCGTCCATCTCGCCGTCGCCGAGGAACGCCCAGACCTGCTGGTCGGAGGCGTCCTTGATGCCGCGGTTGGTGAGGTACTTGGCGACCTGCGCCTGGTAGATCGCGTTGATGGGGCCGAGACCCATCGACACGGTCGGGAACTGCCAGAACGAGGGCATGAGGCGCGGGTGCGGGTACGAGCTGAGTCCGCCCGAGGCGTGGGACTTCTCTTGGCGGAACCCGTCGAGCTGATCGGTGCCGAGTCGGCCCTCGAGGTACGCGCGGGCGTACATGCCGGGGGAGGCGTGGCCCTGGAAGAAGATCTGGTCGCCGCCGCCGGAGTGATCCTGGCCTCGGAAGAAGTGGTTGTAGCCGACCTCGTAGAGGGCGGCCGACGAGGCGTAGGTCGAGATGTGGCCGCCGACCGAGACGCCGGGGCGCTGAGCGCGGTGCACGGTGATCGCCGCGTTCCAGCGGATCCAGCGGCGGTAGCGGCGCTCGAGCTCTTCGTCGCCCGGGAAGGCGGGCTCGTCTTCGGGAGCGATGGTGTTGACGTAGTCCGTCTTCGGGACCATCGGCACACCGAGGTGCAGTTCGCTCGACCGAGTCAGCAGGCTCTTCATGATCTCGCGAGCCCGCTCGTGCCCCTGGGCCGCCACGAGGGAGTCGAGCGACTCCCGCCATTCGGCGGTCTCTTCGGGATCGCGATCGGTCGTGTCGACCGTGTACGGGTCCTGGTCGTTTACCGTCACCCTTGACCTCAATCAATATCGTGGTGTTGATAGCACCGTGTGTGGGTCGCACCGTGTGTGGTGGACAGACAGATGCCAGGTCTCTCGCGCCCGGGTTCCGGACACGCACCCACCTGACTCGCCCGAGTCTAGTGACCCCGACTGACAGTGACCCTGCCCCAGTCAGCCTCCGCACGCGCTGGGAGCGGCCCTTGCGCTCGCCCGCGTGCGGCGTAGGATCACTGATCGTGTTTGTCGCCGGCCGCCCGGGCCGACGCGGAAGGATCGCACCATGGCACTGGAGAACGACATCCAGGCTCCCGACTTCGATTTGCCGAACCAGTTCGGCGAGCACGTCAGGCTGTCGGACTACCGAGGTGTGAAGCCCGTCGCGCTCGTGTTCTTCCCCCTCGCGTTCTCGAGCACCTGCACGAAGGAGCTGTGCACGCTCCGCGACAACCTGGCGATGTTCCAGGACCACCGCGTCGAGCTGCTCGTCGTCTCCGTCGACTCGAAGGCGACGCTCCGGGCCTTCGCCGACGAGAAGGGCTACGACTTCACGCTGCTCGCCGACTTCTGGCCGCACGGCGAGGTCTCGAAGGAGTACGGCGTGTTCCTCGAGCACAAGGGCTTCGCCACGCGGGCCACGTTCCTGATCGACGTCGACGGCATCATCCGCGAGCACTTCGTCACCGAACCCGGTCAGGAGCGCTCGATCGACGACTACCGCGCCTCCCTCGACACCCTGGTGCCGGCCACCGTCTGACGGGACACCGCCCAGGAGGCGCGACTCGCGCCTCCTCAGCCGCTAACCTGATACGACCCGCCCGGCCAGACCGGCGCAGGGGCCTTTAGCTCAGTTGGTAGAGCGCCACGTTTACACCGTGGATGTCATCGGTTCGAGCCCGGTAGGGCCCACCGGAGTAGTTGCCGGTCAGAGGCAAGTCTTTCCGAGAGCAATGCCTCGTATGCCGTTGGACAAGCAATCTCGTGTCGGTGTGGTGTTGGTGAAGGACGACCCACTTTCCTACGTCGTGGACGCCAATCGCATCTTGCTTGAGAGGACCCTCGCTCAGATCGTGGGTCTGGCTCCGGGCTTCCGCTGGTCAGTTCGGCTGAATGAGCTGCGGGCCGTGTCCCGGAGAGACAGAGCTCTGCAAGACCAGCGCTGCTGCTCCGATCGCGGCTGAGTCTCTCGGGTTGGTGGCCAACTCGACTCGGACGTCGTGCGATTGCCGAGCGAATGCGCTCTCCGTGAGACGTTCTCGGACGGCCCGGGCGTACACGGAACCCGCGACCGCGATGCTCGGACCGGAGAGCACGAGCCGGTCGACGTCGAGGACGTTGACGAACGACACGACGGCGGCGGCGAGATAGCGCGCGGACGTGGCGATCAAGCTCTCGGCGACTGGGTGCCCGCCCACAGCAGCGCGAGCCAGACGGTCGAAGTCTTGGGCAACGGTGTGATCCTCGAAGGCGAGCCCGAGGCCGGTCAAGCGTCCTGACTGCTCACGGGCTTGAAGCAGGACGGCGGCGGGCGCCGCATAACGTTCCACGCATCCTCGGTTGCCGCAGAAGCAAGGCTCGCCATCGAGGTCGACGGACGTGTGCCCGAGCTCGCCAGCGTTCGAGCTCGCACCGCGGTACAGGGCCCCGTCGATGATGATGCCGGCGCCGAGGCCCGTGCCCATGTAGATGCCGGCGAAGGTCTCGGTGCGGGGGACACGACGCGTCCAGAACTCGCCCACGGCCGCGGCCGCGGCGTCGTTGTCGATCAGGACGGGGACGTCGAGGCGTTCCGAGAGCCTGTCGCGGAGCGAGAAGCCCTCCCACCTGCGGAGCGTCGGCGAGCGGAGGATGGCGCCGTGGTCGGCCGACAGCGGGCCGGGGGCGACCACGGCGACACCAGCGATCGACGCCCGTGAGATGCCAGCGGCGTCGACGAAGGCGTCGAACTGCGCCACGAGGCGATCGGTCACCTCGTCCGGCGAATCGAGCGACGCACCGTCCACGAGCTGCCGAGCGACGATCCCCCCTCCCGCACCCGTCGCCACGAAGGTCATCGACTCGAAACCGAGCTGGACGCCCACCGCGTAGAGGGCCCCGGGATTGATCTCGACGAGGGTCCGAGGCTTGCCGCCGCCCGAGGCCACCCGACCGCTCTCTCGCACGATGCCCTCGACGAGCAGCTTGCGGACGATGTTGGAGATGCTGGGCTGGGTAAGACCGGTCGTCTCGGTTAGCTCGACCCTGCTGATGGGGCCGGACGAGCGGATGACATCGACGACGAGTGCCCTGCTGCCCGGACCGGACGCGGAGGACTCGGGTCTGGCCACGTCGTCCTCCGCACCTCGGGCGAGCCCTGGTGTGTTGCTGGCCCGCGTCGGTGACACGATAGCGGTCACGAGAGAGCGCACGGCACCATGATCGGGGCCGAGGAGGACGAGGCGATGAGAGACGCGACCCTGACCGAGAGCGACCGCCCGTCGCGCCTCCCGCGGCCGATCGGCCTGACCCTGGTGCGTCCCAGCGAGATCTACGGGGCCGAGCCGTACTTCCACGAGCTCACCGCCGGCCTCGACCGTGTCGTGCGGCCGCGCGGGCATGCGGTCTTGCTCCGGGTCCTTCCCGACCGTGAGGCCGAACTCGACCTGTGCCGCCGGTGGTCGGCCGGGGGCGTCGTGGACGCCGTGGTGCTCGTCGACCTGGGCGTGGACGACCCGCGGGTGTCACTGGTATCCGAGCTCGACCTGCCCGCGATCTCGGTGTCGTCGCCCGCCATCTCGAGCGGGCTCCCCGCCGTCTGGACGAACGACGACGTCGCCGTCGAGGAGGCGGTAGATGCGCTAGCACTATTGCACCACGTCCATCTCGCCCACGTGAGCGGTCCGCTGCGCCTCGCTCATTCCGTCGCCCGCCGGGACACCTTCATCGCGGTCTGCGAGGAGCGGGGCCTGACTGCGTCGACGATGACGGGGGACTACTCATTCGAGTCGGGTGAACGCGCCCTGTCGGCGCTCCTCGACGGGCAGGCCTGCCTTGACGACCCGACCATCGTGGGCGCCCTTGCTATTCCGACCGCGGTCGTCTTCGACAATGACCTCATGGCGCTCGGTGGACTCGCAGAGGCGCAACGCCGAGGTCTCAGCGTGCCTGGTGACCTCTCGATCGTCGCGTGGGACGACTCGGCCCAGTGCCAGCTCTCCGAGCCGCCGCTCTCCGCCCTCAGCCACGACGTCCAGCGCATCGGCGAGATGGTGGGCGAGACAGTGCTGGCAGTTCTCGACGGCCAGAGACCGCCCACCCTCGAGGCGCCTCCCATCGTCTTCGTGCCCCGGGCGACGACCGGCCCGCCCGCGCGCTGACGTCCCCGAGAGCGGACGCTCCTTGCCCGCCTTGTCCGCTTCGGCGACAGCAAAGTGCATAAATTAATAATCAAAGTCTTGACACGGCATGATGCCGCGGGCGAAGCTGAGGCACCCGACCAGCTCGCACCCGCCGAGACCTGCCGGACAGAACGGCCGAGGCACCTCGCCGGCACCCACGAACGAAGGAGTTCGCACGCATGAAGAAGACAGCACTCATGGGCATGGCGATGGTCTCGCTCACCGCGATCAGCCTCAGCGGCTGCTCGTCGGCGTCCAACGACGACGGCGACCCCTCGGGCGAGATCACCGTGCTCACCAACCGCACCGACCTCGTCGACACGACCTTCGCCGACTACGCGAAGACGTTCGAGGACAAGTACCCGGGCACGAGCGTGAAGTTCGAGGCGCTGACCGACTACGAAGGCGACGTCAAGATCCGCCTGAACTCGAAGGACTACGGCGACGCGCTGCTCATCCCCAGCTCGAACGTCACGAAGGACCAGTACTCGAGCTTCTTCGAGCCACTCGGCACGGTCGACGAGATGAGCGAGAAGTACCGCTTCGTCGACGCAGGCGCCTACGACGGTCAGGTCTACGGCATCTCGACCTTCGGCTCGGCCATGGGCATGGTCGTCAACAAGAAGGTCTGGGCCGACGCAGGCGTCACCGAGGCCCCGACCACGCAGGAGGAGTACCTCACCGACCTGCAGGCCATCCGCGACAAGACCGATGCCGACCCGTATTACACGAACTACGCCGACGGCTGGCCGCTGGCGACCCTCGAGGGCAACCTCGGCGCCACCCAGGGGCCCGAGGTCCGCATGGAGATGGCCGAGGACGACGCCCCTTGGACCGAGGGCACAGACCAGTACAAGATCGACGACCTGCTCTTCCAGACCGTCGAGGCCGGCCTCAGCGAGGCCGACCCGACCACGACCAACTGGGAGGAGTCCAAGAACCTCCTCGCCCAGGGCAAGATCGGCTCGATGGTCCTCGGCTCCTGGGCCGTCAGCCAGATGCAGGACGCCGCCGAGGCCGCCGGCGCCTCGCGCGACGACATCGGCTTCTGGCCGATGCCCTGGCAGGTCGACGGCCAGTTCACCTCGGTGACGGCCAGCGACAAGGTGCTCGGCGTCAGCAAGAACAGCGACAACAAGGCGACCGCGAAGGCCTGGGTCGACTGGTTCACGAACGAGTCCGGCTACGCCGAGAGCCAGGGAGCCATCAGCCCCGTCAAGAGCGACCCCGAGCCCGACACCCTCTCGGACTTCACCGCCCTCGACGTCCAGTACCTCGAGCTGGCTCCGGACCCGGTCGGCAAGGAGGCGCTGCTCACCGACATCGCCAACGAGGCGGAGATCGACATCTTCGGCAACACCTACCGTCAGAAGCTGATCGACACCGCCCGCGGCGCCGCCGACGGCGACGAGGACTCGTTCTTCTCCGACCTCAACGACCGCTGGGCCGCAGCGCAGGAGAAGGTCTCCGAATGACCCAGCTCGCCTCGCCTCCCGAGGTCGCGGCGACCGTCACCGACGACGGCCGGCGCCGGGGCACCCGCCCCGGCGCCGGCCCGGCCGGGCGCGTGGGCCGGCGCGGCCTCCGCGTCACCCCGTGGCTCTTCCTCGTCGTGCCGCTGGCGTTCCTCGTCGTCCTGACCTACGTGCCGGTCGCGAACCTGCTCTGGTACAGCGTCACCGACTGGGACGGCCTGTCGCCGGTCAAGGAGTTCGTCGGCCCCGAGAACTTCGTCGAGATCTTCACCCGGCCCGAGATCTTCCAGGTCTTCTTCGTCAGCCTCTTCTACCTGGCCGGCGCCATCGCCCAGCTCGTCCTGGCCCTGTACTTCGCGACCCTCCTCAGCTTCACGACCCGTTTCTCGAACCTGTTCAAGGGGATCATCTTCTTCCCGTACCTCATCAACGGGGTCGCGATCGGCCTCGTCTTCCTCTACTTCTTCCGCCCCGGCGGCACCCTCGACGCCCTCGCCGCCCTGGTCGGGGTCGAGAACACCCCGCAGTGGCTCGGCGACCCCGGCGTCGTCAACACCTCGCTCGCCGCCACGAGCGTCTGGCGCTACATGGGCCTGAACTTCGTGCTCTTCCTGGGCGCGATCCAGTCGGTCCCGTCCGAGCAGTACGAAGCGGCCGACCTCGACGGCGCGACGTCGTGGCACAAGTTCCTCTACATCATCGTGCCCAGCATCCGACGCATCCTCGGCCTGTCATTCATCCTCGCGATCGCGGGCGCCCTCTCGGCGTTCGAGATGCCGTACATCATGACCGGAGGCGCCAACGGGTCGGAGACGTTCGTCATCCAGACCGTCGACACCGCGTTCCGCTTCTCGAAGGTGGGCCTCGCCTCTGCCATGGCCGTGGTCCTGCTCGTCATCGTGCTCGTCATCACCGCGGTGCAGCGGCTGCTGTTCCCCGACGAGAAGAAGGAGGAGGCCTCGTGACCACCGAGTCGCTCACCCGCTCGCGCGCGCTCGCCCGCACCGGGACGACCGTCAAGTACGTCAGCCTCGTGCTCGCGTGCCTCGCGGCCCTCGTCCCGCTCGTCACCATCGTCATGCTCGCGTTCAAGACGGACGAGGAGTACCGGACCACGACCCCGCTCACCCCGCCCGGCAACTGGCTCAACCTCGACAACTTCGTCACCGCCTTCACCCAGGGCGGCATGCTGATGGGCTTCGTCAACACGGGGATCATCCTCGTCGTGTCCGTCGTCGGGACCATCCTGATCGGCACGATGGCCGCCTACGCCATCGACCGGTTCCGCTTCCGCGGCCGGAAGCTCGTGCTCGGGGGGTTCCTGCTCGCGACCCTCGTGCCGTCGGTCACGACGCAGGTCGCGACCTTCCAGGTGATCAGCGCCCTCGACCTCTTCAACACTCGGGGCGCGGCGATCCTCATCTTCATGGGGACCGACATCGTCGCGATCTACATCTTCCTGCAGTTCATGCAGTCGATCCCCGTCTCGCTCGACGAGGCCGCGATGCTCGACGGCGCGAGCCGCTTCACCGTCTACTGGCGGATCGTCCTGCCGCTGCTCAAGCCGGCCATCGCGACAGTGGTCATCATCAAGGGCATCGCCGTCTACAACGAGTTCTACATCCCGTTCCTCTACATGCCCTCGCAGGACCTCGGCGTCATCTCGACCTCCCTGTTCCGCTTCATGGGCCCCTTCGGCGCGCAGTGGGAGGTCATCGCGGCCGGGACCTTGCTCGTGATCGTCCCCACCCTCATCGCCTTCCTCTTCCTCCAGCGATACATCTACAACGGCCTCACGGCAGGAGCCACCAAGTGACCACCACCCTCCCCACCACCGCGACCGAGACCCGCCGCCCGTTGCACGACGGCTGGTCCGTCCGCTCGACCCGCGGCCCGGTGCCCGCCGACATCGCCGCGGCGACCGTCCCCGCGACGGTGCCCGGCCTCGTCCACACCGACCTCCTCGCCGCCGGCCTCATCCCCGACCCCTACCTCGACCGGAACGAGCAGAAGGTCACCTGGATCGGCGAGAGCGACTGGGAATACCGCACCACGTTCGCGTGGAGCCCCGACGGCCACGACCGCCACGACCTCGTCTTCGAGGGCCTCGACACCGTCGCAACGGTCACCCTCAACGGCACCGAGCTGGCACGCACCGTCAACCAGCACCGCGCCTACCGCCTCCCGGCCGACGGGGTGCTCGTCGACGGCGACAACGACCTCGTCGTCCACTTCGCCTCGCCCGTCGCCTACGCCGACCAGGCCAGCCTCGACATCGGCTACCGGCCGCACACCTACTTCCACCCCTTCAACGCCATCCGCAAGGCGGCCTGCAACTTCGGCTGGGACTGGGGCCTCGACGCCGCCTCCTCGGGCATCCACAAGCCCGTCATCCTGCACTCCTGGTCGGGCGCCCGCGTCGACAGCGTCCGCCCCGTCGTGACGACCGACGGAGGCGCGGGCCACGTCCGTGCCCACGTCACGATCGAGAGGGCGGCCGGGTCCGACGCCGCGGTGACCGTCTCCGGCTCCGTGACGAGCCCCGACGGAGCCGAGGCAGCCACGGCCAGCGTCGACGTCTCCCCGGGCGCGACCGAGGCCGTCGTCGACCTCGACGTCGCCGACGTCGCGCTCTGGTGGCCCCGCGGCCACGGCGACGCCGTCCTCTACGACCTCGCCGTCGACCTCGGCGTCGACGACCAGCCCGCAGCCGCCTGGTCGACCCGCATCGGCTTCCGCACGGTCGTCGTCGAACTCGAGCCCGACCCAGAGGGCACCAGCTTCCGGGTCGTCGTCAACGGCCAGCCGGTCTGGACCAGGGGCGCGAACTGGATCCCCGACGACGCCTTCGTCACCCGCGTCACCCGCGACCGCGTCGCCGCCCGCCTCGACCAGGCCGAGTTCGCGAACATGAACCTGCTGCGCGTCTGGGGCGGCGGCTACTACGAGTCCGACGACTTCTACGAGCTGTGCGACGAACGCGGCATCATGACCTGGCAGGACTTCCTCTTCGCCTGCGCCTCCTACGCCGAGGAGGAGCCGCTCCGCGGCGAGGTCGAGGCCGAGGTCCGCGACAACGTGACGCGCCTCATGTCCCACCCGAGCCTCGTGCTCTGGAACGGCAACAACGAGAACATCTGGGGCTTCGAGGAGTGGGGCTGGGAGAAGCGCCTCCAGGGCCGCACCTGGGGCCTGGGCTACTACCTCGACCTGCTGCCGCGCCTCGTCGCCGAGCTCGACCCCGAGCGGTCCTACACGCCCGGCAGCCCCTGGTCGGGCGACCCCGAACGACCGGCGAACGAGATCGAGCACGGCTCGGTACACCTCTGGGAGCTGTGGAACCGCGTCGACTACCCGCACTACCGCGACACCGTGCCCCGTTTCGTCGCCGAGTTCGGCTGGCAGGGCCCCGCGACCTGGTCCACGATCCAGCAGTCGATCTCCGACTCGCCCCTGACGCCCGAGTCGCCCGGCATGATCTGGCACCAGAAGGCGACCGACGGCAACGACAAGCTGACCGACGGCCTCGTCGCGCACCTCCCGCTGCCCGACGACACCGAGGACTGGCACTGGGCGATGTCGCTGAACCAGGCCCACGCCGTCGCCTTCGCCATCGAGCACTGGCGGTCGTGGAGCCCCACCACGATGGGGTCGATCGTCTGGCAGCTGAACGACTGCTGGCCCGTCACCTCGTGGGCCGCCGTCGACGGCTACGGACGCGCCAAGCCGCTGCTCTACGCCCTCAAGCACGTCTACGCCGACCGCCTCGTCACGATCCAGCCGCGCGGCGACGACCTCGTCGCCGCCGTCTCGAACGACTCGCTCGAGGCGTGGGAGGCGCAGGTCGTCCTCGAGAGGCTCTCCTACGACGGCGAGGTGCTCGCCTCCGCGACGGTCGACCTTGCGCTCGACGCCCGCACCACCAGCACGGTCGCGATCCCCGCCGCGGTCACCGCCTTCGGCGATCCGGCCCGCGAGCTGGTCGTCGCCACGGTCGGTGCCGAGCGGGGGCTGTGGTTCCCGGTCGAGCAGCGCGACTCGGCCCTGACCGCCGCCGAGCTGACGACGACCGTCACCGCGGTCCACGGCGGCTACGACGTCGTGGTGACCAGCGCCTCCTTGGCTCGCGACGTGACGCTGCTCGTCGACAAGGTCGACGTGCACGCCGTCGTCGACGACATGATGGTCACCCTGCTGCCCGGGGAGTCCGTGACGTTCCGCGTGAGCAGCGATGCCGACCTCACCCCCGAGCAGCTGACCTCGGCGAGCGTGCTCCGCACGTCGAACCAGCTCGTCGTCGACTGGGCCTGACGATGTCAAGGATCGCCCTGGCCGTCGACCTGGGCGGCACCAAAATCGAGGCTGCCCTCGTCGACGACGACGGCCGGATCGTCGGGGGCAGCCGGGTGCGCGCCGCCACGGGCGCGGCGGCCTCGCGGGCAGAGCTGCGGGGTGCCGTCGGCACCGTGGTCGACGGTGCCCTGGCCGCCCTCCCGGCCGGCGGCGAGCTGCGGGGAGCCGGCATCGGGTCGGCCGGTCCCGTCGACCTCGTCGCGGGCACGGTGAGTCCGAAGAACCTGCCCGTGCTCGCCGGGTTCGACCTGCGCCGAGAAGTCGAGGAGCGCCTCCCGGCCCTGCCGGTCCGGCTGCGCCTGGACGGCACCTGCATCGCTCTCGCCGAGCACTGGCTCGGAGCGACGGCCGGGCTGGCGAACTCGATGTCCATGGTGGTCTCGACCGGGGTCGGCGGCGGGCTCATCGTCGGCGGCGCACTGGTGTCGGGCAGGACGGGAAACGCCGGACACGTCGGCCAGATCCACGTCGCGGGCTTTGGCGGGCGCTCAGAGGACGCCGACTCGACCACGCTCGAGGCCGTCGCGTCCGGGACGAACTCCGTGCGCTGGGCCCGGAGCCACGGCTGGGCCGGGTCCACGGGCGAGGACCTCGCCCTGTCGTGCGCCGCAGGGGAGCCGACCGCCCTGGCGGCCGTCCACCGATCCGCAGCAGCCGTCGGCCAGGCGATCGCCAGCACGACCACGCTGCTCGACCTGGACGCCGTCGCCATCGGCGGCGGCTTCGCGGGGGTCGTTCCCGACTACGTCGACCTGGTGCGCCAGGCGGCCCGTCGAGCCACCGTGCTCGCCTACTCCACCGAGGTGCTCATCGTCCCGGCAGCCCTCGGATCCGCCGCTCCCTTGCTGGGAGCCGCCGCACTCGTCCACCGCCCCGACATGGTCGACCCGAACCGGGTCGACACGCGGCGGCTGGTCAGCACGACCTGACACCAGGCCGCCCGACCGGGGCGCCCTGATCACCGCACAGCCGAAGGAGCCTGAGCACCCATGACGACACCGACCGCCATCAGCGTCCCCAGCCACGACCATCCGTCCCGCACGACCCCGAGACCGACACGGAGGCGGTCGATCCGAGTGTGCGCCGTGGTCGCCACGGGCGTCCTGCTCGGCTCGCTCGCACCCCTCACTCCGCACCAGGCGGAGGCCGCGTCCGCCGCGCCCCGCGCCGAGTGGACGACCCAGAACACCGAGTTCGTCACCCGGGACGCCTCGCGGCTCCAGCTCGGGGGAGAGACCTTCCGGGCCAGCGGGGCCAACATCTACTGGCTCGGCCTCGACGAGAACGTCGGCGGGGTCGACTACCCCACCTTCTTCCGCATCAAGGACACCCTCGACTCGGCCCACCGTGCCGGCATCACCGTCGTCCGGTCGCACATGGGCACCTCGACCGGCCAGGACGACGCGAACACGCTCGCGCTGATGCCGAGCCTGGGCGAGTACGACGACGACGCCTTCGCCACGATCGACTTCGCCGTCGCGTACGCCGGGTCGCTCGGCATCCGGCTGATCCTGCCGCTCACCGACGAGTGGGAGTACTACCACGGCGGCCACCGCGACTTCACGACGCCCCTCGGCCTCGAGTCCGCCGACTTCTACACGGACCCGCGGGCGATCGCCGCGTACCAGGACTACGTCGACCACGTCGTCGGGCGCACCAACGCGCTGACCGGCGTCCCCTACGCCGAGGACCCGACCATCATGGCGTGGGAGCTCGGCAACGAACTCGAGGGCATGACCCTCCCGTGGATCGACGACCAGGTCGCCCACATCAAGCAGCTCGCCCCGTCACAGCTCGTCGCCGCCGGCCGACGGTTCGACATCGACCCCGACACCCTCGCCGCGACGGCACTCGACATCGTCGACGTCCACTACTACCCGCCGACGGCCGCCCGCGTCTCGGCCGACGCGGCGACCGTCACCTCCGCCGGGAAGGTCTACATCGCCGGCGAGTACGCCTCGTCGGCGGCGACGCCCGCGCTGTTGAGCCCGCTCGCCCAGGACCCGGCCGTCTCCGGGATGTTCGCCTGGTCGCTGTTCGGCCACGACGACCGCGCCGGCCTCGTGCCCCACGACGACGGCTTCACCTTCCACCTGCCCGGAGGGACGCCGTCCGAGGAGTCTCGGGCCGAGGCGATCCGCCAGTACGCCCGCGACATCGGCATCGTGCTGCCCGCCCTGCCTCTCGAGGCCCCGCTCGTGACGAGCGTGCAGCGAGCCCAGGGCATCTCGACCATCACCTGGCGCGGAACGGCCGGCGCAGCCGGATACGTCGTCGAGCGACAGGTCGCCGACCAGCCGTGGACGACCGTCACCGAGGAGGCGCTGGGCGCGTCGGCCGGGACCGTCACCGACATCGAGTCCCCGGCTGGCGCCTCCTACCGTGTCCGGGCACTCGACGGCGCGGGGACGACCGGACCCGCGTCCGACGTCGTCCACCCGGACGGCGGCGACGTGCTCGTCGATCCCGTGCAGGACTGGCGCCTCTCGTCCGCACACGACGGCGTGACGGTCGCGGCCGACCCCGACGGAGGGTCCGTGATCGCGACGGACG
>Ga0308158_10002993_pt1 | contig 15289 bp, 14 predicted proteins | sample PhyBR2_FD_201038 | JGI IMG/M metagenome (GOLD analysis project Ga0308158, IMG submission 201038) | Phyllosphere microbial communities from UC Gill Tract Community Farm, Albany, California, United States - DLSLB.R2 | ecosystem: Host-associated > Plants > Phyllosphere > Unclassified | place: USA... | reverse complement strand
TTCCCTGCTGAAAGGTAAAGACCAGGCGATCAGATTTCTCGTCATATCGCGTGTGAAGCGTTGTTTGATTGGGCGGAGTTCCCATTTTCAGCGGAATTGTTTCTGCAGTGATCATTGCAGCTAACACCGGCGCACTGAACGGCGACCCATCGTCAGGGTTCGAGGATTTCTTTATCAGAGCAGACATGATTGATGTCCGTTTGGACTTGTCGCTGACAGGTTCGGCTGCGTATAGGTAGGCATATCCTCGAATACCCCTCATATGCAAACCAAACTCTTCATCCTTATGATACTTTTTGACTTCCCGCGGGAGATCAAGAGGGGAGATGTTTCTGACTTGATAGCAACATACTGGAATATAAGGCTGTTCAGTTCCGGCCATGCCAGTAAAAACGGTAGGGGCAGTTAACTTCTTGTTTGTAAAGATATAGATGGGCCGTGCTATCACCTTGAAGTCTGCCCCCATCACGGGAATTTGTTCAAGCAAGCCCACAGCAGGAAACTCGGTTGCAAGGCAGCTAAATGAAAGCGTCGAGCAGAGAAAGCCAGTGAAGAATTTTGTCATGTAACAGGGTTTTTCGTTTGATGGGTCAAATATCTTAAGCCGAGAACTGTACAGTTCAGTATTTGCACCTTGGCTGAGATTCCTTCAGCTTTTTACTTCAGTTCAGTTTTTCAGCGCACCATGGATCTGTTCGATGTACATCCAGCAGCACTGTCGAGTGGTAAATGCGTTTCGGGCTACGAGACTTGGAGCAAGATCTTCATCAGAGATGCTGTCGTCAAAAAATGGGTCTTGCGTTAATCTTGGATCGTTCGCGTGACGTCGGGCAAATTCGAGCATGCGGCGTTTGTTGATCCATAAATCATCCCGTCCGATGGAAGCCAGCGCTTCCAGTCCAAGCTCATTGAACGTATTACAGTCGAGAAGAACGCCTTGTGGATTACCGATCCAGCAGAACTGAGGCGCACCGTAGGGATCGTCGAGAGGGAGATACACCCCTGTGCGAGCCGGCGTTGTGCCACTCACACCAAGGATGTCTGGGCGTAGCCGAAGTGGATCCGCTCGGTCGATATCGTGCTTGCGCCCGGACGCAGCGAGCATCAGACTGAAATCATCCCAGCGCCCCGCCTGTTCATGCTGACTGACCGTGTTGTCGAGCTGACCGGCGTGCCATGACATTGCTTGAAATTGGTTGTCGAAATTATCCTGCTCATCAGGCGTCATCCAGGCCAGCAAGATTTCTCTCAAGCTGCGCTCGCAGTCGTTCGCCCTGGTGATTGAAAACGAATCCTTGGCACGTTCGGTCATCTGTCTTTCGACTGAACGTTCGAAATGCATAAGAATAGAGCAGGCATTATTGCGCCAATTCTCGGACATCTCACGTGTGCCACGCTGGGAAGCGGTGATCAATGAATTGCGGTGTTGCATTTTCGCGAGATCGAGTGTCGGATTGACTGCGATCATCGGCGCTTGCAACTTGAGGCGTAGTTCTTTAAGGTAATCAAACGACGCATAGAGGTAGAGCAGTGTGACTTGAATTTTTTGAGACTGACTTAACTCGAATGGAGCAGATTGCATACTGAATCCTTGCTTGTGCCAACGCGCTCGTTGTCCCAGTAAGGGAGGCCGGTTCCGGGTTCAAGGTCCATACCGGCAAATTGGCACGAAGCCGTTGTTTCGGGACCCGGGCGGCGATATTTGTAGCGCTGATCATCTCGCCTCTACCCAAAGAGGGGATTTCTTCGATCCTGTAGGGATTCTAGCCGATCTTAAAACTTGAGGGAGTCTATTGTTCAAACGACGTCGATGATCACCAGCGGTAGCATCGTCGTACCGCCACAGTCAATAATTCGTCTGAAATACGCTCCAGGCGCAAGGCGATGTGTACAAGGCCAGAGATGCGGCAATTATTTAGGTGGAACTCCATACTAGGTGCCTATGAGCGTACAACCCCCAGGAAAGAACATGACTACAGATCGGTCGGCTAGCTAGTCGCAAGAGGGCTGGAACACTGGCTGTATTAGTTTGGAAAACTCAATTATTGTTTTTCACGAAAAATATAAAGCTATCCGTCATTAGTTTTTTGTTTGATCAACGGGGTCGAAGCCTCCGAATCGCCGCCGTAATTCCCTGTGCACTGGCTCTCTGCTATTTTTCGTCCCGATCTCCACACCGACACAGATGCGCGTCCTTTAATTGGATCATTCACTATATATGTATGTCCGAGGTTTTTGAACCAGATGATGATGCTTTCAGAACTTGCGCCTATGACAGACGCCCTATTAAATTCATTAGGTAAGTGGTTGCTGTCAGAGTGATAGGTGAAAGAAGGATTTTTGCTATTATTGGGATATCGGTACTCAACGTATTGTGAAGATGCGTCTTCTTGAATAGAACAGATTGACATTGTCTTCTTTCCTGAACTACATGTAAAAATAATTTTTTCGTCAGCAGCGCATTGAGAATTTTTCGCGGAAGCATGCGGCGCTCATGCGTACAGAAATACGACGACGTAAAATTTGTTTTTCATGTATATGAATGCTGGATGAAAAAAAGGAGGCTTTACATCGCGACTCAAGCATATTTAGGAGCTGTTATTCTATTACTGTGCTAGTGCAGAGCATGGCGCGCAGCGGCAGTAAATTTTTTATACCTGTTCATGACTGCATTCACTATGACTGAATCAACAGCCTAAAAAATTACTCGATCTACTGGGAGTCAGACTGTAACAACAAATAAATTAAGTAGCGGTTACCTGAAACACAAGCGATGCCATTTACTAATCTACCGCCTTTGGTCATCTTTGCGCTGTAGGGACTGCAATCTCCGATCTGCGATATTTCGATACGACTATTCTGATGTTTGGCCATCAGTGTTTTAAATTCTTTTGACAGCCAAGGTCTGGAAGCTTGAGGTACTATGTACTCCTCCTTCGCATCTACCGACGGGCGTGTTAGGAAGCTTCCATCCTTGATTTCAATTTGCGCGACAAGCGCGACGAAGTCGGATGGCCCCGGAATATTAGCGTACTCCGGCGATCTGAATATCTCCCATTTTGCAGAAAGTACCTCATTGGGTATCGCGACAACTTTCTTTAACGCTAAAAGCTCGTTGGAGTAAAGCTTATTTTCTGTATCTTTTGAGCACGCTGTTAAAGCAGTAAGCAGCATCAGTGCCAGAATTCTTTTCAAATGGAATAAAAAAACATCATGTTGAACCAATTCCATTAAACATTGAGACCGCCTTGATTCAATTTTTCTATGGAAGCTCAAAAGTTTCATTATTCGGCAACATTCTCGAGAAGCTAAAATTCGACGCTTTTGCCTTAGTAATGTTTTTTTTAAAGATTTCTAGCTCGTTATCTCGACGTTCCGTCAAGGCAACCATACATGAATCATGGGCGACCCCGGTGCACATTCCATTGTCACAGTTAGCTTCGGTTTCCAAATCGTCACATGTTTCGTCTCGCCAGCTTATCCAACTTATTTGAATCTTCCGTAAATTTTCTTGCTCAGCCTTATTGAGCATTTTGCGTAGAGTCGAATAAGAATGATTAAGCCTATTATCGTGATCTTTAAATTCTTCAAAATTCCCGCAGCGTATGAGTGGTGTGTTTTCGAGCGCACAATTCTGATCGCTAGGCGCGCTCATCAAGATGCAGTTCACTTCGCAGTGTCGCTTGTCATTAGCTTTGACAGAGCATGTCAGCGCTAATAAGATAGTTGCCATTTTGATTGTCTTAGTAAATTGACGTCTCATATCGGTCCGCGTTCAACGATTTGACTAGTAAAATAGATAAAGTTCGTTTTTTCTGCTTCCATAATCATCGACTTTAACAAAGCCCGCTGATATAGGCTCTTCAACTTCTGCACTACAGACGCGACGAGTTGCACGGGATCTCAGCTGCATGTCACTTCGCAAATGGCCGCCAACAGTGCATTACCGTTGGCCCAACCAGCCGCGCCATTTCCGGTTCCGTACACAATCGAGATTCGTACATTCCTTGTGCGTCACCTGATGCGGTTCGAATCATCGGCAAGCGCATAATACCTGATGAACGAGCAGGCCTGATTGGTAATCATAGAGCGCATCAATGAGGCGGCGAGTTCGCCTGATTACTTATTCCTAGTCATTTTACAGGAAACGTCCGATGTCCATACTAACCAAATCGACCTCGGCCAGCTGTGCAAGCATTCCAAGATGCTCGATCATTTTAACTTTGACGAGGTTTTCGATCTTGGGAAGCTCACCGATACTTAAGGCCGGTTCAAAAGCATATATCTCATCAAAATTAAGTGGTCCAAGTTTTTTTAGCGCTTTTGAACAAAGGTTTTTCTTTATCATCCTTGAAATCGAAGTTCTTTTTTACTTCGGACCCAAAAAAGTTTATCAGTTCCAGATCTTCTTCATCTCCACTGAAGTGAGGCTCGAACACCGTAACTGTGCCAAACAAAGGTTCAATAATCACGTTCATTCCAGTCTTCTTCCCCCATAGATGTATCTTTCCAAAAGCGCTGCGGGTAATTGCCGTGTACAAGCTCGCGTCCATCAAATCGACATTTTCCAGCCAAAGTTCGATTACAGGTTGCATCTCCTCCGGGTCGGTGGTCCACAACAATCCGTCGGCAAACCCTGACCAAACTACTTCTTGCCAAAAAACGATAAGTGCATCTGGTACTCTTTCTGTATATTTATCCAGGCTTGATTTAAAGGGCTTAACTCCGCCTGGCTATAAAGAAAATTCTGTTAAAAACTCTTCTAGATATTGGTTCATGATAAATTTTAGCGAATTGGGTATTGTATGCACCGTTGCTGTACGCATTGCATACTTCGTCTGTGTGACCTTGGAGCCGCCAAATACGTGTCAAAAGAGCGTCTTCGGAAATTGCGTGATCTCATCATGCGTCCTCGTGCTCGATCCACAGCGTCTTGAAGCTGTTGTCGCCGTCGGCGTAGCCGTCGTGCTAGGTTAGTGTAAAACCGTGTCCGGCTGCCAGGCGGCGTACGGCGCCGGCGCCTTCGAACTGTTTGTTGTCCAGCTCCAGCGCCTGCAGCATCACGCGGCTATGTGCATCGGCCCCGGCTTTGTTGTCATGGCGGCGCTCAGCGCTGCCGTTATAAATGGACAGCGACGGCATCTCGCCGATGTCCAGGCTGGACAACTGCTCGGCTGCGGGCGCCATCAGCTGCGCCGGATCCAAGCTGCTGATCGAGACGGCGTTGGCCGCCACGCGCCGCTGCGCGGCGAACCGGTCGATCGCGTCATCGGTGTCGCTGGCGCGCACGCCATGAAAGCGCAGCGTGTCCCCGCCCGGCGTGGCGGGCAGGGCGGCTTGGCTGTCGAAGAACACGATGCCGTGTTGCATCTATGACTAGCTGCATTCAGCGTTTTAGGCTTCGGGCCAGTCGCGTTCGAATCAATGCCTGATATTTTGGCAACAAACGTGAATGAATTGAGAGCGTTACCTAGATCATTGACTTCGTGCAATATTAATCCTCGCGCAGATATTCGATGTTGAGCGGAACTGGTGCTACGTCTGCCATAATAATTTGACGCAGAAGTCCTATCCGTTTTCGAATAGATAACGCGCGAATTGCGAAAATCGGAGAGAATTCAAGCCCCTCTACTTGGGTGTGATTCACAATCACAGGCGTATTGTAGTAGATATTTTTCGGATCATCAGATGATAAGTGCCATTGTCCATTAAAACAGATTCTCACTATTTCACCAATGTACCTTGCAAAAGCTACAATCCACCCATTCTTTTCTTCTTCAGTACAATTATTGATTGCACTTAAGAATGTTTTCTCTAAGTTCTCTAACGAATCCATTACGAGATCTATTGGTAAACTTCTCTTATTGGCCTCATTTTCCACAGCTTCCAGTTGATCATCCATCAAAATAAAAAATTTTTCAAAGTTATCTCTATCTTCAGTTGTGATCATAACTTTCTCAATTTAAAATTTAGGCTTTTTCACATAGTCAATATTGGATTTTCCAAGCGCCTCCAGATAAGGCTTTGATCCGCCTTTTTCTAACATGTGCTCGACAGCCTAGCTACGTTTGACTAATTCGGCATCTTTTGAAATTGCAGTTATATTTTCTTCGGCTACACTCACTGGGCCAGTTTTGAGTTGGCCAACATGCAAATCTTCCTAGTTAAGAATAGATATGCTTATTAGTTAAGATAGTTTCCAGAGTTTCTTCGGTTGCCCCTGATCATGCTCGAAACGGCAGATGAGGCCTTCAGCCGCCAATGCGCGCTGCAGAAATTCCAGGGCGCTTTCGTGGTAATGGGTCCAGATCGGCCGCATGACAAGGGACTTTGTCACATCGAACGAACAGTGTAGCTGCGGATAACTCGCAAGCGCGCACAAACCCGAAAGATTCGATAAGAGATCAAGGATGTTCTGACTATTGCCCCGCATGCAGCACGATTTTTTCTTCGGCCTTGATCTCGATAACGTCATTGACCGACACTATGGTCAACGCCTGGTCCGCCAGAATTTCTAGCTGGTCCATATGTGCCTGCAGCGATATCGGCCCATTCGCCGCCACCGCCTGAATCCCGCAATGATGCGTCAACAACCCGGTCGCAGTCGCGGACACCGAGGCAACTATGTACGCCGTCATATGTAAATCCGCCTGTGTCGTCCACTGCAATTGCCCAACCGCGAACACCACGGTCGATACCGGCGTCGCCCAATTGATGCTGTTTGGCCCTTCCATTAGCACAAGAAACGCAACAAATTTCATTCCCGAATGAATGCTAGACTGAGATACAGAAATCTCTATGTCCACTGTTAGGCGTCTTTATCCCGTAAGTGAGTGTGGCATCATGGTCGACATCTATGCCCTCAAGTAATAATTCAAACAAGATGAGATTAGGATTGATTTCCAATGCAAGCGAGGTCCTCTCCGATTAATGGAAATACTCCAGCATTTATTCCAGATTTTTCATAGTTAGACAGACAGATCAGTCATCGCCAGAAACTATTGGGGGTTTTGGGTTCGTATATGTCTTGTCAATTTTTATACCGGTTTTTTCTAGCGAATTTTCTAGATGTCTGCGGCGCTCAGCAGAGTTTTTGAGTTCGCCGGGTAGCAGTAGTTTCCATGGATCAGTCGCGCTGGGGTCAATAAATTCTTTAAAATATGCAACGTCCGATTTAATTGAGTATCGTACTATATAAGTCATGGATTTTTGGTCTTCTAATTCTGCTGCACTTCTAACAAAACTCACATCAAGAAAAACTTTTCCTTTTTCAAATTCCCATGATGTAAGGTTTTCTATTTTCATCCATTCATCAATATTTAGTTCATAATCTGCATCTAGCGTTGTTGGATTTCCGGACTCTAACAGATAGTTCAGCATATCCCTCCCCCTTAATCGGGGGGCAGTAAAAGGAATTATAGGTGACCAACCTGAATTTTTTATTTGCCTGAGTATTGAAAAGAATTCTTTTCTCGCATCCTCGTGAGAAATTTTATCAGCATCAGTAATGCTTGATGTAATAACTATCTGATAGATGCCCAAATTTTCTTCCTCATTGTTTTCGCTTCCGATCAGCCCTAGTACTCTGTCGAACGCGAAACTACTGTCATTCATATCTAGCTTGACTATTCCCTTCGCGTTTGCTTTCCAATTGATTTGATAAAATGTAAGACCAGCAGGTTGTCGCTCAACTCTTACAATTTCCGGATACTGATTTTTAAAATCTGATCCCGGTTGATTAACTTTAACTGTTATTGGATTTTTTTTATCAACCATGTTTTCTCCGGTAAATTTTTTATCGCAGCTGCAGAGTGCTAAGCAAAATATTGCAACTAAAGTTATACGTTTCATATCGCATTATTTAATCAGATCTTTTGCGAACCTTCCAAGTTCACGAGATTTGTTTTTTATGATTTCCATATTGGTAGGAGTATCTGGTAAGTCTTTCCAATCTGCCATAATTTTCAACTCTGCTTCCATAAAAGACCGCTTGTTTAACATCAGTTGATGAAATTTTTCCGCAGCTAATAAAATCCAACTCATCCTGCTTGCCAAGTTTTCTAACTCTGTTTCATCCGGAGCAACGGATTTTAAGCTAGCCTCGTTACTTGAGCATAAGTGAGTAAAAATCAATTCAACTGTCGGGCTAGCCCAGTTCGCATACCATGCCCTCTGCAGTTTTATCCGATTAGAGAATGATTGATTTTTATAAATTAGCGGTTGTAATATGACGCCTTGTTCATGGTTTGCGATATCAATTAGATGGGCAAGCTGGATCCTTGGACGTTCTCTCGGCATAGCTCGTTCGTACTCTGCCACTTTCTTGAAAGCCGACAACACGTACTTGGACGGTGAAAAATTTTTTATTACCGGTAGTGCCTCTGATTGCCAAGGTAGATTTTTTATTTGCTCTTTTACCGGACCAACATATTTTTTTGCGTCTCTAGATGGTGCGCATTGGTCGAATGTCATGCGATGCATGTTGTGATACCAGTGCCAGCCGCTAATGTCGCAAAATAACCAAAAATTCCCCTTCCCCAACCCATCCCATACTGTACTGTCAAAAGGAGTCATGCCTCTGACCTGCCACGCATCAAACGTACATGCGACTGTCTTGCTGGCGAAAGCACCTAGTGCCATCCAATAGTATCTCCCTTTATATTTTGTGTTTCCGCCGTCTTCATTTTCCAGGTAAAATCTTGCATAGGTGGCAGCTATTCGTCTAGCTCTTACGGAATAGTTGCGAATCAGTTTGCCCTTGTGTTCTCCACTTAACGTGCATAAGCGTTTATTGCTAAACTGCTGTGCAAATGACCACATAGTATTGCAGTCGCAATTGACGTCGACATATGACTTTGGTGTTGTGTTTGTTGTCGCTGTAATATTAGTGGGGTCGCTCACTGATCACCTAATAAGGGTAAGTTGCTAGTTATCATTCCGGCTCAATTGTGAACCACTTAATAGAGAAATTCAGTTTGTCAATTGCAACGGTGGAAATTCTATCACTATGGCCTTCAGCAGCAGTTTTTGCCATATGCTTGCCATCGCGATTTTCAACGATATAATCGATGTAGGGAATAGGTGCGCCGCTTGGATCTTTTAAAACAAATGCTTCATCAAAAATCTTAATTCGGGTGTCTGGCAGTTTGACGAAGTCGGTATTCCGGTTTGAGCCGCCCTCGAAAACATGCTGCCCCCCCTTGACGCTGAAATTCCCCGGACAAGCAAACGTAATATTCCCGCCCTCAAGCGTCACTGACGACTGCCCCGCCTGCAGCACGATCTTCTCACTGGCCTTGATTTCAATAACATCATTGACCGACACAATGGTGACAGCCTTGTCCGCCAGAATCTCCAGCTGATCCGTATGCGCCTGCAGCGACACCGGCCCATTCGCCGCCACCGCCTGAATCCCGCCATCATGCGTAAACAACCCGGTCGCATTCGCCGACACCGACGCGATTGTGTACGCTGCCGCCATATGCAAATCCGCCTGCGTCGTCCACAGCAACTGCCCACCCGCAAACACCATGGTCGAGGCCGGCGTCGCCCAATTGATGCTGCTCGGCGCTTCCATCAGAACCAGCGGCGCGCCAAATTTTTCGACCGCCGCATCCGCATCCGCATCACGCGAACCAGCCGCCGTCTTCAGCGCATCCTGCCCACCGACGCCACCGGCGAACTTGCCTTTCTGCTTCGGATCGACCTGCTCGATCAATTCAACCTGCGCCTGCAACGCTTGTTTGCTCGACAGCGCCTTTTGCCCGGTCGCCGCATCGAGCAGGGTAGTCCCCAGCTCGCCTGCACCGCGCAGCAACCCGATTGCCTCACTGCTATCCAGCTGCGTCGACGTCACACTGCTGCCTTGCTGCGCGCGCGCTGTCGCCGACATCAACACGCCTTCGCCGCCACGAACAACAGCCCACGCATCAGTGCGCAACTCAAACCCGGTCCCACGATACGCGCCGCGCTGCGCCGAGCCGGCCGCCTGCTGCACCAGATACCCGAGATTGAGCTGCGTGCCCGCACTGCTGGTCGCCAACCGCGTGCGTAACTGGCCGCCCGTATCATCGAGCACCCACTGGTTGAACCCGCCGCCGTCGAAGTTATTGCTGTGCATGCCGGAAATCACACCGGCATGATTGATGTCGGTATCGACGCCAGCCGAGAAGGGCGGCGTATCCGATCCGGTATATAACTGCGCGACGACCAGAGGCCGGTCCATGTCGCCTTCGATGAAATCGACCAGCACTTCGGTACCGATGCGCGGCGTGAACTGCGAGCCCCAGTTCGGCCCGGCGAGCGCCTCCGCTACGCGCACCCAGGTACCGGATGCATCGTTGCCCGGCGCATTGCCTTTTTCGTCGGTGTCGTGCGTCAACCCGCCCGAAATCGCGCCTGTCCCACGCTGCCAGGCAAACTGAATGCGCACCTGGTGCTCGCGCGTGGTCGTATTGATCGTCTCGGGCAACCCGACCACGATGGCCGTCTGCGGCCCGAGCGACGCCCCGGCAAAGCGTGCAGCCGCCGCGCGCGGCACGATCGCGACTGCTTCGCGCACGCAGCCAAAGCGATTGCGGTAGGTGCCAGGTTCGAGCCCTTCATCGGAGAACTGCAGCAAGATCGCCGCGCCGGCTTCGGCCAGCCCGGTCAACCGCGACAGGGCCTCACCCAGCGCCGGCTCGAGATTGTTACGCGCCTCGTGCTCGACCCACAGCGTCTTGAAGCTGTTATCGCCGTCGGCATAGCTGTCGTGCTGGGTCAATGTAAAACCGTGTCCGGCTGCCAGGCGGCGTACGGCGCCGGCGCCTTCGAACTGTTTGTTGTCCAGCTCCAGCGCCTGTAGCATGACGCGGCTGTGCGCGTCAGCGCCTGCTTTGTTGTCATGACGGCGCTCGGCGCTACCGTCATAAATGGACAGCGACGGCATCTCGCCGATATCCAGGCTGGTCAGCTGCTCGGCCGCGGGTGCCATCAGCTGCGCCGGATCCCAGCTGCTGATCGAAACGGCGTTGGCCGCCACGCGTCGCTGCGCGGCGAACCGGTCGATCGCGTCGTCGGTATCGCTGGCGCGCACGCCATGAAAGCGCAGCGTGTCGCCACCCGGCGTAGCGGGCAGTGCAGCTTGGCTGTCGAAGAACACGATGCGGTGCCGCGCTTGCGCCGCGCCGCCCTCGGCCGGTTCGTCGCCTTCTTGATCATGCTCGAAACGCCAGTTCAGGCCCTCGGCCGCCAGTACGCGCTGCAGAAAGTCCAGATCGCTTTCGCGGTACTGGGTCCAGATCGGCCGCACGGCCAGGGCCTGCGCTACATCGAACGAACAGCGCACCTGTGGATAGTCGGCCAGCAGTTCGCCGATCAGGTCGCGTGCATCCTTGTCTTGGAAGATATAGCTGTCGCGCCGCAGTCCGAGCAGGGCCAGCGCCGGTTGCAGATGCAGCCGATAGCGGGCCAGGCCGCCGTCGGCGCCAAGCCAGGCGGCGTCGGTGCACAGGCCGTGCCAGGCGCGGCGGCTGCCGTCCGGTTGGAGCAAGGTGATCGTCAGTTCTTCACCGATGAAGCTCGCCAGGTCGAGATCGGTCGACGTCGACAGTGCATCGACGTCAAAACTGAACAGTTCATTGACCGCTTCGCGTCCCGTGAACCGCTCGGCCACCAGCGCCTGCGGCAACGCGGAATCCTGTGACGACGCGATCGTGATCAGGCGTGCATGCTGGCTCAGCTTGACGCCAAACAGCGCATCGATCAGCGATGCGCCTGCCAGGTCGGACGGGGAGTTCACGGCAGCGTGATGGTCAGGTTGGCCTGCTTGGGCGCCAGTTTGACAACGTCGTTGTAGGCGCTCAAGGTCGTTTCGGTCGTGCTGCCCAGCGTGCCACGCAGGGCCAGGTAGCCCAGCGCGCAGATCAGTGCGAACACCGAGCACAGCACCCACAACGGCACGTCATTGCGCAGCTTGTGGATGATCTGGTCGGGGCGCTCGGCGCGCGGCGCGAAGCCGCCCGTGCGGCCTTTCATATGGGCGATCTCGTCGCCCAGGCGCGAGGTCAGGTAATTGAGCTTTTCTTCGCCCTCGATCATGTAGCGGCCCTGGAATCCCAGCAGCAGGCACATGTGGAATACCTCGAGCGCCTGCAGGTGGGCGCTGCCGCGGGCGCGCAGGCCTTCCAAGCGGATGAAGAAATTCTCGCCGGCCAGCTGGTCACCGAACAGCACCAGTTGCAGCGGGCGGCGGGCCCAGTCGTCACGGATGGCAAATGGCGAGCGCAGGATGATTTCATCGACCGCTGCGCAGAAAGCGTACTTGGCGTTGTCGATGTCGTCCGGCGTGGCGTTTTGTTTCTTGGCACCGCGCGTGAAGTCGTCGAGGAACTGCGTGAGCTTGTTGCGGAAGTCGGCATCCGACTGCGGGCCATGGCCGTTCTTGAGCATGAACAGTGCGTAGAACCCGTCGTACATCAGGTCCATCAGCGTGTGTTCGGTACCGGGGCCGGCTGCGACGTTGGGTGAGAACGATGGCTGGCCGCCGGGGATAAGGGATGGTGCGCTGGTTGTCATAACAAGGTCTTCATGAGGTAACGGCGACGAGGTCGAGCTTCAGGTCGCGCAGGCCGGATGGGACATAGATCGAAATCGATTGCGCCTGCAGCATGCGGTCATACATCTGACCTTTGGCATCCAGCGCAAAGTAATAGGTGTCCGGCCGCACCGGTACGGCCGCCGGTACTTGCGGCGCATGTGCCAGGCGCACGCCAGGCATGGCCGAGAGCACGAATTTTTCCACGTCGTCGGGCGCGCCGACCTTGAAGCGCAGCGGCACGATGTCCACCAATTCCACGCCCGGCAGGTCGGCCGAGACGCCCAGGTAGAAACTGGTCTGGGCGTCGATCTTGCCCGAGTCGAGCATCCCGTGGTGGTACGACGGCTTGACCTCGTTCAGGGCAATCGCGAAGTACTTCGACGAAATCACGGTATCGAGCAGTTCGCGGATGATCGCGTGCAGGCGGGCAAAGCCCGGGCCCGGGTTGACGTGCTCGTACGGCGGCAGGTCGCTCAGCGACAGGCCTTTCGAGAACGTCATCAGGGCGCCCGCAAGGCTGAGCAGCGCCTCGTACAGGCGCTCCGGGTGCAGCGTCGGATGATGGAAATAATGGCTTAGCGACGCGTGCGCCGAGCTGGCCGTGTGCAGCAGCCAGAACGACGACATGTCGCCCGAGCGAAATTCAATGACGTTCTTGCTCGGCTCGCGGTGGTGGCCATACAGCGCGTCGACCTTCGCCTGCAGCGCATCGAGCAAGCGGCGCAGCTGCAGGAACATCAGCGGCGCGCTGCGAATCGACAGGCTCGGCGGAATGAAGGTCGGATCCTGCTCGAAGCCGCCGGTGGACAGGCGGCGCAGGCGCAGCAGCGGAATGCTCACGTACGAATCGCGCGGCTCGGCTTCCGAAATCAGGCGCAGCGATTTTTTCAGGTAGGCCAGTTGCGCGCTCGCGGCCTGCGTGTACAGATCCGGCGTATCGGCATTGTGCTGCGCGAAGCGCGCTGCGTTGCTGGGCTGGCCATCGGGCGCGAAGTTGGCGCCAAAGTGTTTGAAGGCGGGCAGGGCGGCGTAGAACGTCAGCTCCTGCTGGTTGCGCGGGATGGCGGCCAAGTCGATCTCGGGCGGCAGGTCGTCGTCACCCGGCGCGGCGTAAATTTCGCCGTCCGGGAAGAACACCGTCAGCTCCAGCAGGCGCAGCGTGTCGTTCTGCAGCGCGTCGCGATCGACCTGCAAGCCATTTACACCCCAGCAGTACGGATGCAGCGCCCGGACGCTGTCATGCAGGCGCGCTTCGTGGTAGCGATCCTGCTGCTGAAAGTGCTGGGGACGCAGAAAAAGCCCTTCGCCCCAAAGAAGTTTTCCAGAATTACTCATCGCACATCCTATAGACACAAAACCAATGCTCGGTTACAACTGACAAGACAATAACATTGAATATCGGGAATTTGCTATTCCGCTTCGTACCGTGCTGCACCTCCTTTACCTATGGTGCATAAACGCTGTTCGATTTCCTGTCGTGAGCGCCGTTTCCATAATTTATGGTATTTTTTTGGAAATGACAGTAGAGCAATTGTTCGATACAACTTTGCATTAATAATTTTTTTGAGGACCGCATGACATCATCCGTACGCCTTCGCCGCCTGTTGGGCAGCGCCCTTTGTGTCATGGCACTGGGTGCCTGCAGCACCGCGCCAGTCAAGCCAGTCAAGCCATCGCTGGCCGACGTGATGGGTAAAGCCGCCGCCGCCGATGCGGCCGGCCAGAAGGAAGCCGCCATTGCCTTGTGGCGCGAAGCTGCCACCGCTTACCCCACCGACAAGACGCCATGGACGCGTATGGCGCAAACGCGCTACGACGCCGGCCGTTATGGCGAAGCCATCGTCAATGCCGAAGAAATCCTGGTGCGCGATCCCAACGACCAGGTCGCCAACAGCATCATCGCGGTCAGCGGACTGCGCCTCTCGACGCGCGCGCTGGCTGATCTGAGCCGCCAGAACAATCTGTCCGGTTCGCTGCGCACCGAGTCGCAGGACCTGGCCAAGCTGCTGCGCGAAAGCCTGGGCGAGCAAGTGCTCGTGCCGCCTGCACCGCGCGCCCGCGCTGCCGCGCCGGCCAGCCGCACACCGGCGCGCAAGGGTGCCAAGCCAACCACGGATACGAGCGCCAATCCGTTCGATGCATTGAAATAATTCAGCTGTCGTCTCAAGCCATCGGCGCCGCCAACGCGCCGCCGTTCATGTGAAATGGGGAAGGTCATGTCAAAAAAAGAAAGTGTTCAGAAGCGCCTGCAAAAAGTGCGTCCACCGCGGGTCCAGATGACGTACGACGTCGAGATCGGCGATGCGATCGAGAACAAGGAGCTGCCATTCGTGATGGGTGTCGTCGGTGACTTCGGCGGCCAGTCCGAGATCGAGCAGAAGCGCCTCAAGGAACGCAAGTTCGTCAACATCGACCGCGACAATTTCGATGAAGTCATGAAGGGCGTGGAGCCGCGCGCGGCCTACCGCGTGTCCGATGAACTGGGCGACGGCACGGGCCAGTTCTCGGTCGACCTCAAGTTCAAGTCGATGGCCGACTTCCGCCCGGAAGCTGTGGTCGAGCAGGTCGAGCCGCTGCGCAAGCTGCTCGAAGCGCGCACCAAGCTGGCCGACCTGCGCAACAAGATGGCCGGCAACGACAAGCTGGAAGACATCCTCAGCGACGTGCTGAGCAGTACCGAAAAGCTGGCCGAACTGGGCCAGCAAACCC
>Ga0308158_10002991_pt1 | contig 15304 bp, 16 predicted proteins | sample PhyBR2_FD_201038 | JGI IMG/M metagenome (GOLD analysis project Ga0308158, IMG submission 201038) | Phyllosphere microbial communities from UC Gill Tract Community Farm, Albany, California, United States - DLSLB.R2 | ecosystem: Host-associated > Plants > Phyllosphere > Unclassified | place: USA... | reverse complement strand
CGGACTTGCCGAACTTCGTGCCGTCCGCCTTCGTGATGAGCGGCGTCGTCAGCGCGTGGACAGACCTCTGGTCCGACTTGCGCACCAGCTCGACACCCGAGAGAAGGTTGCCCCACTGGTCGTTGCCGCCCGTCTGCAGGGTGCAGCCGTAACGACGGTTGAGCTCGAGGAAGTCCATGCCCTGGAGGATCTGGTAGCTGAACTCCGTGAACGAGATGCCCTCGTCGGAGGCGAGCCGGCGTGCGACCGTCTCCTTCGCGAGCATCGTGCCCAGGCGGTAGTGCTTCCCCACGTCGCGCAGGAAGTCCAGCGCCGACAGGCCCGCGTGCCAGTCCAGGTTGTTGACCATGCGAGCGGGGTTGTCACCCTCGAACGACAGGAACCGCGAGATCTGGTTCTGCAGGCGCTCCACCCAGCCCGCGACCGTCTCACGATCGTTCAGGACACGCTCCCCCGACATGCGCGGGTCGCCGATGAGCCCGGTCGCCCCGCCGACGAGCGCGATCGGGTGGTGCCCCGCGAGCTGGAGGTGGCGCAGCAGGACGAGCTGGACCAGGTGGCCGTGGTGCAGGCTCGGCGCAGTCGGGTCGAAGCCGCAGTAGTACGTGATCGGACCGTCCTCGAGAGCTCTGCGCAAGGCCTCGACATCAGTCGTCTGGCTGACCAGCCCGCGCCACTGGAGTTCATCAAGAACGTTGCTCACCGCTGCTCCTTCGTGCATCCCGACCTCGGACGAGGCCAACAGCACTAGTCTGCCCTGTCCGCCGACGCGGCTGCGACGGACCTCGGAACGCCGAGACGGTCGGCTCCCCCGCGAGCCACAGACGCCACGGAAACCGGTCCGGGTCCGCACCCGGGGCCCCCACACCGACGCGCGGCCCCGTCCTGACGACGCCCGGCGCGACCGGACGGGCAAGGACGCGAAGCTCGAGGCTGTCTCCAGCACAGAGGCTCGCGCCGTCGTCGGCCAGCGTCAGACCCAGCGCGTCCGCGAGACGCGCCGGACCACGCGCGACGTCGACAGGAGTGCGCACGACGCCGCGGACCATCCGCCGCGCCGTCGCCAGGTCCACGCCCTCGACGACCTCGCCTGCCCGCAGCAGCACGGCCCGCGCACTCCCCGGCTCGCCGCACACCACGTTCACGCAGTGGTGCAGCCCCATGTGCCGGTAGACGTAGAGACGACCTGGCGGTCCGAACATCGTCGCGTTGCGCCGGTTCGGGCCCTTGAAGGCGTGCGACGCCGGATCGGTCTCCCCCGCGTACGCCTCGACCTCCGTCACACGCACCACGACGCTGCCCTCCGGCGTCGTCCGCACCAGGTGCGCGTCGAGCAGCCCGCGCGCGACCTCGAGCACCGGGCGGAGGAACCACGCAGCGGCCGGCGCACGGCGCTCCACCGCAGGTTCGTTCGACGACGGGTCCGCTTCAGCACCAAGCACCCCGCCATCGTCCCCCGTCACCCGGTCCACCGCCGCCCGACCGCGGCGCGCGGCCACGCATCACCCGCAGACACCTCGACGGCACAGCACAGGCACGCCACCATGACCCCAGACGCGACGCGCACGCCCGCCGGTAACGCACCGACCGGCTACGGACAACACAGGATGTGACCACCATCGAGAACGGCAAGGACGCTGCTCGTGCCGCCCGGTTCACCCGGCTCTACGAGCAGCACCACGGGGACGTCCTGCGCTTCGCCCGCCGACGCGTCGAGGCCGAGGCTGCACACGACGTCATGCACGACACGTTCCTCGTCGCGTGGCGGCGCCTCGACGACGTCCCGGAGCACACACGGCCCTGGATCCTCACGGTGGCCCACCACACGATCGGCAACCGCCTGCGCGCAGAGAGACGCCTCGCCCAGGCCTACCTGACCGCGGCGACCGCTCCACGCCCTCCCGGCGAGACACCGGAAGACCACGCCTTCGCCGTCGACCTCTCACGCGCCTGGGACCAGCTCGCACGCAGTGATCGCGAGGTCCTCGCCCTCGTCGCGTGGGACGGCCTGACGCCGACCGAGGCGGCCTCGGTCCTCGGCACCTCGCCCGGGACCTTCCGCGTCCGCCTCCTGCGAGCCCGAGCGCGCCTCAGAGACCGGCTCGGTCACGACATCTCCTCACGAAGCCTTCCCGAAGGAGCGGCCCGATGAGCAACAACCTCGAGATCCTCACGAGCGACGAGCTCGACGCGCTCGCATCGATCGACCCTGCCTCCGGCATGCCTCACCAGCTCGACGACAGGGCCCGCGCCACGTTGGCGGAGATCCTCGACGCGGAGCCCGCGCACGCCGACGTCGTACCGCTCGCGCCGCGCACCCGACGCCGCACGCTGCAGCGAGCCGCGCTCGCCGGAGCCGCAGCCGTTGCGCTCGCCATCGCCGTCCCCTTCGTCCTCAAGGACGAGAACACCACCGCGCACGCCGCATGGTCGCCCGTCGGAACCGTCGTCACCGGCCTCGCGGCCGCGCAGCAGCTCGCCTCGTGCGAGGCGCTCGTCCACTCGTGGGCCACCCCCGACCATCCGCGCCCCGTCACCGCAGCAGTCGCGCGGGGAATCGAGGCAGGCCGCACCTCAACCGTCACGGAGACACGCGGCACGCGGCACCTGACGAGCATCGTCACCGGCGACACCGGGGCGACATGCCTGACGTCCCCGGACGGGAGCGCGACCACCGTCGACTTCCACGGCAGATACCCCGCACCGGCGGCTGACAGCGTCTCCGCAACGGTCTCACGCACGATACTCATCCGAGATCGCGACGGGCAGGTCTCGGACGAGGCCCTCCGCCGAGCGAGGCAGGTCGCACCGACGCTGTTCCGTGCGGTGCTCGGCACGGACGTGCAGGGCGTCGAGATCTCTGGTCCATCCCTCGAACCGACTCGCGCCACGATCGTCGGTGGCATCGCGATCGCGTGGTGGCCAGGCGCGACCACGTCAGCCACGACCCTCACCCTCGACCTCGCCGACGGGTCGAGGCGTGAGCTCCCGATCACCGGAGCGCTCGTCGACGACGCGGACGCCTTCTACGGACATGAGGACAGGTCCGACCGGAGCGACGGCGGCCTGGTCACGATCAGGGAGTGACCAGGTTGCCGACGCCGTCCAGCCGGACATGGGCACGCTCGCGCGTGCGGTGCTCGGCGTAGTGCGCGCGCTCCGTCCGCATGAACTCGCGCCAGGCTGGCTCCAGCGCTGCGCCGTCACGCTCGAGCCCCCGCTCGAGACGCACCTCGTCCGACGCCTCGACCCACACCACCAGAGGCGAGTACGGCTCCGTGCTCAGGCTCGCCGAGCCGCAGCCCTCCACCACGAGGAAGTCGGCCAACGGCACCGTGTGCCTCTCCGCGTACTTGCCGAGGCCCCAGTCGTAGCGCTGATAGCGGCCCGGACGCCCCGCCGCGAGCGGCTCGAGCACCCACTCGGCAAGCCTGGCGATGCCCGCCCGCATCCCGGTCCAGCCCTCGTACAGGTCGTCCATGTGCACGACCTGCGCCGGGAGCAGCGCACCGAGCTGAGCAGCGAGCGTCGTCTTCCCGGAACCTGCGGGACCGTCCACGCACACCAGGCGCGTCGCGCCCAGGCCCGCCGGTCGGTCCGCCGCCATCCCCGCGACCAGCGCCACCACGTGGTCGGGGGCGGTCACGACGTCACCTCCGTCGTCATGACCGCCCCCGTCGTCGTGCCGCTGGTCGTCAGCGCCTCACGCACCGACCTGGCCCCGGGCGAACGCCCGCAGCTGTGCCGCACGCTCGCGCGCGGCGTCGAGCTGCTCGGCCACCCGCACAGGCGCAGTCCCCCCGACCGCGTCGCGCGAGGCCAGCGAACCCTCGACGGTCAGGACGCTACGCACGGCCGGCGTCAGGTGCACCGAGACCTCCGCGAGGTCTTGATCCGTGAGATCCCACAGCTCGATCCCGCGCTGCTCGCACACCTGGACGCACGCCCCCGCGACCTCGTGAGCCACACGGAACGGCACGCCCTCGCGCACCAGCCACTCGGCGATGTCCGTCGCGAGCGAGAAGCCCTGCGGAGCGAGCGACGCCATCCGCTCCGTGTCGAAGGTCATCGTCGCGACCATCCCCGAGAACGCCGGCAGGAGCACCTCGAGCGTGTCGACCTGGTCGAACACCGGCTCCTTGTCCTCCTGCAGGTCGCGGTTGTACGCGAGCGGCAGGCCCTTGAGCGTCGTCAGCAGCCCGGTCAGGTCACCGATCAGACGACCGGCCTTCCCGCGCGCCAGCTCCGCGACGTCCGGGTTCTTCTTCTGCGGCATGATGCTCGACCCCGTCGAGAACGCGTCGTCGAGCCGGACGAAACCGAACTCCTTCGTGTTCCACAGGATCACCTCCTCCGCGATACGGGAGAGGTCTACGCCCAGCATCGCCGAGACGAACGCGAACTCCGCCATGACGTCGCGCGACGCCGTCCCGTCGATCGAGTTCTCGACAGGACCGTCGAAACCCAGGTCCGCCGCGACCGCAGCCGGGTCGAGCCCGAGCGACGAGCCAGCGAGCGCACCCGAGCCGTACGGCGACCGGGCCGCACGCGCGTCCCAGTCGACGAACCGCTCGACGTCACGCATGAGCGGCCACGCGTGCGCCAGCAGGTGGTGCGCGAGCAGCACCGGCTGCGCGTGCTGCAGGTGCGTGCGCCCCGGCATCGCCGCGCCCGGGTGGGCGGCAGCCTGCTCGACGAGCGCATCGACGACGTCGAGCACGAGACCGGCGATCACACGCGCCTCGTCACGCAGGTACATGCGCGTCAGCGTGGCGATCTGGTCGTTGCGCGAACGACCCGCCCGCAGCTTGCCGCCCAGCTCGGCACCCGCGCGCTCGATGAGCCCGCGCTCGAGCGCCGTGTGCACGTCCTCGTCGTCGTCGCCCGCGACGAACGCCCCGGACGCGACGTCCTGACGCAGCCGCTCGAGCGCGTCGAGCATGCCCGCGAGCTCAGCATCCGTCAGGAGTTCGGCGCCGTGCAGGACGCGCGCGTGCGCCTTCGAACCAGCGATGTCCTGCCCCGCGAGCCGCCAGTCGAAGTGCGTCGACTTGCTCAGCGCCGCAAGTGCGTCGCTCGGCCCGCCCGCGAAGCGACCGCCCCACAGGCTCACGCGCTGCGTGCCGTCCTCGTGCCCGTCCGCCGTCATCGTCAGAGCTTCCCAGACCCGAGGTCGACGCCGTTGCCGAACTTGACGTCGCGCGCGGCGGCAAGCTTGGCGGTGAGGCCGTAGATCTCGATGAAGCCCTTCGCCTGCGACTGGTCGAACGAGTCACCCTCGTCGTACGTCGCGAGGTTGAAGTCGTACAGGCTGGCCTCCGAGCGGCGGCCCGTGACCGTCGCGCGGCCGCCGTGCAGCGTCATGCGGATCTCGCCCGAGACGTAGCGCTGCGTGTCGTCGATGAACGTGTCGAGCGACCGCTTGAGCGGGCTGAACCACATGCCGTCGTAGACGAGCTCCGTCCAGCGCTGCTCGACGCCACGCTTGAAGCGGGCCTGCTCGCGCTCGAGCGTGACGTTCTCGAGCTCCTGGTGCGCGGCGATGAGCGCCATCGCTCCCGGCGCCTCATAGATCTCGCGCGACTTGATGCCCACGAGACGGTCCTCGACGATGTCGATCCGGCCGACGCCCTGGGCGCCCGCACGGCGGTTCATCTCCTGGATCGCCTGGAGCGGCGTCACCGCGACACCGTCGAGCGCGACCGGTACGCCCTGCTCGAACGTGATGACGACCTCGTCAGCGACAGGCGGGAACGTCGGGTCGTCCGTGTAGCTGTAGACGTCCTTCGTCGGGCCGTTCCAGATGTCCTCGAGGAAGCCCGTCTCGACGGCGCGGCCCCACACGTTCTGGTCGATCGAGAACGGGTTGTGCTTCGTCGTCGCGATCGGCAGGTCGTTCGCCTCCGCGTACGCGATCGCCTTCTCGCGCGTCAGCGCGAGGTCGCGCACAGGCGCGATCGTCTTGAGGTCAGGGGCGAGCGACGTCGTGGCGACCTCGAAGCGGACCTGGTCGTTGCCCTTGCCGGTGCAGCCGTGCGCGACCGTCGTCGCACCGAACTGGCGGGCGGCACGCACGAGGTGCTTGACGATCGTCGGGCGCGACAGCGCCGAGACGAGCGGGTAACGGTCGAGGTACAGCGCGTTCGCCCGCAGAGCAGGCATGCAGTACTCGGCTGCGAACTCGTCGCGGGCGTCGGCCACGTAGGCCTCGACGGCACCGCAGTCGAGCGCACGCTGGCGGATGACCTCGAGGTCCTCACCACCCTGCCCCAGGTCGACGGCGACAGCGACGACCTCGGAGCCGGTCGCCTCCGCGATCCAGCCGATGGCCACAGAGGTGTCCAGGCCGCCCGAGTAGGCAAGCACGACGCGATCAGTCATGACGTTTCTCTCTCTCACACAGTTGGGTTGTTCGTAGTCTTCCAGGGCCGCGCGGTCGCGGTCACGTACGGTCGTGCGTCAGTCACCCTCGGCGAGGCGCAGCAGGCGTGCCGCGACGGCGGAGCCGCCCTCGTCACCGTCCCGCGCGATGACGAGGACCGTGTCGTCCCCCGCGATCGTGCCGATCACGTCGGGCAGGACCGAGTGGTCGAGCGCCGAGGCGAGGTAGTGCGCCGCACCCGGCGGGGTGCGCAGCACGACGAGGTTGCCCGACGCCTCGGCGGAGACGAGCAGCTCCTCGCACAGGCGCGCGAGGCGCGCCGCGAGAGACTCGGTGTCCGACGTCGTCTGCAGGCTCCGGTCGCCGCCCTCACCAGGGACCGCATACACGGACACGCCGCGCGACGTGCGGACCTTCTGCGCACGCAGCTCGATCAGGTCGCGCGACAGCGTCGCCTGGGTGACCTGCACGCCGTCGTCCGCGAGCGCCGACGCGAGCTCCGTCTGCGAGTGGATCTCGTGAGACGTGAGGATGGCCCGGATCCGCGCGTGGCGCGCAGCCTTCGTCGACGGCGTCCCGGTCGGAGCGCTCACGCCTGCTCCAAGAGCCACGTGAGGAGCGCCTTCTGCGCGTGCAGCCGGTTCTCGGCCTCGTCGAACACGACCGACTGCGGGCCGTCGAGCACCTCGGCGGAGATCTCCTTGCCGCGGTAGGCAGGAAGGCAGTGCAGGACGATCGCGTCAGGCTTCGCGTGCGCCAGGAGCGCCGCGTCGACCGCGAACGGCAGGAACGGCAGCTCCCGCGCGCTGCTCTCACCCTCCTGGCCCATCGACACCCACGTGTCGGTCGCGACGACGTCGGCGCCCGCGACAGCAGCGACCGGGTCCGACGTGACCGTCACAGAGCCGCCGGTCCGCGCGGCCACCGCCTGCGCGTCAGCGACGATCGCCGGGGCCGGCAGGTAGCCCTCCGGCGTGCCGACGCGCACATGCATGCCCGCGACAGCGCCACCGAGCAGGTACGAGTGCGCCATGTTGTTCGCACCGTCGCCGACGTACGAGAGGACCTGCCCGGCGAGGGCGTCGACGCCGCCCCGGTGCTGGGCGACCGTCGCGAGGTCCGCGAGGATCTGGCACGGATGGAACTCGTCCGTCAACGCGTTGACGACCGGCACCGACGAGCTCGCCGCCATCTCCTCGACACGCTCCTGGCCGAACGTGCGCCACACGATCGCCGAGACCTGACGGTCGAGGACGCGTGCCGTGTCCGAGATCGGCTCGCCGCGACCGAGCTGCGAGCCCGCCGCGTCGATGACGAGCGGGTAGCCGCCGAGCTCGGCGACACCCACCGAGAACGACACGCGTGTGCGGGTCGACGGCTTGTCGAACATGACCGCGACCGCCTTCGGGCCCTTGAGCGGGGTCCGCAGGAACCGGTCGGCGTGGAACTCGAGCGCCAGCTCGAGGACCTCGCGCTGCTCGGCAGGGCTGAGGTCGTCGTCTCGCAGGAAGTGGCGGGGCATGTCAGCTCTTCTCGGTCGTCGGGAAGGGGAGCGCGGCGAGGAACGCGACGAAGTCACGAGCCTGGTCCACGGTGAGGATCAGCGGCGGAGCGAGCCGGAGCGCGTCCGGCGCGACAGGGTTGACGATGAATCCCGCCTCGAGCGCGGCCGCGGCGACCTGCGCGGCGACCGGCTCGGCCAGCTGGACAGCGAGCAGGAGGCCCGCCCCGCGGACGGACACGACGAGCGGGTTCCCGCACGCCAGGATCTCGTCGCGCAGGAAGGCCCCCACCGCGCGGACGTGCTCGAGCAGGTCGTCCCTCTCGATGACGCCGATCGTCGCGAGCGCCGCCGCGGCAGCGACCGGGTTCCCACCGAACGTCGTGCCGTGCTGCCCACGACCGACGAGGGTCGCCGCCCGGTCGCCGAACGCGACGATCGCGCCGACCGGGAAACCTCCCCCGAGACCCTTCGCGAGCGTCACGATGTCCGGCACGACGCCGTCGCCGATCGTCGGGTCCTGGAACGCGAACCAGCTGCCGGTGCGGCCCATGCCGGTCTGCACCTCGTCGAGCACGAGGAGCGCGCCGTGTGCGGCCGTGAGCTCGCGAGCGCGAGCGAGGTACCCCACCGGGTGGGACCTGACGCCCGCCTCCCCCTGCAGGGGCTCGACGACGAGCACCGCGACATCGTCTCCATCCGTCGCGAACGCGGCCTCGAGCGCGGTGAGGTCGCCGAACGGGAGGAACTCGACGCCGCCCGGGAGCGGCTCGAACGGCTCGCGGTACTGCGCCTTCGACGTGAGCGACAACGCCCCCATGGTCCGACCGTGGAACGCACCCTCGAGCGCGAGCACGCGACGGCGCGGCGAGCCGTCCGCACGCAGGTTGCGGCGCGTCATCTTGAGCGCGCCCTCGTTCGCCTCAGCACCCGAGTTCGAGAAGAACACGCGCGAGCCCTCGGGCGCGCCCGCGAGCCCGAGCAGGCGCTCCGCGAGCGCGATCTGCGTCGGGGTGCCGAAGAAGTTCGAGACGTGCCCGAGCGTGCCGAGCTGCGCGCTGATCGCGGCGGTGAGCGTCGGGTGCGCGTGGCCGAGCGCGTTGACCGCGATCCCGGCGAGCAGGTCGAGGTACCGCTTGCCGTCCGCGTCCCACACGTACGCACCCTCGCCGCGCACGAGCACGCGCTGCGGCGGGCCGAACGTGTCCATGACAGCACCGCGGTAACGCTCGGTCCACGCCGCCGAGCTGTTCGGGGCGAGCGTGGCGTCGCCCGTGGGCTGGAGGCCGCTCACCGTGCCACCTCCTCGTCGCGCGGACCGCCCGGATGGACGAGCGTGCCGTTGCCCTGGTTCGTGAACACCTCGAGCAGCACCGAGTGCGCGACACGGCCGTCGATCACGGTCGCGCGCGAGACGCCGCCGCGCACCGCGCGCAGGCAGGCCTCCATCTTGGGGACCATCCCTGACTCGAGCGACGGCAGGAGCGCCTCGAGCTCGGCCTCGGAGATGGTCGACACGAGCGAGGACCGGTCCGGCCACGACGTGTAGAGCCCCTCGACGTCCGTGAGCACGATGAGCTTGCGCGCACCGAGCGCGATCGCGAGCGCCGCCGCCGCCGTGTCGGCGTTGACGTTGAGGACCTGCGTCGCGTCGTCGAGGTCCGGCGCGACGGTCGACACGACCGGGATCCTCCCCGCGTCGAGGAGGTCCTGGACGGCAGACGGGTCCACCGAGACGACGTCGCCGACCATCCCGACGTCAACAGGCTCGCCGTCGACCGTCGCCGTCCGACGACGCGCCTGGAAGAGGCCGCCGTCCTCGCCCGAGAGGCCGACCGCGACCGGACCGTGCGCGTTGATGAGGCCCACGAGCTCGCGTGAGACCTGGCCGGTGAGCACCATCCGCACGACGTCCATCGCCTCGGGCGTCGTCACGCGCAGCCCACCGCGGAACTCCGACTCGATGCCGAGACGCTCGAGCATCGACGATATCTGCGGACCGCCGCCGTGCACGACCACGGGACGCAGCCCGACCTGCCGCAGGAAGACCATGTCCTGGGCGAAGGCCGCCTTGAGCTCGTCGTCGACCATGGCGTTGCCGCCGTACTTGACGACGACGAGCGCGCCCTCGAGGTCGCGCAGCCACGGGAGCGCCTCGACGAGCACCTCGGCGCGCTGGTGCGGCGTGAGGTCGATCGGTGCGGTGGTCATGTCTTCCGTCTCTCGTGTCGTGTACGGGCCGGCTCCTCAGGAGGAGTAGGCGCTGTTCTCGTGGACGTAGTCGTGCGTGAGGTCGTTCGTCCAGACCGTCGCCTCGGCGTCGCCCGCGTGGAGGTCGATCTCGACGTGCACCTCGCGCTGCGACGCGAGGTCGACGAGCTCGCGGCCCTCCCCCACACCGCCGGCACGGCACACCTGGACGCCATTGATGCTCACGTCGAGCGTGAGCGCGTCGTACGGAGCGACCTCGGGCGGGACGGTGCCGACCGCCGACAGGACCCGGCCCCAGTTGGGGTCGTTGCCGAAGACCGCGGCCTTGAAGAGGTTGGAGCGCGTGACGGCGCGGGCGACCGCGACCGCGGCCGTCTCGTCGGAGGCGCCGACGACGCGCACGGCGATGTCGTGGCTCGCGCCCTCGGCGTCCGCGACGAGCTGTCGCGCGAGCGACGCGCACACCTCGGTGAGTACCGCGGCGAGCGCGTCCTGGTCCGCGCGCACGCCCGAGGCGCCCGAGGAGAGCAGCACGACCGAGTCGTTCGTCGACATGCACCCGTCCGAGTCCACGCGGTCGAACGTGCGGCCGGTCGCGGCACGCAGCGCCGCGTCGGCGTCCTCGGCGGTCACGACGGCGTCGGTCGTCAGGACGCACAGCATCGTCGCGAGGCCGGGAGCCAGCATGCCCGCCCCCTTCGCCATGCCCCCGACCACCCAGCCATCGCCCTCCGCGACGGCGGTCTTCGGCACGGTGTCGGTCGTCATGATCGCGGCCGCGGCGGAGTCGCCGCCTGCCGCGTCGAGCGCGGCCACAGCAGACTCGACGCCCGGCAGCAGCTTGTCCATCGGCAGGCGCACGCCGATGAGCCCGGTCGAGCACACGACGACGTCGCCTGCCGAGACGCCGAGGGCTTCGCCTGTGCGCTCGGCGGTGACGTGCGTGTCGAGGAAGCCCTCGGGCCCGGTGCACGCGTTGGCGCCGCCCGAGTTGAGGACGACGGCGTGCGCGACGCCGTCGGCCAGGGCCTGACGCGACCAGACGACGGGAGCCGCGACGACTCGGTTCGACGTGAAGACGCCGGCGGCGACGTGCTCGGGTCCGTCGTTGACGACGAGAGCGACGTCAAGCTTGCCCGTGGACTTCAGCCCCGCCGCGACGCCTGCCGCCCGGAACCCCTGTGCTGCGGTGACGCTCACGGCGCAACCCCTTCGACGGTCAGGCCCGTGGTCTCGGGGAGGCCGAGGGCGATGTTCATGGACTGCACGGCGGCACCCGCCGTGCCCTTGACGAGGTTGTCGATCGCGGTGACGGTGACGACGCGACCGGCACGGCGGTCGACCGCGACCTGGACGAGGGCGGTGTTGGCTCCGAGCGTCATCGCGGTCGTCGGCCAGACGCCCTCGGGCAGCAGGTGGACGAACGGCTCGTCCGCGTACGCGTCGTGCCACGCGGTGCGGATCGCGGCGTCCGACGTCGACGGGTCGACGAGGCGTGCCGTCGCGGTCGCGAGGATCCCGCGGGACATCGGCACGAGCGTCGGCGTGAAGGAGAGGGTGACGTCCGGCGCGCCGGCCGCACGCAGGTTCTGCGCGATCTCGGGGATGTGGCGGTGCGTGCCCCCGACGGCGTACGCCTGGGCAGAGCCGAGCGCCTCGGACGCGAGCAGGTGGCTCTTGAGGCTCTTGCCCGCGCCGGAGTAGCCGTTCGCGAGGACGGCGACGATGTCGGTCGGCGAGACGAGCCCTGCGGCGACGCCGGGCTGGAGCCCGAGGGTCACCGCGGTGACGTTGCAGCCGGGGACGGCGACGCGCCGCGCACCGGCAAGGTTGTCGCGCTGCCGGGTGCCGGGGGCGGTGATGAGCTCGGGCATGCCGTACGGCCACGTGCCGGCGTGCGCGGAGCCGTAGTACGCCTCCCAGTCCGTGCCGCTCGCGAGCCGGTGGTCAGCGCCGAGGTCGAGGACGAGGACGTCGTCGGGGAGCTGTGCGGCGATCTCGCCGGAGGCGCCGTGCGGCAGGGCGAGGACGACCACGTCGTGCCCGGCGAGCGTCGCGGGCGTCGTGGGCTCGAGCACGCGGGTGGCGAGGGAGCGGAGGTGGGGCTGGTGCTGGGCGAGCGTCTGGCCCGCGTTGGAGTGCGCGGTCACCGCTCCGATCTCGACGTCCGGGTGCGCGGCGAGGAGCCTGAGGATCTCGCCGCCGGCGTACCCGCTGGCTCCGGCGACCGCTGCTGAGAAGGTCATGCGCATAAACATACACCGTATTGCATAACTCTCCACTCCTGTCCCGGAGCGTGTCCCACCATCCTGCCCCAGCCCGCTCCCTCACCCGAGCGACGCGAGCACGACGCGCCGAGCCGCATCACGGCCGAGCGCCCCGACCTCCACGCGTGCGACGACCCGGCCCGGTCGCGACGACAGCACCACGACGTGGTCCGCGAGCGCGACCGCCTCGTCGACGTCGTGCGTCACGAGCACCACCGCCGCACCGTCACCCAGCACACCTTGCGCCCGGTGCGCCGCGAGCCACCCGTTCATGTCGCGCCGGGTCAACGGGTCGAGCGCCCCGAACGGCTCGTCCAGGAGCAGCACACGACGACCGGCAAGCACCGTGCGCGCCAGCGCCGCACGCTGGCGCATCCCGCCCGACAGCTCGTGCGGCCACGACCGCTCGAACCCCGCGAGGCCGAAGCGGTCGAGAAGACCACGAGCCGCCGCAGCCGCATCCCGGCGGGACGCACCACCGACCTGAGCGCCGAGCGCGACGTTCCCGAGGGTGCGCCGCCACGGGAGCAACGAGTCCCCTTGCGGCATCCATGCGACGTCGGGCCGCCCGTCCTGCGCCAGCGGCACCTCGACCTCGCCGCCCACCACCACGGTCCCCGCGACCGGCAGACCTCCCAGCACGCGCAGCAGGGTCGACTTGCCGCACCCGGACGGGCCCACGACCGCCGTGAGCCCGCCCGGCGCGACGCGGAGCGACACCTCGTCGAGGACCGGCCGGCCGCCGAGCGACACCGTCAGCCCCGCGACCACGACGCCGCTCCCCCGCGCGCCCGGCAGAGCCACGGGCTCGACGTCCGGCCGGACGTCAGCCGACGAGGTCATCGGTCCACAGCTCCTCCGCCGTCAGCCCCCGCTCGACGAGCCCCTCCTCCTCGAGGAACGCCAAGAACTCTCGCCACACCTCCGGGTCCTGCCAGCCCCACGGCTTCCCCGGCGCCGCGATCTCCCCCGCCAGGTAGGCGGCGCTGCGGGACACGAGCTCGCGGTCGAGCTCCGGCACGGCCTCCAGGAGCGCGTCAGCGGCCGCCTGAGGGTCGGCGACCGCGTCGTCGTACCCCCGCCCGATCGCCGCGACGAGCCGGTCGACGACTCCCGGTCGCTCGGCCAGCACCTTCTCGGACGTCGCGAGCAACGGCGTGTACCAGTCCGGGATGCAGTCCGTGTGGTCGGCGAACGGGATCGTCGTGACGTCGAGACCGTCGACGTCACGCAGCCGGATCGTGTCCCAGCCCTCGAACACCCACGCGGCGTCGAACTGCTCCTGCGTCAGCCCGACGCGGAAGTCGTCGCTCACGAGCGGGGCCAGCTCGACCGCGTCCGGGTCGCCGCCGTCGCACGCGGCGAGCCGACGCACGAGCGCCTCCTCGAGCGCGCTCCCGTAGCTGCCGTACGTGTGCCCCGCCAGGTCCCGAGGACGCTCGATCCCCGCGCTCCGCAGGGAGATGAGGCTCGACGTGTTGCGGCGCAGCACCGCGGCGACCGAGACGACGTCGGCCCCCTTGGCCCGCGCCGGGACGAGGGACTCGGCGACCGAGTACGCGACGTCGGCCTTCCCCGCCGCGACCAGGCTCAGCCCCGACGCCTCCCCCGGCTCCACGACCGTCACGTCGAGGCCCGCCTGCGTGAAGTAGCCGCGCTCCTGCGCGACGTACAGGCCGAGGTGGTTCGTGTTGGGCGTCCAGTCGAGGACGACGGTCACGGGCGTCAGGTCAGCATCGGCGGCACCGCTCTCGGGCGTCGTCGTGCAGCCTGCGGACAGGATCATCAGTGCCGCAGCGATCGCGGCGGTCGTACGAGCTCTCATGCTGGTCTCCTCAGGAGCAGGTTGTTTCCGGACTCGCGCCGCTGCCACGGCAGTGCGGCGCGCGACGCGGCATCGACGATCACGAACAGCAGCGCGGTGAGCAGCGCCACGAGGGCGACGGCCACGAAGATGCGGTCGACGTCGTAGCCCTTGCGGGCGCGCTGGATGAGCACACCGAGACCGCTCGTCCCCGCGAGGTACTCGGAGACGACGGCAGCGCCGATCGCATACGTGGCCGCGAGGCGCAGCCCCGACAGCGCGCCGGGAAGAGCGGCAGGTGCGCGGACGAGGAGCAGCACCTGACGGCGCGTCCCGCCGAGGCCGCGCAGGACGTCGCCGAGCTCCCCCTCGGCGTCGCGCATCGCCCCCGCCGCCGCCACGAGCACGGGGAAGAACACGGTGAGCGCGACGAGCACGACCTTGGGTGCGAGCCCCACGCCGCCCCACAGCACCATGAGCGGCGCGAGGACGACCGTCGGCACGGTCTGCGTGAGCGTCAGCAGCGGCAGGAGCGCACGATCCAGCCACGGCGACGCGGCCGTCGCGAGCGCGAGCATCCCGCCCGCGAGCACCCCGAGCACGAGCCCGAGGAGCGCCTCCGTCATCGTCGTCGCGACGTGCGCGCCGAGCACCGGCGCGAGCTCTGCCCCGGCCGTGACGACCTGGCTCGGGGCAGGCAGGACGAACGCGGGGACGCTCGCGACGCGGACCGCCAGCTCCCACACCACGACGAGCCCGACCGCGAGCACCGCGGGCGGCCAGACACGCGACACGACGTCCACGCCCGCAGGGCGTGCCGCGCTGCTCACGCCCGGAACTTCGCGACGAGGTCCTCGATCGTCGGGCCTGCGTCGTCCGCACCCTGCCCCACCTTGATGTGGCTCGTCACCCCACGAGCGCCGGCCACGAGCGTCGCCTCGTGGACGCGGCGCAAGAGCGCCCAGACGTCGTCCGGGCTCCCCTGCACGGTCGTGCCCATCGCACCGACCTCGTGGACGAGACCGGACTGCTGGATGACCGCGATGGCAGGGTCGATGTGGGCGTAGGGCTGGTCGGCCGTCCCGGCGGGACGCGGCGAGACCTGGATGTGTGCGAGCACTTCTTCGCTCCTCGAGCTC
>Ga0308158_10002989_pt1 | contig 15308 bp, 10 predicted proteins | sample PhyBR2_FD_201038 | JGI IMG/M metagenome (GOLD analysis project Ga0308158, IMG submission 201038) | Phyllosphere microbial communities from UC Gill Tract Community Farm, Albany, California, United States - DLSLB.R2 | ecosystem: Host-associated > Plants > Phyllosphere > Unclassified | place: USA... | reverse complement strand
TCCAGAACTACCTGACGCAGGTGCAGAAGACGAGCGAGATCGACCGTCAGTCCGCCGACCGTCCGAAGACCGGCGTGTTCCTGGACCGCTTCGCGATCAACCCCGTCAACGGGGAGCGGCTGCCGATCTGGGCCGCCGACTACGTGCTGGCCGACTACGGGCACGGCGCGGTCATGGCCGTGCCCGCGCACGATCAGCGCGACCTCGACTTCGCCCGCGCGTTCGACCTGCCGGTTCGGGTCGTGGTCGACACGACCGCGCCGATCACCGGTGCCATGCCGATCATCGAGGTGGACGAGGACGGCGTGCCGATCATGCCGCTGGAGTCGCTCGACGACCAGCACCCCGCGAAGACGGGGATCGCCCTCACCGGCGATGGCCGCATGATCAACTCCGGCGAGCTGAACGGGCTGTCCAAGCGCAATGCGATCACCCGCGCGATCGAGCAGCTGGAGGCCGCCGGCACCGGCCGCGCCGCGAAGAACTACCGGCTGCGGGACTGGCTGATCTCCCGTCAGCGCTTCTGGGGCACCCCGATCCCGATGCTGCACACGCAGGAGGGCGAGATCGTGCCGGTGCCGGAGGAGCAGCTGCCCGTGCGCCTGCCCAGCATCGAGGGGCTGGACCTGTCGCCGAAGGGATCCTCACCGCTGGGAGCCGCGACCAGCTGGGTGCAGACCACGGTGCCCGGCACCGGGGAGCCGGCGCTGCGCGACCCCGACACCATGGACACCTTCGTGGACAGCTCCTGGTACTACCTGCGCTTCCTCTCGCCGAACAGCGACACCGTGGCCTTCGACGTGCACGAGGCGCGGCGCTGGGCCCCCATCGACTCCTACATCGGCGGCGTCGAGCACGCGATCCTGCACCTGCTGTACGCCCGGTTCATCACGAAGGTCCTCTTCGACATGGGCCTGATCGACTTCACCGAGCCGTTCTCCAGCCTGATCAACCAGGGCATGGTCATCCTCGACGGCGCGAAGATGTCCAAGAGCAAGGGCAACCTGGTGCTGTTCCAGGAGGAGCTGGACGCCTACGGCGCCGACGCCCTGCGCGTCGCACTGGCCTTCGCCGGACCCGTGGAGGACGACAAGGACTGGAAGGACGTCTCCACCACCGGGGCGCAGAAGTTCCTGGCCCGGGCGCTGCGCGCGGCGCACGACGTCTCGAGCTCCGTCGACGTCGTCTTCGACGGCGGTGACGCCGGGCTGCGCCGGATCACGCACCATCTGCTGGCCGATGCGCCCGCCCTCGTGGAGCAGACCAAGTTCAACGTGCTGGTCGCCCGGCTGATGGAGCTCGTGAACGCGATCCGCAAGACGATCGACACCGGATCCGGTGCGGCCGATCCCGCCGTGCGCGAGGCCACCGAGACGATCGCCGTGATGCTGGACCTCGTCGCCCCGCATACCGCGGAGGAGATGTGGGAGATCCTCGGGCACGAGCCGTCCGTGGGACTCGTGACCTGGCGCCAGGCCGATCCGCTGCTGCTCGTCGAGGACACCGCCACCTGCGCCGTGCAGGTCAACGGCAAGGTGCGTGCGACGCTCGAGGTGCCGGCCAGGATCGGCGAGGCGGAGCTCGAGGCGCTGGCCCGCGCGGACGAGAAGGTGCAGCGGGCCCTCGACGGCAAGCAGATCGCGCGGGTGATCGTGCGGGCGCCGAAGATCGTGAACTTCGCCGTCAAGGGCTGAGTTCCGTTGCGCTCCGGGGGGAACGCAGCGCGCGGCCTCCGGGTGCTGCGGCGCGTGCTCGGCACGGCCGCTCTCGTGGCCGTGCTCGCCGGCGCGGGGCTGCTGCTCGCCTGGCAGCTGCCGCGCCCCGTCAGCGAGACCAGCGCGATCGGCGTGCTCTGGCACCGGCACAGTGATGAGCTCGGTGCTGCATGGAACCACGAGACGTGCACGTCGGGCGTGTGCCGGCAGGACTACCGCGACGGCACGATCTACGCCGCGGCCCAGGGCTTCGCGCACATCGTGCGCGCCGGCGCGGTCGGCGAGGCGCTCGACGAGCGCGGCGGCGTCGCGGCATTGGGGCTGCCGATCGCGGAGCAGAGCGGATCCGCAGACCGTCCCTGGCAGGCGTTCCAGCGCGCAGGCGTCTTCGCGAACGGCGACGACGGAACGATCCTGGTGCGCGGGGCGCTCTGGCAGTCGTGGCTGCGCTATTCCCAGGAGCGCGGCGGACTGGGCTTCCCGAAAGGGGCCGAGCACAAGGACCGGCGCGGCACGGTGGTCCAGGAGTTCGTGAACGGCACGATCTACGTGCGGGACGGCAGGGCCGTGCCGACGGTCTCCGACATCGCAGAGATCCATCGCCGCGCGGCGGGCGCCTCTGGGCCGCTCGGATATCCGAAGGGCGCGCAGCGGGCGGTCGGCGACCGTCTCGTGCAGGAGTTCGAGGGCGGCGAGGTGTGGTGGTCCGGCGGCACCGGCGCCGCCTCGGTGCAGCCACCGTTCCTCACCGCATACCGCGAACGCGGGGGAGCAGGCGGAGCGCTCGGCCTGCCGACCGCGGAGGCCTCCCGACTCCAGGGCGGCACGATGCAGCCGTTCCAGGGCGGCGTGCTGTACCGCTCCGACAGCGACGGGGCGATCCTCGCAACGACCGCGGGCGACATCCAGAAACGGTACGAGGAGCTCGGCGGCCCCGAGGGGGAGCTCGGGCTGCCGGCCGGCGACAAGGTCGACGTCTCCGGCGGGCGCTATCAGGCCTTCTCCGGGGGCGTGCTGCTCTGGCACGAGGGATCCGGGGTGTTCCGCCTCGACGCGGAGAACTTCGCGATCTGGACGGCGGACCCGGCGCGGTTCGGCTGGCCGGCGAAGGACTCCTGGACCGACGACCGCGGCGCGCATCAGGACTGGGAGAAGGCCAGGACCGTGCTACGCGAGGGGCGACTGCTCACGGTGCCGTCGACACCGGTCGACGCGTCCACGGCCGTGCTCCTGTGCGATTCGCAGTGCGGCGGCAACTCCTGGATCGAGCAGGGAGCGCGCGGCGCGGGGTTCCCGAACATCGTGAAGCTCGGATTCGGCGGATCCGGGTACCTCGCCCCGATCAGCGGTCTCGGAGCGGGGTTCGCCGAGAGCGTGTCGCGGAACCGTCTGCTGCTCCCGGACGGGGATCCGGGCGTCGTGATCGTCACGCTGGGCGGCAACGATGCCGCGCTGAGACGCACGACCGCCGAGGTGGCGGCCGCGGAGGAGCAGCTGATCGGCGTGCTGCGCGAGGCCTACCCGAATGCCGCGATCGTCGTGGACGGCGTGATGAGCCGCAGCGATGCCGCGCATGCCGCGCGCCGGGAGATGGACGCGGCCGTGACCGAGCAGGCGCGGCAGCTGGGGGTGCACGCGATCTCGGTCGCCGGGTGGGTGAGCGACTACGCCGCACCACAGGCGGACAACGTGCACCTGACGCAGGCCGGCCACGACCGGATCGGCCCACACTACGCCGAGGCGCTGCGCGCAGCCCTCGGGCGGTGACGGTGTCGCGCCCCGCGTGGGGCGGCCGGGGCCGAGGAACGCGGGCTCGGTCGTCCGGTCAGATCCGCTCGAGCGGGTTGCCGGCGAGCTTGTCGACGAGTCCGCCGTCGACGAGACGCCGTGCCTGGCTGTACGGCTTGCGCGTGGCCTGCTGCTGCACGCAGTCGCCGAACTCCGCGGCGAGGTCGAGGCGGGGGAGGGCCGCCAGCACCTCCCGGCGGAACTCGAGGGGGATCTCCTCGTCCCGCCGTCCGGAGATGTCCAGTCCCGTCGACGTCTCGAGCAGGTAGCCTTCGACGTCCTGCTCCGGATCGACCGACGGCCAGTTGTGCCGCACGATGACCTCGTTGACGCGGCGCTGCCGGTCGGCGGCCCAGCCGGCGCCGGCCGTGAGAGCCTCGCCGACGAACCCGCCCGCCTCCTCGTAGCCGAGCACATGGTTGTCGTACGCGGGTGCCAGCCCGATGTCGTGCAGCAGGGCCGCGGTGTAGAGCAGCTCGTGATCGACGTCGGTGCGGTCTTCCACGACGGCGAACGCCTCCGCCCACAGCCAGCTGCGCAGCACGTGGTTGACCAGCGCCGGCGACTGGAACCGGGTGACGAGTTCGTGTGCCCCACGGGCCGCAGCGGTGTCGGGCGGGAGGAAGTCGTGCAGGCGCATGGCGGCTCCAGGTGGCATATCGGGGTGCGATCAGCGTAGCGGGCCGGTCGAGGGACAGTACCTGTCCTGTGGGCGCCACGGTGCTCCTCCTGTGCTTTGCCCGCTCGGTTCTCCTGCTGCCCGCTCTCCTCCAGCGGCGCCCCCGCTCTCCTCCAGCAGCGCTCCGCCGTCCTCCAGCGCTCCGCCGTCCTCCTGCAGCGCCCCGCCCTCTCCTGCAGCGCCCCTGCCCTCCTCCTGCACAAGCGGGAGCGCAGCGGAGTTCTGCACGGGTTGCGTGCGGCCGGCTCGGGACGGCGTCGAGCGCGCCTAGCGTCGGCGTGTGAGCGAGCAAGCGGAGTCGGAGGAGGCGGCGCCGACCGTCGTCGTGCGTTCGCCGCGACGCCTCCGTCTCGGGCTCGGCGCCGCCGTGGTGGTCGCCCTGGTGGCCGTGTCGGTCACCGTCGGCATCGGGTTGCTCAGCCGCTCCGCGGCGCCCGAGGAGATCGCGGTGTCCCCTTCGCCCGGTGCGAGCGGTTCCGCGATCTCGGCGGGGGCGGTCTATGCGCATGTGCTCGGCGAGGTGGCGAAGCCGGGGCTGTACGTGCTGGACGATGGTGCCCGGGTGGCCGAAGCGCTGGCGGCCGCGGGAGGCACCCTGCCGACCGCGGATCTGGCCGCAGTGAACCTCGCCCGGCCCGTCGCCGACGGCGAGCAGATCCTGGTTCCCGCGATCGGCGCGGGAGGCGCTGCTCCGGGCTCGGCGGCGGGCGGATCCGGGGCGGCAGGCGGGGCGGGCGCGGCCTCGGGCGGGCTCGTCGATCTGAACACCGCGGATGCCGCCGCGCTCGAGCAACTGCCTCGGATCGGTCCGGCGCTCGCGCAGCGCATCATCGACTGGCGCACGGCCAACGGGCGCTTCACGAGCGTGGACGATCTGCTCGGCGTCTCCGGCATCGGGGACAAGATGCTCGCAGGCATCCGCGATCTGGTGCGGGTGTGAGCGTGCCGGGACACGTCTCGACGGCCCGCGGTCGTTCCCGGGCGACGCCGGAGCTGGTATCGACGGGACCGCGAGACCGGCGACGCCGGCTGCGGGACGTGCGAATGGTGCCGGCCGCGGTCACCGCGTGGGCGGTCGCGCTGCTGGTGTCGTTCCTGCCCGGAGCCGCGGGGCCCGTGATCGCGCTGTCGGTGCTGGGCGTGCTCGCCGTGCTGGTGGTGCGCCGCTGGTTCCGCGACGGGAGGATGCTCGATGCGGTCGCCCGGGCTGCTCCTCTCTCGATCGTGTGCCTCGCGGTCGCGGCCGCGATCGCCGGCGCGGCGGCCGGGGCGGCGCCCGCGCGAGAGGCGGCCGCGGAGCTGGCCGGCCATGCGGTGACGGCCGAGGTGAGCGTGCGGTCGCTGCCCTCGCTCGGCGCCGACGGCCGGCTCTGGGCCGATGCGGACGCGCTCCGGCTCGGGCCCGGGGACGATCCGGCGCCGCTGTCCGTGCCGGTGCGCATCGGGATACCGCCCGACGCGCACTCGGCCACGCTCGGGCCGGGCACGGTGCTGCGGCTCACGGCGCAGACCAAGGGCACGGACCCGGGGGAGCGGGCGGCCCTCGTGCTGTTCGCGAGCGGCGCCGTGGAGCAGCTGTCGCGCGGAGGCCCGGTCGAACGGCTCGCCGGGGACGTGCGCGCGGCGTTCATCGAGCGCACCCAGCGTCTGCCGGAGCCCGGTTCGGAGCTGCTCCCGGGGCTCGCCGTGGGAGACGTGCGCGCGGTGAGCGACGACCTCGACGCGGCCATGAAGGCCAGTGGGCTCTCGCACCTGACCGCGGTCAGCGGCAGCAACCTCGCGCTTGTGGCCGCGGCCGGCTTCGGGATCGTGGCGCTGTGCGGCGGTGGCAGGAGGCTGCGCATCGCCGTCGCGGTGCTCGCCCTTGCGGGATTCGTGGTGCTGGTGACTCCGCAGCCGAGCGTCATCCGCGCCGCGGCGATGGCGGGGGTGGCCATGGCGGCGCTCCTGCTCGGCCGGCCGCGCGCGGGACTGTCGGTGCTGCTGCTCGCGGTGACCGTGCTGCTGCTCGCGGATCCGCACCTCGCCGCCGCGCCCGGTTTCGCGCTGTCGGCGGCCGCGACCGCCGGACTCATCGTGCTGGCCCCGCCGTTGGCCGCGGGGCTGGAACGCCGATTGCCCCGCCCGGTCGCGCTGGCGATCGCGGTGCCGCTGTCGGCGCAACTCGCGTGCGGGCCGATCATCGCGCTGTTCGCCACGCAGCAGTCCCTGGTCTCGGTGCTGGCGAACCTGCTGGCCGAACCGGCGTCACCGATCGCGACGGTGCTGGGTCTGCTCGCATGCCTCGCCATGCCGTTCCCGCCGCTCGCCGACCTGTTCGCGGCCGCGGCCTGGCTGCCCTCGGCGTGGATCGCGCAGACGGCGGTGACCACGGCGGCGCTGCCGTTGGCCACGATCGAGGCACCGGCCGGCATCGCCTCGGCCCTCGTCGTGGCGGCGCTCAGCGCGGGTGTGTTCTGGATGATCGCGCCGCATCGCCCGCTCCGCGCCCCCTGGCGGACCGTCGTCGGCGGCCTCCTCGCGGTCGTGGTCGGCACGACCGCGGGCTGGGGGATCGTGACCGGTCCGGTCGCGCTGCTGCAGCGCCCCGCCGACTGGGCGATCGCGATGTGCGACATCGGGCAGGGTGATGCCGTGCTGGTGCGCTCGGCAGGGCGCACCATGCTCATCGACACCGGACCGGACCCGGATCCGCTGCGACGCTGCCTCGACGACCTCGGCGTCGTCCGGTTGGACGTGCTGGTGCTGACCCATTTCGACCATGACCACGCCGGGGCGTCGGATGTGGTGGTGGGGCGAGCCGACGTCGTGCTGCACGGCCCGGTCGACACGGCGCCGCACCAGCACCAGCTCGACCGGCTCGAGCGCGGCGGAGCGCAGATCGTGGACGCCGCGGCGGGCATGACCGGACGCCTGGGCGGTGCGGACTGGCGCGTGCTCTGGCCGCGCCGCGACGAGAAGGTCTTCCCGCCGGGCAACGATGCGGGCGTGATCCTGCAGATCGAGGGGGGAGGCGTGCCGCGCAGCCTGTTCCTGGCCGATCTGTCGGCCGCCTCGCAGGGCATGCTGCGACGGCTCGCGCACCCGCATGACGAGACCGTCGTCAAGGTCGCGCACCACGGCAGCGCCGATCAGGATCCGCAGCTCTATGCGGATCTGGATCTCGCGCTGGCTCTGATCTCGGTGGGCGAGGGGAACGACTACGGGCACCCGCGCGCGGTGACGCTGGCGATGCTACAGGCGCTGCACGCGCCGATCCTGCGCACGGATCAGCGCGGCACGATCCTGGTCTCCGAGGGGGAGGCGGGGCTGCGCGTCTGGACCGAACGACCGGGCCAAGGGCAAGGAGACCCGCCGGCGGAGAGCCCGACGGCCGTGTCGAGTGCGCGCCCCGCGCGCGAGGGGGCACCGGCGCCGGGACCGAGGCCGTCGCCGAGCGCGCGGGCACCGTGAACGTCCGCGCCCGCCGGTACGCTGGTGGTATGCCCGCACCGCGCTCGTCCTCCGCCGCACGACGTGGAGGGAAGGCGACGATCATCCCGCAGGTGCCGTGGCGTGAGCCGCGGCCGGCGCCGATCGTGCTGGTGTCCGGGCCCGAGGAGATCTGCGCGGAACGCGCGATCGCCGGGCTGCGCACCTATCTGCGCGCAGAGGATCCGGCGCTCGAGGTCAGCGACCTGCGCGCCGACGACTACGAGTCCGGCAGCCTGCTCGGCCTCGCCTCACCCTCGCTGTTCGGCGAGCCCCGGCTGCTGCGCATCTCCGGCGTGGAGCGATGCACGGATGCGTTCCTCGCCGAGGCGGTCTCCTACCTCGAGCATCCGCAGGAGGGCGCGACCGTCGTGCTCCGGCACACCGGTGCGACCGTGCGGGGCAAGAAGCTGCTCGACGCGATCCGCGCGGGCACCGGCGGCGGCATCGAGATCGCCTGCCCCGCGATCAAGCGCGACGACGAGAAGGCCGACTTCGCCGCGGGCGAGTTCCGCGCGGCCGGCCGGCGGATCCAGCCCCAGGCGCTGCGGGCGCTGGTCTCGGCGTTCTCCGACGACATCACCGAGCTCGCCGCGGCCTGCCAGCAGCTCATCAACGACGTGCCCGGCGATGTCACGCCCGACCTCGTCGAGCGCTACTACGGCGGGCGTGTCGAGGTCTCCGCCTTCGTCGTCGCCGACACCGCGATCGCGGGGCGTCTGGGCGAGGCGCTCGTCGCACTCCGGCACGCGCTGGCCTCCGGCGCGGACCCGGTGCCGATGGTCGCCGCGTTCGCGATGAAGCTGCGGTCGATGGCGCGCGTCGCCGGATCCCGGGAGTCCAATGCGGCCCTCGCCGCCCGGCTGGGCATGAAGGACTGGCAGGTGGATCGGGCCCGCCGCGACCTGAGCGGCTGGAACGAGCGCTCCCTGGGCCTCGCGATCCAGGCCACCGCGCGCGCCGACGCCGACGTCAAGGGCGCCGCGCGCGACCCGATCTTCGCGCTCGAGCGCATGATCACGGTGATCGCCACCCGCGCCCCCTACGGCGAACCCGTCCGCTGAGCCCGACCCATGACGCCCCCGGATCGACCGTCGTCGGCAACCGAGCTCGACAGCGACGGCGACGGGAACGACGAAGGCCCGCTCCCAGAGGGAACGGGCCTTCGGCAGAATCGGATCCGACTCAGAGCGCGGAGACCTGCTTCGCGATCGACGACTTGCGGTTCGCGGCCTGGTTCTCGTGGATGACGCCCTTGCTGACGGCCTTGTCGAGCTTCTTCGTCGCCGTCTTCAGCGCGGCCTCAGCGGCGGCCTTGTCGCCACCGGCGATGGCCTTGCGGGTGTTGCGGACGGCGGTCTTCAGCTCGCTCTTGACGGCCTTGTTGCGCTCGTTCGCCTTCTCGTTGGTCTTGTTGCGCTTGATCTGCGACTTGATGTTCGCCACGGATGGAAACCTTCGTTCGAGTGATGGATGGTTGTGCCGGCCTGGCGGTAGAGGGGCGCCTCCGGCAGCGTGCAGGGTGGGACCTGACACGCAAGCCAATGACCGATCTTATCAGGGATCCGGCCGGATGCCGAACCGGGCGAGTGCCGCGCCGTGCCCGTTCGTGGGCGCGTCGCGATGGCGACCGCGACGATCCATGGTGCATGCTGGCGACGGACCCGAAGGAGTCGTCCATGACCGAACCCGCCGCCGATGTGGTGCCCCCGCTCGATCGCGCGCTGCTGCGACGGCTCCGCTTCTCCGCGGCGACGGCCGCGTTCCAGATCGAGGGCGCACGGGCCGAGGACGGACGGGGCAGATCCATCTGGGACGACTTCGTCGAGACCCCAGGGCGGGTGCGCGACGGCAGCACGGCGGATCCCGGGCCGGACAGCTACCACCGCGCTGCGGAGGACGTCGCGCTGCTGGCGAGACTGGGCGTCGACGAGTACCGGTTCTCGATGTCCTGGGTGCGCGTGCTCCCGGACGGGCGCCCCAGCCCGCAGGGGCTGGCCTACTACGACCGCCTCGTCGACCGGCTGCTCGATGCCGGTATCGCGCCGACGCCGACGCTGTACCACTGGGATCTGCCGTCCCGGCTGGAGACGGGAGGAGGCTGGCTGAACCGCTCCACCGCGGAGCGCTTCGCCCAGTACGCCGAGGTGGTCGCCGACGCGCTCGGTGACCGGGTGCGGCAGTGGTACACGATCAACGAGCCGGTCTCCACCGCGCTGCAGGGATACGCGATCGGCGAGCTCGCTCCCGGCCGCACGCTGCTCTTCGAAGCGCTGCCCGCAGTGCATCACCAGCTGCTCGCGCACGGGTATGCGGCGCGGATCCTGCATTCGCGCGGGGCGACCAGCGTCGGCATCGTGAACAACCACACCCAGGTGCTGCCCGCCTCCGACTCCGAGGACGACCAGCAGGCCGCGTATCTGTACGACCTCATCCACAACAGGATGTACGCCGATCCGGTGCTGCTCGGACGCTACCCCGATCTGGAGCCGCTCGGCGTCGAGCTGCCGGTGCGGGACGGCGACCTCGCGGTGATCAGCTCCCCGTGCGAGGTGTACGGCGTGAACTACTACAACCCGACGACCGTGGCCGCATCGCCGGGGCCCGTCCCGTTCGAAGCGGTGCCGACCCCCGGCGCGCCCGTCACGGGCTTCGGCCCGCTGTGGCCGATCGTGCCGGAGGCGCTGACCGCGTTCCTCGTCGACGCGGCGGAGCGCTACGGCGTGGCGCTGCCACCGGTGATGATCGCCGAGAACGGCGCATCGTTCCCCGAGCCCGCTCACGTCGACGGTCCGATCGACGACACCGGGCGCATCGCGTATCTGCGCGGACACATCGCCGCCGTCATCGCGGCGATGCGCGCCGGGGTGCGCGTCGACGCGTACACGGTGTGGTCGCTGCTGGACAACTTCGAATGGGCCGACGGGTACACCCAGCGGTTCGGCCTCGTGCACGTCGACATGGACACCGGACAGCGCACTCCGAAAGCCTCGTACTCCTGGTACCGCGCTCTGATCGAGGAGGCACGCTCGTGACCGAACCCTCTTCCGCCCCCGCCGGCGGTGCGGTGAAGCGGGTCGGCCCGCTCTGGATGACGCTGTTCACCCTTGCGTGGCTTGCGATCTGGACCGTCCAGCTCACCCCCATCCAGCTCCTGCTCCCGCTGCAGCTCGACACCGGCGCCCCGGGGGAGAACTGGATCGCCGGCGTGGTCTGGGCCGGTGTCGTGCTGTCCGTCGGCGGGTTCGTCGGCATCATCGCCGCGCCGGTCTCGGGGCGCTGGTCCGACCGCACCCGCTCCCGGTGGGGTCGCCGGCGGCCCTGGGCGATCGGCGGCTCGCTGGTCGCCGCGATCGGGCTGGTGCTCACCGGGGCGATGTCCGGTCCAGTCGCGGTCGGCGCCACCTGGATCGTCGTCTCGGTCGGCGTCTCCGTGGCGTCTGCCGCGCTCACCGCGATGATCGCCGATCAGCTCACCACGCAGCGCGGCGCGGCTTCCGCCGCGGCGAGTTCGGCACAGGCGGTGGGCATCGTCGTCGGTGTCGGCGCGGTCGTGCTGATCGGCCTGGACGTGCCGCAGTCCTACCTGCTGCTGGCAGCCATCATCGCCGTGATCGGATCCGGCACCGCCATGCTGCTGCCGGACGCGCCGGCGCACGAGCTGGCCCTCCCGGCGCCGCGCGCCGCCTCGCGCCGCGCGTCGTGGCGCGACCGCGACTTCCTCTGGCTGCTCATCAGCCGGTTCGTCGTGAACATCGGCAACGCCTTCGGCACCTCGCTGCTGCTGTTCTTCCTGCTCTACGGCGTCGGGGTCGCCTCCGCCGAAGCCCAGGACGATTTGCTCATCCTGATCGTGATCTACACGGTGTTCGTGGTGATCGCCTCGATCATCGCCGGCATGCTGTCCGACCGCCCCTCCGCGCGCCCGCTGCAGCGCCGCCGGACCATCACCGCGGTGTCCGCCGTCGTCCAGGCGGTCTCGGGTGTGGTGATCCTGATCAGCCCCTCGTTCGCGATGACGGCGGTCGCCGCCGCGATCATGGGCGCCGGCTACGGCGCGTACATGGCGGTGAGCCTGGCGTTCGCGACGGATCTGCTGAAGGATCCGGACGATCACGCCCGTGACCTCGGCCTGGTGAACGTCTCCGCACAGCTGGGACAGCTGCTGGGTCCGCTGCTCGGAGCGGGCCTGGTCGCCCTGGTCGGCGGGTTCGGCCTGCTGTTCGGTGCGGCGGCCGTGTTGTCGGTGGTCGGTGCGGCGATGACCTATGCGGTCAGGGCGCCGTCTCCAGCGTCGCCAGCGCCAGCTCCAGCACCGCGTTGAACACCCGAGGTCGCATCGTCGTGACGTGATGCGTCGTCCGCGGGACGACGATGAACTCCGCGGACGGGGCGAACCGGCGGTACAGGGCCTCGTGCGCGCGGAGCTGATCGAACTGCCCGTTCACGAACCAGGTGGGCACGGCGATCCGGCGGACGGCCGCCACGAGGTCGAGTTCGGAGAGCGAGCGCAGCGCCGTGTCCTGTGCGGCCAGGGCGTAGCCGCCGGCGCCGAAGTCCTCCCTGGTCTCCTCCGGGAGCGTCGCGGTGAGCACCACCCGGGTGAGCCACTGACCCTGGTCCGGGAGGGCGTTGAGCGCCCCGGCCAGCATCCGGTACGCGGCCAGGCCGGTGCCGCGGGGGAGCGCGGTGCAGGAGGCGCCGATGAAGCCGGCGATCGGCGGCGCCGGGTCGGTCCCGGCGTACGCGGTCGAGAGCAGTCCTCCCATGGAGTGCCCCACGAGCAGCACAGGACCGGTTGCGGCGGCCGTGCGCACGGCCCCGTCGATCGTGTCCATCGCCTCGCCCAGCGTGAACGGCTCATCCATGCGGGTGCCGTGCCCGGGCAGATCGACCGCGATCGTCGGAGTGCCGCGCTCGGCGAGGTACTCCTCCTGCGCGCGCCACATGGTCGCCGAAGTGCGGATCCCGTGCACCAGCACCACCATGACCGGCGGTCGGGCGGCGTCGGCGGAGTGGCCCATGCGCGTCATTCTAGGCGTGCATCGTCTGCGCGGACAGCGAAGCGGGGCCGGTGGCGAACCACCGACCCCGCTTCGTGAATGAGGCTGCTTACTTCTCCCAGCCGACGTTCTCCACGGGCTGGACGCCGAACCCGTCGAGACCGACGTAGGGCTCCGGGGTCAGATTCGAAAGACCCTTCTTGGCGGTCACGATCCAGGGACCGTTGTAGAGCGGGATGACACCCCAGGTCTCCTTGATGATCTCGGGCTCGAGCTTCATCGCGGCCTTGGTCCACGCCTCGGCGGTCGTCTGCGACTCCACCTCGCTCTTGATCTTCTCGTCGATCGCGGGCGTGCTCGTGCCGGAGAGGTTCAGCGAGCTGTCCGAGCAGTAGAGCTGGCAGAAGTACGCCGGCCCGAACGGGTCGCCGTCCGTGAACTGTAGCGAGAACGCGTCCCAGTTCTTCGTGGTGAAGTCGGTCGAGAAGTCCGACGACGGACGCTGCTCGATCTTGATGTCGATGCCGACGGCCTTCTCCTGCTGCTGCAGGGCCTTGAGCATCGCGATCGTGGTCGGCGAGTCGTTGTGGTTGGGGAAAACGACGGAGAGCTTGACGCCGTCCTTCTCTCGGACGCCGTCCTTGCCTTCCTTCCAGCCGGCCTCGTCGAGCAGCTTCTTGGCGCCGGCGGCGTCGAACGTCAGGCCTGCCTCCTTGAAGGAGTCCTTGTAGCCGTCCTGGAAGCCGTAGAGGTTCATCGAGCCCACGGGGTCCTCGGAGTATCCGAGGCCGTTCCAGATGACCTTCTTCATCTCATCGATGTTGGCACCCATGAAGAACGCCTGGCGGACCTTGATGTCCTTGAACTGGGGCTTCGCCGAGTCGACGATGAGCACCGTCTTCGACGTGCGCTGAGCGCGATAGGTGACGACGTCCTTCATGCCGGCGACCTGCGCGAGAGCGTCCTTGTTCGGCGTCTCGGCCGCGTCGATCTCACCGTTCTTGAACGCGTTGATGCGTGCGGTCGAGTCGAGGCCCGTGAAGGTGACCTTCTCGAGCATCGGCTTGTCGCCCCACCACTTCTCGTTGGGCTCGAGCGTCGCGCTCTGACCCTTCGTGTCGTACTTGGTGAGCTTGTACGGGCCGGCGCCCCACTCGGGGTGCGCGTTCTCGACATAGGCGGTGTTGAACAGGTCGGCCGAGTTGACCTTCGGGTTCAGGATCGTCGAGAACACCGCCTCAGGCCAGGCGAACTTGCCCTTGAACGTGACGATGACATCCTTGTCGGTGGCGCCCTTGGTCACCGAATCGATGTTCTTCCAGTTGTCCGTCGAGCTCACCTTGTAAGCCTCGTCGGTGCCGTTGTTGGCCTTCCAGGTCGCCTCGAAGGCGGTCCAGTCGATCGGCGCGCCATCGTTCCAGACCGCCTTGTCGTTGATCTTGCCGGTGATGACGGTGTTGCCGTCCTTCTCGCCGATGTCCCACTTGTCGAGGTAGGCCGGGTTGGGTGAGACCTTGCCATCAGCCGAGATGAGCATGACCTGCGGCGTGTACCAGTTCGCCAGGCGCGTGGTGTCCGCCGAAGCGTCCGCCTGGAACGGGTTCATCTGCGGCGTGATCTCGTTGATGCCGAAGTGGACCTCGCCACCCTGCTTGAGGTTCTCGCGAGGCTGCGGGTTGTAGTCCGCGGTCTTGGTCTCGGCGGGCTTGTCGGTGCTGCCGTTCGCGCCTCCGGTCGCCGAGCAACCGCTGATGGCGATTGCCAGCGCCCCTGTGAGGGCGACGACGCCCCACAGCTTGTGCTGCCTTTTCATGGTTCTCCTTCGATGCCTTTCGGCGTTTTGGGGACAGGGACAGTTAACCCGCGTGAACCGGAATTCCTGGTACATCGAAGCAACCGTTACCGTTCCGATGTCAACGCGGGGGTGGGCCGGTTTCAGCGCCAGTGGCAGGCGTTCGCGTGCGACTCCGTGCCGTGCAGGACGGGAACCACGGTCTCGCAGCGGGTGCGCTGGTCCTCCGGGAGCATCTTGTACAGCGGGCAGCGCGACGTGAACGAGCACCCGTCGCGGCGGTCGGCCGGGCTCGGCAGATCGCCTTGCAGAATGATCCGTTCGCGCGTGCGCTCGATGTCCGGATCCGGCACCGGGATCGCCGACAGCAGCGCCTGTGTATAGGGGTGCTGCGGGTCGTCGAAGATCTCATCCACGTTGCCGTGCTCGACGAACTCACCGAGGTACATCACTCCGACGCGGTCGGCGATGTGCCGCACGACGGACAAATCGTGTGCGACGAAGAGGTAAGACAGGCCCAGCTTGACCTTGAGCTCGTCCAGCAGATTGATCACGCCGGCCTGGATCGACACATCCAGCGCCGAAACCGGTTCGTCGAGGACGACGATCTTGGGATTCGTCGCCAGCGCGCGCGCGATGCCGATGCGCTGGCGCTGACCGCCGGAGAAGGCGCCGGGGAACCGGCTCGCGTGTGCGGGGTCGAGACCCACAAGATCCATGAGCTCGTCGACCCTGAGGTCGGCCTCTTCCCGCGACACGCCGATCGCGCGCAGCGGCTCCGCGATCACATCCGCGACGGTCAAGCGTGGGTCGAGCGCGCCCATCGGATCCTGGAAGACGATCTGCAGATCTCGGCGGAC
>Ga0308158_10002988_pt1 | contig 15308 bp, 16 predicted proteins | sample PhyBR2_FD_201038 | JGI IMG/M metagenome (GOLD analysis project Ga0308158, IMG submission 201038) | Phyllosphere microbial communities from UC Gill Tract Community Farm, Albany, California, United States - DLSLB.R2 | ecosystem: Host-associated > Plants > Phyllosphere > Unclassified | place: USA... | reverse complement strand
ATCGAAGTGCCGGTGCCGTCGTCGAGCAATGCCTTCGACAACATCGATGCGATCACCTATTCCAAAGGCGGCTCGACGCTCAAGCAACTGCGCCACCTGCTGGGCGAGGACGTGTTCCGCAAGGGCGTGCACAACTACCTGGTCAAGTACTCGTGGAAGAACGCGACGCTCGACGATTTCATCGGCAGCCTCGGTGAAGCAGCAGGCCGCGACCTGTCCGGCTGGACCAAACAGTGGCTGTACAACGCCGGCGTGAACACCATCGCCGCGAACTACAGCTGCAGCGGCGGCAAGATCCGCAACTTCACGCTGACGCAGACCGCGCCATCGAAGGACCTGCCGACGCTGCGCGAACAGCGCGTGCAGATCGGCGCCTTCAAGATCGACGGCGGCAAGCTGACGCTCGTGAAGAACGTCCCCGTCACCTACACGGGCGCCAAGACCGCGGTGCCGGACATGAACGGCACGGCGTGCCCGGATCTGGTCTACCCAAACTACCAGGACTGGGGCTACGCCAAGGTCAAGCTGGACAAGCGCTCGTTCGCCACCGCGCGCACCAGCCTGGCCAAGGTCGACGATCCGCTGCTGCGCGCGATGCTGTGGCAGAGCCTGTGGGATGGCGTGCGCGACGCCGAGATGCCACTGAACGACTTCCTCACCGTGGCGCTGAACAATGCGCCGCTCGAGAAGGATTACACGCTGCTGGGCGATGTGCTGGGCAAGGTCAGCGAGTCGAAGGCCTACCTCGATGCGATGAACCTGGATAACGCCTACACGCGCCAGACCACGCTGGCACTGGAAAAGATGGCATGGGACGGCGTGCTCGCCAACAAGGGCAATGCCGACTTCCAGCGCCGCTGGTTCAACCAGTACGTCAGTGTTGCCAGCAGCCCGGACGCGCTGACGCGCCTGGCCGGCATCCTCGGTGGCAAGGTCGATGCTGCCGGCGTGCCGGTCGGCCAGCCGCAGCGCTGGTCGATCATCGCGCACCTGAACCGTTACAACTACCCGGGCGCGTTCGACCTGATCGCGCAGGAGTCCGCGCGCGACAAGTCGGACGCCGGCCAGATCGCGGCCGTGGCAGCCACGGTCGGCCGTCCCGATGCCGCCGTCAAGGCGGACTGGGTCAAGCAGATCGAAGACCAGAAAACGGCGCTGCCGTTCTCGCGTATCCGCACCGCGATGGGCAGCATCTTCCCGGCCGAACAGGGCGCGCTCAATGAGCGCGATGCCGATGCACGCCTGGCGCGCCTGCCGCAGGTGGACAAGACGGGCGGCCCGGTCTTCATGCGCGCGTATGCGGGCACGATGATCCCGGCGACCTGCACGCCGCAAAGCGTGGCGCGCCTGAGCCGCGCAGCGGCCACGATGACGGACCTGTCGGCGTTCACGCGCCGCACGCTGCTCGACACGCTGCAGGACGATCAGCGCTGCGTGGCAATCAAGGCAAAGCTGAGCGCACCGAAAGGCTGATCGCCACATGCCGGCTGCCGGGATCCTGACGCCGCGCCGCAGGCCCGGCTGGCCGCTTGCGCTCACCCTTGGCCTGCACCTGCTGCTGGGCTGGTGGTGGTTGCAGGCGACGGGCGTGCGGGTGCTGCCGGCGGATGTGCCGGCGCCCCGTGAATTCATCGTGGTGGCGGTGCTGGCGCCGGCGCCTTCCCGTTCTTCCACTGCACCCGCTGCCGCAGCGTCATCGCGACCGCGCGCAAAGGTGGCAAGCGCTGCGCGCGGCGTTCCTGCGGTTCCTGCCGTAGCGCCAGCGGTGCCACAACCGGTCATGCCAGCGCCAGCGCCTGCGGCCGCGAGCGAACCTGCTGCAGATCCCTTCCCCACCCCGTCCGGGGCAGCACAGGACAGCACTGCCACCGGCGGCGACAGCCTGGCCAGCCGCGGCAAACGCACGGCAGGCGCCATCGACCACGACCTGCGCAAGGGAAAACTCGCGCCGCTCGAGCCGGGCGACAACAAGTGGGAGCGCTTTGCGCAGGCGGTCGGCGACGCACGCGTGGATACGTCGCGCACGCTGACATCGGAAAGTTACACGGGGCCGGACGGCGTCGTCGTCTACCGCTTCCGCCTGGGCGGCCGCACCTGGTGCCGCACCGGCGGCGACATCAGGCCAAGCCCGTTCGGTGCCCAGGGCGGCGGCGCGGCGCTGTTCGACAAGGCCGGTGGTGGCGGCTTCGCTGGTCTGGTGCAATGCCCGACGCGCGTGCAATTCACGCCCGACTGAGCCGCTGGCAGCGCGCGCACCCGCGCTGGCGGCCCTGCCGTAAAATGACCAGGCTTGCGGCGCCCTGCCGCTCATGGAGACAAGACATTGGACTGGGATTTTCCGCAACCGTTCATCCTGGCGGTGACGCCGCAGACCGGCGACATCGATGGCCTGAACCACACCAACAATGCCGTGTATGTGCGCTGGTGCGAGCAGGCCGGCTGGGCGCATTCCGACAGCCTGGGCCTGTCACTCGAGGACTACCGGCGCCTGGACCGGGCGATGGCAATCCGGCGCGGCGAGTACGATTACCTGCTGCCCACGTTCGTTGGCGAAGCGCTGCGCCTGGCCACCTGGCTCGTGGGCGGCGACGGCAAGCTGTCGATGGAACGGCGCTTCCAGCTCGTGCGTGATAGCGACGGTGCCACCGTGCTGCGGGGCCGCTGGGACCTGGTCTGCATCGAACTGTCGAGCGGGCGCCCACGCCGCATGCCGGCTGAATTCCTGGACACGTACATGCCGGTGATTGTATCGGCGAGCGTGGGCGGGCCGCCTACAGGATCTCGTTGACGCGCGTGAATGGCCGGCACAGCCGCACACCCTTGGGCGTCACGACGAACGGCCGCTCGATCAGGATCGGGTGCGCGACCATTGCGTCCAGCAGCGCATCCTCGCCGACGCCTGGCTGGCCCAGCCCCAATTCGGTGAACACCGCCTCCTTGCTGCGCACGGCCTCTCGCGCCGTGATGCCCGCTTCCTGAATCAGGCGGATCAGCGTGTCACGCGTTGGCGGATTGACCAGGTAATCGACAATCTGTGGTTCGTGGCCGGCTTCGCGGATGGCAGCCAGCGTGTTGCGCGAGGTGCCGCAGCGGGCATTGTGGTAAATCGTGATGGCCATGGTCATAGCAAAGGGGTGTTTCCTGTCATGTTGTGGTGGATCGGACACGCACATGATAACCACAGCGCATACCCGTCATCACTATTTTGCTTGTACCCCCTCCCCGCACGGGCTAGAATCGCACGCTTGATTTTCTTGCGCGTAGCCAACTGCAAGCCTTGCAATGTGCTGACGCCACCCTGGAGACCAGATGACCGACTACCTGCTGCGCCCTGCAGCCCTGCCTACCCTGCGCCAGCGCGCCGCGCTGCGCGTGCTGCAATTGTTTGGCTGGAAGGTGTTCTTCAAACCGTTGCCAGGGCCGCACGGAGTCTGCGTCATCTATCCGCACACGTCGAACTGGGATTTCCCGATCGGCCTGCTGGCCACGTGGGCCATGGGTACGCAGTTCAAATGGCTGGCCAAGGACACGCTGTTCCGTGGACCGATGGGCCGCCTGATGCGCCACTGGGGCGGCGTCCCGGTCGACCGCCGTGCACCGATGGGCGCGACGCGCCAGCTGGCCGACACGATGCTGGCCGCGCCATCGTTCTGGATCGGCATCACCCCTGAAGGCACGCGCGCCTATCGTCCCAACTGGAAAAGCGGCTTCTACCACCTGGCCCTGACGGCCAACGTGCCGATGGTGCTGGTGCGCTTTGACTATGGCAAGAAAGAGCTGAGCCTGGTCGACACGATGACGCCGACCGGCGACGTCGAACGCGACATGGACGCCATCCGCGCCGTCTACGTCGGCAGCCAGGCGCTGTACCCGAAAAACGCGGCGCCGATCGTGCTGGCCCCGCCGCGCGACGAACCGGCTGCGCAGCGCAAGCGCGCCTGACGCCGTTCAGTGGCAACAAGCCGGTTCAGCCTTGTGGCGGGAACTGCCCAAGCTGCAGGAAGAGACCGAACCAGTCCTCCATGTGCCAGGTGGTGGTGATCAGGCCGCCGGCCAGCGTGTGAAATTCGTGCAACCGGAAGCAGACCTGCTTGCCGGTTGGCGCGATGCCGAACAGCTCGCCCAGATGCGTCCCGCTAATTTCAGCGCGCACGGCGACTTTCCCGGGGGCCTGGATCGTGTCGTGGATCGTGATGTGCACGTCCGGAAATGCGGCTGCCAGCATGCGAATGACCGGCTTGATGCCAGCAGGGCCCTGCTCCTGGCCCGGGGCCAGTGGAATGTCCTCCCATGCCGGGGCAAGTACGGCATCGACAAGATCCGGGTTCTGCTCGCTGAACGCGCGGTACAGCGTTTCCACGGCGGTAAGTTCGGTGCGTAACTGGTGCGACAAGGCGGTGGTTGACATCGTCATCGGAAGGATCTGCTTGAAGTTGAATGAAGCGCCAGTGTGTTCTGCGCATTTCAATCAGTCCAACAGATAACCGATATACCGTATTATTCGGTTCATGGATTTTCATGGCATCGATCTGAATCTGCTGGTCGCGTTCGACGCCTTGATGAGCGAACGCAACGTCACGCGCGCTGCGACCCGGGTGGGCATCAGTCAGCCGGCGATGAGCGCTGCCCTGTCGCGCTTGCGTAACTTGTTGGGCGACCCGTTGTTCCAGCGCAGCAGTGCCGGCCTGGTCCCGACGGCGCGCGCCCGCGACCTGGCGCAGCCCGTGGCCGCGGCCCTGCATCAGATCGCACTGGCGATGCTGAGCCAACCCGCGTTTGAACCCGGGACAGCGTCGGTCACCTTCAAACTGGGCCTGCAGGACTATCCCACGCTGGTCCTGTTGCCGGCGCTCGTCGACGCGCTCGAACACGCCACGCCCGGCATATCGTTGAATATTCTCGCGTATAACGACCGTGACACTGCCGTCGATCTGCTCGATGCCGGGGCGATCGATGTCGCCATTGGCGTAGCACCGGGCTTGATGGATGCCCGCATCCTGACGCGGCCTCTGATGCGCGATGCGTTTGTCACGGTCGTGTCGGCCGACCATCCGGCGGCCAGTGGCCCGATGGACTTGCGCACCTATCTCGACCTGCGGCACGTGCTCGTGTCACCCGAAGGGCAGTTGCATGGTCTCGTCGATCAAACCCTTGCGCAACAGGGCAAGCAACGCAAGCTTGCCTTGACCGTGCCGCAACTATTTGCAGTGCCCGCGGTCATTGCGCGCACGCAGATGGCTGCCACCATCCTCGAGCGTGCAGCGATTCAGGCGCAGGCCAGCCATCGGCTTGCCATGTTCCCGCCACCCCTGGCGCTGCCGGACATCACGTTTCACCTGATCTGGCACCGCCGTAGCGACAGCAATCCCGCCCAACAATGGTTCAGGGAGTTCATTGCAGAGCAGTCAGCCGCCTTGTAAGTATCCCTGACGCTGAGCCCAGCAGCGCACGAGGACTGCTACGGCGTACCCGGCGGCTGCGTGGCCGCTGCCGGCGTGCCGGCTGCACGCGATCCGGCCAACTGGTCCCACGCAATGGCGGCGCTCAGGAATATCTGCCCGTTGAGCTTGCTTAGCAGATCGCTTTCCTTGAGCCGGTCCATGACCGGCCCCTTCACTTCGGCCAGGTGCATCAGCACACCGCGCCGGTTCAGCGAGCTGTTCAATTCTTCGAGGCCAAACAGTGCCGACGTGTCGATCGCATTCACGGCCGACAGCACCAGCACCAGATGGCGCGTGCCCGCATGGGCAACGAGTTCTTCATCGATGCGCTCGTTGACGGCGTCCACATTGCCGAAGAACAGGCCCGCATCGACCCGCAGCATCAGCAGGCCCGGCGTCGTTTCGGCCGAATAGCGGTCGACGTTACGGAAGTGTTCGGTGCCGTGGATGCGGCCCAGCACGGCGATATGCGGCCGGCTGGCGCGCCAGATCAGCACCACCATCGACAGCGCCACGCCCACCAGCACCCCCGCTTCGACACCCAGGGTCAAGACCCCGCCGGCGGTGGCCAGCAGCGCCAGTGCATCGGCGCGGTCGTAGCGCCAGGCGGTGCGCAGCGTCGACAGGTCGAGCATCCCGAGCACCGCCACGATGATCGTCGCCGCCAGCGTCGGCAATGGCAGCAGCGCGAGCCAGCCCGTGGGCAGCACGAGCGCCAGCGCCAGCAGGCCCGCCGTGATCAGGCTCGCCAGCTGCGTGTTGGCGCCGGCCGCGAAATTGACGGCCGACCGCGACAGGCTGCCGGTGACGGGGAAACCGCCGGTCAGCGCACTGCCGACGTTCGCGGCGCCAAGGCCGACCAGTTCGCGGTTGCTGACCAGCTTTTCGCCGCCGCGCTTGAGCGCCAGCGCCTGCGCTCCCGACATGCTGATCAAAAACACCATGAAGCCGATCAGGAGCGCCGGTTGCAGCAACGCTTGCCAATGCTGCGACGATGTCGCCAGGTTCAGGCCAGGCAGGCCGGTCGGCACGGCACCGGTCGTGGCCACACCCATCTGCACGAGACCCAGCTGCTGCACGAGGGCCATCGCGCCCAGCACGACGGCAATCGGCGCCAGCTTGGCCCCGACGTCGGCCGCTGCTGCCGGCACGCGCAGCCTGCGCAGCAGCGGGGCCAGGTGGCTGCGCGCGGCCAGCAGCAGGACGAGCGAACCGACGCCTAGCAGGATGCTGGGCCAGTGCGGCGTCATGCCGATCTCGATAGGGCCGCCCACCAGCGTGCGCAGTTGCCCCCACGCGATGACGATCGCCGAGCCGATGGTGAAGCCGCTCATCACGGGCCGCGAAAAGAAATTGGCGAGAAAACCGATGCGCAGCAGCCCGCACAGCAGCAGGACCAGGCCGGACAGCAAGGCCAGTTGCGCTGCCAGCACCCCGTACAGCGCTGTGCCGGGCGTGGCCAGCGGCGCCAGCGTGGACGCCGTCATCAGGGAAATGATCGCCATCGGTCCGACTGATTGCGTGCTGCTGGTGCCGAACAGCGCGTACAGCAAGGGCGGGACAATGCTGGCGTAGATGCCGACCGCCGGCGGCAGGCCCGCCACCAGTGCGTAGGCCATGCCCTGCGGGATCATCATCATCGCCACCACGATGCCGGCGCTGATATCGCCCGGCAACGCGGCGCGCCGGTAGGGGCGCAACCACTCAAGCATGGAAAGTCCTGGCCGGAGCGGCCGACAGTAAAAAGAGCGCTAGCGTAGCATGATTACCAGTGCCGGCCCGGCATCAGCCGGCCAGCGCCACGAGCCAGATGCCCGCCACGCCGATCGCCGCACCCAGCGGCCGGCGCAGGCGCTCGCCCGGGATGGCGCCCAGCAGCATCAGGATTGCACTGGCCAGGATGAAGCCGGCGCCGCTGGCCATGCCGGTCAGCTCATTGCCGTGCGCGAGACCATGCACAAAGGCGCAGGCGCCGACGGTGAGCACGGCCATCTGAGGCTGCTGCAGGCGCGGCGCATACGCCGCCAGCCCGCCCAGCAGCAGCACGGTCGCCGCGATCGACAGTTCGAGTGCCGGCAACGCCACGCCGCTGCTACTGGCCGCGCCCAATGCCATCATCACGAGGAAGGTCGGCGCGAGCAGGTAGCCGTGCTGCTGGCGGCTCCAGAGGCCCACGGCCAGCAACGCCAGCAGATGGTCGACGCCCGTCATCGGGTGCAGCAGGCCGGCCGCGAAGCCGCTGTCGGGCGCGTGCCCCGGATGGGCAGCCGCCGGCAGCGAGACTGCGAGGGTAGTCATGGCCACGCCCGCGCGGGCCAGGTGGCGTCGGATCGCGTGGCGCAGCGAAGCCGGATGTGTCGTCATGGTCATCTCCCTGGTGTTATTGGTGGATTGCGTCGAGCAGGCCCTGATTGCGGATGAACGCGACCACGTCCTGCACGCCCTCGCCCGTGCGCATATTGGTAAACACGAATGGCCGCTCGCCGCGCTGGCGCCGTGCATCGCTTGCCATCACCGACAGATCGGCGCCGACATGCGGCGCCAGGTCGGTCTTGTTGATGATCAGGAGGTCCGAGCGCGTGATGCCCGGGCCGCCCTTGCGCGGGATCTTCTCGCCGCCGGCGACATCGATCACGTACAGCGTCAGGTCGGACAGCTCCGGGCTGAACGTCGCGGCCAGGTTGTCGCCACCCGATTCGACCAGCACCAGTTCCAGGTCGGGAAAGTCGGCCTGCAGGCGCGCGATGGCTTCCAGGTTGATCGACGCGTCTTCGCGGATCGCCGTGTGCGGGCAGCCGCCCGTCTCCACGCCCATCAGCCGCTCGGGCGCGAGCGCGCCGGCGCGCAGCAGGATGTCCATGTCTTCGCGCGTGTAGATGTCGTTGGTGATCACGGCCATGTCGTAATCGTCGCGCATGTGGCGGCACAGCAGTTCGCACAGCGCGGTCTTGCCCGAGCCCACCGGCCCGCCGATGCCGACCCGCAGCGGATTGGAGGTTGTCATGGTTACTCCTTCTTGATGGATGATCACGACCGGTACAGGCGGCCATGCTGCACTTCGTGGCGCATCGACAGCATCGACAGGCCGGGCGCCCAGTTCGACAATTCGTCGTCCTGCAGACCCCGCGCCATGTCGACGGCGCGCTCGATCTCGGGCCGCAGCGACAGCAGCAGGCGCTGGCCGGCTACCTGCCCCAGCGGCACCGACTTGACGCACACCAGCACCTGGTTCTCGACCCACGCGAACGCCATCGCCAGCAACGCTTCTTCGTGCGGGATCGCCAGTCCGTCGACGGCGCAGGCAAACGCCAGCGGCAGCGTGACGTCCTCGCCCAGCGCGCGCGTGTCGGCCACGCCCAGCTCCGCGATCAGGCGACTGAGTGAATACCCCATCTGGACCGACTCGGCGCGCAATTCGGCGGTGTCGCGCGACGCGAGGAAACACGCGCCCCAGTGCGCGATCGCGTCGGCGTCGCGCGCGGCAAACGCGCCGAGAAGACGCCACAACACGGGCGCATCCCAGCGCGCCACCACGTCATGCAGGTAGCACGCAATCCAGGCACGGGCACTGTCGGCGTCCGTGACCAGGCCTTCTTCGAGCGCCGCTTCGAGGCCCTGCGAATAGCTGTAGCCGCCGATCGGCAAGGCCGGACTGGCAAACTGGAGCAGGTGCAGCAGGCTGGCGGCGTTCATACCGGATCCGGTGCTATTGGCGCAACGTCCGACGGCCGGTGAATTTTCTGGCGCAGCGGCACCGGCGCCAGCAAGCTGCCCGGCCCCTGCTCGTGATGGTGACCATGACCGCCGCCATATGCGCCCGCCTCCGGCTCGAATTTCGCGTGTTCTTCGCTGACGTCGGCGCCGAGCCCTTCGACCATCTCGCGCAGTACCGGATCGACACGGATGCGCAGCCAGCCTGGCCCCACCTGGGTCTGCGTATGGCGGTTCCCCAGGTGGAAAGCGCAGCGCGCCAGCAGCGTCGCGTCGCCGCAGCGCACGACATACGTCGGTTCCGGCGCGGCCTCGACGCGAACCACCCGCCCGCCTTCGCCCAGCAGCAGGTCACCATCGCGCAGCACGGTGCCGCGCACGAGGAACAGCGCGACCTCTTCGCCCGAGGCCAGGCGCGCGCGCTGGCGGCAGCGCTCCCGCTGTTCGAACGGCAGCAGCAGCGTGTCGTGGACGACATCGGCGACGGGGATACGGGTATGCAGGGAAATCATCGATGGCCTCTAGAACAGGAAATAGCGCTGCGCCAGCGGCAGCACGCTTGCCGCTTCGCACACCAGCAGGCGGCCGTCGGCGCGCACTTCATAGGTTTCCGGGTCGACCTCCATGTGCGGCGTGGCGCCGTTGTGGATCATGTCGCGCTTGCGCAGTCCGCGCGTGCCACGCACGGCGATCGTCGTCTTGCTCAAGCCCAGCGCGCCTGCGATGCCGGCGTCGAACGCGCTGTGCGACACGAACGTGAACGACTTGCGCAGGCCGCCGCCAAACGCGCCGAACATGGGCCGGTAATGCACCGGCTGCGGCGTCGGGATGGAGGCATTCGGGTCGCCCATCAGGCTGGCAGCGATCATCCCGCCCTTGACCACCATCGACGGCTTGACGCCGAAGAAGGCCGGCCGCCACAGCACGATGTCGGCGATCTTGCCGACTTCGAGCGAGCCGACGACGTGTGCGATGCCATGCGTGATGGCGGGATTGATCGTGTACTTGGCGATGTAGCGCTTCACGCGCGCATTGTCGTTGCGGCTGGTGTCGCCTTCCAGGGGGCCGCGCTGCACCTTCATCTTGTGCGCCGTCTGCCAGGTACGCATGATCGTCTCGCCCACGCGGCCCATCGCCTGCGAGTCCGACGACATCATCGAGATCGCGCCCAGGTCGTGCAGGATATCCTCGGCGGCGATGGTCTCGCGCCGGATGCGCGATTCGGCAAACGCCACGTCTTCGGCAATCGCCGGGTCGAGGTGATGGCAGACCATCAGCATGTCCAGGTGCTCGTCGAGCGTGTTGACGGTGAAGGGCCGGGTGGGATTGGTGGACGACGGCAGCACGTTATCGTAGCCCACGGCCGCGATGATGTCCGGCGCGTGCCCGCCGCCAGCACCCTCGGTATGGAAGGTGTGGATCGTGCGGCCCTTGAACGCTGCCACGGTCGACTCCAGAAACCCCGCCTCGTTGAGCGTGTCGGAGTGCAGCGCCACCTGCACGTCCAGCCGTTCGGCCACCGACAGGCAGTTGTCGATCGCGGCGGGCGTGCTGCCCCAGTCTTCGTGCAGCTTCAGGCCCACGGCGCCAGCATGGATCTGCTCTTCGAGCGGGCCGGGCTGGCTGACGTTGCCCTTGCCGAAAAAGCCCAGGTTCATCGGGAACGCGTCGGCCGCCTGCAGCATCGAATGAATATGCCAGGCGCCCGGCGTGCAGGTCGTGGCCGCGGTGCCGACGGCGGGCCCGGTGCCGCCGCCCAGCATCGTTGTGATCCCGGAATACAGCGCTTCGTCGATCTGCTGCGGACAGATGAAATGGATGTGCGTATCGACGCCGCCGGCCGTGACGATCATGCCTTCGCCGGCAATGATTTCGGTCGCCCCGCCAATGGCCATCGTGACATCCGGCTGGATATCCGGGTTGCCCGCCTTGCCGATGGCGGCGATCAGGCCATCCTTGATGCCGATGTCGGCCTTGACGATGCCCCAGTGGTCGATGATGACGGCGTTGGTGATCACGGTGTCCATCACGCCGTCGCGCAGGCGCTGCGACTGGCCCATGCCGTCGCGGATGACTTTACCGCCGCCGAACTTGACCTCTTCGCCGTAGGTGGCGAAGTCGCGTTCGATCTCGATCACGAGGTCGGTGTCGGCCAGGCGGATCCGGTCGCCCGTGGTCGGGCCATACATGTCGGCGTAGGCCTGGCGGCTGAGCGTGACCATCATGCGTCTCCCGGTACCAGAAGCACGGGCAGTGGCCCCGACACGCGCCCCTGGAAGCCATGCACGATCCGCTCGCCGGCCAGGTCGACCAGTTCCACCGTGCGGCGCTGGCCCGGCTCGAAGCGCACCGCAGTCCCGGCCGCGATATTCAGCCGCATGCCGAGCGCAGCGTCGCGCTCGAACTGCAGCGCCGGATTGACTTCGTAAAAGTGATAATGCGAGCCGACCTGCACCGGCCGGTCGCCGGCATTGGCCACGACCACAGTGGCCGTGCGCCGGCCGGCATTGAGTTCGATCTCGCCGTCGTCAAGGAAGTATTCGCCTGGGATCACGGTGGGCTCCGGCTAGGGGATCGGATGGTGGACGGTCACGAGCTTGGTCCCGTCCGGGAACGTGGCCTCGACCTGGATATCGGGGATCATCTCGGGCACGCCCTCCATCACATCGTTGCGCGCGAGGATCGTCGTGCCTTCGCTCATCAGTTCGGCCACGCTGCGGCCATCGCGCGCGCCTTCCATGATCGCGGCCGTAATCAGGGCCACGGCTTCCGGATAATTCAGCTTCAGGCCGCGTGCGCGCCGGCGTTCGGCCAGCAGCGCGGCAGTGAAGATCAGCAGCTTGTCTCTTTCGCGGGGCGTCAGGTCCATGGGCGGGTCCGTTCCAGGTGAGCCAGTCTAGGTGAGCCAGATGCGCGGCGGGCACGCAGGGCGGTCGAGCAGATGGGGGCGCAGCAATGCCCATACCTGCGCCATGACGACGCGCGCCGCTTCGCCGTCGTCGCCGAGAAAGCGCGCGACGAACACCGACTTCACCTGGCTCGACGCCAGTTGCGGGTCGAGCGCGCGCACCTGCGCCTGCAGCGCGGCGGGCACGGGCCGGCCGACGGCAAGAAAGGTGGCGCACACCGCATGACCGTGCATGCCGAGGGCGCTCGCGATGCCGTCCGGGGTCAGGATGCCCTGCTCCCACCACAACAGGCGGCCATCCTGGCGGATCCGCGTGCGCTGGCGTACCTGCCCGCGCGTGAACGCTTCACCGGCCGCCACGCGCCCGAAGCACAGCACTTCGCTGCCGATATAGGTGCTGCCGGCAGCCAGATCGACCTCGTGGTCGAGGTCGACGCTGGCCGCGTCATAGAAGATGGTTTCCTGCGGCAGCCACTCGATGGCGGCGCCGGCAGCAATGCGCAGGCGTACCGCCTGCTGCGACACGCGGCCGTTCGCGCGGTACCACTTGGCCGCGCCGGGACTGGTGGCCAGCACGCTGCAGGCGGGACCGGCGTCGATGTCGATTTCAAGCCGGTCGCCCCCGACCACGCCGCCCGGCGGGTGCACGACGATCACGTGACAGGCGCCGGGGCCGGGGCCCTCCGGGTACAGCGCCTTCTGCACACGCAGCGGGCCGCGGTGCGTGCGGCGCACGAGGCGCGTCGTGTCGCCATCGCGCACGAAGCCCAGCGCCAGGCTGGCTTGCCAGGCGGGGAAAATGGTGGGTGCATCGGTAGGGGTGCAATCGCGCATGCTTGATGAAACAGCACGATGCGTGCCAGCGTCCTGGCGTGGCGCAGGACGTGGTTTTTGCGGGCGACGCGCACCGCGAAGGTGCGCGCTGCACCCGAACGCGTCAGGACATCGCCAGCTCGATGCAGTTGCGGCCGGCCCGCTTGGCGCGCGCCAATGCGGCGTGGGTCCGCACCGCCATCGAGTCGCCGCTCTCGCCTTCGCCCAATTGTGCCACCCCGAGGCTGATCGTCACGTGGTCGCAACCGGGAATTTCCACCTGTTCGATCGCCGCGCGCAGCTTCTCGGCCATCTTCAGCGCGTCGATGGCGCTCGTGTGCGAGGCAATGACCTGGAATTCTTCGCCGCCCGACCGTACGAGCACGTCGCTCGCGCGCAGCATCGCGCGCGCCGTGTCGGCCACCGTGCGCAGCACGAGGTCGCCCACCGGTTGACCAAAGGTGTCGTTGATCTGGCTGAAGCGGTCGATATCCAGGGCGATCAGGGCCAGCGGCAGCCGGTAGCGGCGTGCGCGCCTGATCTCCTGTTCCAGCAAGGCTTCGCCATGGCGCCGGTTGGCCAGATCGGTCAGGGCATCGGTCGAGGCCAGGTGCGTGACGCGCGCCAGCAGCGCCTCGTTCTCGCGCGTGACCTCGGCCATCCGCAGGCCATAGCCGGCCAGGCCGGCCAGGTCTTCCAGCGCCTGTAACTGCGCCAGCGAGAACGGGCGGGCGTTACTGAACAGCAGGCACAGGGAACCCATTGGGCCGCCCGGCCCCTGCCCCGGGATCGGCACACCGACGACCATGCGCGCGCCACACGCCTGCAGGCAAGCAGCAAGCGCAGGCTCACCAGGCTTGTCGGGTGCATCGAGCAGCGTCAATTCGCCCGTCATTGCCGCCAGCAACCCCGGGAAGGCATGGCGCAGCGGCGACTGCAGCAGCCTGCCTTCTTGCCCGAGCAGCGCCGACAGGTGCAGGCCCGCCACGCCCTGCTCGGCCTCGAGGTGAAGGTCGCCGTCGCGATGCTGGAACAGCGCCGCATGCACGACGCCCGGCCAGCCGGTTAGCGCGGTGCACAGGTGCGCGGCAAAGCGCGCGCTGTCGTCGGCGTCGTCCAGCGCCTGCTGGCAGGCGGTACGCAACGCGAGCAGCGCGCGCAGTTCGGCGTCGGCCGGTGTGGACGCAGCTGGCGTTGCGACGGCAAAGCCGGTGCGCATGCGTGCGGCCAGCAGCGCGCGCGTTTGCTGCGCGCGCAGCGGACCGATTGCGTAGTCGAGCGGGCCGAACGCCATCAGCGCCGGCAGCCAGCGCGCATTCGTGAAGGGACACAGCACCAGCACGGGCGCACCGGCGCGTGCGCCGATCAGGGCGCCCAGCGCCGCCAGGTCGACGCCCAGATCGCAGCGTTCCAGGTCCAGCACGAGCAGGTCGGCAGGCTCGCGCACCAGCAGGCCGCGCGCCTGCTCGGCGCCGGCGGCCACGCGCAGATTGGCAAACATGCCGTCGCAGCAGTGCTGGAAATCGGCCCTGCGCTGGCCGACCGGATTGACGAAGACGCAGGTAAAGTCGTCACGCGCGCCACCTTCTTGATACATGGTCATTCTCCAGATTGGGTCCAGCCGCACCGTTCCGGTATGGCTGTATGGCAAGTTTGCCATAAGCGGACGACTCCGGCATAGCAATTGTCACCCCTGTGTGTGGGAGCGCACCGTCGTGCCACGGTGCGCGCCGAATACTCTCGTGAACGAATGCACACTTACGGGAGAATGACGATGGCACACCAGGACGATGTAGCAGCAAAGCAGCGCGCCATCCAGCAAGAGCAGGATGCACGCGACGCCGAGGAAAAAAAGTCCGAGAGTAAAGACGCCGTCCAGACCGGCGTCGACCAGCCGGCGCCGCCGATGCCGGCGCAGCACCTGGCCAAGCCGGGACTCGAAGCGGATATGGAAAGCAAGCCGAAGTTCATGGCCGAGGGTTACAAGGGAAGTGGCAAGCTCGACGGCATGGCCGCGATCGTCACCGGCGCCGACTCGGGCATCGGCCGCGCAGTGGCGGTGCTGTTCGCACGCGAAGGCGCCGATGTCGCCGTGATGTACCTGAACGAAGACGTCGATGCCGCAGAAACGAAGCGCTGCGTCGAGGCCGAAGGCCGCCGCTGCATCACGATCGCGGGCGACGTCAAGGACCCGGCATTCTGCAACGACGCCGTGCAGCAGGCGGTCAAGGCATTCGGCCGGCTGGACATCCTGGTCAACAACGCCGCATTCCAGGAACACGCCGATTCGATCCTCGACATCACCGAAGAGCGGTTCGAGGAAACCTTCCGCACCAATATCTTCGGCTACTTCCACATGGCCAAGGCTGTCGTGCCGCACCTCAAGCGCGGCGCGTCGATCATCAATACGGGCTCGGTCACCGGCCTGAAAGGCT
>Ga0308158_10002987_pt1 | contig 15309 bp, 20 predicted proteins | sample PhyBR2_FD_201038 | JGI IMG/M metagenome (GOLD analysis project Ga0308158, IMG submission 201038) | Phyllosphere microbial communities from UC Gill Tract Community Farm, Albany, California, United States - DLSLB.R2 | ecosystem: Host-associated > Plants > Phyllosphere > Unclassified | place: USA... | reverse complement strand
TGTAAGCGTCTGAGTGACTTGCTCCGTTCCAAGGACTCGTTCCGCCTCAGGGATTCCACTTTTCCCAAGCGAGCGATAGAGATTAAAATTCAACCAGTCCAGCTTCCCTTGGACGCTACTATCGATGACATGAAGCCAGTCAACATCCGGCAAACGTTGGTTTGTCACGTAACCATCAAGAAATGCGTTAAATCGATTACGATCGAACGTATCGTTTTCCTTCTTCGACCAATAACAGGCTGTCTCGAACACGTCGACGACTCGATGAATCAGACCCGCAGACTCCCAGTCAATCAGGACTGGACCCTTGAGTGTCCAGAGGACGTTCTTTGGATCGAGATCACGATGACTGACGATCCAGTCTACTGACAGTTGTTTCTGTGCTTCCTGTGCTAATCTTTCTATTCGTTGCAGATGTTCCTGCGCTTCCATGAGTACCTGTAGCCACTTTGTTTGCTGTCGTTTTCCTTCCTCTATATGACCGTTCCAATCGATTAAAGTACTAGAAGTATCCGGCTTTGAAAAGTCAGTCGTTGCTATGGACAGACCATGCAATCGTCCTAATTGAACTCCGATTTGTCGTGCATGAGCCGGTCGAATCTGGTCGGCTGATAGCGTCTTGCCATCAATCCAATCAAACAAAAGGTAATCCGAGCTGTCAATCGTCTGTACCGCTTGGTCTTTGATGCGACGTGCTGGTAATGCTGCTAAGTGAAGTGACGCTTGCATGGCGACATCTTCTGACATCTTAAAATTATTTCGTGCTTCAGGACGTCGCATGATGTCCGGATTCAATCGCTTTAAGACGTAAGATCCAGTCGTCGTCTGTAGTCGCCACGTCTCGTGCAGGAATCCACCTGTCAATTTGACAGGTTCGCCGATCATTTGCCCTAACAAAAAACGTTCACAAATTAAATTCATCATTTGTTGCATCAGATTCTCCATTTCAATCGTTCCAACTGATCCGTGAAATGCTACACTAGTTCTGCATGATTTCATTGAACACGAAGGAAGGTTTTTAGTATGAAACAAATTCATCACATCTGTATTCAGACAACGGATTATGCTGCGTCTAAACAATTTTATGAACAGCTCGGATTCTCGCTTGTTCAAGAGTCGCCTGGGTTTCACGACCGTGACTTTAACAGCTGGTTACGTCTCGGCGACTTCTATATCGAGTTGCAAACACCCAAATCGGGTCAGCCGTTCACCGATTATACGAAACAAGCAGCGGGTCCCGTCCATTTCGCACTTTACGTTGACGACTTGCAAGAAGAAGTAACACGTCTAGAACAACTCGGGATGCCATTTTTACCGAAACACGGCGGAAACATCTACTTCGTCGTCGATGGTCATCTCAGCAAATTAAAAGCACCCGAAGGAACAATCATCGAGTTACGGGATACGTTTGCGATTCATGGTTGATCTTTATTAATGATTTTTTTATGAAAGAATCCCAATCATAAGTAAAAAGCTAACGATTTGTAATCTAAGCATTTCTAGATCCACGTCGTTAGCTATACTTTTATTTGATTTTAATATGTTTTTGATTTTCTATAAAGGCACCATTTGATGCAATTACTTTTTTATACCAATCAAATGACGCCTTTTTTTGTCTTCGATTTGTTCCACTGCCATCATCATGACGATCTACATAGATATAGCCATACCGTTTTGCATATTCTCCGGAAGAAGCACTAACAAGGTCAATACATCCCCAACTCGTGTAACCGATAAGTTCAACACCGTCTTGTATCGATTCGTACATTGCGCGTATATGATCTGTTAAATAAGCAATTCGATAGTCATCTTGAATGTTTCCTTCACCATCCAATTCATCAAATGCTCCTAATCCATTTTCGACGATGAATAAAGGAAGTTGATAACGGTCGTATAGCTGATTTGCCGTTAAACGGAGTCCTTTCGGATCAATCGTCCATCCCCATTCCGATTGATTTAGATATGGATTTTTAACAGTCGGGAACACATTCCCCGCCGTCATCTTATTCAGTATTTCTGGATCAGTACTGATACAGCGACTCGAGTAATAACTAAAGCCAATAAAGTCCACTGTGTGGTTGCGCAATAGTTCAATATCACCTGGTTCCATCTGAATTTCAATTCCAGCATCTTTCAATTGTCTTAATGCATAACCAGGATAGGCACCGCGAGCTTGTACATCAATGAAGAAGAAATTCTCACGATCACGTTCCATCGCTTTTTCGACGTCATCTGGGTTACAGGTATAAGGATATGTCATAGCTGCTGCTAACATACACCCAACTTGAAGATCCGAATTAATCGTATGAGCAATTTCCACGGCACGCGCACTCGCCACCAATTGATGATGTGCTGCTTGATACTGAATTTGTTGCCGATTCTCTCCTTCAACGAATACTAATCCAGCTCCCATATAAGGAAGGTGGAACAACATATTTATTTCATTGAAAGTCATCCAATAGCGAACTTTTGAATGATACCGGGATACAATCGTCTTCACATATTGTTCGAAAAATGTAACCATCTTTCGATTGCGCCAACTTCCGTAATGCTCTACTAAATGAACGGGAACATCAAAATGCGCCATCGTGACAACCGGTTCAATTCCATATGTTAATAATTCATCGAACACATCATCGTAAAACTTCAATCCTTGTTCGTTTGGTTGTTCTTCATCACCATTTGGAAAGATACGCGCCCATGAAATCGATAGACGAAGTGCTTTAAATCCCATTTCAGCGAATAACGCAATATCTTCCTTGTAGCGATGATAAAAATCAATCGCATCATGGGATGGATAAGTTAGTTCTGGGAGCGGCTCATAATGTGATAAGTCTCCTTTCATGACGGCTCTTCGAGTTGACCCACTAGGAATTAAATCAACGGAAGATAATCCCTTTCCATCGGATAAATAGGCACCTTCTGCTTGATTGGCAGCAATAGCGCCACCCCATAAAAAGTTTTTTGGAAATTGCATCGTCTCATCCTTTCTTATGCAAAAGCAGGTTTATTGTATTTACTCACTGAAATTTGATCTTGGTCAATCGTAATTTGTCGTTCTTCTGATAAATTCGTGAAAATCACAGGTGTGATGATGTCATACCCTTCCGATTGAATCGATTCCATATCAAAAGTGATTAATACATCTCCTGGTTCGATTTTCTGGTCTTGTGTGACGTGTAATTCGAAGTGAGTTCCATCTAAGCGTACCGTATCAATCCCAACATGAATGAGAATCTCCATTCCGTCCTCTGATCGAATACCAATTGCATGTTTGCTTGCAAATATAGCAGTTACTTGACCTGACACTGGGGCAACGACTTTTCCTTCAGTCGGAACGACTGCGAAACCTTGTCCCATCGCTCCACTTGCAAACACACTATCCGAAACTTTTTCAAGAGACACGATTTGACCTGACACTGGGCTTGGAATCGTCATCTCTGTTGATGGACGAACATTTATTTCCGCTTCTTTTTCAATTGGATCATCTTCAAATCCAAGGATGTATGTTAAGACCATCGATAATAAGAATGAGACACCGACACCAATTAATAACCCGTAAAATGCTGTCATACTATCTCCAATGAAGACGGGTAATGTCAATAATCCCGGAGGACCAGAAGCTACCGCTACACTTCCAAAATGTCCTACAATTCCTCCACCTACTGCTGCACTAATGACCGCTGCAATGAAAGGGCGCTTTAAGCGTAAAGTAACTCCATATACGGCTGGCTCTGTAATACCGAATAATGCGGTAATTCCCGTAGATCCTGCTAATGTCTTTAACTTTTTATTTTTTGAACGAAGCATGACACCGAATGAAGCTCCTGCCTGTGCAAAAATTGCTGGAGCAGTTGCTGGTTTGATATAGTCATATCCTTTAGTCGCAATGTTATTGATGAAAATCGGAACGACTCCCCAGTGAATACCGAAAATGACAAGGACTTGCCATACACCAGCAATAAACGCCCCTGCTAAAATTGGGTTAAATGCTAATACCTTTAAAATGAACGCAGCAATCAAGTCGCCTGACGTGACGCCGATTGGTCCAAACACGATTAATGTCAATGGAACGATTGTAATGAGAGCAATCAAAGGTGTAACAAAATTTTTAACACTCTCATGGATATGTCGATTGAAGAATTTTTCAACATAACTCATAACCCAAACGGCAAGAATGATTGGAATGACCGTAGAGGTATATGACATCATCGTCACGGGTATACCGAAGAATGTCGTCGCGACTGCATCCGTCTTCAGTTGAATGATTGTCGGATAGATCAAGGCACCTGCTACTGTCATGGCAACAAATTGATTCGCACCAAACTTCCGCGCTGATGTAACCGCTAACAAAATAGGTAAAAAGTAAAAGAGACTATCCGCTGTAGCATTTAAAATAATATACGTAGTTTCAGTAGGAATTAACCAACCTGCATTCGTCGCAATCGCAAGTAACCCCTTTAAGATACCAGCTCCCGCCATGACACCAAGCAATGGCGTAAAGATACTTGAAATAATATCGATTGCTCGACCAAAAATGTTTCCTTTTTCATTTATCTCACTAGTGTCTGTTGACTCCTCCATCAGCTTTGTTTGTTTCCCAATTGCTTGATATACCTCAGGTACTGTATTTCCGACAACGACCTGAAATTGCCCTCCGCTCTCTTTTACTGCAATGACACCTTCTAGTTTTTCAAGTTTTAATTTATCAGCCTTTACTTTGTCTTTAAGTACGAAACGTAGACGGGTCGCACAATGAACAAGTGAACTAACGTTTTGTTCGCCTCCGACAGATTCAATGATTTCTTTTGCCAATTGATCGTATTTCATAAGACACCTCCATAGTTGATAGACACAAAAAGAAACCCAGATGAGAACAAGTAACGTATTTCATGAAAATACGTTTTGTTTCACCTAGGTTTCGCCTGCTTGACCAGTAACAATCCCATTAAATATATTTATTAAACATATAATAACAATTATACATTTATATGTAAACCTTTCTTTTTTTCTTTGATTAACCTTGTGATATGAACCGTTAGGTACAGTTTCTCTTCATCCGTCAACCGATAATCATATTTTGTCTGAATAAAGGTAGCGATTTTTTCAGTGCAGACATAGGACTTTGGATATTGCATTTTCACTAAATCGAAAAGCGCACTCTCATCTCCTTCGTATTCGGTTCGTGACACGAGTCGTTGTGCAAAAAATTTAAGGTGAGTAACAAAACGATGATAGGCGAGAGCATTCTCATCCCATTCTAATGCAAAGTGGTATTTTACGAGATTTAATACTTCTTGAATGACTTTTGTCATTGAGACGATGTTCGGCATCTCTTCGTTTAATTCAGCATTCACGATGTGAAGTGCAATATAGGCTGCTTCGTCTTCAGGTAATATGATATTGAATTTTTCTTCAACTAGTTCAAGTGCTTGCAGACCAACACTAAACTCATCTTGATATAAACGTTTAATCTCCCAAAGCAATACATTTTTGATCTCTAAACCTTTTTCATGACGTTCTAATGCAAAATGTAAATGATCGGCAAGAGCGATATAGACAAGTTCATTGAGTTTTTTTCCAAGCGTCAATTTAGCAATCGTTACGATATCATCAGTCAAGACGATGATTTCTTCAGGAATTTCTTGAAGTAGTAATTTAAATCGTTCATGATTGCCAGCATCATCGAGATAAAAGACTTTTTCAACATCGGAGGCTAATATCGCCTGCCCTGAATTCCGTTTAAATCCGATCCCCTTCCCCATGACGACTCGCTCACGCCCTGCTTCGTCAAATACACTGATGACATTGTTATTGAAAATTTGATGAATGATCATAGGTGACCTCCTTCCAAATCGAAAAAATAGAAAAACCCAAATCAAACGTCACTCACGGTTCCAGTGATCGCTGATTTGGGTTTCGCCTGCTTGACCAGTAACAATCCCTATTCCATTACATTCTATACCATTTTTGATAACGGTTACAAGCATCATTTTTATAAACATTTAATTCTTCACATCTTTCGATTCACGTACAGCAATACAAGCGGAAAGAATAAAAGTTGTCCTCCTAATGCTAGTAACAGAGCAAATTGAATGTCTTGAATGATCGACAGATTAACGAGTACCAAGATTAAAAAAAGATATCCGATACTTACGAGATAAGCGATATGTCCACTACGGATTTTAACCGCTCCTTGGCGCTCATCATACGGTTCCGTTGGCGAGAATACCGTTCCTGTGATACGTGACGTGACACCTGCTAAAACAAGGATGATTCCGAGTGTTTTAGCCGCTGGATCCGTCATTGTTAAGTAAAGACCCGCTCCAATTAAAATGATGTCTAAGAACACATTGACTCGCTTCATGCTGTTCCCTCCTCGCTCGTTCGATTCGGTGTAAAAATTTCTTCGATTCGCCGCTCAAATAGATCAGCTAGTGTAAACGCGAGGTCGAGTGACGGATTATACCGCTCTTTTTCAATGGAAATGACCGTCTGACGCGACACATTCAATCGTTTTGCCAGTTCGCCTTGCGACCAGCCTCGTTCTTCGCGCATCTCCTTGACTATATTTTTCATGATTCCACCTCGTAATTCCACTATATGTAAATAACACACTACCTGTCAAGTTTCCTTTACAACCTCTTTGTTCGCTTCCACATGATATATCGATCATCACTCCCGACCTGAATCAATCTCGCTTTTTCGAGCACTCGGATCGATGCTTTATTCGTCGACTCCGTCTTCGCAAGTACCCCTGTCACTTCCGTTTGTTCAAACGCCCATTTAATCAATGCTTGAACTGCTTCCGTCGCAAACCCTTGATTGAGATACGCTGGTAACAGACCATAACCGATTTCAACCGCTTGTCGTATGTCCGGCTTCCCCTTGAATCCGATATCCCCGATTACTTGACTATCCTTTGTCATGACGAGCCAGCTGCCCCAGTATAGTAGCGAGGGATCTGACGCTATTGACATCAAATGATGCTGAACTTCCGGTCCGTTATCGTAGTGCTGTTGTTGTAAACGTGTCACGTCATTCGCTGTACATGGATGAATCGTCAATCGCTTTGTTTGAAGGGTTATCATTACTTTGTCTCCTTTTTTAGGTTTGCCACCACTGTTGTAGGTAACGTTGGATATACCAACAAACGATAAAAAGACTTGTTGCACCGAGTATACTGTAAAAAATAGGAATCCCTAAGCGGATCAATCCATATAAGACGGCAAGCAATAAGAACGTCGCTGGTAATCCGAGTAACACACTCTTTAAGAATGTACTCAGTTCTGCCCGTTCACTTCCCTGTTTAACGAGCCAGGCAAAGCTAATCAGACTGACGACGGGCAATGCAGACAACACACCACCCAGTGACGGTGAACGCCGGGCGACTTCGGTAACAAGACCAATGACTAGTGCGCTCGAAAACACCTTAACGAGAAAAGCAGTCATCTGCCGCCTCCCGCAACAATCGAAACGCCTGTTCAATCGCCTGTTGGTCTGTTTTTGACATCGTAGCAAGGACTTGATTTAACCGTTCAGGATCAAGTTCCGTATGACGACGAACAATTATATCCCCCATGTCTGTCAAACCAATCGTCACTTGGCGTTGGTCTTCTGGATTCCGTTTTTTTTCGATATAGCCTAATCTGTCCAACTTTTTGACGTGCTCGGACGTCGTATTATGTGAGAGGCGAAATGCCTCGGCAATCTGCTTGATCGTCGGATTCACCGCAAATTGAATGTATTGCAAAATACGCACACTTTGGTGAGACAGGTTTTCTTCGAACCGTGGATGTAATTGATAATAAATTTTTGCAAAATCAGCTGAAATCATGATGCTCCCCCCTTATATCGTATAATTCGAATATATCGTAAAACACGATATATTAACAGAGAAAGAGATGTGTTTCATGAAAAAAACGTTAGCTACTATCGTATTGGTCATTCTTTTTCTCAGTGGATGCTTAGCGGAGACGACGATGACAACGACGGACCTCATCGCGGCGGATGCCATTAAACAAGATCAAGACGTCATCCGCTTGAACGATCGCGTGTATCGACTAGATCAGGTCGTAACCGTCTCGATTCTTTCTTTGACTCCTGGTCCACGTGTTCAAAAAATAGCATCCGAAAAGACGCTCAAGGACGGCATGGCAACTCGTCTTAATAGCGATACGGTCATCTATCAAGAAAAAGATGATACGATGTTTTTATATGTGCAGCGAAACAAGAAGTGGTATCGCTATCAATCCATTCCTGAAGGATGAGGAGGAAGACAGATGCAGTATCCAACGACATTGGGCACGAAAAATGGCTACATCCACAATCCGACTTCCGCTGAAGCGATTCCTGTCCGTTATCGTGCCGTGATTCGAGACGTCGTCGCCTATGTACAAACCTTATCCGTGTTTCATGGCGTGTACTTGTATGGAAGCGTCGCAAAAGGAACGGCGCGTCCCTTTGAATCCGACCTCGATTTTACACTGATTTTGACAGAGCCGTTGACGGAAGAAGAACACATGCAGTTAGATAAACGGACGGAACACTGGTTGACGGACTATCCATTCGTCACCAAAATCGATTATGACATCGGTCTGCTTGACAACGTCATACGGGACGACGAAGTTCTTCGCTGGGGCGTCTGGTTGAAATCCGTCAACTTGTTTTTGGCAGGCGAAAATCTCCAAAGTCGATTTCCATCCCTTCGTCCGACACGCGCTCTTGGCTTCGCGTTAAACAGTGGAGTATGTGAGCAGTTAAAAACGGATTTATTTCTCTTAGAAACAAGTCAGGTCGCTTTGCTTCATTCCGATTCGATCGTGAAACAGATTGTTCGGAGCGCCTATCACCTTATTCTAGAAGACGATCAAAGCTTCGTACATGACCTAGAGACACTCCGCCCAATCTTGCTTCATTATTTCCCTGACGAACCGCGCTTTTTGTCACTGTTCGCTGCATACGATACACACCAAATCGTTTCGCTAGAGGATGTCCACTACTTTGTAGACTGGTTCGCGTCTCGAATGCAGGACGAATCAATCCTTTAATCGAAACAGACCAGTCCACAGTCCAACATGACCAAATAATGCCTCTGGATTGTCGACGGGTTTCATTTCCTTTAGTTCGATGACGTCGAATGCATCGAATATGGAGAGTAATCGCTCTTTCGTATAGCCAAGTCCGCCATGGAGACTATTTTCTTGATAGACTTCCCAGTCCGTCAACGTCGCCCCGCCTAGCGGACCACCCGCAACAAAACACGTCAATCCGAAATATCCTCCTGGCCGCAACATCTCTTTTATTCGCGTCACGTAGGTCAAACGTCGATGTGGCGCCATATGATGAAAACAGCCGGAATCGTAAATGAAATCATATGTATTCTGTTCGGTCGTCTCTAGAAAATCTTGTTTTCGAAACGCAACATGCGCTCCAGTCTGTTGTGCTTGTTCTGTTGCCCAGTCTAACGCGGTTGCTGAAAGATCGAGTCCCGTCACCGAAAAACCGTGTGTTGCGAGGTAGATCGCGTTACGTCCCGGTCCTGTCCCGAGATCTAACGCGTCACCCGGTGAGAGCCATCCCTGTTCGATATAGCGAACTAAGTTCTCGTCAGGGATGTTCTTAAAAAACGGAACCGGTTTCGTACGATCTTCATAAAATTTGTCCCAAAATGGTTCCGGTTCACGCAATCGCGCGTCGAGCATCTTTAAAATATCCTCCATCGTATCAATCGTCTGTGGTTCTGTCATTGATCAGTTCTCCCTCTTTTTTTCTATAATAATGTATTCGTGTTTCCCTACTGATTTCCCTGTATTTCTCGGATAAAAATGCGCTATTTTTCTTACCTTACGATATTGTTAGTATGTTCTTGAAATCTCTCATGCTACACTAGCCTGTAATTGAAACAACCATTCAAAAGGGAGATATCTTGCATGCGTCAACATCCGACTTCCACTTCCACCTTAGCAACGGATGAGAAGATCATCCGCTTGATTCAAGGTCTTCATCAAATGCACCATTCACCTATGAAAGCTACCCATTATCAAAAGTTAGCAGCTCAACTTCCTTATCCTTCGCTTGAAGAGATCAATGCCCGATTCGGTTCGTGGGCACACCTGTTAGAACGAGCGGGAATCGTCAAGACTTCCCACTTATCGACGAAAGAACGCATGACGTTGAACCGTCCCGCTGCGGTCAAGCGAACGAAACGGTGGTCGATCGAAGAAAGCGTCGCTTTTTATGTCGCACAGAAAGGAACGAACATGACGATTCGCTCCTACACGGAATTGCGGGATCTACATCCGGAGATGTTAAGTGCCAATACGATCATTCGTCGGTTCGGTACATGGAAAAATGCCTTAGCACACTTCGACCTCACCTCGAACGGCTTCTTCACAGATCAAGACTGCTTAGACGCTCTTGAACAAGCTGCAGCCACGCATGGACCACTTCTGACGAGTCAACAATATGCCAAGTGGGCGCGTGCGCACCAAGCACCTTCACTGACGTTGTTGATTGAACGTTTCTCCAGTTGGCGCGAAGCCTTGCGTTGTCTCGAGATCGAATAAAAAGGATCGTGCCCGCTGATTGATTCGACGGGACACGATCCTTTTTGATTATTGTTTTGGCAATCGCAGGAGCTCATGATCCGCTTCTTCAGCGCATTTACGTAACGTATAGATCGACTGCTTCTTATCGCTTGTCTTGTTGAGTTGCTGACAGATTTCGTTTTTACGATCATCGTCTGTCGTACCGAACTGATCACGCGATGAATCGGACGTGTATTGATACGACTTACCATCATACTTGACATCATACAAAATCGGGTCTCCTTCAGTCGTAAACGCCGTGATGCGAATCTGATCCGATTTGCCTTGCGTTGACTTTTTCAAAAAGGACTCGAATCGGTCTCTGTTCGTAACATCCTTCTGGACAATGATGTCGCCATTCTTCTTCTCCTCTTCCATCGTATATTTTCCGAAACCAGCTAAACAAAGCAGACATACCACAAGACAGAGCTTTCGCATCACTCACCGACTCCTTCTCACTATTTCGCTAATAGACGATCGAGGCGATACAGTTGCGACGTAAAGCCCTCCTTCATCCCCATACCGAGCACTTCTTGCACAGCTTCTTCTGTCTCATAGGTCGACTCGAAGACGATCAACGTCGTCTCCCCATGATCAATGAATGTCGTGACATTCTCGCTTCCTGGTAAATGTTCAGAGATCACCCCTGACGCGTCTGAGAAGTAATCGGCATGACTATACGTGTTCGGAGCATCGATGTTTCTGAAAATCGCTTTCCCCCACGACTCCATGCCGTAAAAGTCACCTTGCGCCGGATCAACACAGCGCATGCAATAATGCCACATACCACCCGGTTGAAATTCGAACGTCTTGATCGCTGTCTCCCAGCCTTCCGGTCCCCACCACGCTTCAAGCTGTTCTTTTTCCGTAAATGCGGCAAAGACGCTATCTCGCGGCGCTTCACACGTCCATTCCATTCGTAGCGTCTTCCCCTCAATCGAAGTCTTCAATTCCTTTTTCATTCGTCCCGTCTCCCTTCACGTTCGACTGAATCTGCTTCAAATGTGCGTCTAAACGATGCATGCGGGCCTCCATTTGCGCTAGCGAGTTGCTCCATATGACGAGTTCTCGAAACGCTTCTGGACGAAGACTGTACAAGCGACGATTCGCCTGTCGTTCGACAGTGATCAGTTCCGCGTCAAGCAACAGCTTCAAATGCTTCGAGGTTTGCGGTTGGCGTAACTGTAATTGTTCAGCTAACTCATTGACGGAGCGAGGACCGTTTCGTAACGCTTCGATCAGTTGGAGCCGTGTCGCGTCTCCGAGTGCTGAGAATCGTATTGGTATCCGATCGTTCATATCCGTTCACCTCTTTATTTTATATATTCCCAATTTGGAATATTCTAAACTAAGAATATAAAAAATGCAAAATGATTGTCAGATGCGTTCAAATGACGTACGTTCTAAACAACCTGTATGAAAAGAGCGTGAACCAATGAAGACCGAATGGATGGAAGCATTCCTCGTCACCGCGGAGACCGGCAGCCTGACGAAAGCAAGCGAAGTATTGCATATGACGCAACCGGCGTTAAGTAAACAAATCAAAAGTCTTGAGAGTGCGCTTGATGTCTCTTTGTTACACCGATCGGCACATGGTGTCACGTTGACGCCAGCAGGCGAAATCGTCTTTGAAGAGAGTCGTGAACTGATTGATCGGATCGATCAGATGAAACGACGGATCGGTACGATCGACGAACGGACGACCTTAACGCTCGGATCATGGCCAAGCGTCGCGATGACGTATCTCCCGCGTCACGTCTCGCGTCAAGCAACAGCACCAGATCTCAAGTTGAAGACGGCGCATACGACGATCGATTTGATGCAAGGTCTTGAAGAACGCCGATACGATGCTGTCTTACTCGACGATCGTCACCATGTCCATCCGTATCATACGACCCATTTGTATACGGAGAACTTTTTACTTTATGTCCATCAAGACGATGAACGATTCACAGGCTGTACGTCTGTGGCGTTTGAGCAAATTCGTGACGCCTCTTTCTTGTCGCTTCCGATCGATTGCGATTCGACGAACATCCTAAAGGACGCGTTCATCGAGCGAGGTGCCGTCTACCAAGCAGAAAACGAGATGGAATTCGGTTCAAGCGTCCTCGGTTTCATCCGTGCAGGGCTCGGTATTGCCCTGTTGCCGGAGATTTTCCAAGACGGACTATCCCCAGAAATCAAGACGTTACCGGTCGACGGGTTTGATGTCGTCCGTGAATTGTCACTCGTCTCACGGGACGCCTCTCATCATGCGATTCTGCTTGATTTACTTGGTCAGTCGCGCTGAAGGTGCACTTGTAGTTCATGCCTCAGCCCATCGACTTGATCTTGTGAAATCGCCGAATCCGGTGTGTCACCGTACCGGACGAGATGGTAGATCGATGGATCAAGCGTGACATCAATCCGTTGTAACCATTCGCCGACCGTCTCTTCGGAGCGGCGGCGTTTTTGTCGTGTCAGTTGCCGATCGAACTTTTGTAACAGACGGCGAATCTCTGACTCTGATTCTTCACCAACAAGTGTTTGTCGTGTCGAACGATTTGGGGAAAACACCGGCGGCGGCTGCATTAAATCGTCGATTACATTCTCTCGTTTGCGTCGTTTTCGCAAACGCTTCAAGAAGTAACGCACACTGAAGAGGACGATTAGTAGTATGGCAAGACCGACGACACTGTAAAAGGTAGCAACACCTAAGGCATCCTTATCCGCAAATCCCCCGCTTTGGATGTCCATTTTTTGCTCGGTCGGTTTTCCTTCTTCTTTCCCGCCTCCATCAACCATAAATCGGGCTTGATAGGTTGCCGGATCATAAAAGAAATAACGATAGACTTCTGTACCGACTAGTTGAATAGCAGCAAGGCTCACGAGTGTTATACATAATGTCACAACTAAACCACGCTTCATCTCATCCCTCCTTTTCAATATTTTACCATCTCCACTCTACCTTGGAGTGATTTTTCTTTCTTTTCAGTCAATTTTTCATTAGAGTAAGTGATGACTCTCAATAAAAGGACGTGACATCATGTATCTTCCAAGTTTTTCGTTAACCGATCAGACATTTCTCATCACAGGAGCTGGTCGAGGCATCGGACGTGCGCTCGCCATCGGAATGGCAGAAGCCGGTGCCGACATCATTCTCGTCGCCCGGACGGAACGCGATTTGACGGAGACGGCACAAGAAATCGAACGACTTGGTCGAACGGCTTACATATTCCCGTGCGACATCACTGACCGGAAACAAGTCGTCGAGACGGTAGCTCGTGCTTACGAACAAGTACCGCAGATTGATGGGCTCGTCAACAATGCCGGAATGAACATTCGTTCGAAGGCACTCGATGTGACGGAAGACGAGTGGGAAACGATTCAACAGACCAATCTGAAATCCGCTTTCTTCTTTGCTCAAGAAATTGGTAAACGGATGCAGGAGACAGGTGGAAGCATTCTGAATATCGCCTCGGTTGCTGGTCACGTCGCCTTACGGACCGGCGTCGTATATGCGACGACGAAAGCGGCGATGATTCAGATGACGAAAGTACTGGCGCTTGAATGGGGACCACGAAACATTCGCGTCAATGCGATCGGACCGTGGTATTTTAAGACACCATTAACGGAACCATTGCTGAAAGATTCTACATACCTGCAAGAGATCGTTGACGTGACACCACTCGGGCGGGTCGGTGAATTAGAAGAACTGGTTGGACCAGCCGTCTTCTTATCGTCTGCTGCTGCCCGTTACGTGACCGGGCAAACGCTTTATGTCGATGGTGGGATGACGATTAAAGGTTTTTAAGACAGAAGAAGACGGATGCGCATCTGCCCATCCGTCTTCTCGTATCTGAAAGGAGCTTCATCATGTCAAAACGTATTGCACTCGTCGCTGGTGGCTCCCGTGGCGCCGGACGTGGCATCGCCTATGCCTTAGGTGACGCCGGAATGATCGTTTACGTCACGGGACGAAGTACGAATGAACAGACGACGGATCATCGAAGCGAAACGATCGAAGAGACGGCTGCTGGTGTCACGGCACGCGGCGGACTCGGCATACCGGTCGTTTGTGACCATACGAGTCTTTACGATATCGATCGTCTGATTCAGCAGATCCAGCACTGCGATGGTCGAATCGATCTCCTCGTCAATTGTGTGTTCGGTGGTTCGGAAAACCACTTACCGTCTGGAACCGGACGACGGTTTTGGGAGCGACCACCGGAACATTGGAACGCGATGATGTCTGCCGGACCAAAAGCGTACTTGTGGACGATTCGGGCCGCGATGCCATTACTGCAACAGAGTCCAGCTGCGCTCGTCATCAATCTGACGTCATTCACTCCAGAGCAGGTGTCTGGAAACCTCTATTATGATTTGGCAATGCAAACGATTAATCGGATGACGCACGTCATGGCGCAGGAGTTAGCTCAGACGACCATCTCCGTTATCGCGCTTTGCCCCGGTTTCATGCGGACGGAACGGGTTGTCGATGCCGGTTTCGCGAGTGCCGCGACTGAATCGACGACCTATATCGGACGAGCCGTTACAGCGCTAATGGCGGATGAAGATGTTAGACGTTATTCTGGACAAGCCGTCTTCGTTGCCGATCTCGCGAAGACCTATCAATTTACGGATCAGGACGGAACGCAGCCACTACCGTTTTAATTTCTTTAATCGATGATTTCAAATAGTTTTCGATCACTCACTTCCGTTCCGGTCGTACTGAATCAAA
>Ga0308158_10002986_pt1 | contig 15310 bp, 4 predicted proteins | sample PhyBR2_FD_201038 | JGI IMG/M metagenome (GOLD analysis project Ga0308158, IMG submission 201038) | Phyllosphere microbial communities from UC Gill Tract Community Farm, Albany, California, United States - DLSLB.R2 | ecosystem: Host-associated > Plants > Phyllosphere > Unclassified | place: USA... | reverse complement strand
TCGTTGGCCGAGGGCCGTGAAGCCGGCAGCAGCGAGTTCCTGGTGGGATTGATGTCCAGCCAGACCCAGCTGCTGCGCTCGGCCTTGCTGCTGGAGCGCCTGCGCGTGGAATCGCTCAAGCCCGATGCCGAGCGCGAGGCCGGCTACCAGCAGCGCGACCAGGCCTTGATCGAAGGCGTGCTCAAGCAGGTGCAGCGCCGCTACGACCCGACGGTCGAGAAGGCGCTGCTGACGGCATTGCTGACCCGCTACCAGCAGTTGCCCGATGCGCAGCGTGATGCGCAATACGACAATCTGTTCGGGCGTACGCCGGCCGAGCTGGCCAAGCATCTGGATGAACTGTACGCGCAGACCAGGCTGGGCGACGAGGCGCAGCGTCTGTCGCGCTTCGAGGCCGCGCGCAAGGGTGGCTTCATCGAGGCCGATCCGCTGGTTTCGGTGGCCTCGGCCCTGGTGATGGCCCAGCTCAATGCCGAGCGCGAGAGCAAGGCACGCGAAGGCGAGCAGCTGCGCCTGCGCCCGTCCTACATGCAGGCGCTGTTTGCCTGGCGGGCCAGCCAGGGCCGGGCGGTCTACCCGGATGCCAACAGCACCCTGCGCATCAGCTACGGCAAGGTCGAGGCGCTGCACCCGCGCGATGCGGTCAGCTACTCGCCGGTGACCACGGTGGCCGGCATCGTCGAGAAGAACACCAATACCGTGCCATTCGACGCGCCCAAGCCGCTGCTGGCCGCGATCGCCAAGGGTGATTTCGGTAGCACCGCCGACCCGGCCCTGAAGACCCAGACGGTCAATTTCCTGACCAACCTGGATACCACCGGCGGCAACTCCGGCTCGCCGGTGCTCAATGCCAAGGGCGAGCTGATCGGCCTGAACTTCGATTCCAACTGGGAATCGGTCAGCGCCAGCTGGTGGTTTGATCCGCGCTACAAGCGTGCCGTGCACGTGGACATGCGCTATCTACGCTGGCTGCTGGCCAAGGTGTACCCGGCGCCGGCACTGCTGCAGGAAATGGGTGTGCCTGCGGAGTAAGCGACACGGAATGGGCGGCGCAGCAGTGCCGCCCATTTTCGTTCATAAAACTGTGTACCCGGTTTCAGCGGTAACTGACATTACGCTGAGCTAAAATCCCAGCTATATCTGGGCTGTTTATCAGGGCCCGACAGGGAGAGTGTGTGGCATCGGATCTGAACTACGCGCCGGTCGGCGCAGCCAATCCCATGGCCTTGGCGCCGCTGCGTATCTGGATTGTCGGCAACCTGGAGTTGCTGCAACCGCTGCTGCCCTATGGCGCCCAGATCCAGGCCCTGGACAGTGTCGAGGCGCTGTACCGCGAACTGGTGATCGTTCCCTGTGACATCGTGGTGATCGACACCACCCGTGTCCGTGCCGGCATGGTCGAGACCGTCGAGCACCTGCGTCGCCGTGATGATCTGGGTGTCGTCCTGCTGGTTGATCCGCTTACCCCGCAGTTGATTGCCGAGGGGCTATGGGCGGGCGCCGACGCCTGCCTGCCGCACCGGCCGGACCCCGAATTCCTGGCGGCCAAGCTGTACAGCCTGCGTCGTCGCCTGCCCGGCGAAGCCGCGCAGTTGATGGAAAACGTCGCCACCAGCGACAACGCCAGTTGGGCACTGGAATCCGATGGCTGGGACCTGCGTGGTCCCAGTGGCCAGATCCTCGCCCTGACCGAGGCCGAACGCGCATTTCTCACTTTGCTGTTCGCCTCGCCGGCCGAAACCGTGGCCCGCGAACGCCTGATCGCAGCCCTCACCGACCAGCCCTGGAGCTTCGACCCGCACAGGATCGAAGTGCTGGTACACCGACTGCGCAACCGCGTGCAGGCCGCTACCGGCTGTACCCTCCCGGTTCGCGCAGTTCGGGGTGCGGGCTACCGTTTGACGGTCTAGTTCACACTTTTCCGTTTATTTTGAGTTCACAGATTTGAAGGCGTTCCCATTCACGTCCATGACTGGGGATGCAGGTAAATCCTGCGTGAAATCAAAGTGATAGCGGCGTCACGAATACGGGTTCAGGTCCGTTTCGAGAGCAACTGAGAGTTTCCGTCATGGAGCGGAACTGAATAGGCGCAGGTGCGCCGTAAGAATCGCCGCCATCGCAAGGCACCCCCACGGTGCCGAATCGGCGATCCGTTTTTGGGGCGGGTCGTGCATCGACATGAATTTTTCCGGGCTGCCAGATCTGGCGGCCTGTGTGCGCAGCGTTTGCAAGAGGTTTGCACGGTGAACAAGCAATTCGAGCAGGACATGGCCATCCACGGTTCCGGTAACGGGCGTTTGCCTCTATTGGGGGGCGTTGGCGCCCGTCTGCGCGGATGGAAACTTGCTGCATCCGCATTTCTTCTGGGCTCGGCCGCTGCATTGGGAGTGGCTCCTGCATGGGCAGGTGTCGCGCCGGATAGCGATATCAAGCTCAATTTTGGAACCCAGACAGACGTAACAGACGTTCCTCAGGGTGTGCCGTTTACGGCCAGCATTGATTGGCAAAGAACTTCTGCAGGTGTGGACGACACGTTGACGGTGGTGATCCCGGCGCAACTGGAGGCGACGACACCGCTGCCTGCCGGATGCAGTTTTGATCCGATGAATGCCGCGCACCTGGTTTGCACAGTAGCCAATGGTGCAGTTGGTGCTACAGGTCAGCTTTCGATTGGCTTCATAGCAACCAGTACTGGCGGACCCAATATCTCGGTCATCGGTAGCGATCCTGGCAAGACCACTGCGGTCAAGCCGGTGGTAATCCGCAGCAGCGGTGACCTGAAGGTTGAGAAGCAAAAGACTTCGCCCGCCGGCAACGCTGTTGCGGGAATGCCGATTGTCTTTGAAATCAGCCCGCAGATTGATGGCAATGGCATGGATGTGCCGGTTGGTGGATCGATTGTCGTAACCGACAAGTTGCCCACGGATTTCCAGCTGACTGCGGTGAATGCTCCGCCGGGTGCAGTCTGCAATTCCGTAAGCGACGCCAACACCTCGCGAACACTGGTCTGTACCTATAGCGCTACATCAGCGCCGATCAGTCCGGCGGCGCTTGCCACTGGGGTCATCACCGTCACCGGCAAACAGAACAGCCAGGGCACCTTCGTCAACATAGCGACGATCAAGTCCGGCAGCGTCGAGTATCTGGATACCAACGACAACAACAATGATGTCAATTTGCCCTATACCACGGCAGCAGGCACCGACCTGGTGGCCAAGGGCAGTTACGACGAGCACTACAAGCTGATTGGCAGTGATCAGCCGTTGAAGCTGGAGTACTACAACGACGGTCCGTCCGGCACCACGGGTGGCACGATCCAGACCATCATTCCCGCAGATTTCGTGATCAAGACGTTGCCCGCCAACTGCACGTCGGCCCCCGGCAACAGCCTGCAGGTAAATGGCAGTACCTACAGCGGTACGCTGGTTACCTGTACGCCAGGAACCGTGGCGGCCAAGGGCTCCCAGAGCTTCGACCTCATCCTGACCCTGCCGGGTGCGCCAACCGACGGCCAGTTCCCGGTGGTGGTCACGCCGCCGGCTGACAGTGCGGAAACCAACCCGTCCAACAACAGCATCCTGCTTCCCTACCAGGTGGCAGAGCCCTTCGCAGACCTTGGTCTGACCAAGACAAAGAGCCCCGGTGGCCCACAGGCACCAGGCACGGTTGTCACCACCAGGTTGACGGTCACCAATGATCAGCACAGCCTTTCTCCAGCCGATCACACCACCAATCCACTGAAAGTGGTGGATTACATGCGCCCGGAAGAAATTGCTGGCGGCGTGGTAACAGTGAAAGCAAGCAGTCCGGCGGGCTGGACCTGTGCGGTGACCCGCACTGGACTGAGCAATCCTCCCTATACCAATGACGGGCGCAGCACCGAGGTAACCTGCACGGCGCCGGCAGGCACGCTGGCGCCAGGTGCATCCAAATGGGTTGAGTTCACGACCACGATTGATTCGGTTACTTCGCCGATCAAGCTCGTCAACTATGCCTGTACGGGGGCGAGCGCACTGACAGCGCTGGGTGTTCCGAACAATGCCGGACCGTCGCCGGCTGATCCATTCACCGCCAATGACTGTGAGTTCGCCGGCGGCACCCTGGTAGCTACGCCCGTAGACAACGGCAAGGCGGAGATCAAGCTGGTCAAGGATGTGTCCTTCCAGCCGGTGGCCAGCAATGACTGGTACCCGACGTACGACGCAGCAACCAAGACCCCCAGATTGTTGGTGACCGACCAGGATCTGGTCTGGCGCATGACCGTCACCCGCCCGACAGCAGGGCAGGAGACCATTCCCACCCTGCATTTGACCGACGATCTGCCTGGCATCCTCAATATGACTTCGCCGGGAGCCCCGGCCGAGGATTTCAAGACGCCGGCGATCGCGGTGACCGTTACGCGCAACGGTGTTCCCAGCAGTACGGAGTGCCCAGCGACGCTGGCCGCGGGCGAACGTTCACTTACCTGCGAATTCCTGAACGTATTGCCCACCGATGAAATTGTGGTGATGGCAACTGTCAGGCGGCCGCTTGCCGGCACCAATGGTGATTCCGTACTCACCAACTCCGCAACGATGACCTCTCCGGACGCGATTCTGTCCGGACAGATCACCGACACCGCTGCGATCTACGTCGAGCCGCGACTGGATGTCGCAATGAAGGAGAAGAAGGTCCAGACCGCCGAGCCCAAAGTGGGTGGCTTGATCACCTTTGCGCTCAGCGCGCAGAACCTTGGCCCTGGCGCAATTCCCGTCGGCATGTTCAGCATATCCGACGAGTTTTTCGTCGGCACGCCGATTGCCGGCAATGGCACGACCGCCGGCGACGGCACTGTTGCCTACGAAAACATCAGCGGTACCGGAAGCGGCATGAGCTGCGCCGCTCCAGTGGCTATCGCCGGCCAAAAGCAGAGGATCACCTGTACCAACACCACGCCGGTCCCGGCGTATGAGGTGCGGACCATCACCCTTACCGCACGCATCAAAAAGCCCGCCTCTGGTCTGCCCGCAAAGGACGGAACGGTCTATCTGCAGGCCAGCAACAGTGCCGTACTGACGCTGGATCCTTCGCTGTGTGAGTTCAAGACCGAGACAAGCACCAATCCCCAGGTTTCCGGCAGTTGTGGTGACGTCGCAGCGACGTCCAACAACACCGCAAGCGCAACCTTCGACATCAAGGCACCGGTGGTGGACCTTGTACAGAAGAAGGTGCCGTGGCCAAGCGGCACCAAGTTCCGACTGGGCGACAACCTGAGGTACAAGTTCACCGTCAGCAATGACGGTACGTCGCGCGCGGAAGAGGTCATGATGTATGACGTGCTTTCGCCGATTCCGGCCGGTTACACGATCCAGCTGCTGTCGCCGGGCGTGGTCGCAAACCCCGAGTTTGGGGGCAATGCGACACCGCGTGTAGTGCAATGTACTCAACCTACCGGCCCCAACGGGCGGGTTGAGTGCGAGCTTGGTGGCAGTGCCGCTGACAACTGGTTGGATCGTGGGCAGTCGGTGAGCTTTGTACTTGAGTTCGCAATGGTTGGCCCGGTCTCGGCAAACGGCCCGCTCACCTTTGGTGACGCAGCACTTGCCTGCGCCAATGAAAATGCCTATGAACTCCAGGGCGCGTGCGACGCGGCCGGTTTCAACAGGACCAACTTCGAGAACAAGTCGTTCGACATCGCCAAGGCCGGTAACAACCTTGTGTCGATTCCAACCACCGTATTCCCTCCGGTGGACCTGGCGATCGACAAGACCACGATTACCGCTGGCCCGGTGAAGATTGGCCAGCCGGTGGAGTACTCGCTGGTGGTGACCAACAACGGCCCTTCCAGTGTGACCAAGATCCGCGTCAAGGACCTGTTGCCCAAGGGCTTTGAATGGCTGAACACCAGTACCTATGTGCCGACAGTGGATGGAACGGCGCTTGCAGTCAGAAATTCTGCGCCAGGTAACGGCGTCTACAACGTCTGTTACATCTCCAACGGTGTAACCACAGTCAATGCGACGTCGGCCGGGCAGGAAATCACCTGTGACCTGGACGGCAGCTATGCCCTGGGCGCTTCGGTGACGGTCAAGTTGTGGGCGCGTGCCAAGCCAGGTGTTTACAACGGTTCGGCAAACTTCCCGTTCAATAGCGACCGTACCAATACCGGTACGGTGACGCCGGGCATGGGCAGCGATGGCAGCACGCCGGTGGCACTGGACACTGATCCGAGCAACGACAGCGATCCTTCGGAGACGCAGGTCGCCTCGGGCGCCAGTCTGGCTGGGCGCGTTTTCTTCGACCGCAATGACAACGGCGACGTCGATGGTGCCGGGGATATCGGACTCTCGGGGTCAAAGATCACCTTGTCGGGCAATGACCAATGGGGTGCAGCCGTCAGCATGACGACCACCACCGACGGCAATGGCAACTACAAATTCGAGAACCTGCCTCCGTCGGGCCCTGCTGGTTACACCCTGACCCAGGACCAGACCACGGTCGCTACGAGCTACCAGAATGGTCTGCCGCGCGCCAATGAGCCGCGTGCAAATCGCAATGGCCTGAGTACGGGTGTCACCCATGCAGCGGGCTTCGTGGCGGAGAACCCGGCAGGCGGCACTACCAGTGTGATCGCAGGACTGGTGTTGGCACATGACGCTGTTGGCGTGGAGTTCGACTTCCCCGAAATCAAGCAGTACTCGCTCAGCGGCTTCGTCTTCGCCGATTACAGCCGTAACGACGTCTACGTTGCCGGTGGTGCAAGCAAAGACATGCCGATTGCCGGCGCCACCGTCGAATTGTTGGAATGGGATTCGCTGACCTCGGCATACAAGCCCACCGGTGCCCCAGCGACCACGCTGGCCGATGGCAGCTACTCATTCACCGGGTTGAGTGCGTCCAAGACGTATGCCCTGCGCCAGCCGCTGCCCGCAGCGACTTCGACGGTGACCTATTTCAATCTGGAATCGGCCGTCAAGCCAGGGACGATTGAAGGTGTTGCTTGTGCAACGACGGTTTGCCAGCCGGTGCCAGCGAGCACCTCGGGTGACCCGGCGTTCACTGACCGCATCGAAGGCATCAAGCTCACTGGCGATGGTGCGAACTTCAATTTTGGTGAGACCGTTGGGGTCTCGGTCAGCGGCACCGTGTTCTACGACGTCAACAACGACGGCGTGAAGGCAAGCTCGGGTGAACCCGGTATCGCCGGCGTCGAAATCAAGCTGGTGGGTACTGACGACCTTGGCCAGCCGGTCAACCGGACGTACACCACCGTTGCTGCGGATAACGGCGCCTTCAAGTTTGAAGGCCTGCGTCCGGGCACCTATACGTTGGTGGAACCGGAACAGCCGACCGGCACCGCGCAGGGCATTACCACGGCCGGCAAGCTGACCAGCACCAGTGCAAGCAGCGGTACCGCCAGCAACAATGCGTCGCCGGAATCGAGCAAGATCGCCGACATCAACCTGCTGACGCCTGGCGATGCCTCAAACGAGAACCTGTTTGGCGAGATTCCGACCAATAGCGGAATCTCCGGCAAGGTGTGGCTGGATACCAACAATGACGGCGTCATCGATCCGGGCGAAACCGGCATTGCCGGTGTCGTGTTGGAGCTGTCGGGCACCGATGTAAACAACAACCCCGTCTCAAGGACCTTCACCACCTTGGCCGATGGTGAGTACGCGTTCCTGAATCTGCCGCCGGGTACTTACAAGGTGGAGGAGAAGAACCAGGCCGTGGGCACGCTGGATGGCAAGACCAAGATCGGCAACATCGGCGGTGCACCAAAGGGTATGCAGGGTCAGGCCGATGGCACCGCGACGGTCTCCGATCCGTCCAATATCTTTGGTATCACCGTGGGTGTTGGCGAGTTCTCGGTGCAGAACAATTTCGGCGAAATCCCGGCGGGCCTTATTTCCGGTTTCGTCTACAACGACGGCAACGATGACGGCATCAAGGACAGTGATGAGGGCGGTTACGCTGGCATCACCATTACCCTGACCGGCACCGATGACCTGGGCAATCCGGTCACATCGACGGTGACCACCAATCCGGACGGCAGCTACAGCTTCCCGGATCTGCGTCCGGGCACCTATGAGGTGACCGAAGGCACGCCGCCGCCGGAAACGCTCAACGGCAAGACCACCGGTGGTGCGGTGGGCGGTGGTGTGGGCAGCAACCCGACACCGACGTCCTCGGTCATCACCGGCATCGTGCTGACGCCGGGTATCCAATCGGTCGACAACAACTTCGGTGAGATCGGTGATTCGCCGGACATGCTGGTGAGCAAGTCGTCCAACACGGTGAAGTTCACCGTCAACAACGTGGCGACCTACACCATCCGCGTGCGCAATGGCGGGCAGAAGCCGTCCTTTGGCGAATACATCGTCAAGGATCGCCTGCCGGTGGGCCTGAGCCTGGCCGACGTTCCGGCCGGCAACGGTTGGCTCTGCTCCGGCGCGGTGGGCGATACCCGCTTTGAGTGCCGCAGTTCGGAAGTGGTCAATGCCGGTGCAACCTCGTTGTCGGACATCACCGTCAAGGCCAATGTCTCGGCCGAAGCGGCCAAGGCGGGCACCGTCAACAACGCGGTATTGATCGAAGGCGGCGGCGAAAACGAATTCCGTACCCCGACCACCACCGAGCGCAACACCTTTGAAGGTGATGTCAGCACGCTGCCGGTGTGCGATACCGCCATCACCCAGAACGTCTGCCGCGTGCCCAACCAGGTGCAGCTGTCGTCCTCGGTGGGTGGCACCGTGTGGTTCGATGTCGGTAGCGAGGACACCTTCCTCGACGGCGGCGACCAACGCCTGCAGTCGTGGATCGTGGAGCTGCTGGATTCGGTAACCGGTGTGATCTCGCAGTCCACCATCACCGCGGTCGACGGCAGCTATCGTTTCGCCGACGTGATCCCGGGCGTGAAGTGGAACATCCAGTTCCGTGATCCGAGCTCGGGCGTGTTGTGGGCGTGGCCGGTGAACCAGGAAACTGCTGGTGGCATGGGCGTGGCCTGTGACAGCCCGTTTGCCATCGGCAACGACGGCGTCAGCGCCTGCCGCGTCAGCGAGAACGGCACCAGCCAGCTGCAGGTCGTGCTTGAAGCCGGTCAGCATCTGCCGCAGCAGAGCCTGCCGGTGGATCCGTCCGGTGTCGTCTACGACGCCGTCACCCGCGATCCGGTGCCGGGTTCCATCGTCACCCTCGCGCCGGTTGGCGTGTGCACCGGCTATGACCCGAACACCGCCATCCTCAATGCCGGCGCCGGTGGTTACCGCGTGGAAGGCAATGCGGTATCGATGACGGTGGGCAACAACGGCTACTACCAGTTCATGTTTGGCCCGGCCGCGCCGGCACGTTGCGAGTTCCAGCTGACGGTCACGCCGCCGGGGGGCTACAAGTTCGTGTCGTCGCTGATTCCGGCGGAGACCGGTTCGTTGTCGCCGCTGGGTGCAGCGGGCAGCAGCCACCTGGTGCAGCCGCAGACCGATGCACCGACCGGTGCGGTAGGTACGCCGACCCAGTACTGGCTGAACCTGTTCGCAGGTTCCGCGGTTGCAGGCGTGGTCCATAACCACATCCCGCTGGACACCGCCGAAGCCACCGGCCTGGTCATCACCAAGACCGGTGACCGCCAGACCGCGGAAATCGGTGACACCGTGCAGTACACCATCACCGTGCGGCAGACCGCCGGCAGCGCGATGGCGACGGTCAACATCGTCGATACGCTGCCGCGTGGCTTCACCTACATCAACGGCACCGGCCGTGTGGGTGGGCGCGCTGTTGAAGATCCGCTCGGCAAGCCGGGCCCGCGCCTGGGCTTCAACCTGGGCCCGATCGACGTCGGCCAGCAGCTGGTGCTGACCTACCGCGTGCGAGTCGGCGTCGGTGCGCAGCAGGGCGACGGCATCAACCGTGCGCAGGCACATGGCTGCTCGATCACCGGTGGCTGTATCGATCCGGGTTCGATGACGCCGGTACCGGGCTCGGTGCCGTCCAACCGTGCCGAGTACCGCGTGCGCGTCACCGGTGGCGTGTTCACCGAGGAAGCCTGCGTACTGGGCAAGATCTTCGTGGACTGCAACAACAACCACGTGCAGGACGAGGAAGAGCTGGGCATCCCGGGCGTACGCATGTACTTCTCCAACGGCACCTGGATGATTTCCGATTCCGAGGGCAAGTACAGCTACTGCGGCCTGCCGCCGCAGAGCCACACCCTGAAGGTGGACCCGTCCACCTTGCCGGTGGGTGCCCGCCTGACCACCAGCAGCAACCGCAACCTGGGGGATGCCGACAGCCTGTTCCTGGACCTGAAGAACGGTGAGCTGCATCGCGCCGACTTCGTCGAGGGCAGCTGCGCCAACCCGCTGCTGGAGCAGGTGAAGGCACGCCGTACCCAGGGTGAGGTGCGCGCACCGGAGACCGAAACCGGGCAGTCGCAGCTGCGTTTTGACAGCAAGCCGGTCCGTGCGCCACAGCAGGCCACGGACTCGTCCAACCAGAGACCGATCGTGCAACCGCGACCCAACCCGCCGTCCGCGCCGGCCCAGCAGGAGGTGCAGCCATGAGCCGCACCGCCCTGCGCAAGATGCCGCGCGTGAGCCTGCTGGCCTGCGCGCTGGCTACCGCATCGTTGCCGGTGCTGGCCCAGAACGTGGGCAGCAGCACCCGCTTCACTCCGGTGATCGGCGACAGCAGCACGCTGTATCCGCGTTCGCTGACCACCCTCGATACGCCGCCGGAAGTGGTGGCAGCACGTTCGGGTGAAGTCGACTACAGCCGCAACGCCGGTGTCGATCGCGTGTCGGTGGAAGTGGACCGTGACGGCGTGCCGGCCGACGGCCAGACGCCGGTGCACATCACCGTGCATCTGCTTGGTGCCGACGGCAAGCCGCTGGCCGGCAAGTCCTTCGTCACCATCGAGAACAGCGGCGGTCGTATCCGTTTGCCGGGTTCGCGCACCGACGAGTTCGGCCCGGGTGCCAGTGATGCCGACAAGGTGATGCCGGGCGTGCAGCTGGAAGTCGAGAACGGTGTTGCCGAGTTCGACCTGGTCGCCCCGCATGATCCGCAGGATGTGCTGCTGCGGATTACTGCCGGTGGTGAAACCGCCGAAGGCACGATCGGCTTCCTGCCGGAAATGCGCGAGTTGCTCGCCACCGGCCTGATCGAGGGCGTGCTGAACTTCCGCAACAAGTCCAACGCCAGCCTGATCTCGCCGGTGCAGCACCACGATGCCTTCGACCGCGATATCCGTCGCTGGGAGAAGCAGTTCAACAACGGCAAGGCCAGTGCATCGGCGCGCACCGCGTTCTTCGTCAAGGGCCGCATCAAGGGTGAGTACCTGCTCACCGCGGCCTATGACTCGGACAAGGATGTACGTGGCCGCCTGCTGCGTGACATCCAGCCGGAAGAGTTCTATCCGGTCTACGGCGACTCCTCGCTGCGTGGCTTCGACGCGCGTTCGGCCGAACGCCTGTATGTGCGCGTGGACAACAAGCGCAGCTACCTGCTGTACGGTGACTTCCAGACCGGCGACACGCTGGCCACCAGCAGTGGCGTTGGCGGCAGCGGCCCGATTCCGCAGCGCAGCCTGAGCACCTATAACCGCACCGCCACCGGCCTGGGCTGGCACTTCGAAAGTGAGCGCGTGCGTACCAATGTGTTCGCCATCGAGGACTCGCTGCGGCAGATCATCGAGGAGTTCCGCAGCCAGGGCAGCGGCCCGTATGCGCTGCGCAACAATGCGGTGCTTGAAGGCAGCGAACGCGTCGAGATGATCGTGCGCGACCGCAACCAGCCCTCGCGCATCGTTTCGGTGAAGCCGCTTGCACGCCTGGTGGATTACAGCTTCGAGCCGTTCTCCGGGCGCATCCTGCTGAACCAGTTCCTGCCCTCGTTCGACAGCGACCTGAATCCGGTCTCGCTGCGCATCACCTATGAACTCGATCAGCAGACCGAGAAGTTCTGGGTGATCGGTGCCGATGGCCAGTACAAGCTCACCGACAAGCTGGAAGTCGGCGCATCGGCGGTCGAAGACCAGAACCCGTACGCCGAGTTCAAGATGGGCAGCGTCAACGCCGGCTACCGCTTCGGCCAGAACACGATGTTGGTCGCCGAGTTCGCCCGCACCCAGAGCGAGGTCAACACCAACTCGCTCAACCAGGTGACTTCGCAGGGCCTGAAGGACGTCACCGGCCAGGTCGAAGGCGACGCCTGGCGCGTCGAGTTCGCCCACGATGGCACCAGGTTCGACGCACGCCTGTTCGGTGCGCGTACCGATCCGGAGTTCAACAACCAGGCCTCGCCGCTGTATGGCGGGCGTGGCGAATACAGCGGCCGCATGGCGTATGCCGTCGGCCCGCGCCTGGAGCTGTACGTTGAGGCCCTGCGCAGCGAAGACCGCAACCCGGATGGTGGCAAGCGTGATGCCGGCGGCGCCGGCGTACGCATCGGTGCCACCGAGCGCCTGACCCTGGACTTCGGCCTGCGCAGCATCCGCGAAACCATCGGCATCACTTCGCCGTGGTCGAGCACCGGCTATGGCTCGTTGTCGGGCCTGACCGGTGGCTTCGCCACCGGTTCCGGTGGCGGTGCGCTGGGCTACGGCCAGCAGGCGCTGGACCCGGCCACCGGCCTGATGGTGATCAACAGCGGCAGCAATGGCGACACCATGACCAGCGACCTGCCGGTAGGCACCAAGCTGGAATCGGACAGCGCCCGCATCGGTATCGGTTACCGCTTCAACGACAAGTTCAGCGGCGGTGCCGAGTACGAACAGAGCGTCAGCGGTGAAGACCGCAACCGCGTCGCCGCTGGCGTGGACTACCAGGTCTTCGAGCGCAGCCGTTTGTACGGCCGCTACGAGAAGCAGACCGGCCTGACCAGCGCCTATGGCATCACCACCACCGACCGTGAGGCCGATGCGCTGGTGTTCGGTATCGACAGCAGCTACATCCGCGACACCCAGGCGTTCTCCGAATACCGCCTGCGGGATGCGATCAGTGGCCGCGATGTGCAGGCCGCCTCCGGTATCCGCAACAACTGGGATATCGCCAAGGGCCTGCGCCTGAGCAGCTCGATCGAACGCGTCAATGTGATCGATGGCGATACCGGTGACAGCACCGGCCTGGCGCTGGCCCTGGATTACAGTGCCAACCCGTTGTGGCGTGGCGCGATCCGTGCCGAACACCGCATCTCCGAGGACGTGCCGGGCACCACCGACAGCAACGAGGCATTCAAGACCTCGCTGCTGCAGTTCATGGTCGCACGCAAGCTGAGCCGTGACTGGACCCTGCTGGGCCGCAACTACCTGCTGGCCACCAACTATGAAGAACGTGGCGACGTATTGCAGGACCGCTTCCAGATCGGTCTGGCCTACCGTGACACCGACCGTAACCGGGTCAATGCCCTGATGCGCTACGAGTACAAGCTCGAGCGTGACGAAAGCGGCCTGACCCTGCTCAACGGCGAGGTGGTCAGTGGTACCAGCCAGGATGTCCGCACGCGTGCGCACATCGTCTCCACCCACGCCGACTGGCATCCGTCGCGGCCGTGGTGGCTGACCGGGCGCATTGCCGGCAAGTGGCAGCGCGACCAGTTCGCCTATGGCGATGGCAGCCGCGTCAACAGCAGCTTCAACGCAGTGCTGGTCTCTGGCCGTGTCGTGTACGACATCACCGAGAACTGGGACATCGGCGTGCTGGGTTCCACCTTCCGTGGCCAGTACGGCGCCAACCAGTTCGCCTACGGCATGGAGGTTGGCCGCCTGCTGCGGCAGAACCTGTGGCTGTCGGCCGGTTACAACTGGACCGGCTTCGAAGGCGACAGTGATCTCAATGGCTACGAGTACACGCAGCAGGGCTTCTTCCTGCGCCTGCGCTTCAAGTTCGACGAAGACCTTTTCCGTCGGGACCCGGTCCGCTACCGCGACCCGGCCCGCTGAGGACGACACCATGACCGTTATGCAAACCAAGTACCGTCCGCTGCGCAGCTTGCTGGCTGTTGCCGCCTTTGCTGTCGCCGGCACCGCTGGCGCCCAGCAGACCCAGCTCAATCCGCAGGCCAAGCGCATCAGTGACGAAGCCATCCATGCCGACCTGCAGTCGTATGAAGCGACCCAGGGCCGCATCCAGGCATTGAACGATGGAGGTCGCCCGATCCGCGACTACCACCTGTCCAAGGCACAGTGCTGGCTGGATGTTTCTTTCCACGAATACACCCGCAATGACCGCAGCGCCTTCCCGCAGGAAGCGCTGACCGAGTCGGAGAAGCTGATCGTGGACATGGAGAACGGCGTCTCGCCGATCCCCACCGACACCGCTCTGGTCAACGGCGCCAAGTACCTGCGTGCCGATCTGTGGGATCGCCTGAAGGTCATCCACGGCACGCCGGGCTTTGCCTGCGCCTCGCAGAAAGTGGCGTGCGGTGAAGTGGAGCTGGTGCACGCCGGCAACGAGTTCAACCAGCAGCAGTGGCGCCACTCCAAGCCGTACATCCAGATCGCCGAAGACCTGGTCAACGAAGCCGAAACCGCAGCGCGCCTGTGCGGCGTCGATCCGGCTGGTCCGGTGGTTGCGCCCGTAGCGGCAGGTCCGTTGATCGCCAACGTGCTGTTCGAGTTCGACCGTGACGGCTACAAGGACATCCGTACCTACTCGCTGGAGAGCGTGGATCGCGCCCTGGCTACCATCGGGAACGAGAAGCGCGAGCTGGCTGGCGTGACCCTGGTTGGCCATGCCGACCGCATGCAGGGCAACGGCTTCGACTACAACCAGGCCCTGTCCGAGCGCCGTGCCAAGACCGTGCGTGCGTTGCTGATCGGCCGTGGTGTGGCGGCGGACAAGATCCGCTACGAGTACCGCGGTGATACCCAGCAGGTGCAGCAGTGCGACGGCGTCAAGCCGCGTGCTGCGTTGCTGGAATGCCTGCTGCCGAACCGTCGCGTGGAAGTGCGGTTTGAATTGGCGCAGTAAGTTCAGCGCAAAGAGTTGATCAACAACGCCCCGGCATTGCCGGGGCGTTGTTCGTTTGGCGGGGCAAATCTCCTCCCGGGTAATCTCCGTGCGCTGGCGATCTGCCCCCTCCCTTGCGCCGCAGGCGCAGGGGAGGGCCGGGGAGGGGTAGGCGAGCGCAGCTCGAAGCTTTTTGCCTAGGAAAGTAAGAGCACCCCCAGCGGGAGGAGCAACCAACTGCTACCGCCAACAGCACCCCTCCCCAACCCTCCCCTGTGCTTCGCACAAGGGAGGGAGCAACGGCAGCAGTCGACGCATTCTTCGTGCGCTGGCGATCTGCCCCCTCCCTTGCGCCGCAGGCGCAGGGGAGGGTTGGGGAG
>Ga0308158_10002985_pt1 | contig 15312 bp, 10 predicted proteins | sample PhyBR2_FD_201038 | JGI IMG/M metagenome (GOLD analysis project Ga0308158, IMG submission 201038) | Phyllosphere microbial communities from UC Gill Tract Community Farm, Albany, California, United States - DLSLB.R2 | ecosystem: Host-associated > Plants > Phyllosphere > Unclassified | place: USA... | reverse complement strand
ATTTCAAAAAGAAAGCCATGGCAACAAGGCTAAGTGAAATAATATAACCAACTGAACCAATGTACATCAGTATTTTTCTTCCTAACTTATCAATTAATGAGACTCCCAATAAGGTGAATACTAAATTGATAACACCAATACCAATACTGCTAAACAATGCGGTACTTTCTCCCAAACCGGCTTCCTGAAAAATTCGGGGAGAATAATATAGAAAAGCATTAATCCCGGATAACTGATTAAATAAGGCAATTAAAAAAGCTAAGATTAATGGAGTGCGGTATTTTTTTAGAAAAATATTATCATTTGAAAGAGCAGCATTGCTATTATCCAACTCAATCTCTTTTTTCATTTGCTCATAATCGGCTTCCTGCCCCATTAAAGCCAATACTCTTTTAGCTTCTTCATTTCTGGATTTAGACAAGAGCCATCTTGGACTCTTAGGGATACTAAAAACAAAAAGTGTATAAATAAAAGATGGAAAAGCCTGAACTCCCATCATCCATCGCCATGAATTTTCTCCTATATTTCTCAACAAATAATTAGACAGAAAGGCAATCAAAATTCCCAGAACAATATTAAACTGATAAAAAGCAACTAATTTCCCTCTGTCTTTTGCCGGTGCTATCTCAGAAATGTAAGCCGGAGCAGCAATTGTAGATGCTCCTACACCTAAACCTCCAATAAATCTAAAGGCCGCAAAAACATATGGATTGTTAGATAAAGCCGATCCTATTGCTGAAAAGAAAAACAAAATCCCTATCCATAATAAAGTATTCTTTCTTCCTATTTTATTAGTAGGTATTCCCCCAAAAATAGCTCCGAAAACGGTACCCCATAAAGCCATTCCCATAACTACAGTTCCATGAAAAGCATCGGATGAATTCCAAAGCTCTTGCAATTTTTTATCAGCTCCTGAAATGACCACTGTGTCAAAACCAAACAGAAATCCTGCAAGTGAAGCAATAACAGACCAAACGACTATTTTTTTCATTATCAAAAATTATTAAATTGAATTGCTAAGATATCCGTAAAAAAAAGCTTGATATTTTAAATATGTAACAATTACATACAAACCCATCAAAGAGCTGTCATCATACCCTCAAAACACTTGATTTCAGTAGCTTAAAACAAAAAACAAACAAAAAACTATTTCGTTATAGCTATGATTATGTTACATCAATTACGATTATGTTACCTCTATTTTTAGAAAATGAAAGCTTACTTTAACATTCTTCAGCTTTATTAACAGCTTTTTATACTTTTTTAAGAGTATGTAAGATTTATTTATGAAAATTTTAAGTGGATTTGGTTCCCGAAACAGTTATTAAATCAATTGGATTTATTTTTAAATTGGATAAAAACGGAAATTCCGCACTCCATCTCATAGTTAAACTCAACCTTAATGGCTCACTAAAATGAATCACTTTGCAATCTTAGTAGTCTCCTTATTTCAGAACAAGACAAAAAAAGCCCATCAAAATACTTTTGACAGGCTTGCTTGTAATGCAAAAAAAATAAGCACGTTTTTTTTAAAACGTGCTTATCATAGATAAAGTGATTTATTAAGTATAAATCAGTTTTGACTTATTTAAAAAATTTCAAATCCGAAAAAGCGACCTCGAATTATTATTTAAGCTTATACTCTTTTGGCGATATACCAAATTTATTTTTAAATGAAGTTGAAAAATAATTAGGTGTAGAAAAACCGACAGCATAAGCAATTTCAGAAATAGTCAGATCTGATTTTTTCAACAACTCTTTAGACTTTTCTAATCTTATATTATTGATATGATCACTAATACTAATTCCTAATATGGCTTTTACTTTACGGTACAATTGCACGCGGGAAATAGCCAAACTTTTAGCTAAATCTTCGACTGTATAAGCCGAATTATCTAAATTTTTCTCGATAAATTCATTAAGTTTTTTAAGAAAATCCTGTTCAGTAACACCAAAAGTTCCCTCTTCGATATTGATTATATTGTTAGTATAATAATACCTTAATTTCTCTCTGTTAAAGAGCAAGGCTTTGATGGATTGCGCCAATACTTTTAAATTAAATGGTTTTGTCAGGAAAACGTCTGCTCCACTATCTAAAGCTTTCAGGTAAGAATCCTGATCGTCTGAAGAAGTCAATATAATTGTTGGAATATGAGAGGTTCTCAAATCTTTCTTCAGTTTTTCGCATATTTGAAATCCATTCAGTTCAGGTAAATTCAAATCGCAAATAATAATATCCGGAATTAACTCTAAAGCATATTCTACAGCATTAGTGCCATCTGATGTATAAAAAGTATATTCGGCTGAAAACTTATTAGACACAAAATCCAAAAGATCTTTATTGTCTTCTATATAAAGAATAGAATATCGATCCTCATTATGCTGAGGCTCTTCTTTTTGAATGACTTCTGTATCTAAATAATCAGATTGATGTACGTAATCTAATACCGCTTCTTTAACTATCGATTTTTCATCCAAATGTTCTTTTCCAAGTGGTAAAGTAATGATAAATTCGGCTCCGTTTTTTGAAACGACATCAATAGTTCCTTTGTGTAAATCAATAAAACTTTTGGATAAATGAAGCCCTATACCTGAACTGTTTCTATAATTATTAGAGCCTTGATAAAAAGCATTAAATACTTCCTTGATTTCATTTTCAGGAATTCCTATTCCCGAATCTTTAAAATGGATATGGACTGTACTATTAGTTTTATCTTCTTTGATTGAAATAGCAATTTTACCTTTTTCGGGAGTAAATTTAAATGCATTTGACAACAGATTAAAATAGACTTTATCCATTAGATTCCTATCTATATAAACCTCTAAATTTTCATTGTTAGTAGTCAACGAAAAATCAATATTTTTTTTCTTTGCTTCCCGGTCAAAATCACATACAATACTTTTTGAAAAATCCAATAAATTGGTTTGGGATGCTCTCAAAGTAAATTTCTGATCCTCCGTTTTTCTATAATCCAGCAATTGATTGATTAAGCGAAGTAATCTCCTGGAATTATTATACATCAAATTAATTTCTTTGTTGATAGCAATCCCTTTATTCTTAAATTCGCTTTCCAAGGATTCAACAGAGCTTAAAATCAATGTTAAAGGCGTCTTGAATTCGTGAGACAAACCTGTAAAAAAGTTCAATCTGGCTTCATTACTTTGTTTTAATTCATTAGAAAACTTTTTGATTTCGTTCCTTTGATGTTTAATTTTTTTATTCGTCTCTTCCAATTCTTGTTTCTTACGACTAATCATAATTCTCGAATAGATACTATAAATAGCAAGGCTCAACACAATTATCAATAATGAAATCAATACTTTCAAAAGATTATTTTGAGTAGAATATTCCTTCTCCTGATTTTTAATTCTGATTTGTTGCTGTTCAATATCCGATTGCTGAATTGTAATCTTATCAAATTGATTACTCATAATATCAGCATTAAGCGAATCAATCAATATGGTATTTAACTTATTATTTTTAGGAACTACCTCTTTGTTTATTAATTGCAAAGCCAGTTTAATTGCTTCGCTACCTCCTGTAGGATATAAAACCGTTGAATTTAAAACCCCCTCTTTAACCAACTGAAGTCCTCCATTGGGACCATTAAGCCCATCCACTCCAATAATTTTTATCTTTTTCTCTAAACCTCTTTTCTTGAGCACCATCCAGGCTTGATAGGCAATTACATCATTATAAGCGTAGATATATTCAATATCAGGAAAACGGTTCAGTATTTTTAAAAAATCCTCTAAAGCCAATTCGTCTTTTCGAGCTTCCGTCGTAACCACTTTAATACCCGGATATCTATCTAAAACCTGCCTAAAACCAAAGTTTCTTTCAAAACCGGGTGAAGTAGATGAACTCCCTTTTATTTCAACAACATGAGCATTCCCTTTAGACAACGAAACGATATGTTTAGCTGCAATTCGCCCTACCTCGACATTATCTGCACCTATGTATGCCGTATAATTTGAAGTATTAACCTTTCTGTCCACAATAATTACAGGAATCCCTTTCAGTACCGCCTTTTCTATTACAGGAACTATCGAATCCGATTCAAAAGGAGAAACGATTATAATATCTTTTTTATCCTGAATCATCTTTTCAATATCCTGAATTTGCTTTTTTACTTTACGGTTAGCATTGTAGATTGTCAAATCGACACCCGGATGAAGTGAAGCTTCTACTGTCATTTCATGATTCATGGATATTCTCCAGATGTCCTGATTGATACATTGTGAAAATCCTATTGAAATAGAATCTGACTCTGTTGATGATTTACACGAATTTAAAAAAACAATAACACCTAAAATGATTATGAAAGAGTACTTTCTTAGCATAAATTATATTAATTAAATAATAATTGTGAATTATATTCTCAATATACTTTAGCCAGTATACTGCTTAAAATTTTATTTTAAAATAGATTAAAACTTCTTATTTAATTCAGAAAAATATCGAATAGAAAATGGGAAAGTGAAGAAGTAATTTATTTTACATGATATTAAATAACATTGTAATTTTAAGATTTTCTTTAGAAAAACTGCAAACAAATATATAAAAACACATCTATATACACTTATAATACCGCTTAAAACAGTAAAATTATTTCTGTATTTTTAATCTTAAAATTAGTTAATCGATTACTCTAAATAAATAACTTACAAAACCTACGTTATAACAAGCAGTTCAAGACACATCTCGAAAAACAGCTGTCAAAACAGTTCTAAAAAGAATCTTTTTCAAAATAATCTTTAAAATTAAGCATCTCCTTAACTATAGTAAATAACTCAGGATGTTCTTTCTTAAATTGTTGAGGAGTTTCAAAAAAATGCTCCAAAATCACGGCAAGAAATTCGAATTGGTTTTGATAAGCATACAATCTAAAATAACTTTTAGAACGCAATTCAGCATTTAATTTTTCATCCGTGTAATATTGCGTTACCTTATTAAATTCATCGTGAAAAACTGCCGCACTGGAATCATTGCTTTTCAAACAATGAAAATGCAAGACATGAGCAAATTCATGCAAACCCAAATTAATGTTATCATTTGAAGTAGCATGACCCAAAACAAAATCTTCCCATGAAAAAACAACAGCCTTCACTTTTGGATTAAATTCTCCTTTATGATAAACTTCATTTATAGAAGAAAAATAGACTGATGGATAAATAATTATTCTCGAAAATAAGCCAATTAGATATTTTCGAAAACCAAAAGTTAACATCACATAAGTTCCTGCAATAAGTATTTGCATCGTTTCGGTAATCTCAATATTCTTACCTACAAATTCATATTTACTGATAAACTCATTAACTCTATGTTCAAAATAGCTTTTCTTTTTTGAAGTAAGTCGGTTATAAAAGGGGAAATTCTTTCTTAAAATTTCTTTTTGGTCATTATTCAGCTTTTCGAGAAAAGGATAAAAATACAGAAATAATGGCTTTTTAAAAATAAGCACATAAATAGGCTCAACAATGACTCTAAATACAATTACCAATACCAAAGCCCCACATAACAGCATTATTAAATTCTGAAAGATATCTGGCATTAGTATTTTTTTTAGAAGATTTGGGATACTAAAATTATCCTTTTTAAAATTGAAATGCAATATTGTTCAAACAAAAAAACACCTTAGTTTCCTAAGATGTTTTTAAAAAGTGACCGCGGCAGGGTTCCCTGCCCGACCGGCAGGCGGGGAACCTGCAACCCTCAGAGCCGAAATCTGATATTTCCTGCCTGTCTGCCTAAACGCAAAAACTACGCAGCCATTATTTTATTAATTTTTCTTTTAAAAATTTTCTTCCACTTCCAGTCTTGAAATATTTTTCACGAAGAACAGCTTCTTCTCTTGTATCCAATTTCTCAAAATAAACCAATTTCCATGGCTTATAACCTTTAGTAGATTTTGTTTTACCTGAATTATGTTCTTTTATTCTTTTATCTATATCAGATGTATGACCTTTATAGAGTCTTCCATCAACTTCACTTTCTAAAACATATACAAATATCCCATTTACCATTAAAATCAATTAAAAAGCTTCAAAAATAATCAAGACAACCTGACATTTTTGAAGCTTTTATTTTGTGACCGCGGAGGGGTTCGAACCCCCAACCCTCAGAGCCGAAATCTGATATTCTATCCAGTTGAACTACGCAGCCATTATGATTGTAGATTGCAGAGATTAGATTTTAGAACTAAAATCTGAAGTCTAAAATCTAAATTATTATACCAATAATTTCTTTACAATAGTAGAAATTGTTTTGCCTTCAGCAGTTCCTCCTAATTGTGCTGAAGCTAACCCCATCACTTTACCCATAGATGCAATCCCTGAAGCTCCAGTTTCAGCAATAATTTTAGCAATTACAGCCTCTATTTCAGCTTCACTCAATTGAGCAGGTAAAAACTTCTCTATTACAGCCACCTGAGCTAATTCAGGTTCAGCCAAATCCGCACGGTTTTGTTCTGTAAAAATCCTGGCGCTTTCTTTACGGGTTTTCACCAAACGCTGTAACAATTTAATCTCTTCTTCTTCTGAAATCTCTTCTTTAGAACCAGAAGCCGTTTGAGCTAAAAGCAATTCTGATTTAATGGCTCTTAACGACTCTAAAGCTACTGTATCTTTAGCTTTCATGGCGGTTTTCATCTCGTCCATGATTTTTACTGATAAACTCATCTGTGTATATTTTATTAATTAGCCCTAAGGCTTTGTTTTATTTACTTAAAAAAGTCAACCGGGAGTCAAATTTTGTGCGAAGGTAAAAAAAATAACCCGAAAATTAAATTCAATTTTCGGGTTAATGTATGCTAAAAGGGATAGATTAATCTACATTATCGTGCAAATAAGAATTGTTAGAACGCAATTGTAAATCATTATTACTATCGGTCCCTACAGAGATTCTTGAGTTTGCATTATTAGTTTGATTGTTTGAAATATCGATACCTAATCTTTTGTAAGCAGGCTCTTTTTCATACTCATCAATTTTAGAAACATTATTATGAAACTTATAATTAAATTCTTTTAATTTCTTTCTTCTTTCATCAGCTCTTAAGCGTAATGTTTCTTCGATAGTCATCTCAATTGGAGAAATATCTTCTGCATTTGAGAAATCTTCAGGAGCCAATTCTACTTTTTTCATTGTAAAGTTTAACTCTTCAGGAATTACTTCTTCAACCACTTTTGTTGCTGGTTTAGAAGCCAATTCCTCAGCGTCCATATATTCTTCAAGAGAATATTTAATTACTCCGTTATCAGACAACTCCGTTACAGGCACAAATTGAACCGCTTGGTTTACTTTGATTTCTTTAGTTTCATTTGTCAATTCGAATAAAACTTTCTCTTCTTTTTCCTGAACCGGTTCAGCTTTAAAAAGAGGTAAATCAAACGAAATAGAAGTTTGTTCTTGTTTTTCGATTGCTTTTGGCTGTTCGAAAATTGGTTGTTTTACTTCTTCTACTACTTTTGGTGCAGAAAATGTAAATTCCTCTTCTTTTATAGGAGAAACAATTTCGAAAGTAACATCTATATTTTTAATAAATTCAGACATTGCCATCAATTCTTCGTTTCCCGGAACAGGAACGACAGGAGTTTCAGCTACAACCGGAGCAGGAACCACAACAGGAGCTACCACTATTTCTTCCTCTTCGTCTATTAAATCAAAAACTACACGCTCTTCAGCAGTATTTACTGGTTTATCAATACTTAAATCAAAACTAGCAACAGAAGTATTACTTAAATTATGAACAATTTTTTGCTCATCCTCTAAGCTGTGTATGATTTTTTTTGGTTCTGTATTTACAATTCCGTTTTGTTGTTCAATATCAAATCCCGTAGCAATAATCGTTACAGCAACTGCATCACCTAAAGATTCATCTTCACCAACTCCCATGATGATATTAGCGTTATAACCTGCTTCGCTTTGAATGTGGTCATTAATTTCACCAATTTCATCTAAGGTAATTTCGTTAGATCCAGAAACGATGAGCAACAATACGTTTTTGGCTCCTGTAATTTTGTTATCATTTAATAACGGAGAATCTAAAGCAGCAATAATAGCTTCCTTAGCTCTATTTTCACCTGAAGCAACAGACGAACCCATTATTGCTGTTCCGCTGTTTGCCAATACCGTTTTAGCATCACGTAAATCGATATTTTGCGTATAGTGGTGCGTAATTACTTCGGCAATTCCTCTTGAGGCTGTTGCCAAAACTTCATCCGCTTTTGAAAACCCTGCTTTAAAACCAAGATTTCCGTATACTTCTCTTAATTTATTATTATTGATAACAATTAAAGAATCTACTTGCTTGCGTAATTTTTCAATTCCGATAAGAGCTTGTTCCTGACGCACCTTTCCTTCAAAAGTAAAAGGCAAAGTCACAATACCTACAGTAAGGATTTCTCTTTCTTTAGCCAGTTGAGCAATTACTGGCGCAGCACCAGTTCCGGTTCCACCACCCATTCCGGCAGTAATAAAAACCATTTTTGTACCGCGGTCTAACATCTTTTCGATATCAGCAATACTTTCTATAGCCGATTGCTGCCCTACGTCCGGGTTTGCTCCGGCACCAAGACCTTCTGTTAGATTTACACCTAATTGAATTTTGTTAGGAACACCACTATTTTGTAGTGCCTGCGAATCAGTGTTACAAACAATAAAATCAACTCCTTTGATTCCTTGTTTAAACATGTGGTTGATTGCATTACTTCCGCCTCCACCTACACCTATTACTTTGATTACATTTGATTGATTTTTTGGTAAATCAAATGAAATACTTCCAAATTCTGAGTTGCTCGTCATAATATTTGGTTTTTGATATTTATATATTTTTGTGCTTTATTCTATCTTACTACTCTGCGTTATCTAAAAAATCTTTAATCTTGTCAACATATCTATCAAAGAAAGATCTCTTAATTTTCTCTCCTGTTGACTCTTCATTTTTAGAATAAACGGGTACTTGCGTTTGTACCTCTTCTACTTCTGGTTCAAATCGCTCTACCGTTTCCACAACTGGCTCACGATAATAAACCGTTCTTTGAGAAACTACTTCTTCTTTTCTTATCGCACTTTGTGTATTATTACTAATACTATTCATCACTAATCCAACTGCAGTTGCATATAATGGGCTGGAAAATTCTTCGTCTGAATTACCAGCTAAATGCTCATTAGGATATCCAATTCTGGTATCCATTCCGGTAATATACTCTACTAATTGTTTGATATGTTTCAATTGAGCTCCACCTCCGGTAAGTACAATACCCGCAATTAGTTTTTTTCTTGGATCTTCGTGACCATAAGCTTTTACTTCTGTAAAAACCTGCTCAATTATTTCTACCACACGGGCATGAATAATTTTAGACAAGTTTTTCAATGAAATCTCTTTTGGCTCTCTTCCTCTTAATCCCGGAATAGAAACAATCTCGTTGTCTTTATTTTCTCCCGGCCAAGCCGAACCAAATTTCACTTTCAACAATTCAGCCTGTTTTTCAATAATAGAACAGCCTTCTTTGATATCATCGGTAATAACATTTCCACCAAAAGGTATTACCGCTGTATGACGAATAATACCATCCTTAAAGATTGCCAAGTCAGTTGTTCCTCCACCAATGTCAATTAGCGCAACTCCGGCTTCTTTTTCTTCCTGGCTTAAAACCGCATCTGACGAAGCTAATGGTTCTAAAGTCAATCCTGACAATTCGATACCTGAACTTTGAATACAACGACCTACATTTCTGATAGAAGATGCCTGTCCTACCACCACGTGAAAACTCGATTCTAATCGCCCACCGTACATCCCGATAGGTTCTTTAATTTCAGATTGCCCGTCTATTTTGAATTCCTGAGGTAAAACATGAATAATTTCTTCCCCTGGTAACATCGCTAACTTATTAACCTGATCAATCAGTAACTGAATGTCATCTCCTCCAATTACTTCTTCAGGATTGCTTCTGCTGATATAATCAGTATGTTGAATACTGCGGATGTGTTGTCCTGCAATCCCTACAACAACATCTTTAATTTTGTAACCTGAATTTGTTTCTGCATCATTTATTGCTTGCTGGATAGACTGAATGGTTTGTGTAATATTATTAACCACTCCTCTAGCCACACCTAGACTTTTGGATTTACCAACTCCCAAAATTTCTAACTTACCATATTCATTCTTCTTGCCAATCATGGCAACGATTTTGGTTGTCCCTATATCTAGACCTACTGCAATATTCTCTTTTTCCATTTTCTATTATTTAGTGCAAACTACTTGTTTTGTAAACCTGAGATCAATCTTTTTATATTTATACAATGTACTATCTAAAACTGCTTTTTGAAAAAAGGCTTTGTAATTTTTAAATTTTGTCTCAAAATTCATCATACTGCCAAAATCAATCTGATAATCGTAGTTCCTATTGAACATTTTTAAGCTGGCATTCGGCATAATCTCAATAGCAACGATGTTTTTTTTCAAAAAATCATCTTCATAAATCACACGTAATAAACGAGCCCATTTTTCTTTATCCTCTCTATTGATATCCCCTGAAACCAGTGGAACTCTGGCTGTAAAATTATCAGAAAGCGGCATCTTACCACCTTTATAATCAACATAAAAAGATTCCGAACCATTAATCACCCTAGCCACAGGAGTCTTTTGCTTAACAACCGCCTTAAGAACACCATTGATACTAACAAAAACATCCGATTCGTCAATCATCGCATTTGAGTCTAGCTTTCTTTCCAGCTTATTCAAATCTAATTTATCTTTTTCAATAGCTAAGGGGTTGCCAATATTTTCTATTAACAATTTATTAACCGTTTCTTCCTTTATAAAAAGATTGTTTTCTCCTACAAAAACCACCTTGATTTTAGATACTTTTCGCTTTTCATTTCGCTTTGAAGTAAACGAAAAAAGGAAAGCCACCAATCCTAGCATTAGGATTAATCTGATGTTTGTCCAGTTAACTATTTTTTTCATTTAAAGCTTTTTTAATTGCTCCCACCATTTCACCAATATCACCTGCTCCAACTGTAACCATAATTGGTGCATCACTTTTCAGCATAGTTGCTATCAAATCTTCTTTTGAAACTAATTTTTTATTCTGATTTTCAATTTTTGACAACAACCACTCCGAAGTCACTCCTTCCATAGGCAACTCACGTGCCGGATAGATATCCATCAACAATATTTCATCAAATTGCGAAAGACTTTTTGCAAAATCATCTGCAAAATCTTTTGTTCTGCTAAAAAGATGGGGCTGAAAAACAGCTAAAACCTTTTTATTTGGGTATAATTCCCTTACCGCCTGATGCACCGCATTAATCTCAGTAGGATGGTGTGCATAGTCATCAATATAAACCAGATTTTCAGTTCTGATTTGGTATGAAAAACGCCTTCTTATTCCTTTGAAAGAAGCTAAGGCTTTTGCAATGGCATCGGTTGGGGTGCCGAAATTTACTGCCATTGCAAAAGCCATTAAAGCATTCATCAAATTGTGTCTTCCTGGTAATCCAAAACGAAAATCAGTTAAAACTCCATTAGGTGTTTTTACGTCAAAAACATAGTTTCCGTTTTCTATTCTTATATTAAAAGCATTATAAACTGCTTCTTCATTTACTCCCACAGTAATTCCCGAAAGTGGTAAATTGGTAGTAATAAACAATTTAGACTTATCTTCAACCTTATCTGCAAATTCTGTAAACGATTCTTTGATGGCTTCATCTGTTCCATAAATATCCAAATGATCGGCATCCATAGATGTCACGCAGGCAATATCCGGGTGCAAATGCAAAAAGGAACGGTCAAATTCGTCTGCTTCAACAACCGTTACGGTTTTCCCGTTTCCTATTAAATTAGAATTATAATTCTCTACAATTCCGCCAATCAAAGCGGTAACATCGGCACCACTTTCATGTAAAATATGCCCTAAAATACTTGATGTAGTTGTTTTTCCATGTGTTCCTGCCACAGCAAAACAAAAAGTATCCTTAGTAATAATTCCTAAAACTTCGGCTCTCTTTTTCACCTGAAAATCACGCTCTAAAAAGTAATTCCATTCGGCATGCGTTTTTGGAACAGCCGGCGTAATAATAACCAAAGTATTCTCAACAAAATAATCCTTCGGAATTAAATTGATATCATCATCAAAATGAATCGCGATTCCACTTTCGATTAACTCATTGGTTAAAATCGTTGGTGTCTTGTCATAGCCCGAAACCTGCTTTCCGATATATTTGAAATAACGTGCCAAAGCACTCATACCAATACCTCCGATACCGATAAAATAGACGTTCTGTATTTGATTTAGATTCATTTTTAATGTCAATGTCAATTACGATGTCAATGTTCAATAATTGACATCATGATTGGATTAATTATTCTTCTTTTATTCTTCTTTTTGAAATTGTCACTGCCAATTGTTATTTGATCAATTTCACAATTTCATCTGCAATTTGCTTCGTTGCTTCAGGCAGAGCCAGTTCTTTTATATTTTCACTCAGCTGTTTTTGTTTTCCTGTATCTTTCAATAAAGCCTCAAAAACCAAACTAAACTCAGCATCTAATTCCGATTCTTTAACCAGCAGCGCTCCTTTTTTATCCACAATTGCTTTCGCATTTTTTGTCTGATGATCTTCCGCTACATTTGGCGATGGAATAAAAACTACCGGTTTGCCCACAATACATAATTCCGATACCGATGAAGCACCGGCACGAGAGATAATAATATCGGCAGCAGCATATACAAAATCCATTTTTTCAATAAAGGCAACTACCTGAACATTTTCGGAATTGTATTTTTTATATTCTTCGAAATATAATTTTCCACATTGCCAGATAATTTGAACATCCTGAGCCAGCATATTCTTCAATTCTTTCTCAATTAACTGATTGATTCTTCTGGCACCTAAACTTCCTCCAAGAACTAAAAGTGTTTTTTTATTCGTATCCAAATTGAAATACGCAATAGCTTCTGCTCTTTTATCTTCAATAGCAATCAAATCCTGACGAACAGGATTTCCCGTTAGAATCATTTTCTCTTTTGGAAAAAATCGCTCTAAATTTTCATAAGCCACACAAATAGTATTGGCTTTTTTACTCAACAATTTATTGGTAATTCCCGGAAAAGAATTTTGTTCCTGAATTAACGTTGGAATCCCAAGTGAATTTGCCGATTGTAACAAAGGACCGCTTGCAAAACCGCCTGTTCCAATAACCGCATCCGGCTTAAATTGTTTGATTATTTTTCTGGATTTCCATAAACTGTCAAGCAATTTAACCGGAAACAACATATTTTGTAATGTAATCTTTCTTTGCAATCCTGCAATCCACAAACCTTTAATAGCATATCCTGCCTGAGGTACTTTTTGCATTTCCATTTTATCCTGAGCCCCTACGAAAAGAAACTCCGCATCCGGAAATCTTGATTTTAATTCATTAGCAATTGCAATAGCAGGATAGATATGTCCACCTGTGCCCCCGCCGCTTAATATGAATTTATACTGTTTCATGCTATTAATCTATTTATTTAAAACGGCATTCATTGGATTACTCATTTTATCCTCTATCGAAAAAGATTCATTTTGTTTTTCCTCTTCAGCAGCTAATTCGGCGTCAATTAATCTTTTTAGTGCTTCTTCTCTCTTAGCCGCTTCTTTTTGCTCCTGTTCTATTTCTTCTTCTTTTTTGGTTACACCAATGATGATTCCCAATGCAATACAAGTCATCCAGATAGAAGTTCCACCACTACTTATCAACGGCAAAGTTTGTCCTGTAACAGGCAATAATTCGACCGCTACCGCCATATTAATCATCGCCTGAAAAATCATTGGAAAACCAAGACCTATGACTACTAATTTCCCAAAAAGTGTATTGGCTTTATGCGAAGCAATTACAAAACGGAAAAGCAATAGTAAATACAAACACAATACTCCTAAACCGCCAATTAACCCGTATTCTTCAACAATGATGGCATAAATAAAATCGGAAGAAGATTGTGGCAAAAAGTTTTTCTGAACACTTTTCCCCGGACCTAATCCATATATTTTTCCCGATGCAATAGCAATCTTGGCTTTTTCTATCTGGTAATCGTCTTCATCAGGTTTATTGGTACTGAAATTTTCAATTCGGCTTTCCCAGGTTCTAACCCTGCTAAAGAATTTAGCATCAGGAAATGCTTTTGAAATCAACACAAAAAAAGTAAGAAATAAAATTCCCGAACCTACAATAATCCCGATATACTTCATTGGGTATTTCCCTATAAAAACCAACATTAATATCATAGAAAAAATTAACGCGGTAGTAGAAAAATTCGAAGGAAGAATAAATATCAACGTGATAAAAACAGGTAACCAAAGTTCTCTTAACGAATCTAAAAACTCAATAGGTGCTGTTCTAGTTTTTGATAAATAACGAGCCACGAACACAAATAAAACCAATGCTGCAAAAGCCGAAGGCTGAAATGACAAACCCACAAACGGAATTTGAAGCCATCTGCTGGCATTAGCTCCGCCAATTACTGTTCCTTTAATCATCGTAATGGCCAGAACTACCCATACTACAGGCAACAACCATTTAGATATAGAACGAAAATAATGATACGGAACTTTATGTACGTAATAAATAATAGCAAAACCACAGCAAATGTGTATCAAATGTTTCACCAAATACCCTAAAGTATTTCCTGTACCATGACCCAGATAAGCCAGATTACTACTTGCACTAAAAACAGGCATAAAGGAAAACAGAGCCAATAAGGCCACAAAAGACCAAATCCCTTTATCTCCTTTTAATCTGCTAATTAGTTTTTTCATTTTATTTAAGTTATGGGTTATCTGTTATGGGTTGTGAGTTATGATTTGGAATTATATACAACATTTAAACTCCTAACTTCCGGCTCCTAACTTCTAACTCTCTTTTACAAATTATGCACTGCATCTTTAAATTGTCTCCCTCTGTCTTCATAGTTTTCAAACAAGTCAAAACTGGCGCAGGCTGGCGACAATAAAACGGTATCTCCTTTTTCTGAGATGTGTTGCGCCATTCTTACAGCTTCGGTCATCGTGTTCACTTCAACCATAATATCAACCACATTACCAAAAGCATCAATAATTTTTCTATTATCAACCCCAAGACAGATAATAGCTTTTACTTTCTCACGAACCAATGCCATTAATTCGTTATAATCATTTCCTTTATCAACACCTCCAACAATCCAAACTGTTGGTGTATTCATACTGTCTAAAGCAAAAAAAGTAGCATTTACATTAGTTGCTTTCGAGTCATTGATGTATTGTACATTTTGGATTTTCAATACTTTCTC
>Ga0308158_10002984_pt1 | contig 15314 bp, 12 predicted proteins | sample PhyBR2_FD_201038 | JGI IMG/M metagenome (GOLD analysis project Ga0308158, IMG submission 201038) | Phyllosphere microbial communities from UC Gill Tract Community Farm, Albany, California, United States - DLSLB.R2 | ecosystem: Host-associated > Plants > Phyllosphere > Unclassified | place: USA... | reverse complement strand
GCGGACTGCGAGGCGCAATGGGTGTCCGTGGGTGGAGATGTCACCGAAGTGACCCTCTGGTTCAATGCCGTGCGCCGGCCGGGCATCCGCCGCGCGGCCCTGCTCCTGGGTGCGCAGGGGCCGGCGGAGCTGACCAGCACGGAGGATTTCGGTGCCGGTCCATCGGCGCCGCTGGGACCCGTGGAAGGCTACCTGTACGAGCCGGACGGCGCAGTCATCCGCGCCGGATTGGTAGCGGACGTTGCCCTGCAGCTCGGCGGCCACCTGGTGGACGAGCACATCGCCTACATCTGCGCTCCGGAACTCCTGGACACTCCCTTTGCCAGGGCCTACAAGGTCCTGCGGGTCATGCCTTACAACGTCAAAGCGCTCAAAGCCTGGGTGAAGCAGGAAGGCATCACCGTGCTGGACATCAAGAAACGCGGCACCGCGGTGACGCCGGAGGAGCTGCGGAAGCAGCTGCTCCCCGGCGGAAAGAATGCCAAAAAGGGTTCAGGCAAAACGGCCACCCTGGTCCTGACCCGCATCGGCGAGGACCGGGTGGCCATCGTGGTGGAACCCGTTTAGCTGCAGCTACTGGGCGCGCATGAACTCCTCGGCCGCCCGCACCTGCTCCGCCGCGGGACGCACGCCGGTGTACAGGACGAACTGCTCAAGCGCCTGGATGGTGGCCACTTCAGCTCCCGTGATGACCGGTTTGCCGGCAGCGCGGGCCGCCTTGATCAGCGGGGTCTCGGCCGGCAGCGCCACCACGTCGAAGACGACCTGCGCCGCATCAATGGCTTCGGCAGGGAAGGACAGGGTTTCAGCTTCCGCGCCTCCCGCCATGCCGATCGGGGTGACGTTGATGATCAGGTCAGCCGTCCCGCCGTCGAGCACTGGACGCCACTGGAAGCCGTACTGGTCCGCGAGCGCGCGCCCGGCTGCCTCGTTCCTGGCGATGACGGTGACGTCTGTGAAGCCACCGTCCCGCAGGGCCGCCACAGTGGCCTTGGCCATGCCGCCGGCGCCCTGGACCAGCACGGAATAGGCCGTCGGAACCTCGTTGGAAGCCAGGAGCTGCTCAATGGCGGTGTAGTCGGTGTTGTACGCCTTGAGGTGCCCGTCGGTGTTCACGATGGTGTTCACCGAATCGATGGCCTTGGCTGAGGGATCCATCTCGTCAACCAGGGCGATGACGTCCTCCTTGTACGGCATGGAGATGGCGCAGCCGCGGATGCCCAGCCCGCGCACGCCGGCGATGGCCTGTTCAAGGTTGGTGGGCGCAAACGCTTTGTAGATCCAGTTCAGGTCCAGCTGTTCGTACAGGTGGTTGTGGAACCGGGTTCCGTTGTTGCTGGGCCGGGCGGAGAGCGAGATGCAGAGGGTCATGTCTTTATTCAGAATGGGCACCAGACCATTAAACGCGCTCTGCCCGCCGTGCGCGTTCCGGGTGTCAGGGGCAGCCCGTCCCCACAGGGAAGGGCCCGACGGCGGCGGGCAGCTTCCCCGGGGCCGGGGCCTTGCCGGCAAGCACGGCGGCCAGCGCGTCGAAGGCCTCGTCCGTACGGCCGTACAGCGCCAGCTTCACCGGCGCCGTGGAGCCTTGGAGCGGCCAGGGGGCATCCAGGGCCACCGCGATGTCGCCGCCGGCTGGTTTTCCGCCGAATCCGATCAGGCTCACCAGGGGTCCTGATCCCACCGTGAGCCCGGCCCGGGCCGCGGCGGCTTCGAAGCGCTCCCGGTCCCCCGGTCCCCCGCCGGCCACCCGCACCGATCCGGGCACCAGCGGGCCGCTGCAGGGACCGGAAACAACCGTGACGGCCGACGCCGAGACCTGGGCCGACAGGGCTGCAGCACTTCCGGCCGGAGCGCCGGCACCCGCGGCCCCGGGAGCGGGTGCGGTGCGTGCACGCCAGATCATCATGGTGGCCACCCGCTGCGCGGCCTCGTCCAGGCGCGCCGCCGGCAGGGTGCCGGCCGCCAGGGCCTGGAGGATGGCGGCGTGTGCCTGTGACACATCGGCTGGCATCAGCAGCAGGTCCGCGCCCGCGGCGAGGGCCTTCACCGCGGCCGCGCCCGCAGGGTACTGGTTGTCCACCGCCCCCATGTTGAGGGCGTCAGTCACGGCAACCCCCTTGAAGCCCAGTTGCCTCAGCGCAGCGTAGCTTGCGGCAGAAAGCGACGACGGCACGCCGGGCTCCAGCGCGGGCACGGCGATGTGCCCCGTCATAACGATCGGGAGGCCGGCTGCGATAGCGGCCTGGAAGGGCTTCCAGTCGCGGCCCCGGAGCTCGTCGAGGCTGGCTGGCTGGACGGGAAGGCTGAGGTGGGAATCCGTGGTGACAGAGCCGTGTCCCGGAAAGTGCTTGACGGTGGGGAGCACGCCGGCGTCCAGCATGCCTTGGGAAAAGGCCACTCCGTGGGCGGCCGCGGTGGCAGGATCCCCAGACATGGAACGCGCCCCGATGGTGGGGTCGCTGGGGCCAATGGTGACATCGGTGTCGGGGGCGAAGTCGAGGTCGAAACCCAGCGGCACCAGTTCCCCGGCCAGGCCTTTACCCGCCTGGCGCGTCAGGACCGGATTACCGGCGGCGCCGTAGCTCATGGGCATCGGCCACTCCGTGAGGGGCGCCCCCACGCGTGCCACCGCACCTCCTTCCTGGTCCACGGCGATGATGCCTGGCCAGGGCCGCCCATCAGCGGCAACAGCCTGCAGCAGCCGCTGGTTCACGGCGCCCATGGCGCCAAGGTCCACCCCACCCTGCGGGTCGCGCGGCACGTTGTCGCCCATGATGATGGACCCCGCCAGGTGCAGGCGCTGGATGAGCGCGGCATGGGCCTCCACCTGGTTGCCCTTGAAGAACGGAAGCAGGACCTGCCCTGCTTTCTGCTCCGGCGACATCTTCGCCACGGCCGCCGCGGCGGCATCCTGGTCCCGCTGCTCCGGGCCCCATCCCAAAGGCCGGGAACCCGGGTCCGGTGCGGGAGAAGCGGAAGGGGGCGCCGTCGTCGTACTTGCCGATGCTGAAGGAGCCGCCTCCGTCGGGGCAGCAGAAGACGCCGGCGGGGCCGGGCTTGGGGAGGCGGAACAGGAGGCCAGCGCCAGGGCGGACAAGGCCAGGAGAAGGGGGAGGGACGTGGCGGGCTTGTGACGCATGGGGAACGGTGCCATCACTACGATGCTACCCCTGCACTAGACTTGAACCACCCGTTCGCCTGCCGGCTGCGGCCTGTGAGCGGCATCAGCCAGCGGCAACCGGACAGTAAGGAAGCGTGTGAAGATCGACTTCGCCCCATCGAGGCAGTCAACCCTCGGTGTTGAGTGGGAGCTTGCACTGGTGGACGGGAAGACGGGCGAACTCGCTTCCGTTGCCAACCAGGTGCTCCGCGGCGTGGCTGCGCGCCACCCGGAACTCAACGAAGACGACGAACATCCGCACATCAAGCAGGAACTGCTCCTGAACACCGTGGAACTGGTCACCGGCATTTGCGAGACCGCCGCAGAAGCCAAGGAGGACCTGAACCGGTCCGTGGCCGCTGTCCGCGAAATCACCGATCCCATGGGCGTGGAGCTTTTCTGCGCCGGCAGCCATCCGTTCAGCCCGCCGCAGCTGCAGCCCGTGACGGACAAGGCGCGGTACGCGAAGCTTATTGACCGGACCCAGTGGTGGGGCCGGCAGATGGTCATCTATGGGGTGCACGTGCATGTGGGCCTGGACCGCCGGGACAAGGCGCTCCCCGTGCTGGACGGCCTGGTCAACTACTTCCCGCACTTCCAGGCGCTCTCCGCGTCCAGCCCGTTCTGGGGCGGTGAGGACACGGGCTACGCCTCCCAGCGGGCCCTGATGTTCCAGCAGCTTCCCACCGCCGGCCTGCCCTTCCAGTTCAAGTCCTGGGAGGAGTACGAGTCCTACGTCCAGGACATGTTCACCACGGGGGTCATCGACACCATCTCGGAGATCCGCTGGGATATCCGGCCCGTGCCCGCCCTCGGCACCATCGAAATGCGCATCTGCGACGGCCTGGCCACCCTGGAGGAAGTGGGGGCCATCGCGGCCCTCACCCAGTGCCTGGTGGACGAGTTCTCCACCATCCTGGACAACGGCGGCACCATCCCCACCATGCCGCCGTGGCATGTGCAGGAGAACAAGTGGCGCGCAGCCCGCTATGGCATGGACGCCATCATCATCCTGGACGCCGCGGGGCGCGAGCAGCTGGTGACCGACCACCTCCTGGAGACGCTGAACCGGCTGGAGCCTGTCGCGGCCAAGCTGCGCTGCGCTGATGAGCTTGCCGACGTCGAAAAGATCATCAGCCGCGGCGCCGGCTACCAGCGGCAGCGCCGGGTGGCAGCGGAGAACGGCGGCAACCTGCAGGCCGTGGTGCTGGACCTCGTCAAGCAGATGCGCGACGGCCCCACCGCCTGACTGGTCCGCCCCCTCAGTTGATCCATCAGATATGGCTCCTAAACCGCTGGTTTAGGAGCCATATCTGATGGAGCAACGTACGGTTTGGACGGGTGTCAGGCCGGGAGGGACACCGAGGTGACCGGCATTGACGAATCCGGGGCGAACCCGATGCCGCTCGGCTCCACGCCTGCCATCACCAGCTGCGCGCCGAGGGCGGCCACCATGGCGCCGTTGTCCGTGCAGAGGTCCAGGGGCGGGACGTGCAGCCGGATGCCGGCGGACGCGCAGCGCTGCCCGGTCAGTTCGCGCAGCCGTGAGTTGGCCGCCACTCCCCCGCCCAGCAGGACGTCCTTGATGCCCTGCTCGCGGCAGGCCAGAACCGCTTTGGATGAAATCACGTCCACCACGGCTTCCTGGAACGCCGCCGCAATGTCGGCCACCGGGAGCTCTTGGCCGCGGGCCTCGAACTGCTCCACGCACCGGGCCACGGCGGTCTTGAGTCCGCTGAAGGACCAGTCGTACCGGTGCGGTCCGGGTTCGTCGGCCGTGCCCATGTATTTGGGCTGGGTCAGGCCGCGGGGGAAGCGGATCGCCTTGGGGTTGCCGTTGCGGGCCATCTTGTCGATGGCAGGGCCACCCGGATAGCCCAGGCCCAGGATCCGGGCCACCTTGTCGTACGCTTCGCCGGCGGCGTCGTCGATCGTGGAGCCCAGGAGTTCAACGTCGCCGGTGATGCTCCTGATCCGCAGGATCTCGGTGTGGCCCCCGGACACCAGCAGGGCGCCCAGGTTTTCCGGCAGTTCGTGCTTCCGGCCGCTGGCACGGTCGTCCAGCAGTCCCACGCCCACGTGCGCCACCAGATGGTTGATCGCGTACAGCGGTTTTCCGGTGGCAACGGCGAGCGCCTTGGCAGCGCAGACGCCCACCATGAGCGCGCCGGCCAGCCCGGGCCCGGAGGTGACGGCGATGGCGTCCACGTCGGCCAGGCTGACCCCGGCGTCAGCAAGTGCCTGGTCGAGGGTGGGGACGAAGGCGTCCAGGTGGGCGCGGGACGCGATCTCGGGAATCACGCCGCCGAAGCGGACGTGCTCGTCCATCGAGGAGGAGACGGTGTTGGTCAGGAGGGACGTCCCGCGGACGATGCCCACGCCGGTTTCGTCGCAGGATGATTCGATGCCCAGTACCAGGGGCTGGGTGCGGTTCATGCCTGGCCTGCTTCCGTTGCTTCGTGTCCTTCAGGGTGTGGTGCGGCCAGCTGGAGCCGCATGATGAGGGCATCCACGCCGTCGCGGTAGTAGCGGGGCCGGACATGGATCTGTTCAAAGCCGAACCGCACATAGAGGTCCTGCGCGCGCGGGTTGTCGGCACGGACCTCCAGCAGGACGTCGGCGGCGCCGCGGTGCCGGGCCTCATCGATGAGTTGCGTGAGCAGGGCGCTGCCGATGCCGCGGCCCTCATAGTCGGGGACGACGGCGATCGTCTGGACGTCAGCGATCGGCTCGATGCACATCAGGCCGGCGTAGCCCACGATGCCTTCGTCCGTTTCCGCCACCAGGTAGCGGCGCGTCTCCGGCTGGGACAGCTCGTCCAGGAACATCTGCACGGGCCACGCATCGATGGGGAAGAGCTTGTGTTCCAACACCCCGACGGAGGGGATGTCGTCCAGGGTCATGTCCCGGATGGTGATTCCCGCCAGGCGGAGGTGCGGGACGGTGTTCACAGTGCCCGCTTCCGTGGTCCGGGTACCTGGGCGTCGGACTCGCGCAGGTACAGGGGGGTGGAGTCCAGCAGTTCGGCGCCTGACGCCAACCGGGCCAGCGCAAACTGGCCCAGGTACAGGGCGTCGGGCTGTTCCCCGGCAAAATCAGGATGGGCCTTGAGCACGTCACCGTAGAGTCCGGCACCTGCCCCGAATGCCGGCAGGTCCGGCAGGTCGGAGGCGAATCCCACGTGCGGACCGTCTTCCAGCAGGGGAAGCTGGTCATCCGAGAGGCTGTAGCGGGCCCAGTAGAGCTCCTTGCGGCGGGCATCGGTCACCACCAGGAACTCGGGAACGGCGGCCGTGGACTCGGCGACTTCCAGCGCGACGGCATCCAGGCTCATCACCCCGTGCAGGGGTTTGCCCCAGACAAACGAGAAGGTGCGGGCGGTGGCAATGCCCGAGCGCAGCCCCGTGAAGGGGCCGGGTCCCACGCCCACCACCACGGCGTCGACGTCCTGGCCCCTGACGCCTGCCCCGGACAGCATCTCGCTGATTCCCGGGGCGAGTACCTCGGCGTGGCTCCGGGTGTCCTCCGTGGCAAAGCTGGCCAGCACGCTTTCCGGTGCGTCATCGGATACCAGGGCTGCACTGGCGACGGCCGACGTGTCGATGGCAAGGATCAGCATCGCGCGCCTCCTTCGAAGCCCCCGAGTTCGGGGGCGGTTGACCAACGGGGACCGTATCCGCGCATCACGATAGTGCGGGGTTCGTCAGTGTCTTCGCCGTCGAAGTCCAGGTTCACGGCCGGTCCGGAACTCCCGGCAGCAGCCAGGCCGCCGGCCGCCAGCCCGATGGCCCGGTGCAGATCAATCTCCAGCCGGCTCTCACTCAGGTGCTCCACCCGCTCATGCCCCCACTCCACCACGGTGACGGAGGAGTCCATGGTGTTCTCAAGGTCGATGTCGTCGATTTCAGCCGCGGAGCCCAGCCGGTAGGCGTCAACGTGGACCAGGTCGGGGCCGCCGGGGCGCGGCCCGTCCGGCAGGTTGGGGTGGATCCGGACCAGGACAAAGGTAGGGGAAATGATGCCCGGCCGGACGCCCAGGCCCTCGCCCAGGCCCTGGGTGAACGTGGTCTTCCCGGCACCCAACTCGCCGGACAGCACCAGCAGGTCCCCGGCCTGCAGTACCTCCGCCAAACGCGCGCCGAAAGCGTGCGTCTGGTCCGCCGTCGTCGCCGTGAAGGTCTTTTCCCAGTTGGCAGCTGCCTCTTCAGGCGCGCTCACGCGGTGCCCGCCTTGCCGGGGACGCCCACCAGGCCGGTGTCGCTGCCCGCCGGTTCGTTCTCGTTGATGAAGCGGCGCGGTACGCGGGGGCTGATCCTGGTGACGATTTCGTAGTTGATGGTCCCGGCGGCGCGTGCCCAGTCGTCAGCCGTGGGGCCGCCGTCGGACCCGTCACCGAAGAGTTCCGCTTCCGCCCCGTGCAGGACCGATCCCGAGGCCTCCGGGCCGAGGTCGATGACCATCTGGTCCATGGCGATCCGTCCCACCACCGGATAGGTCTTACCGGCAACTCGGACGGGTCCACCGGTGGCGACGCGGGGAACGCCGTCGGCATAGCCCATGGGGATCAGCGCCAGGGTGCTGGCCTCCCGGGTGCGGTAGTTCAGGCCGTAGGAGACACCCTGTCCCGCGGGCACCTCCTTGCACTGCGAGACCAGCGTGCGCAGGGTCATGGCAGGGCGGAGTCCCAGCTCGGCGGACGTCTGCCCCTCAAAGGGCGAGAGCCCGTATATTCCCAGGCCTACCCGTACCAGGTCGAAGTGCGTGTCCGGCCGGGACAGGGTGGCGGGGGTGTTGGCAAGGTGCCGGACTTCCAGGTCAACGCCTGCATCCTCCGCGATGGCCAGTGCCTCGCGGAATGCCGCCACCTGCTGGTCCGTTTCGGGCCGCTCCGGTTCATCAGCCACGGCCAGGTGGGAGAAGATGCCCACCACGCGCAGCAGCCCCTGGTCCTGGTACTCCACGGCTTCCCCCACCAGGCGGTCCCAGGTTTCCGGAGTAGCTCCGTTGCGGCCCAGGCCGGTGTCCACCTTGAGGTGGATGCGGGCGGGGCGTTCCTGCTCCCGGGCCGCGGCAACAATGCGTTCCAGCTCCCACCCCGAGCAGCCGATGTCGACGCCGGCGGCCACCGCGGCGCCGAAGTTGCTGTCGGTGGTGTGCAGCCAGGCGAGAAGGGGCGCGTCGATGCCGGCGGCCCGCAGCCCGAGGGCCTCGGAGATGTGGGCGACGCCCAGCCAGGAGGCACCGGCCTGCAGGGCGGCACGGGCTACGGGAACGGCGCCGTGCCCGTAGGCATCGGCCTTGACGACGGCCATGACTTTCGCGGGGGAAGCGGCGGCGGCCAACCGGCGGACGTTGTGCCGGATGGCGTCCAGGTCGATCACGGCGGACCGCTCGTGGCGGGGGTCCGGCCCGGAGGCAGCACTGAATTCACCGGTTGTTGCGGGGTAGGTCACCTAATTGATTCTAGTGCGGGCACTTCGCGCCGAATAATCAGCGCCGTGCCGCTCAGGCGTCCGACAGGTGCGCGATGGTTGCCGCGGCCCTGCGCTGGGCGGCCAGCGGCACGTCTTCGATGATGTCCGCGAGGAACCCGAAGCGCCTCAGCCACTGGCTGGTCTGCCGTTCCGGTCGCGCGTTGGCGCGTTTCCACCAGTCGGCAATGTCACCCCAGCCCGGAGCGGCCAGGGATCCGCCCACCTCCTGCACCGCCAGGGACGCGCACAGGTTTGCGAACCGCAGCCTGTCCCCCAGCGGCCAGCCTGCCAGGGTGCCCACGATGAATGCGGCGTCAAAACAGTCGCCGGCTCCCGTGGGATCGTGGGCCTTGACCGGAAGGGACGGCACCCACTCCTCCTCACCGGTTTGCGAGTCCACGGCCATGGCGCCCTGCGCTCCGAGGGTCACCACGGCCACGGGGACCCGGTCCGCCAGTGCGTAGAGGGCGCTCCACGGATTGTCCTTACCGGTGAACGCCATTGCCTCCCGCTGGTTGGGCAGGAACGCGTAAAAGTACTGCAGGTTGTCCAGCCGCACCGGCGCCCACTCCCCGCTGGGGTCCCAGCCCACGTCCCCGAAGAGTTTGACGCCGGCCGCGTACGCGGCGCGTGCCCAGGTTTCCATCTCCAGGCCCACCTCGGCGATGCCGGCGAGCGCGTTGGGCGGCTTTCCAATGAGCTCCGAGTTGGTCACGGGAGCGGAGTGCCCGTGGGTGACCAGCGAGCGGTCCTGGTCCACGCACAGGGACACGGTCACCGGCGAGTGCCAGCCCGGGACGCGGCGGGAAAGGCTGAGGTCCACATGTTCCTGGCTGGAGAGGATTTTCCAGTTGAAGTCCCCGTACCCGTCGTCCCCGAACGCTGCCGCCAGCCCGGTGCGCAGGCCCAGCCTCGCGGCGGCGATGGCCTGGTTCGCCACCCCGCCGGGACAGCTGCCCATGCCGTCGCTCCAGATCTCGGTGCCCGGTTCGGGCCCGTGGGGAAGGCCGGTGAAGATGATGTCCTGGAACACGGTTCCGGCCAGCAGGAGGTCGAATCCCGGCTCGGCCGGTGAGCGGACGGCCGCCAGCGGATCGAAGGGGCGGGCTGGCATCGCGTCCATAGTGCGCAGGATACGCCGGGCGGCAGCCCTGCGGTAGGGGGTATGGACACGCTGTCGGAGGGCGGTCCTAGACTGCATCCATGCGGCTTCTGATTGCCGGCGGCGGGGGTTTCCGGGTGCCGCTGATATACCGGGCGTTGGTGTCCGGCAGCTTTTCCGGGCTGGTCACCGAACTGGTGCTGTACGACGTCGATCCCGCCCGCCTGGAGGCCGTCACCGCGGTGCTGAAGAGTATGCCCGGGAGCCACGGCGCGCCGCTTCGGGTCCGCGCCACCACCGATCCCGCCAAAGCCCTGGCCGGGGCCGCCATGGTGTTCGCCGCCATGCGGCCGGGCGGGACAGGCGGGCGGGTGGCCGACGAGAAAGTGGCCCGGGACCTGGGGCTGCTGGGCCAGGAAACCACAGGGGCCGGCGGGATCTCCTACGCCCTCCGGACCATCCCCCATATGCTTCGGCTGGCCCGGCGGATGCGGGAGCAGTGCCCGGACGCATGGCTGGTCAACTTCACCAATCCCGTAGGCATGGTCACCGAGGCGCTGCTTCCCGTCCTGGGGCACCGGGTCATCGGGATCTGCGACTCGGCCGGCGGCCTGGTTCACCGGGCGGCCCGGGCTGCAGCCATCCCCCTGCCGGAGGGAAACCTCGACGGCGTGGGCTACTACGGGCTGAACCACCTGGGCTGGCTGTACCGGCTGGAGTCCGGCGGCCGTGACGTGTTGCCTGGGCTTTTGGCGGACGCGGAAGCTCTGCAGTCGTTCGAGGAAGGCAGGCTCTTCCCGCAGCCCTTCCTGGCCAAGCTGGGCCTGCTGCCCAACGAGTACTTGTATTACTACTACCGGTCGGGTGAAGCACGGCAGGCGATGCGGGCCATGGCGCAGACCCGCGGCGAGACCATTCACGGACAGCAGCTGGAGCTGTACCCGCGGCTTGCCGCTGCCGGACCGGACGCGTACAGGCTGTGGGAGGAGGCCCGGCGTTCCCGTGAAGAGGGGTATCTGGCGGAGGCCCGGCGTGACGGCGGCAGCCGCGACGACGAGGACCTGGCAGGGGGCGGGTATGAACGGGTGGCCTTGGCGGCAATGCGCGCACTGGCGGGCGGCGGGCACACCCAACTGATCCTCAACACCCGCAATTCGCTGCCTCCGCCGGACGAACCCATACCGTCCGCACCCCCGCTGGCCACCACTGTGCCTGCCACTTCCCAACCCGCCGTTCCGGGCCTGCCGGCGGACGCCGTCGTCGAAGTTCCCTGCACGGTCACGGCCAACGGCGCCGTCCCGCTGCCCCAGCGGCCGCCGGACGGTCCGCAGCTGGAACTGCTGCAGCGGGTCAAGGAGGTGGAACAACTCACTGTTAATGCCGCCACCACCGGGAACCGCACTGCCGCCCTTGAGGCCTTTAGCCGGCACCCGCTGGTGGATTCCGCGGAACTGGCGGCAAAGCTCCTGGCCGGCTATGAGCAGGCGTTTCCGGATTTGGGGAAGATGTGGGAGGGCCGTTGGCGTTAGGGGAAGGAGTAGTGTTTTATCGAATGCGCACTGAACCGGCTCCCCTGAAACGCGCCGGCAGCCGGAAGGAGGTCCCGTGGCACTGATCCGCAGGGTCGCTTTGCTCTCCCTCCACACCTCCCCCATGGAACAGCCTGGCTCCGGGGACGCCGGCGGAATGAATGTCTACATCCGCGAACTCGCCTCGGCGCTTGCTGAAGCGGGCGTGGAAGTGGAGATCTTTACCCGCGCCACCTCAGCCGACCAGACCGCCGTCGAACATCCCGATCCCGGCGTGTGCGTGCACAACGTCATGGCCGGCCCGGCCAGGAAGATCCCCAAGGAAGAACTCCCCGGGCTGCTGCACGCCATGGTTGCCGAGATCGAGCAGATCCGCCGACGCCAGCCGCACGGCCGTTATGACGTGATCCATTCGCACTATTGGGTGTCAGGCATCGCCGGTCTTGAACTGTCCGAGCTGTGGGGCGTGCCGCTGGTGCACACCATGCACACCATGGCCAAGGTCAAGAACCTGTTGCTGGAGTCCGGCGAAAAACCGGAGCCCCGGCGGCGGGAACTGGGCGAGCACCGGATCGTGGAGGGCGCTGCCCGTCTGATCGCCAACACCAGCTCGGAGGCGGCAGAACTCGTTTCCCACTACGGCGCCACGTACGACCGGATCGACATCGCCCCGCCCGGGGTGGACCTGGCCACCTTCACCCCCGCCTTCCGGGCCCGGTCCAGGGCCGGGCACGGCATCAGCCCGGACACCTTCCACCTGGTGTTCGCAGGCCGGATCCAGCGGCTGAAAGGTCCGCAGGTCCTGGTCAAGGCCGCCGCGCTGCTGCGGAAGCGCCGGCCGGACATCGACCTGCGCGTCACCATCCTGGGCGCCCTCAGCGGCAACAAGGAATTCAACCTGCGGTGCCTGGTTGCGGAGGCGGGAATGGACGACGTCGTCACCCAGCTTCCGCCGGTGAAGGCACCTGAGCTCGCATCCTGGTTCCGCGCGGCCGACGTCGTGGTGATGCCTTCCTTCAGCGAATCCTTTGGGCTGGTGGCCCTGGAGGCCCAGGCCTGCGGCACCCCTGTGGTCGCAACCCGGGTGGGCGGACTGTCGCGCGCCATCTTCCACGGCCGGACCGGGCTCCTGGTGGACGGCCACCACGCCGCAGACTGGGCCGACGCGCTTGAGGCCCTCCACGACGATCCCGCCACCCGCGAGGACCTGGGCCGCGCCGCGGCGATCCGTGCCCAGAACTCCGGCTGGCAGCGCACTGCCGCCATTACGCTCGAAAGTTACCATGCCGCCGTCGACAACTTTGTGGGCCGGCGGTTAGCCCCTGTTGTTCCCGCGTCCTGAAGTCCTTCGCCGCCGGGCTTGCTCCTGTTAGCTTAGGGGCAGGTCTCCGGCCGCCGGCCGGTGTCCGCGACTGCGCTGGAAAGGACAACGATGTCTGCCCTCCCTACCGATCTTGAGATCGCCCGCGCCGCCCGCATCCGGCCCATTGGGGACATCGCGGCGGCGGCCGGAGTCAATGCCGACGCCCTGGAACAGTACGGGCGGTACAAGGCGAAGATTGATCCGGCCCGGCTGGCGGCGCCGGAACCGCACGGCAAAGTGGTGCTGGTGTCCGCCATGTCCCCCACCCCCGCCGGCGAGGGGAAGTCCACCACCACCGTGGGGCTGGCGGATTCGCTGGCCCGCGCCGGGCACAAAGTCATGATCGCGTTGCGGGAGCCGTCGCTGGGGCCGGTCCTGGGCATGAAGGGTGGTGCCACGGGCGGCGGGCTGTCCCAGGTGTTGCCGATGGACGAGATCAACCTGCACTTCACCGGCGACTTCCACGCGATCACATCCGCCAACAACGCGCTGATGGCCCTGGTGGACAACCACATTTACCAGGGCAACGCCTTGAACATCGATCCGCGGCGCATGACCTTCAAGCGCGTGCTGGACATGAACGACCGGTCCCTGCGGGAGGTGGTGATTGGCCTCGGCGGCCCGACGCAGGGCGTGCCGCGCCAGGACGGGTTCGACATCACCGTGGCGTCCGAGGTGATGGCCGTCTTCTGCCTGGCCACTGACCTGGCGGACCTGCGGGCACGGCTGGGCCGGATCACGTTCGGCTACACCTATGACCGGAAACCCGTGACCGTGGCGGACCTCGGGGTGGAGGGGGCGCTGACGCTGCTCCTCAAGGAGGCAGTCAAGCCCAACCTCGTGCAGACTATCGCGGGAACCCCTGCCCTGGTGCACGGCGGCCCGTTCGCCAACATAGCCCACGGCTGCAATTCGCTCATCGCCACCCAGACCGCCCGGCGCCTGGCCGACATTGTCGTGACGGAAGCCGGGTTCGGGGCTGACCTGGGCGCCGAAAAGTTCATGGACATCAAGGCCAGGTACGGCGGTCTGGCCCCGTCCGCCGTCGTGGTGGTGGCCACTGTCCGGGCGCTGAAGATGCAGGGCGGGGTTGCCAAGGACCAGCTGGCCCGTCCTGATCTGGCGGCGCTTGAGGCAGGCGTGGCCAACCTGCGCCGGCACGTGCACAACGTGGAGAAGTTCGGGGTCACGCCGGTGGTGGCCATCAACAGGTTCTCGTCCGATACGCCCGAGGAACTGGATTGGCTGCTGGCGTGGTGTGCCGCCGAGGGAGTGCGCGCCGCCGTCGCCGATGTGTGGGGCCGCGGCGGGGGCGGCGACGGCGGTGACGAGCTCGCAGCGCTGGTTGCGCAGGCCGTCGAGGCGCCCAGCAGCTTTCGGCACCTGTACCCGCTGGAACTGTCCGTGGAGGACAAGATCCGGACCATTGCGCAGGAGATCTACGGGGCGGACGGGGTGGACTTCTCCGTGCCGGCCCTTCGGCGGCTTGCCGACATCGAGCGGAACGGCTGGAGCTCGCTGCCCGTCTGCATGGCCAAGACGCAGTACTCCTTCACGGACGACGCCTCCCGCTTGGGCGCGCCCAAGGGCTTCACCATCCACGTCCGGGAGCTGCTGCCCAAGACTGGGGCCGGCTTCATCGTGGCCCTGACCGGTGCGGTGATGACCATGCCCGGCCTCCCCGCTGTTCCGGCCGCCCTGCGCATGGACGTAGACGACGAGGGCAACCCCGTCGGCCTCACCTGAACGACGCGTTGCTCGATCAGATCTGGTCCCTAAAACCCCGGGTTGGGAACCATATGTGATAGAGCAAAGCGAGGTGTGGATAAGTTCTGCGGGGTAACCGCCTTCCGGTGAACAATGTTCCCCATGCGTCTTGTTTCGCCGCTGCCGGCCCACCTCGAAGCCGTTCCCTTCACGGTCGCTGAAGCGCGCGCGGCAAACCTCAGCCGGGGTCGATTACGCTCTTCCGATCTGGCTTCGGCCGGACGCCTCCTGTATCTGCCGGCAGGGCGGGACTTCGAGCTTTCCGCAATGGCACGCGCCCTCTCCGCGGCGACTCCCGGAGCGTGGATATCGCACGTAACGGCCGCTATATTGTTGGGGCTCTGGCTCCCGCCGTGGCTCCAGGACTCCCGGGACCTCCATCTCAGTAAACCTCGAGCGTTGCCGCAGGTTCGACGGGCGGGCGTCGTGGGGCATACCGTGCTGGCCTATCAGGACGAGACCATGGATTGGCAGGGCATTCGTATCTCGACAGCCTCACGGACGTGGCTGGACCTTTGTCGCCGGCTTCCCATGGAACATGTGGTGGCAATGGGCGACCAATTGGTCCGACAGCCGTACGACGGACTTGAGCTTCGGACTAAGCCCTGGGCAACGGTTCAGGAACTGCGCGAGATGCTGAAGCGGCATCCAAAGATGCAGGGCATTGTGAAAGCTCGGGCCGCCGTCGAACTGATCCGTGTAGGTGCTGATTCAGCACCCGAAACCTTTCTGCGTCTTGCTCTGGTTGACGCCGGATTGCCGGAACCTGAGCTACAGGTTCGGGTTGACGCCGGCAATCCGCACTCCCCTGCTGCGGACCTGGGCTACAGGCGGCGGAGGATCGGCATCCAGTACGACGGCGGCCATCACCTGACACGCGAACAGCAATCCCGCGATAACCGCCGGGATGCATGCTTCC
>Ga0308158_10002979_pt1 | contig 15339 bp, 12 predicted proteins | sample PhyBR2_FD_201038 | JGI IMG/M metagenome (GOLD analysis project Ga0308158, IMG submission 201038) | Phyllosphere microbial communities from UC Gill Tract Community Farm, Albany, California, United States - DLSLB.R2 | ecosystem: Host-associated > Plants > Phyllosphere > Unclassified | place: USA... | reverse complement strand
TCATGGCGAAGCTTTCCACTGAGGAGCTGCTGGAGCAGTTCGCAGGCCTCACCCTCGTCGAGCTCAGCGATTTCGTGAAGGCGTTCGAGGAGAAGTTCGACGTCACCGCGGCCGCCCCGGTCGCCGTTGCCGGCGCTGCCGGTGGCGCTGGCGCTGCTGAGGCCGAGGAGGAGAAGGACTCGTTCGACGTCATCCTCGAGGCTGCCGGCGACAAGAAGATCCAGGTCATCAAGACGGTCCGCGAGCTCACCTCGCTGGGCCTCGGCGAGGCCAAGGCCGTCGTCGACGGTGCTCCGAAGGCCGTCCTCGAGGGCGCCAACAAGGAGACCGCCGAGAAGGCGAAGGAGGCCCTCGAGGCCGCCGGCGCCACGGTCACCCTCAAGTAATCACGCTTCACTGCGTAGCGAAGGCCCCCGGTTCCGACCGGGGGCCTTCTGCCGTTCTGGCTGCCGCGCCCCCGGCGGTCAGGGCCGAGGGACAGCGGTCGACGCGCGCACGACCAGCTCGAGCGGCAGCGCCCGCTGCTCGGGCGGCGCGTCAGGGGCATCCATCCGGCACCGCAGCAGCTCGACCGCGGCCAGCCCCTGCGCCCGGGGATGCTGACGGACGGTCGTCAGCGCGAACATCTCCGCATGGGCATGATCGTCTATCCCGACGACGCTGAGCTCGGCCGGCACCGACAGGCCCAGACGCCGTGCGGCGATGATGCCGCCGATCGCGGCCTCGTCGCAGACCGCGACGAAAGCGGTGGGGCGATTCTGCCGGTCGCCGAGCATCCGCACTCCGGCCTCGTATCCGCCGGGCGTCGTCGGCTCGCCCGGCGCGTGCCGGATCGCCGACTGCAGCGACGCGGCCGTCATGGCGGCGCGGTATCCCCGCAGTCGCTGCTCATCGCCGTAGGCGTGCGTCGCGGCATCCTCGCGCCCGCCGAGGAAGGCGATGTCGCGGTGTCCGAGGTCGATCAGGTGCTCGGTCGCGATGCGCGCGGCCGCCTCATCGTCTATCGAGACCGAGCTGTTCTCGTCGTGATAGGCCCCGATGCTCACGAGGGGTGAACCGACCTGCACGAGCCGTTCGAGCTCATGCGTGCTCGGCTGTATGCCGACGGCGATGATCCCGTCGAGCCTGCGGCGGGGGAGCACGTCGGAGAAGAGCCGCTGTCGTTCGGCCGAGCCCTCCTGCGTTCCGTAGAGCACCAGGTCCTGCCCTTCAGTGAGGAGCCCTTCCTGGATGCCGGCGAGAAGCTCTGCGAAGAACCAGCGGTCGAGGGCGGGCATGATCACCCCCACCGACAGCGACCGCCCGGTGGCGAGGCTGGTCGCGGAGGAGTGGGCGACGTAGTGCAGCTCGCGTGCGGCGGCGCGCACCCGTTCGCGGGTGCCGGTGGAGACGTAGCCGCCGCCGCTCAGCGCACGGCTGGCCGTGGCCTTGGACACGCCGGCTCTCGCGGCGACGTCGGCGATCGTGCTCATGATGCTCCTCGGATCGGGCGCAGTCAGATTATCGGGATCGCGCGTAGAAGGGAACCGGTTCCACAGGTTACGCTGTGGGAGCGCTCCCACGCGCGGGGTCACGTCTGCACAACGGTTGTGAGAATGTCTCCGCGTGGCATTGTGCCGGGGCGCCCGGGGCAAGTAGGTTGTCCTGGAATCGGTTCCTCAACGTCGCGGAATTCTCCGCCGAAGAGGCCCGGAACACCCTGGAAGAGGAGAAAACACATGGCTCTGTCACAGCGATACCGCCTGCTTGCTCCCCTCGCCCTGGTCGGAGCGACTGCGATCGCCCTGACCGGATGCGCGGAGGCCACCCCCGGAGAAGGAGGCGGCGACGGCGACGTCAAGGGCGCGACCGTCCGCATCTCCGGTGGCATCACCGGTACGGAGGCCGACGACCTCAACGAGAGCTTCGCCGCCTTCGAGAAGGAGACCGGCATCAAGGTCGAGTACACCGGCGACAAGAGCTTCGAGGGCAACATCGTCACCAAGGTGACCGGTGGCGACGCCCCCGACATCGCCGTCGTGCCTCAGCCGGGTCTGCTCAAGACCCTCGTCGAGACCGGCAAGGTCGTCGAGGCACCCGAGAGCGTCGCGAAGGCCGTCGATGAGAACTGGTCGAAGGACTGGAAGAAGTACGGCACGTTCGACGACACGTTCTACGCGGCTCCCATGCTCGCGAACCTGAAGGGCTACATCTGGTACTCGCCCGCCAAGTTCAAGGAGTGGGGCGTCGAGGTTCCCAAGACGTGGGACGAGATGATCACGCTGACCGACACCATCAAGGAGAAGTCGGGTCAGGCGCCCTGGTGCGTCGGCTTCGCCTCGGGTGACGCCTCCGGCTGGCCTGGCACCGACTGGATCGAGGACCTCGTGCTCCGTCAGTCCGGCCCCGAGGTCTACGACAAGTGGGTGTCCGGAGACGTCAAGTTCACCGACCCCGAGATCAAGGACGCCTTCGACGCCGTCGGCTCGATCATCCTCAACCCCGACTACGTCAACGCCGGCTTCGGTGACGTGAAGAGCATCAACTCGACCGCCTTCGGCGACGTCGCGGCCAAGGTCGCAGACGGCAGCTGCGCACTGACCCACCAGGCGTCGTTCCTCTCGGCGAACTTCCTCGACGTGAAGAACGCCGACGGCGAGACCCCGGAGGTCGGCCCCGATGGCGACGTGTACGCGTTCATCACCCCCGGCATGACCGAGGGCGAGCTGCAGGTCGAGGGTGGCGGCGAGTTCGTCGCCGGCTTCAACGACGACGCGGCCACGGTCAAGGTGCTCGAGTTCATGGCCTCGCCCGAGTTCGCCGACGCGCGCGTCGAGCTCGGCGGTGTGATCTCGGCGAACAAGAAGGCCGACCCGAGCCTGGCCGGCAGCGAGTTCCTGCAGGAGGCCATGGGCATCCTCCAGGATGACGCGACCGTCTTCCGATTCGACGCGTCCGACCTGATGCCGTCCACCGTGGGCTCCGGCTCGTTCTGGAAGGGCATGGTCGACTGGGTCGACGGCAAGGCGACCGATCAGGTCCTGAAGGACATCCAGGCAGGTTACGAGAACTAGTCGGTGGCGCTAGTCTGAGCGCAATCCGCTGGTGAAAGCGGGGTCGGGCAGAGATGCCCGACCCCGTATCCGTACTCAGAAGGGGATCCCATGTCACTGCTGACAGTCGACGACAAGGAAACGGCGGAACTGCCGAAGACGACGCACGGGGTTGATGCCAAGGGGCGCCGGATCACGAAGATCGTGGTCGCCGCCGGCTTCATCCTCATAGCCGCGATGCTGTTCCTGCTCATCATCTCGGCACCGGTCGAAGACCCTGCGCGCATCGCCCTGGGCCCGGCGTCGCTCAACAACTTCTTCCTGTGGCTGGGCGGCTTGCATCCTCTGGCGCAGATCCCCGCCGTGCTGCTCGTCTTCGGACTCGTCGTCGGCATCGTGCTCGTCCTCATCGAGTTCGCTCCTCGTCCCGGGCGTGGCTACTTCATCATGCGGCTGGTCGCGTGCCTGGTCATCCCGGTGCTGGCGCTCATGCTGCTGCGCCCGTACTCGAACGCGGTGCTCTACGTCGTCGCGATCGCGCTGCTCTCCGGCGCGCTGCTCTTCTTCGCCGACTACCGCTCGCGACAGGGTGCCGGCTACCTGTTCCAGCTCGTGCTGTTCATGGCACCGGCCGCGATCATGCTGCTGCTCGGCCTGATCTACCCGGCGATCGCCACCTTCGTGAAGTCGTTCTTCAACAAGACCGGAGACGAGTTCGTCGGCCTCGAGAACTACGTCTGGGTGTTCACCAATCCGGTCGGCACGTGGTCGGTGATCAACACCCTCATCTGGGCACTGCTCGCCCCCACGATCTCGGTCGCGTTCGGGCTCGCGTACGCCGTGTTCATCGACCGGGCCCGTGGCGAGAAGCTGCTCAAGGTGCTCGTGTTCATGCCCGTCGCGATCTCGTTCGTGGGCGCCGGCATCATCTGGAAGTTCATGTACGACTACCGGCAGGGCGACCAGATCGGTCTGCTCAACGCCGTGGTGACCATGTTCGGCGGCGATCCGGTGAGCTGGCTCGCGGTCAAGCCGCTGATCAACACTTTCATGCTGCTGATCGTCTTCATCTGGACCCAGACCGGTTTCGCGATGGTCATCCTCTCGGCGGCGATCAAGGCGGTCCCCGCCGAGCAGCTCGAGGCGGCCGAACTCGACGGCACCAACGCGTGGCAGCGGTTCTGGAACGTCACCGTGCCTGGCATCCGTTCGTCCCTGATCGTCGTGCTGACGACGATCACGATCATGTCGCTGAAGGTCTACGACATCGTCGCGGTGATGACCGGCGGTCGCGACGACACCACCGTCCTCGGCTTCGAGATGGTCAACCAGCAGCAGCGGTTCCAGAGCTACGGGCACTCGTCGGCACTCGCCGTGGTGCTGTTCATCTTCGTGCTGCCCCTGATCATCTACAACGCCAGATCGATGACCAAGCAGAGGGAGATCCGCTGATGAGCGCCACGGAAGCCATCGTCCGCGACACGCGCACCAAGCGCCAGGTCGCCCGCGACACGCGACGCAACGAGGCGATCGCCCACAAGAAGCTCACCTCGAAGGGCGCGACGATCGCCGCCGCCATCATCGCGATCTTCTGGACGATCCCCACCTTCGGCCTGTTCGTCACCTCGTTCCGACCCGGTGCCGACACCCAGTCGTCGGGGTGGTGGACCGCGTTCACGAACCCGGAGTTCACGTTCGACAACTACGTCCAGGCGCTCAACTCCGGCGGAACGTCGACCACGCTCGCGACGGCGTTCGTGAACTCGCTCGCCATCACGATCCCCGCGACGGTGTTCCCGATCGTGATCGCCGCGCTCGCCGCGTACGCGTTCGCGTGGATCGACTTCAAGGGCCGCAACATGCTGTTCGTGTTCGTGTTCGCCCTGCAGATCGTGCCGCTGCAGATGGCCCTCGTGCCCCTGCTGAGCCTGTTCTCCGAGGGCCTCACGATCAATGACGTGATGATCTTCCCTGGACTCACGCTCAACGACGTCGAGTTCAGCTTCGCCCGCGTCTGGATCGCGCACGCGATCTTCGCGCTGCCGCTCGCGACGTTCATGCTGCACAACTTCATCTCGGAGATCCCGGGCGACATCGTCGAGGCTGCTCGCGTCGACGGTGCCGGTCACGGACAGGTGTTCTTCCGGATCATCCTGCCGCTGGCCATGCCCGCGATCGCGTCGTTCGGCATCTTCCAGTTCCTCTGGGTCTGGAACGACCTCCTCGTGGCGACGATCTTCGCCTCGCCGGGAGCGCTGCCGATCACGCAGGCTCTCAACTCGCTGTCGGGCACCTGGGGCAACCGCTGGTTCCTGCAGTCGGCGGGAACGTTCATCTCGATCATCGTTCCGCTGATCGTGTTCTTCGCGCTGCAGCGCTTCTTCGTGCGCGGTCTGCTGGCCGGCGCGACGAAGGGCTGAGCCCGAGCCGCTTCGCCGACGCCCTCCCGGATCACGGTCCGGGAGGGCGTCGGCGCGCCAGGGCTCGACGCCCATATCCCGAGCTCGGCGGGGCGCAGGGGCACAATGGGACGATGACGAGACGGAAGCTGCTGATCGCGGGAAGCGCGATGCTGACCCTCGCCGCACTGCTGGGCGTGCTCGTGGTGCTGCTGCCCAGGGGTGCGACGATCGGCCTCGACGCGTTCTGGAACCACCTGATGTCGCAGGTGCGCCAGGACTGGATGCTGTCGGCGGCGTACGCCCTGAACTGGATCGGCGGGGGATGGGTGGCGATCGCTCTCGTGCCGCTGCTGATCGTGGTGCTGCTCGTGCTGCTGCGGCGGTGGCGCGGAGCGGTGTTCGCGGCTCTGGCCTTCGTGGTGAGCGCAGGCCTCACTCAGCTGCTGAAGGAGATCTTCGCCAGAGCGCGGCCCGACGACATGCTGGTGACCTCCGACTTCGGCTCATTCCCGTCGGGGCATACGTCGAACGCCGCGACGATCGCGATGGTGCTCTGGCTGGTCTTCCCCCGCGTCTGGATGGCGATCGCCGGCGTGGTGTGGGTCGTGGCGATGGCGCTCTCGCGCACCCTGCTCGCCGTGCACTGGATCACCGACACGCTGGGCGGGGCGCTGGTGGGGGCCTCGGCGGCGCTGATCGTCGGCGCCTTCGTGCTCTCGTGGGCGTCACTAGGCTGGTTGCCGACCCCCGAGCCCGCACAGAGGAGCCACCGTGACGCAGATCCGCCCGTATCGTGACGCCGATCGCGACGCTCTCTACGACATCTGCGTGAAGACCGCGGATGCCGGGGGCGACGCGACCGGCATCTTCACCGACGACCGGCTGTGGGGCGACGTCTTCGCCGCGCCGTACGCCGTGCGGCATCCCGATCTGGCCTGGGTGGTCGAGTCCGCTGACGGGCGGACGATCGGATACATCGTGGCGACGGATGACACGGATGCCTTCGAGCAGTGGTTCCGCGAGGAGTGGTGGCCGTCGAAGCAGGGCCTGTACCCCCTCTCGGGAGCGGCTGAGCCGACCCGCCAGGACGGCATCATCGGCTACGCCAGCCGCCGCGCACCGGGCAGCGAGAAGCACGCGGCCGAGTACCCCGCGCATCTGCATATCGACCTGCTGCCCGAGACGCAGGGGCAGGGCCTCGGTCGGCGCCTCATCGAGACGCTGTTCGCCGAGCTGAAGAGCCGCGGGGTGCGGGGTCTGCACCTGGGCATGAACCCGACGAACACCGGTGCGGGGGCGTTCTACGAGCGCCTCGGCATGCACCGACTCGACTCGGGCCCCGACACGACGATGTACGGCGTGCGGTTCGACTGAGTCTCGTCCTGGTCCGAAGCGATGCGCCCGATCGGATAGGATGGACAGGTTGTTCCCTGGTGACGTGTCCGAGCGGCCGAAGGAGCACGCTTGGAAAGCGTGTGTTGTGCAAGCAACCGCGGGTTCGAATCCCGCCGTCACCGCCAAACGCCCCGAGCCCCGCACGAAGTGTGGGGCTCGGGGCGTTTCCGCTGATGGTCGGCACTTCCGGCCCAGGCCTCGCGACGCCGGAGACCCCGCGCGGTGCGACGTAGAATCTCCTGGTGCCCACTCCGAAGATCGTGCTGTTCTACGCGTTCGCGCCGCTGGCCGATCCTCAGGCCATCCGGCTGTGGCAGCGCGATCTCGCCGAGTCGCTCACGCTGCGCGGGCGGATCATCATCTCGAAGGACGGCATCAACGGCACGCTCGGGGGCGACCTGCCCGCGGTGAAGAAGTGGCTGCGCCGGTTCCGCGAGCACCCGGCTTTCGCAGACGCCGACGTCAAATGGAGCGAGGGCACCGGTGTCGATGCCGATGGGTACAGCACCGACTTCCCGAAGCTGAGCGTCAAGGTGCGCGACGAGATCGTGTCGTTCGGCGCACCGGATGAGCTCCGGGTCGATGAGCACGGAGTCGTCGGCGGCGGGGTGCGTCTGGCCCCCGAGCAGCTGCACAGCCTGATCGCCGAGCGTGGCGATGACGTCGTGTTCTTCGACGGGCGCAATGCGCTCGAGGCCGAGATCGGGCGGTTCAAGAACGCCGTCGTGCCCGACACCGACACCACCCGTGACTTCGTGCGTCTGCTCGACGCGGGTGTCTACGACGATCTGAAGGGCAAGCCGGTCGTGACCTACTGCACGGGCGGCATCCGCTGCGAGGTGCTGTCGAGCCTGATGGTGTCGCGAGGCTTCGGCGAGGTGTATCAGCTCGACGGGGGCATCGTGCGCTACGGCGAGAAGTACGGTGACGACGGCCTGTGGGAGGGATCGCTCTACGTCTTCGACAAGCGCGGATCGGTCGACTTCAGCGATCACGCGGCGGTCATCGGCACGTGCGCCGGCTGCGGCGCGGCGACGAGCCGCACGGCCAACTGCCCCGACGCGTCGTGCCGTCGCCAGTTCGTCGTCTGCGCCGGCTGCGGCAGCGTGCCCTGCGGCGAACACGCCGGCGCCTGAGACCGGGGCGCAGCCGGTCAGCGCCGTCTGAGCAGAGACGCGGGCAGCAGCCAGGCGAGCAGCCGGCGTCGTCCGCTGACGCTCGCCTCGAGCTGCCCGATCACCGGGCGCAGCGGCGCACTCAGGTCGGCCTCGGCGGGTTCGCGACCCGAATAGCTTCGACGCTCGACGGCATCGACCAGCATGGCCAGCGATTCGGCGTCCGCCCCGTGCGCCGCGACGAGTGACTGCGCACGCATTCGTGCGGTCTCGGATGCCTGCACCGGCAGCCGCAGGTCGACCATCGTGTCGGCGACCTCACGCCACGCAGCCATGGCGTCGCCGCGCCGGGCACGGCTGACGCGCAGTATCCGGAGGAGTGCGCGGCCCAGCCCCGGGAGCAGAAGCACCAGCAGGATGCCGGCGGTGACGAGGATCACGGGGGTCGGGTCGAGCCGGGGCAGCGCGCCCCCGCCGCCCGCGCCCGCATCCTCATCGCTGCGGTCGGGGCCCGAGGTCGACGACGACGAGGGCGCCGCCGTCGGCGACGGCGAGGCCGTCGGAGAATCGGGATCGTCTCCCTCGCCCCCGCCTGCCTCGGACACGAAGTCGGTCGGCGTGCCGAGCGTCGCCGTCGGCTCGAACGGCACCCAGCCAATGCCCCGGAAGTACACCTCCGGCCAGGAGTGCAGCTTGTCGCTGGTCACCGAGTAGACCCGGTCGTCGCCGCGCGTCTGGTCGGTCGAGGTGCCGGGCAGGTATCCGACGACGATCCGCACGGGCATGTCGAGTGTCTGCGCCATGAGCGCGAAGGCGCCGGCGAAGTGGATGCAGTAGCCGCTGCGCACCTCGAGGAACTTCGCCACCGCATCCGCGCCGGTGCCGTCGAAGCCGTCTTCGACGGGTGCATCGAGCGAGTAGCTGAACTCGGCGCGGAACCAGTCCTGAAGCGCCAGCAGCCGGTCGTAGTCGGTGTCGGCGTCGGCCGTGACCTCTCGAGCCAGGTCGCCGATGATGTCGGGCAGGCCCTCGGCGGGTGCGGCGACGAGCTCCGCTCCTCCGGCGGTCGTGGCACGGATCTGCTCGAGGCTCGGCGCGGGGGTCGCGGTCTGCACGGTGTAGTCGGCGCCGGCGGCATCCCGCGTCGGGCTGATCACCGTGCGGTTGAGCGGCATCGCCTGCCAGCCCTCGGGCAGGCCGCTGATCTCCTCGGCTGCGTAGGGCACGGGCAGTCGCGAACTCGAGATGCCCACGACCCTGATCGACACCTCCTGCTCCACCGTGTCGATCGGGTCGGTCCACGGGCGGGTGCCGAAGCCGTCCTCGACGGGGTTGCGATCGGAGCGGTCGGGTCGCCAGATCTCTCCGTCGAATCGCGAGAGGGTCGCCATGCGCAGGTACGGGGGAGCGGATGCCGAGGTGACGACGGTCAGCGCCTCCGTCTCGTTCGGCCGGCGCAGATCATCGCCCAGGCGCAGGTCGGCGCTCACGGTCATCGCCTGCCCGGTGCCGCCCCTGGGGTCGGTGAGGGGCAGAGCGGGAGCGACGAGCACGGTGGCGACGATCGCGGCCGTGCCGATGAGGCCGGCGGCCACGAAGGGGGAGTGCCGAGTGGCATCGCGGTCGTGCCGCGCGCCGAAGCGCAGCACGACCAGGATCATGATCGCCTGCAGCACGAACCACACGAGGTTCACCGAGCCGAACGTCAGCAGCATGGGCACCGCGCCCACCACCGAGGTGAACAGCACCGTGAGCACGACCAGGCGCTGGGCGATCAGATGGTCGACGAGCAGGGCGACCAGCGTGAACGCCAGTCCCATCGCCGTCGTCATCGAGACCGTCGGGTCGATCGGCGCGACGCCGTTCGAGATCTCGTCGACCGCACGCTGCAGACGCAGGCCGGTCAGCTCGATGCTCGCCGGCGTCGGCACGGCCCCGAACTCGGCCGTCTCACTGGCCAGCAGGTTCGTGAGGGTGAGAGCCAGCGCGATCAGCTGCACCAGCAGGGTGAGCAGAGACCGGATGCCCTCGCGCAGCCGCGCGAACAGCATCCGCCCCGCCATCCCCGAGACCGCCACCGCGACGATGATCGCGACCACGACGAACGTCCACGGGCCCGGCATGATGACTCCGGTGTACGGCCACATCGCCACCAGGCTCGCGACGGCGGCGAGTCCCGCCGGCCCGACGACGCCGGGACGCGGGTCGGGGCGCCGCCGCTCAGCCACGGGGTGCCTTCGCCTGCGGCATCGCCGACTCCCATACCTCGGCCGGGTCGGAGGCGGGCTTCAGCGACGCCACGTTCCAGCCGTGATCGGAGGCGAGAGCCAGGGCATCCGGGCTCGCGCCAGCCGCGATCAGCGTCGGGGCGGATGCACCGGCCGTGCTGAGGCGAGCGGCATCGTCGGCCTCGATCGCTCCGGTGATGACGACCAGCGGGCCGGGCGGCGTGCCGCCGACGATCGCCCTGAGGTCTCTCGGCTCGCCGCGGGGGATCACGGTCGCCAATGCCACCATCAGGCCGTCGCGGTCGTCCTCATGCCCGCGCAGGGCGCCGAGCAGCGAGCCCGCGCTGTCGAACACGTCGACGCTGTAGCCGTCCTGCACGAAGCGCAGTGCCGCAGAGGCGCACAGCGAGACGGCGGCCTCGAAGGCGGGATCGGGCGCGTCGCCGGGGCGCGCCCAGCGTGAGGCCGCACGGTCGAGCACGACGACGGCGTCCGGGCTGGCCTCTTCCTCCTCCTGCCGCACCATGAGCGAACCGCGGTGCGCTGTCGCCCGCCAGTGGATCCGCCGACGGGAGTCGCCCGACATGTACGCGCGGGGGATGAGGTTGTCGGCGCCCTGGCCGAGCCTCGTCGACCTCGTCTGCGCCGCACCGCCGGCGGCTCCGACCTTGGTCGGCAGCGGCGACAGCGCGACGATCTGCGGCACGACCGTGATCATGCGCGTCTCGCCGAAGGCCTGCACGCGCTGGGCGAGCCCGAAGGGGTCGACGGTGCGCAGCAGCAGCGGGCCGAGCGTGGCGGTGCCGCGGCGCACGCCCTCGAGGTCGTAGTGCAGCAGCCTGGTCTCGCCGGGGTATTCGCCGCCCGCCTCGCCGCGCACGGCGTCGGGCAGGGTGTCGCGCCAGTGCCCGTGCGGGATGCCAGGGGCGTACAGCTCGAAGCGCACCGTGACCTTCGAGGTCTCGCCGACCGACAGCAGGTCGGTGGAGATCTGACGCCACACCTCGCCGCGGCGTCGCGGCGCCCGCACGACCAGCAGCGAGATCAGCGGCAGCACCAGGAGCAGCACTCCGAGGTAGAGCAGGGGGCGTGCCGAGAGCACGTTGGCGGCCACGCACAGCAGCACGCCGAGCGCGAGGCAGGCGGCTCCTCGTGCTGTCAGCGGTCGCGTGCGCATGGGGTGCTCAGACGCGCGCGGCGAAGGGCACGGGAACCCGAGAGACGATCTGACGCAGAGCAGCCTCGACCGGCTGCGCACCCGCGCGGTGCACGCCTCGGGCCGCGAGAAGGCGATGCGCGAACACCGGGATCACCAGATCGGCCAGGTCATCGGGCACCACGTACTCGCGCCCGTCGAGCGCGGCGACCACCTTCGCCGCCCGCACCAGCTGCAGGGTGGCGCGCGGGCTGGCGCCGAGGTGCAGGCTCGGGTCCTGCCTGGTGGCCTGCGCGAGAGCGACCGCGTACTCCTCGAGCGACTCGGCGACGTGCACGCGTCTGGCCCACGCGATCAGCGCGCGCACGGTCGCGGCGTCGGTGACGGGCGTGATCGAGGAGAGCGGGTTGGCGGTGTCGCGCTGGCGCAGCATGAGGGTCTCGGCCGCGGCATCCGGATACCCCATCGAGATGCGCATCATGAACCGGTCGCGCTGCGCCTCGGGCAGGGGATAGGTGCCCTCCATCTCGAGCGGGTTCTGGGTGGCGACCACGAGGAACGGCTCGGGAAGGTGATGACTCGACCCGTCGACCGTGACCTGGTGCTCCTCCATCGCCTCGAGCAGGGCCGACTGGGTCTTGGGCGAGGCGCGGTTGATCTCGTCCGCGATCACGATGTGCGCGAAGATCGCGCCTCGTTTGAACTCGAACTCCCGCTCGACGGGGTCGTACACCGCGACGCCGGTCACGTCGCCGGGCAGCAGGTCGGGGGTGAACTGGATGCGGCGCACCGTGGCGTCGACGCTCGCTGCCAGAGCCCGCGCGAGCATCGTCTTGCCCACACCAGGCACGTCCTCGATGAGCAGATGCCCCTCGGCCAGGAGGCAGACCAGGGCGCTGCGCACGGCATCCGGCTTGCCGTCGATGACCGAAGACACCGAGGCGACGATGCGGGACGTGTGCTGGGCGAACTGCTCAGCGGTGATCGACGGTGCGTTCTCGTGCATGCGGGTCCCCTCGGGCGCGTCGGTGCGTCTGATGATCGTAACCCTCTGCGGCACCTCCCGACCCGTCGCGTGCGAAGCCCTCTCCCGGGTCGGGTAGACTGATCGACGGCTCTCCGCGTGACGGCATCCAGGCCAATTCCCCCAGGACGGAAACGTAGCAAGGGTAACCGGGCTCTGTCGGGTGCGCGGAGGGTCTTTTCCTTTCCCGAGCAAGCCGCCTTTCCGAGCGGCGACCCGGATCTCGGCTCTCTCACCGGATGCCCTGCGAGGATCGACCCGTGACCGCTCCCGCCACACGCTCCCGCTCCGCCGGCCGCTTCCTCGCGCCCGTCGCGCTGCTCGCCCTGATGTGGGCAATCCAGCTGCTCGACGCGCTGCTGCCGGGATCGTTCACCGGGTGGGGCCTGCGCTCATGGGATCCCGCCAGTCTTCCCGGGCTCGTGCTCGGACCCCTGCTGCATGCGAACTGGGCCCATCTGATCAGCAACTCCCTTCCCCTGCTCGTGCTCGGCTGCCTCGTCGCGGTAGAGGGGGCCAAGCGGTTCTGGGCTGTGACGGGGATCATCGCGGTCGTGGGCGGAGCCGGCACCTGGTTCCTCAACGCGCCTGGCACGCTCACCGTCGGCGCCTCCGTCCTGGTCTTCGGGTACTTCGGCTACACGGTGCTGCGCGTCTTCGCACCGGGGCGGGTGTCGCACCGCATCGCGTACGCCGCGATCGCCCTCATCGTCATCGTCCTGTACGGCACGACGGTGCTCACGGGCATCTTCGGAGCCGCCGCCGGCGTCTCGTGGCAGGCGCATCTGTTCGGCGCTGTCGGCGGCGGGGTCGCGGCACTGGGTGCCCGGCGTCCGCCCCGCGCGAGCCGCGCCGCCCTCCGGCCATGAACGCGCGCCGTCGACGCCGTCCTTCTCGCCGGCGCACACGCCGGCGGGGTCTCCGTGTCGCCGCGGTCACCATCGGCGCCGCGATCCTGGCATCCGGTGTGCTGGCCGTCCTCGCCCTCATCACCGCGCCCCGACCCGAGGGATACTGCCTCGATCAGCCGGAGGCCTACCCCGCCTTCGGGATCAGCGGATCGCGGGGCGAGCAGCTCGAGAACGCGGCCGTCATCGTGCGCACCGCCCGAGAGCTCGGCTTCGCCCGCGACGGGCAGATCATCGGCGTGATGGCCGCGATGGGCGAGAGCTCGCTGCGCAACATCGATCACGGCGACTGGGAGACCTCGGGCGTGACGAACCCCGACGGCAGCCGCACGACGAGCATCGGCCTGTTCCAGCAGCAGGAGTGGTGGGGGAGCACCGCCGAGCGCATGGATCCCGCCACCGCATCGTCGATGTTCTTCATGCGGCTGGGGCGAGTGCCCGACTGGCGGAGTCTCGAGCCCTCGCACGCCATCAACCGCGTGCAGATCAATTCCGACCGGGAGCACTACGCCCGCTTCGCCGATGACGCCGCGGCCGTCGTCGACGCCCTCTCCGGCCCGTGCCCGACTCCGTCGGCATCCAGGCCGGGCGCAGGGGGCGCTCACTAGGCTGAGCGCGTGGCGCAGAGCATCTACATCACCTCAGCCGAGGGGCACACCGGAAAATCCACGATCGCGCTGGGCGTGCTGGACGCCCTGATGCGGGTCTCGCCGCGCGTCGGCGTCTTCCGGCCCGTCGCGCGCAGCGAATCCGAGCGCGACCACGTGCTCGAGCTGCTGCTGGCCCACGACGGCGTGCATCTCGACTACGACGACTGCATCGGAGTGACCTACGACGATGTGCGCCGCGACCCCGAGGGCGCGCTCGGCACCATCGTCGCGCGCTTCAAGGCCGTCGAGGCGCAGTGCGACGCCGTCGTCGTGGTCGGCAGCGACTACACCGACGTCGCAGGCCCCGCCGAGCTGGGGTACAACGCACGCATCGCCGCCAACCTCGGCGTGCCGGTGCTGCTCGTGCTCTCGGGCCGCGACAGTCAGAACCAGGCGGAGCAGCTCGGAACCACGACAGCGCGCACGCCTGCCCAGGTGCGGCAGCTCGCAGCCCTCGCCCTCTCCGAGCTCGCAGCCGAGCGGGCCGAGCTGTTCGCGGTCATCGTCAACCGCGCCGACCCCGCCGCGTCGAAGGAGATCATCGAGGGCGTCGCCGGCGACCGCACGCCGGTGTGGGCGATCCCCGAGGAGCGCTCGCTCGTCGCCCCGTCGATGGGCACGATCATGCAGGCCGTCGACGGCCGCCTCGTCCGCGGCACCGAGCGGCTGCTCGACCGCGAGGCGTACAGCGTGGTCATCGCGGGGATGTCGATGGTCAACGTCCTCCCGCGCCTCGTCGAGGGGGCCGTGGTCATCATCGCCGCCGACCGCACCGAGACGCTGCTCGCCACCCTGCTCGCCGCGAGCTCCGGCACCTTCCCCGAACTCGCGGGCATCGTCCTGAACGGGCCGTTCGAGCTGCCCGAGCCGGTGCTGCGGCTCATCGACGGCTTCGAGGTGCCCGTGCCGATCATCGCGACCGATCTCGGCACCTTCGACACGGCGGTGCGCATCATGAGCGCTCGCGGACGCATGACCGCCGAGTCGACGCAGCGGTACCAGACGGCGCTGTCGCTGTTCCAGGCCCACGTCGACACCACCGAGCTGACGGTCGAGATGGGGCTCGCCCGCTCCACGGTCGTCACCCCGCTGATGTTCCAGTACCAGCTCATCGAGCGGGCGCGCAGCACGCGAAAGCGCATCGTGCTCCCCGAGGGCGACGACGACCGCATCCTGAGAGCGGCATCCATCGTGCTCGCCCGCGGCGTGGCCGACCTCACGATCCTCGGCGACGAGAGCGAGATCAGGGCGCGCGCGTCGACGCTCGGGCTCGACATCGCCTCGGCGCAGATCCTCAGCCCCACCGACCCCGAGCTCGTGGAGCGGTTCGCCGCCGAGTACGCGCGGCTCCGTTCGCACAAGGGCGTCACCCTCGGGCAGGCGGCCGACACGGTCACCGACGTGTCGTACTTCGGCACGATGATGGTGC
>Ga0308158_10002978_pt1 | contig 15349 bp, 11 predicted proteins | sample PhyBR2_FD_201038 | JGI IMG/M metagenome (GOLD analysis project Ga0308158, IMG submission 201038) | Phyllosphere microbial communities from UC Gill Tract Community Farm, Albany, California, United States - DLSLB.R2 | ecosystem: Host-associated > Plants > Phyllosphere > Unclassified | place: USA... | reverse complement strand
TGAAAGCGTGCTTGGCGTGACGCGAGGCGGGCAAAACCGAGCCTAGAAGCTCAGCTGCGGGGTGACCTTGACCGTGTCACCCGTGACGTCCAGGCGGGTGGTGAAGCTGAAGTCCACTTCTTCGTCCAGTGGATACCAGGCGCCGGTGAACGAGTTCTGCTGCAACGCTTCCACTTTGGCCTTGCCGTCCAGGGGTGCCACCACCCAGCGGCCGTCGAATGGCTCCACCGAGACACCGGGGTATTCGGTGACGGTCCACCGGATGCTGCCGTCCTGGACCCGGTTGTTGCTGGCGTAGTAGAAGGGGCAGTCCGGCTGGAGTTTCTGTTCCTTGTCGGCCTCCGCCGCGCAGCCGTCCAGGAACTCCCGGACCTTGGCGGCGACGTCGCTCTTAAGCTTGTCCGTGGCCTGCGTCAGCAGATTGAGCGGGGCCACGGGGGCATCCTTGGAGATGACTGTGGCGCGGGTGGCAGGAGCCGAGAAGTACTGTCCGTCCAGGGAAGCCTCGTACTGGCCGGGGTAGAACACGGCAAACGAGTTGCGGCCGTTGGGCATGTTCACCGGAACACCGTTGACCTGGGCCTCGTTGCCATTGACCACGGTGATATCGACAGTGGGCAGCCGCGATGGCACGAACGCCCACGTGTTGAAGAACAGCCACTCGGTGCCGGTCTTTTGCAGCAGGAACTCCGTGTGCAGCCGGCTGCCGTCGATCGTGTAGTCCATGGGCACCATCACCTGGTTGCCCGGGCGCTCCTCCGGGTCCCCGATGCTGATGTTGGAGAGCCGGGACGCGGACGACTGCAGCCCTGGACCGTCCAGCATGGCGGCGTTGCTGGGCGGAACCGCGGCCTTCAGGAGCCCCAGTGCCCGCCCGCCGTCACCGCTATTCAGCGCGTCCAGGTACTCCCGGACAGGCTGCTGCGGGCTGGCCACGGTGTTGTTCACAATGTTGATGGCCACGACGGCTCCGGCGACGGCAAGCATGAGGCCCAGCAGCCATCCGGCCGCGATCCTCACCAACGCTTGACTCATCTGCACGTTCTACACAGTAACGTCAGTGCGGACGCACTCTAAAGTTAGTGTCTCCCCTAATCGGCCGGAGAGCACCTACGTAACGTCCGACGGCGGGCGGCCGGGACAGCGGAAACGAGAGCCATGGGCGCCGCCAGGGCCAGCAGTTGCCAAGCGGGAAAGCCGGCTCAGCGACGGCGGCGCCGGGACGAGGTGCCGAACACTCCGCGGAGCAGTTCCCGGCCCAGTTGAGTACCCATGGACCGCGCCATGCTCTTCAGCCCGCCGCCCAGGGCGCCACCGAGGACGCCGCCCAGATCACCCATCATGCCGCCCGGCTCCGGCTGTGGCTGACTGGACCGGGACGCAGGTTTCCTGGTTCGCGGCGCCTTGGCCCGCGGCTTGGATTCCTGTGGCTCGCTGTAGTCAGGGGTGCCGTACTGGACGTCGAAATCCTGTGGTGCCGGAACCGTGGCCTGCGGCGGCCTGCTGCTGGGCCGGCCCAGGATCTCCTCCTCGATCCGCCGGGCCTCGGCGTCCACGTCATAAGCGGCCGGAGAGGCAGGAGTCCTCGCAGCAGGTGAACCGGCAGGCCCTGAAGCCGCAGGACCTGTGGGCGCCGCGGCCTTGCCGTTCAGCTTCTCGTACGCCGACGGGTTGTCCACTGCCGTTCCGTACTTGCCCAGCAGCGCCGAGCCGGCCACCGTGCTGCGGACCAGGGCCTCCTCGCTGGGACCCATGAGGGATTCGGGTGCGCGCAACCGGGTGAGGGCCACCGGCGTGGGCGCGCCTTTTTCGTTCATGACGGTAATGACGGCCTCGCCAATGCCCGCCGAGGTCAGTGTCTCTTCGAGGTCGTAGTCGCTCAGCGGGAACGTGGACACCGTGGCCTTGAGCGCCTTGGCGTCCTCGGGGGTGAACGCGCGGAGGGCGTGCTGCACCCGGTTGGCCAGCTGGCCCAGGACGTCGGCGGGAACATCCTTGGGCGTCTGGGTGACGAAGAAGATTCCCACGCCCTTGGAGCGGATCAGCCGGACGGTGGTGGTGATGGCCTGCAGGAAGGCCTTGGTGGCTCCGTTGAACAGCAGGTGCGCCTCGTCCAGGAAGAACACCAGCTTGGGCTTGTCCAGGTCCCCCGCTTCCGGGAGGTCCTCGAACAGGTCGGCCAGCAGCCACATCAGGAAGGTGGAGAACAGCATGGGCTTGGTCTGCAGCGTGGGCAGCTCCAGGCATGTGACCACGCCGCGCCCGTCCGGGGCGGTCCGCAGCAGCTCCGCGGTGTCGAACTCCGGCTCGCCGAAAAACTTCTCCAGGCCCTGCGCCTCCAGGTTGACGATCTCCCGCAGGATTACCCCTGCCGTGGCCTTGGACAGCCCGCCGAGTTCCTCGAGCTTGTCCTTGCCCTCGTCCGAGGTAAGGAACTGGATGACGGCGCGCAGGTCCTTGAGGTCGATCAGCTCCAGGCCGTTCTTGTCCGCGAAGTAGAACACCAGCTGCAGGCTCGACTCCTGCGTGTCGTTGAGCTCCATGATCCGCGAGAGCAGGATGGGTCCAAACGAGGTCACCGTGGCGCGGACGGGTACGCCGTTGCCGTCGCCGCCCAGCGCCAGGAACTCCACCGGGAACGCCTTGCCCTCCCAGGGCTGGCCGATGCTGTCCGTGCGGGCTTTGAGTTTGTCGCTTCCGACGGCGGCAGTCGCCAGGCCGGAGAGGTCGCCTTTGATGTCGGCAAGGAACACGGGGACACCCGCCGTGGACAGCTGCTCGGCCATCATGTGCAACGTGACGGTCTTGCCGGTACCGGTGGCGCCGGCCACCAGCCCGTGCCGGTTCATCATGGCCAGCGGCAGCCGGACCGGCGCGTCCTTATGGAGCTCGCCGTCGATGATGGCCGCTCCCAGCTCGATGGTGGCACCCTCCAGGGTGTAGCCCTTCTGGATGGTGGCAAGCTTCTCTGCTGTGGTTTTGGTGGCCATGGCGCTAGCTTAGCGGCGGCTGCCCTGCTTGCCGGGAGCCAGCGCGCGTCAATTCCTCGGCAGGTCCTTGGTGAACGCCAGGGGCCCGATGGTCTCCGGGTCGGCATCCACGTCGAACTGCGCTTGGTAGCCGGTGTTCAGGTAGAGGTGCTTGGCCTCGGGCTGCCGGGGACCGGTGGTGAGGTACAGCCGGGTGTAGCCGCGGGTGGCGGCCAGGGCTTCGAGTTCGGCCAGCACCAGCCGGCCCAAACCACGACGGCGATGGGCTGAGTGGGTCCAGATCCGTTTCAGTTCCGCGGTGGTGTCGTTGTACCGGCGGAACGCCCCGCCGGCGATCGACTCGCCGTACTCCTGGATCACCAGGAGTGCACCGTGCGGCTCCTCGAATTCCTCCGCCGGATAACGGTTCAGCTCGTCTGCGGCGGCGCTGCGCCCGAACAGGTCCCCGTAGCGGGTGTCATATTCGACGGCGAGCTCGTCCAGGAGCGGCCGGACCCGTGGATCGTGCATGGGCAGGCTGAGGACCGTGAGGCCGGGGGGTTCGAGGGGCCGGGGTTCGATGTGGGGTTCTGCGGTCACGGGTCGTTCCTTGTCACTGGATTCAGTTCTTTCCGACGGCGGCTGGTTCTGGAGCCATTGTCTCGGACGGCCGGGCAGCGACGTCCCGGGCAACGCCAAGGATGGACCGGGCCAGGGCGTCGTTTTCGCGGAAGGGCGCGGCGTTGGTGTTCGGCCGGGCAAAGGCACCGGCGCCCCAGCCGGAGGTTCCCGGCCCGATGCCAAAGAGGGTTGGCGAGGGTTCGCCATCGGTCCCCACCAGGTGGTGCTGAGCGGAGACCAACAGTTTCCCCGTGGAATGGATGCCGCCCGAAGCCAGCAGCTGCTGCTCGCTGCCCAGCCCGCTTTCATACAGTGAGGCAAGCGCGGGATTCTGGGACCTGGCCACGGAGGTGGACGGAAGCCGCGCCTCAATCAATGCTTCCGCAGAAACGGAGACGCCTGACTGCGGCGACGTGGCGCGGAACTTTCCACCCTCCTCATCAAACGTGACCTCCAGGCCGGGACCCAGGAACTGCAGCAGGCCCGTCCTTTGCAGCGCCAGCATCTGGCGGAGCCGGTGGGGCGGCGGCCCGGAGGCCACGAAGCTGAAGAAGCCGTGCCACCACCCGTGGATGACCTGCTGCGAGCGGGCGTTGAGCCGCTCGGGCGGGACCACGAGTCCCACCTCCATGTAGATGTGCAGCAGGGCCAGGAACAGGGCGAGGGTTTCCGGATGGTCCGGGCTGTCCCGCAGCGCGAGGTCGTGCTCGATGTACTCCACCACCGCGTCCTGCACTGCCTGGTGCCCGGCGAAGCGGGCACCGGCAAAGGGCCGGTCCAGCCGCTCCAGGTCCAGGTGCAGCGCTGCGTCGGGGACGGCGGCGGCCACCAGGTCCGCGCGCTCGCGGCTGTACCAATCGAGGTCCGCGTACCGCACGGCGAAGGAATCCCAGTCCATGGCACCCCGTTCAGGAGTGCCGGTCAGGATTTCCCGGTAGTAGTAATACCCGGCTTCCTTGGCGATCAGCGGCCAGAGGTGCTCCCTGAAGTCCAGCTCGCCGTGCCGCTCCACCAGGGCTTCCACCGCGGCCGCCGTAAAGAAACGCGGCGGCCCCGGCGCCTGGCCACGCAGCGTCGCGGAAATCTTCGAGTGGTACGGCACCCCGCGGCGCGACCCGGCCCAGAGCCGTGGTTCCCGTCCAGAGGGAAGGTAGCGCAGCCCGCCGTCGTCTGTTTCCTGGAACCGGCCGCCGCGCCCTTCCATGAGGAGGACCAGGAGGTCCACGAACGCCAGGCCCATCCCGGCGACGATGACGTCCTGCCCGGGGGCAATGGGGGAGTAGTCGACGTCGGTGGTGTAGCTGGGTGCCGCGTGGTAGCCGCCGTGCCGGGCCGCGAAGTCGGAGAAAGCGGCGGAGACGGCGTCCGGCCGGGAATCGGTGTGCCCCAGTGCGGTGACGACGATGTCCGCGTGCAGCGTCCGGCCGTTGGCCAACTCAACGTGGTGCCCGCCGTCGTCGAGCGCGGAGATGCCCACGGCGGTGGTGCGGTGGACCGTCACGCTGCGGCCCAGCGACTTGGCAGCCCGGCGGAAGAACCACTCCAAGTATTGGCTTTGCAGCTGGCGGGTGGGGAAAGTGGTGCCGGTCAGGGTCCGCAGTTGCTTCCACAGCGGCCGCGGGAAGTCCGGAACGTCAATGATGGAGGCGTCCAGCACGCCGGCGGCCCACTCGGCCAGACCGGGTCCGGGTACGGCAGGCCCGGCGCAATCCACCGATTCGTCCGTAAACATGGTGATGTCCGCCGCCATCGAGTTGAGCAGGAGCCCTGGGTCCTGGCAGTACCGCCAGATCCGGCCCGAGCCCGGGATATGCGGCTCCACCACGTGGATCTGCAGCGGTCCGGCGAAGACGTCCGGCCGGTTGGCTGCGATCCGTTCCAGCACACCCGCCGTGCGCGGTCCGCCGCCGATGAAGACGATGTCCGGGACATTCGATGGCATGGCTGCTCCTGACGGTGCGGTGGGTTGGAGAGCCTCATGCTAGGCAGCGGTGACGACGGCGGTCGAGGGCCCGGTCACGCCCGTTAACCCCGCGTCACAACGGGTCAAAAGACGCAAAAAACCGACTCATGACGCCGTGCGAACTCCGGTGAAGATATGCAACCGGCCGCCTTGCTGGCCCGTTCCGGCCGGTCCTAGATTTGCAGCCAGCAGCGGGCGGAAGGGCCCGAAACAGCAAACCCACGACAAGAAGCGAGGTGGCGCATGAGTTCAGCAGCAACCAAGGTGGCGCAGTCACAACCGCAGCCGGCGGCGGTAGCGCCGCCAGCCAGGCCTGGGACCCCCGTCCGGCAGGCCACGGACTACTCGTCTTATCGGGTAGTGGCCGCCAAGTATCCATGGCGCTGGGTGGGGACGGCCGTCGTCGCGCTGGGCGTCCTGGCCGTGGCGTGGTCCCTGGCCACCAACCCGCGCTGGGAGTGGGGCGTGGTGGCGCAGTGGTTCACCGCCCAGTCCGTGGTCAAAGGGCTGGTGGAAACCCTGAAGCTCACCGCCATCTCCGGGGTCCTGGGGTTTGTGCTGGGCTTCACCCTGGCGCTGATGCGGCTGTCCGCGTCACCGCTGCTGGTCTCGGTGTCCTGGACGTTCTCCTGGATCTTCCGGTCCACCCCGCTGCTGGTGCAGATGCTTCTTTGGTACAACCTGGGCTACCTGTACGAGAAAATCAGCCTGGGAATTCCCTTCACCGATGTGCGGTTCTTCGAGGTGCAGACCACCACGCTGATCAGCCAGTTCGCGGCAGCCGTGCTGGGGCTGACCCTGAACCAGGCCGCCTACTCGGCGGAGATCATCCGCGGCGGGATCCTCTCCGTGGACCAGGGCCAGCTGGAAGCGGCGGCCACCCTCGGCATCCCGGCCTGGCGCCGCTCCACCCGGATCGTCCTGCCGCAGGCCATGCGCGCCATCCTGCCCACCGCCTTCAACGAGATCATCGGCTTGGTCAAGGGCACCTCGATCGTCTACGTCCTGGCCTACTCGGAGCTGTTCTACACGGTCCAGGTCATCTACAACCGCACCCAGCAGGTCCTGCCGCTGCTGCTGGTGGCCACGCTCTGGTACATCGTGATCACCTCCGTGCTGAGCGTCTTCCAGTACTACATCGAACGGCACTACTCCAAGGGCGCGGTACGGAACCTGCCGCTGACGCCCCTGCAGAAGGCCCGTAAATTCTTCGCCACCCATGCAGCAGCGCCCAGCCGGAGGAACTTCTGATGACTGAGACCCTTACCGCCCCCAGCGCCACCCGGGGCCTGGTGGAGATCACCGGCGTCCGGAAGTCCTTCGGACCCGCCGAAGTCCTCAAAGGCGTCAGCCTCACCGTGGAACCTGGCGGCGTGGCCGTGATCGTGGGCCCGTCCGGCTCCGGCAAGTCCACCCTCCTGCGCACCATCAACCACCTGGAAAAGGTGGACGGCGGCCACATCACCATCGACGGGCAGCTGGTGGGCTACGAAGTCCGCGGCGACCGGCTGCACGAACTGCGCGAAAAGGACATCCTCAAGCAACGCACCGAAATCGGCATGGTGTTCCAGAACTTCAACCTGTTCCCGCACCTCACCGCGCTGGAGAACGTGGCGGAGGCGCCCGTGGTTGCCCAAGGACGCAGTAAAGCCGAAGCCCGTCGCCGCGGCCTGGAACTCCTGGACCGCGTTGGGCTCAAGGACCGCGCCGACGCCTACCCCCGGCAGCTGTCGGGCGGCCAACAGCAGCGCGTGGCGATCGCCCGAGCCCTGGCCCTGGACCCCAAGATTCTGCTGTTCGACGAGCCCACCTCCGCCCTGGACCCGGAACTGGTCAACGAGGTGCTGGACGTGATCCGCGAACTGGCCACGTCCGGCACCACCCTGATCGTCGTGACCCACGAGATGGGGTTCGCCCGCGACGTGGCGGACACCGTGGTGTTCATGGACCAGGGCCAGATCGTGGAACAGGGCACCCCGCAGGAGATCTTCACCAACCCCCAGGAACCCCGCACCCGGAGCTTCTTCTCCAAGGTGCTGGAACCGGCCTTCAACATCTAAAGGACTTCACCCCATGGCTTTCCCAACCAGCGGCCTACGCCGCAGCCGCACACGCGCGGCGCTTCCCGCCATCGTCCTTCTTGGCACCGCACTCTTTGGCACTGCCGCGCTCGCCGGCTGTGCGGACCCCGGTGCCTCCGCCGCCGGCAACCCCAGCGGAGGGGCGCAGGCGACGGCGGCCCGCAACGGCGTCGTCTACAACACGTCCCCGGACCAGCAGCGGATCCGCGCTCAGAAGGACGCGGCGCTCGCCGCGAAGGTGCCTGAACTGATCAGCAAGGACGGCAAGCTCACCGTTGCCACCACGGCCGGTTCCATCCCGCTGTCCTTCCACGCCACGGATGACAAGACGCCCATCGGCTCCGAGTTGGACATCGCCCAGCTGGTGGCGGACAAGCTGGGCCTGGAACTCGATGTCCAGGTCACGTCCTGGGAGAACTGGCCGCTGAAGACCCAGTCGGGCGACTTCGAGGCTGTCTTCTCCAACGTGGGCGTGAACAAGGACCGGGTGAAGCTGTTCGACTTTGCCAGCTACCGGGCCGCGTACATGGGATTTGAGGCGAAGAAGTCCGCCACCTACGACATCAAGGGCGCGGACGATATCTCCGGCCTGAAAATCTCCGTGGGGTCGGGCACCAACCAGGAGAAGATCCTGCTGGCCTGGAACAAGGAGCTCGAGGCGAAGGGCAAGGCGCCGGCCACGCTGCAGTACTACTCGTCCGACGCCGACACTATCCTGGCGCTGTCCTCCGGCCGGACGGACCTGAACATCGCGCCGTACCCGTCCACCGTGTACCGGGAGAACACCCGGGACGACCTGAAAGTGGTGGGCAAGGTGAACGCGGGCTGGCCATCCGAGACCCTGGTGGCCGCCACCACGCTGCGCGGGAACGGGCTGGCACCGGTAATTTCGGAGGCCCTGAACGAGGTCATCCAGGACGGCTCCTACGGCAAGGTCCTGGAACGCTGGGGACTGTCCGAGGAAGCCCTGCCGGAATCCAAGACCATCACGGCGGAAAACTTTGCCGCCACGCAGGCCACGGCTTCACCATCAGGGAAGGCATCATGACTTCACGAACCACAACGCCGGGCTTCCTGGCGATCGAGCTCGACGGCGCCGGCTGGGACGGTGCGGATATCACCCGTGCCGCGCTCGCGGCCGAGTCGGCCGGTTTCCACGCAGCCACCTTCACCGACGCGCCGGCTCCCGGCCGGGCCAACGCGCTGCAGCGCGCCGCATTCGCCGGGCCAGTCACGCAGACCATTGCCTTGGTGCCCGAGGTGGACACCGTCTACACGGAGCCGTTCCACGTCTCCACCCAGCTGGCCAGCCTCGATTATGTCTCCGGCGGGCGGGCCGGGTGGATCGTGACCGCAGCCGAATCGCCTGAGGCGGCTGCCGCCGTCGGACGTTCCTCCGCAACCGGTGTTGCGCTGGGGCAGGAAGCTGCTACCTCCATCGAGGTGTCCCGGCGGCTGTGGGACTCGTGGGAGGACGGCGCCGTGATCCGCGACGTCGCCACCGGCCGGTACATCGACGTGGACAAGCTGCACTACGCCGATTACGAGACGCCTGCCGACTTTGCCGGCGCCGGGTATTCGGTAAAGGGGCCGTCCATCATTCCGCGGCCGCTGCAGGGGCAGCTGCCGGTGCTGGTGCCGGCGTCGCTGCTGGGTGAGGTCCCCGTAGACGCGGTGGATTGCGTCCTGGTCTCAGCGCCAACCGCCGAGCTGCTGGCCGCCGAGGTCCGGGACGTGCGTGCCCGGGTGGGTGCCTCGGTTGCGGTCGTTGCCGAGCTCGACGTCGTCCTGGACGCCCGCGGGCAGGCTGCGGCTATGCGGGCGGCCGGTTTAACAGCGTCCGACGGCGGACGCGCGGCGTACGCGGGCACCGCGGACGGTCTCACGGACTTCCTGGCCGACCTGCTGACGGAGGCCGACGGCGTGCGGCTGCACCCGGCGTCGCTCTTTGTGGACCTCGAAGAGCTGGGCCGCCTGGTGCTGCCGGAACTGCGCCGCCGCGGGGCACTCCGCCCGGTGGTGCAGGACGGCACCTTCCGCGACCTGCTGGGCCTGGGCCGCCCGGCCAGCCGCTACGCAACCGCCGCCGCTGCGTCAGCCGCGAACGGAAAGTAAGGGAGAAATACAATGACACAGCACACGCGTGCTAAATCCGACATCTTTACACCGTCCGGCCAGCTCCAGTTCGGTGTCTTCTTCCAAGGGGTCAACTCCGGCACCATCTGGAAGGCGCCGGAATCGGGCTCGCAGACGGACTTCGAATCATTCCGCCGCATCGCCCAGACCGCCGAGCGCGGGCTCTTCGCAGCGTTCTTCCTGGGCGAGGGGCTTCGCCTGCGTGAGCATTTGGGCCGCCCGCATGCGCTGGATGTGGTGGGCCGTCCGGACGCGCAGACCATGCTCGCGGCCCTGGCGGCGGTCACCAGGAACATTGGGCTGGTGGCCACCCAGAACACTACGTACAACGATCCGGCGGACCTGGCGCATCGGCTGGCCTCGCTGGACCTGATTTCCGGCGGCCGCGCCGCGTGGAACATCGTGACCACGGACAACGCCTGGACCGGGGCGAACTTCCGCCGCGGCGGCTACCTGGACCACGCGGACCGGTACAGGCACGCCGAAGCGTTCGTGCAGACTGCCAAGCGGATCTGGGACTCCTGGGAAACTGCGGTCGGCCCCGCCCGACGGGTGGTCCACGAGGGCCAGCACTACACCGTGGACGTCACGGCGCGGCTGCCGCGCAGCGCCCAGTATCGTCCGGTGCTGTTCCAGGCCGGCGATTCGCCGGAGGGCCGCAACTTCGCCGCCCGACAGGCGGACGTGATCTTCTCCGCCCACCCAAAGTTCGATGACGCCGTGGAGTTCCGCAAGGACCTGGTGGAGCGGTCCGTCGCCGCCGGCCGCGGGGCCAACGCCGTGCAGATCATGCCGGCGAGTGAGTTCATCCTGGCGCCCACTGCTGAGGAAGCGCTGGAGAAAAAGGAGTGGGTGCGCAGCCTGCAGATCGGCCCGCAGCAGGCCATCGCCTACCTGGAGCAGTTCTGGGGCCGCGAGCTGTCGGCGTACGATCCGGACGGGCCGCTGCCGGAGATCGATCCCGTGGTGGAGGAAACCTCGGAGACCCGCGGCAGCGGCTTCCACGGCGCCAAGGCCCGGCAGTTGGCGGACCAGTGGCGGGCCGAAGCCAAGGACAAGGGCCTGTCCATCCGCCAGTTCGTCACTTCCAAGACCGCGCGGCTCGATTCCACCTTCACCGGTTCCTACACCACGGTGGCGGACCAGCTGGCCGAGTACGCGCGCGTTGGTGCGGTGGACGGGTTCAACATCTCGCCGTGGCTGATCCCCACTGGCCTGGACGACATCGTGAACCACCTGGTGCCGGAGCTGCAGGAACGCGGCGTGTACCCCACGGAGTACCGGGGCACCACCCTCCGCGAGCGCCTGGGGCTGGAGACTCCGGTGCGCACCGCGGACCAAGCTGCCGAGGCGGTCCAGGCCTGATGCAGTGGGCTCGCTTCGCTGGAAAGGCCGGCTTTGCTGGAAAGGACGACGACGGCGCTGAGGCGGGTGCCGCCGTCGACCCTTCAGTGGCTGGTGGTTCAGCCGGGGCTGGCCCCGGGGTCGTCAGCCTGCAGATGACGGTCTGGGAGCAGTGGGTGTAGGACCGGCGCCGGGCCGGTCCTCCAGACCCCTAGTCGGTTTCCGGCCCGTGGCAGTAGAAACAGTTGCCGGAATCGCAGTCTTCTACTGTTTCCTGGTCCGTTTGGGGCTCGTTCATTCCGGGTCCTTTCGGTGGGGTTTTTCGATGTCAGGTATTGCTGTGGGCTAGAGGATGCCCGTGGGGACCAGCAGCGCCCAGGCCATTGCGGGCGCCACCAGGACCACCGCCCCGGCGTAGAACATGAGTTGCCGGTAGACCCGTTGCCGGTCGTCTTCCCGGGCGTTGGCCACCACCAGGGCGCCGTCGGTGGAGAACGGCGAAACGTCCACAACCGTTGCGGCGACGGCCAGGGACGCGACCGTTCCTGAGGCGCTGAGGCTGCTGGTGGCCAGGAGCGGGCCAGCCATGGGGATGAAGGCCGTGAGCAGCGCGGTGGAGGACGCGAAGGCCGAGCCGACGCCGATGACGTAGCAGAGGACGAGTGCGATGAGCAGGGGTGCGCCCAGGGCCAGTGCCTGTTGGGCCAGCGTGTCGATGACGCCGACCCGCTGCAGCAGCGAGACGTAGGTGATCATCCCCGCCACAAGCAGGACCGTAGACCAGGAGATGCCGCCGATGAAGGTGGGGTGCTCCTTGATGTTGACCAGCGCCAGCAGGAGCCCGGCGGAGAGGGCCACGAACCCGATCGGCATGTGAAAGCCCAGGGTGCACACCAGCAGCCCCAGGATCAGGACCAGCGTAAGGACCTGCTGGCCGTGGGGCCGGGTGACCGTCGCGGGGCCTTGCACTACACCGGCGCCGCCGTGGGAATCATGGAGCCGGCGCATCAGGACGAAGGCGATGATGGTCAGCACCGACAGGAGAAGGTTGAGCGCGAAGCTGGCGGCGAACAGTGCCATCGGGGAAACCGGGAAGCCGTTCTTCGACGCGATGTTACGGACCAGGACTCCCGCCACGGACAGCGGGGAAAAGCCGCCGGCGTGGGCGCCGTTGATGATGAACGCCCCCACGAGGACGGGGTGCAGGCGCGACTCGTAGGCGAAGCCCATGGCCGCCGGGGCGAGAAGCGCGACGGCGGCGGGAGAGAAAGTGCCAAGGGACGTCAGCGCGGCGGCCACGAGGAAGAAAACCCACGGCAGCAGCATGGTCCGTCCCCTGACCAAGCGCACGCACGTTTGGACAATGATGTCGATGGTGCCGTTCCGTTGGGCCATGCTGAAGAAGTAAGTGACACCGATGATCGTCAGGACGATGGTGGCCGGAAACTCGGCAAGAATTTCGGTGTCGGTCAGCCCAAGCATGAAGTAGCCGACGCCAAACGAGGCCACCAGTCCCATCACGCCAATGTTCAGCGGCCACTTGGTGGCAACGATGAACATCACCACCAGGATGACGAGCGGGATTATTTGGGTGGCTGTCATGACCTGCTCCGATGTGGTGGTGACCGCTGGCTTGGCGATGACGTTACCCCAAAACCGCGGTTCGCCCGGGGCATGGCACCCCGGGCGAACCGTCGTCGTATTCGATGTTCTGATGCAGGCGGTCAGTGTGCCAGGGCGGGCTCGGCGAGCTTCACCTTTTCTGCTTCGGTGGGCACGAAGCCGGCCTGGAGTTCAGAACGTAGCTTGGCCATGTCCAGTTCGCCCTGCCACTTGGCGATTGCCACGCAGGAGACGATGTTGCAGACCGTGCTGGTGAGGGCGCGGGCCTCACTCATGAAGCGGTCGATGCCAACGATGAGGGCCACGCCGGCGACGGGGAGGGTGGGCATGACGGTCAGCGTCGCCACCAGGGCCACGAAGCCGCTGCCTGTGACGCCGGCCGCGCCCTTGGAGGTCAGCAGCATCATGCCGAGCATCAGCAGGATCTGGCCCCAGTCCAGGTGGATGTCGCAGGCCTGGGCAATGAACATGGAGGCGAGGGTGAGGTAGATGGCCGTGCCGGTGAGGTTGAAGGAGTAGCCGGTGGGGACAACGAGCCCTACAACGCTGCGGTCGCAGCCGATCCGTTCCAGCTTGGACAGCAGGCGCGGCAGGACAGGTTCGCTGGAGGAGGTGGCAAGGACGATCAGGAATTCGTCCTTGAAGTAGCGCAGGATCTGCCACAGGCTGAAACCGGTCATTTTGGCCAGGACGCCCAGGCCAACCACCACGAAGACGATGCAGGCGGCGTAGAAGGAAAGGATCAGCATGCCCAGGTTGCCAATGGAGTGAGCGCCGTACTTGCCCACCGTGAAGGCCATCGCACCGAAGGCACCCAGCGGAGCCACCTTCATGATGTAGCCGAACATGATGAAGAGCAGCTTGTTGAAGCTGTTGACCACGCTCAGGGCCATCTTCCCGGGTTCGCCGAGCCTGCTGAAGGCAAAGCCGCACAGCAGCGCAATGACCAGTACCGGCAGGACTTCACCGTCGGCGAAGGCGCCAACGAAGGTGGTGGGGATGATGCTCAGGATGAAGTCCACGGGGTTGCTGCTGGGCAGCTGCGTGGTGTACTTCTGGGCCACCGAAGAATCGAGGTGCGTGGGATCGATGTGCATCCCCGCCCCGGGCTGGAACAGCATGACGGCGGCCAGGCCCAGGGCCAGGGCGAGTGCCGTCAGGGCGTAGAAGAGGCCAAGCGAACGGACCAGGGTGGGGCCCACCTTCTTGGTGTCCCGCAGGGAGGTAATGCCTCCCACGATGGTGCAGAACACGATGGGGGCGATCATGAACTTCACGAGTTTCACGAAGCCGTCGCCGATGGGCTTAAGGGATGCGCCGAGGTCCGGCCATAGTGCGCCCACGACGACGCCGAGGGCAACTCCGATGAGTACCTGGACGTACAGGTGTCCGAGGATGGATTTGATCTTCATTGAACAACTTCCTGCTTAGTGCCGCCCCTTACTAGCGGGGCAAAGAGATAAGGGTTTTAGGCGGACAGCTCAGCGGGCTGGGCCACGTCGATGTCTGCGGTGGCGATGTGCCGGGCTGCCCGGTGGAGGGCCACTTCGCTGACGGTGCCGTTGTCATCGGAGATGATGTCGGCGGTGATGATGCCGGCAGGCGTCCCGATGCGCAGTACGCGGGGACTTCCGGCGACGGTGGAGGGTTGGCCTGCCGCGTTGGCTACCACCGATGACGGCAGCGAGGCTGCCAGTGCAACGGCCACAGCTGAGGTGAGGCCGATCGCGGGGTGCGGCGAGAGCATGGACAGCATCCGCACCCGTATGTCGTGGCTGTCGGCGGTGATGGTTGTTCCGTCCGCGGCGACGTAGTCACCGGCAGGAGCAACGACGCCGACCTTCGGTACAGCGTTCTGCGGCGGGTCCTCGGGCTTACGCAGCCCCATGATGAGGCCTGCCGATGCCCGGGCTGCAATGAGGGTGGGCAGCTGCGCGCTGAGGTTGTCCGTCATCGAGGAAAGATCTACGCCGGCCTCCTCCGCTGGGAGGAGCACGGCTGGGGCGCCGGCGTCCACCATTGTTGCGGTGAGCGTTTTGCCGTTCACCTGGAGCCGGTCCACCACGTTGCCGGTAGGCAGTAGGGACCCAGTGCTCTTGCCCCAGGGACTGTGGAAGGAGAGATTGACGGGCACGCCCGCTGCGGTGCTGCCGGGAACCCTGGCCAAACCCGACTTGGGAATGCGCCCCCCTGGGGTGGGTACGGTTCCGGTGAGGACCGCTCCGGAGGTGAGGTGGTGCATGCGGACCTTGGTCATGCCGTCCCGGACGGGAACGATGCCTGACTGGACTGCGAACAGGGCGATGGCAGTGGCGCAGTTGCCGCAGTTGGAACCCAGTTCAACGGTAGGGTCGCCGATCCCCACTTGGGCAAAAAGGTAGTCGAGGTCTGCTTCGCCACCGGGGGTTGCCCATACGACTGCAGCCTTTGACGTGGTGGAGGTTCCGCCGCCGACGCCGTCCAGCTGCCGTGCGTCCGCTGCACCGAAAGCGGCTGACAGCAGCGCGGGGATCTCCTCGCGGGTGGGGGCGTGGAGGGCCACATCCCTGGCATCGAAGAGCCAGCACTTGCTGGTGCCGCCCCGGTACCAATGTCCTTTGAGTCCCACTGTA
>Ga0308158_10002977_pt1 | contig 15349 bp, 11 predicted proteins | sample PhyBR2_FD_201038 | JGI IMG/M metagenome (GOLD analysis project Ga0308158, IMG submission 201038) | Phyllosphere microbial communities from UC Gill Tract Community Farm, Albany, California, United States - DLSLB.R2 | ecosystem: Host-associated > Plants > Phyllosphere > Unclassified | place: USA... | reverse complement strand
CATCATCGTGACAACAGCAACAGACCTCTGGGCGCTCCGCTACCCGGCCACCCACCCGCTGTACATCCTGGAAAGGGATCCCTCAGACGAGCCTGCCCCGGCCGCGCCCCTTGACGCGAGAAGCCACCGGATCCGGTCTCGAAGCACCGAACTGTCCGTTTCCCGTTCCGTCCTCTTTGCCACCGAACCCATGAACCACAACCCCGGATGGCGGCCCATGGCGCCGGGGGAGCTGGTGCACGTTGGTCCGGACCTGGAGGTGGCCTGCACCTTTCCCTTCCCGGACCAACCCAAACACCTGCTCACGCTCGCTGACCTGGAACCATCCGCGGCGGCGTCGCAAATGTCCTGACGGCACGCGTCCGGCTGGTGCTTACGTGGCTGGCGTTGCAGCCTTCTTCTGCAGCGCCTCGGCCATCTTCTGCACCTTGGCACCGTAGCCGCCGTTCAGCGCGGTGTCCTTGATCTTGTTCGCCTGGGCATCCAGGTCGGCCGGGGCGGCGTTCTTCAGGGCCGTCAGGTCCGACTGCAGGTTTGCGGGCAGCTTGGCGAATACCTTCGGGTGGCTGATGAGCTGGTCCGCCACCTGCTGGAGACCTGCCCCCGGGTTACCCGAGTTGAAAGCGGTGCGCAGTTCCTGGCGCAGGCCGGCCATGCTGGTGGCGGCCTTCTCCACGGCATCCGCGCGCTTCTGGATCTCCGCGCCGTAACCGCCGGACAGTGCCGTGGTCTTGATCTTGTATGCGTCCTTCACCCTGTCAGCCGGAGCCGCATCCTTGAGGGTGGTCACGTCCGCCTGGAGGGCAGCGGGTAGCTTGGCGAATACCTGCGGGTGGTTGACCAGGGCTGCAGCTGCCTTCGCCGCGCGGTCCCCGGCAGCCTGCGGGCTGTTCGCCGTCAGGCTGAGGAAAGCCTGCAGGCCGCCGAAGCCCTTCGCCGTGTGGGCCTTCGCGGTGGCGGTGGGGGAGGGCGAGGTTGCCGAGGCCGGTGTCGCGTTCGATGATGCGGATGCTGCGCCCACGCCCGCAACGGCCATGGCACCGGCCGCCAGCACAGCTGCCGCGCCGACGCCGATGCGGGTTTTCATTGACGGAATTGATGGCTTCACCACGGTGTGTCCTTCCAAAGATCCCGTGCCTCCACACCTGACCGCATGGACGGGCACGCGTTCACTGTAGAAGCTCAGGCTGGGGAAAAGCTGGATGCCAATCAGGTCCGGCTGCCCGCCAGGTCCTTGAGCCAGTTCCTGCTCAAGAGGGCGGCTCCGATGCCAAGCGCCGTTCCCAGGACAACATCCGTAGGCCAACGGGCTCCGATATGCACCCGTGAATAGGCCACGCCGGCGGCCAGTGGTACCACGACGGCGCCCAGGGCCGGGCTGGCAAGGGCCACCCCGGTGGCAAATGCTCCTGCCGCGGCCGAATGGCCGGAGGGCAAGGACGAACCATCGTATTCGGGGGCCCAGGAAAGAAAGGCGGGCAACTGTTGCGGGCGCATCCTGAAAGGAAGGAGGACCTTGAGGCTTCCGTTGACCGCTGCCGCAGTCCCAAGCGCTACGAGCCCCTGCAAGGCGGCGTTCCGCGGAGTCCCGCGGAACAGGGCCATACCGCCTGCAAGGCCCAGCCAGAGCAGGCTCTTATTGGCGCTGACGGAAAGCCCGTGCAGTCCGGAATCAAGTGTCCTGGGTGAGTGGCGGTTAACGCCCTTGACAATGCTTCTGTCCAGGAACTCGAGACCGGCACGCTGTCCGCTGCGCTGCATCCGGGAATCCTACGCAACGATGCTGGGTGCGACGGCTGAAAAGGCTGGGAATATTCCGGTAACCCTTCGGCCGTGCCGGTCACCCGCATAGACTGCACGGGGCGCGTCGAAGGGAGAGCCAATGGAAGAATCACGACCGGAAAACACTGCGCTTGGCAGGACATTCCGTGTCTCCCTCATCCTCAAAGGGCTGGACGGAGTCCTGGAACTGATCGGGGGCCTCCTTCTCCTGCTGGTCACCCCAGGGCAGATCGGAGCCCTGGCGAGGTTCCTCACCCAGCACGAACTCGCCCAGGATCCGCGCGACGTCGTGGCCAACAGCGTGCTGCACCTGACCGCCAATCTCTCGGGGTCGGCGTCGTTGTTCGGCGCTGTCTACCTGCTTCTGCACGGCGTGGTGAAGATTGTCCTGGTCTGGGCTGTCCTGAAGGAAAAGCTCTGGGCCTACCCGTGGATGATTGCGTTCCTGCTCGTCTTCATCGTGTACCAGGCGTACAGGATTTCAGTGGCCTTCTCATGGGGCATGGTCCTACTCACCGCGTTTGACATCTTTATCGTGTGGATTACGTGGCACGAGTACCGGCTCAGGCGCGCGCAGAGCCGGGTGCCCGTGGGCTGATCCGGTTCCCTGCGGCCCCGGTTCCCGGGCCGAATGGCTGATGCCCAGCAGCAGCGCCACGATGACCCAGTTGGCCAGCAGGGAGGAGCCGCCGGCGGAGAGGAAGGGAGTGGTCAGCCCCGTGAGCGGGATCAGGCGTGTCACCCCGGCAATAATGATGAAGCACTGCAGCGCCATGGCGAAGGACAGTCCGCAGGCCAGCAGCTTTCCGAACGCATCCTTTGTTCCCAGCGCTGCCCGGAACCCGCGGGTGAACAGCAACAGGTAGAGCAGCACGATGGCGAAGAGCCCGATCACGCCCAGCCCTTCACCCAGTGATGCCACGATCATGTCGCTGTTGGCAAACGGCACCAGGTCCGGCCGGCCCAGGCCCAGTCCTTCACCTACCAGCCCCCCCGAGGCCATGCCGAACAGGCCTTGGACTACCTGGGAGCTGCCGCCGGGGAAGCGCCCGTACACGGCAGGATCGAACGCGTTCTGCCAGGCGTCGATGCGCAGCGCCACGTGCGGGAAGATCTTCGCAGCCCCGTACATGCCGGCGGCCATCAGGACGAGGCCCAGCCCGAGCCAGGTGACGCGGCTGGTGGCGACATAGATCATGACCATGAACAGCCCGAAGAACAGGATGGACATGCCCAGATCGTGCTGGAAGACCAGCAGACCCACTGCGGCCGCCCAGGCGGTCACCATCGGCCCCAGGTCCTTCATCCGGGGGAACTGCAGGGGGCCGATCTTCCGGCCGGCGAGCAGAATCAAGTCCCGGTGGGTGGAAAGGTAGCCTGCGAAGAACACCGCCAGCGTGATCTTGGCGATCTCGCCGGGCTGGAACGTCATGGGGCCAAGCCGGATCCACACGCTGGCACCGTTGATATCGCCGGCGGAAATGCCGGGCACCAGCGGCAGGACCAGCAGGAGGACGCTGACGGCCAGCGCGATGAAGGTGTACCGGCCCAGCTTCCGGTGATCCCGCAGGAACCACACCACGATGGCCGCGACCAGCATCGAAAGCGCTGTCCACCTGAGCTGGTTAGTGCCGGCGTCGCTTCCGGCTGCCTGGTCAAGGCTTTGGATGGCGGCGATGCCCACCCCGTTCAAAGCCACCACGATGGGGAGGATCAGCGGGTCAGCGTATTTGGCGCGCAGCCGCAGAATTATGTGGATTCCGGCCGCGAGGACTGCCTGGATGGCAACCTGGACCCAGAAGTCCTGCCCCAGCGGCTGATTCCTGTCCAGGGAAACGGTTGCACTGGCCCCCGCACCGATCATCAGGGCAAGTACCAGGAGCAGTGCCTCTAGGTCCCGGCTACGGGTTGCGTTCCCAGCCTGGCCACCGCTCATTGCATGCTCTCTTCAGATAGATCCCGGGGTGGTTCTGGCCTTGAACGGCGCACGGGAACCGATTGTCCACTTCACGCCCGCAGTCTGGGAAAAAGCGTGGAATAACCGAAAAAAGACCTGTGAATTGCACCCGCGGTGCCTCAGGACATCGTGGCCACGGCAAAAAGACCGGCGACGCCAACGAGGTAAAGGACCAGGACCACCAGAGAGTCCATCCCCATGCCGAGGCGTTTCTTTTTTGGCCGGAAAAGGAGGCCCAGGAGGTAGGCCAGGGTCAGCAGGATCGCCAGGGCGGTGAGGTAGATATCGGTGGCCTGTGCCTGGGGCAGGACCGGCTTGCCGGTGATGAGTACCGCCACCAGGAACAGGACGGGAAGGAAGGCGTTGCCGCCGAATATGTCGCTGAAGGCCAGTTTGTAGTCTCCCTGTTTCACGGAGGCCAGGCCGGTGGAAATTTCGGGCAGGGACGTGGCCAGGGCCAGGAAGGTCGCCCCGAAGAGGACCCCGGACAAGCCGATGTGCCCGGCGATCGCGTCCCCGCTGCGCTCCAGTACGACGCCGGCGGCCAGGGTTGCCAGGGCCGCGAGGCTGAAGATCAGGACGGACTTGCCCGTGCTGATGTGCCGGTTCTGTTGACCGGACTTCTTTTTGGAATGGCCCTGGGGCTTGTCCTGGCCTCCAGGCGCGTCCCCTTGCTGGTGCCATGGAAGGCCCTTCTGCGAACGTTGGACGAGGATCAGCCCGAGCACCCAGATGACGGCGATCAGCACTGCGGCGGGAGTCAGGCGCCAGGCCACGAGCGAGCCGGGCATCTGGCTGCCGGCGATCACCACGCCCAGGACTGCGATGACGATGACGGCTTCGATGACCAGGGTCAGGGACGCGGCCTTGTAGCTGAGGGGATCTTTCCCCCTGGTGCCGAACGCATCAAGGATGACCAGCACGACGGTCTGGATGGCGATACCACCCAGGATGTTGCCCACGGCCACCCCGATGTTGTTGGATGCCGCCGCGCTGACCGTAATGGCGATCTCCGGCAGATTGGTGGCGAGGGCAAGCAGGATGAGGCCGCCCAGCGCCGAACCCAGGTGCAGTCTGTCATCAAGAACGTCAGTCTGTTTGGAGAGTTGGATTCCGGCCACCCAGATCACCGCCGCGGCAGCCGCGAAAATAAGGATCAGAACTGCCACGGGCAGAGTCTCCATGCCTTCCCCTCCTGGGTATTTGTCCTCTTCCAAGAAAACCCCTACCCAGTAACGGGGGTGGAACCCTGAATCCAAGCTGGGAATCGAGGTCTGGCAGTTGCTGTGGTGGTGGATGGCCGCTTTGAGGGTAAGGGTTATAGGGATACCGCCCCTGCTGAAAGGACCACCATGGACATTGTCGAAGTGATTTTGAGCGACCACCACGAGCAGCGGCGCCGGTTCGCCTTGCTTGATGAGATGCACGGCAGCGAACCGTCCAGCCTGGAAGCCGTATGGAAGCAGCTCCGCATCCTGCTGGAAGTCCATGCCAAGGCAGAAGAAGAGCTCTTCTATCCCGAGCTGATGGAACTGGGGAAGGGCGCAGGCGGAAAGGATTCCGCCGCGGACGAAACCACTGACGCGATCCACGACCACAACGAGATCCGGGACGCTGTCAGCGAGGTGGACCGGCACGCGGCAGGCACGCCCGACTGGTGGGCCGGCATAGCGAAGCTCAACGAAGCCAACGGCGACCACATGGCGGAGGAGGAACGCGAAGGCCTGACCGACTTTCGGCAGCACGCGTCCCTTGAGCTGCGGCACCGCCTTGGCCTGTCATTCAGCATTTTTGAATCCAGGCATGCCGCGGGGATTGAACCCGAGGATGTCAACGCGGAAGAGTACGTCCGCGAGCACGAATAGGGCCAGGACCGGCCTGTACTGCGCCCGGCCTCAGTAAGTGCTGGCGTTGGCCAGTATGTCTGGGGGCAGGGGTGCCTGGTTGAAATCGAAGGCCTGGCTGAGGTCCCCCAGAAGCGGGCTGTTCTCCCTGACGTCGGGACGCGGATCGGGCCTGCCGTCGGTGGCGGGGTCGATGCGTTGCCCGTGGAGGAAGTCGTCCTCGATGAACTTGATGTAGGCGTCCTGGCTCAGGGTTTGGTGGTCAATGTAGCCCTTCCTGGCGTAGGGGCTGATGATCAGGGACGGGACCCGGAAGCCGTACCCGTTGCTGTCCGCAGTGGGGGGCCTTACGTGGTCGTAGAACCCGCCCCAGTCGTCCCAGTTCAGGAGGACCGCGGTGCTGTTCCAGTCGGGGCCGCTCATGATTGCGTTGATGAGTCCGGCCACGTATTGCTGCCCCGTGCTGATTTTCGCGGGCGCATGCTCACTGACTTTGTCGGTGGGAGCGATCCAGGTCACGGCGGGAAGGGCGCCCCGCCTGGCGGCGTCGTAGAAGTTGGTAAGGGGTTGGATGTTGCCCAGCTCCCCGTCTTGTTTGACGGTATCGAAGTCGAGTAGCGGGTTCCACAGGCCCGGCGTCTTCGCGTCCTGCTTGACGGGTGCGCAGGTGGCTGCATCGTTGCGGCAGTCCGGCTCCGTGCCCTTGAAGACGTAATAAGCCCAGGAGACATGCTGTTGATGGAGCAGGTAGGTGAGGTCTGTCCAGCCATAGTCGGGCTGGCGGAGGTGTTTGGCTGCCTCGGCGAGTTGTTGTTTCAGCGCCGTGGGGACTTTCGCGGCATCAACGGCGGCTTGGCAGGCGGGGTAGGTGTCAGTAGGTTTGCAGCTGGCGTTGATGATGTTGTCGACGTCGGCAGCCAGGTCCGCACTGATGCCTGCGGCGTTGAGTGCCTGCTGGCAGGGAGCGAGATCTGCCGCTGTTTGGCATTTGCCAATAAGGGTGCCGGCGATGACTTCCGGATCCGGTCCCGAGTCCGGGTTTTGCAGTTCGTTGGTGCACGATGCAGGGTTACCCGGGGTGGCGCACTTGGCTGACCATTCCGAGACCAAGTAGAGGTGGGCGGGCAGGCTCCAGGCCGAGGCAGACGCAAACATATGGTCCTGGAGGGTGAAATTGCGGGCGTAGTCCCAGTAGTTGGGCAGGTCCCGTCCGTCGTGGTAGCCCATGACGTCCGTTGTGGTGGCGAGGAAGGAGCAATGGGGTTGTTTGGCGGCGCAACCGGCTGCCCCTTTTTCAGCCTGCGTCACGAAGCCGTCCATCGCTCCGTTGTCCAGGTCGGCAACTTCGTCATTGTGGGTGTGGGGTGCACCGACGTTGCTGTCGGCAGGGTTGTAAACGGGCTTGACGCATCCGCCGTGGGCGGGGTCGGGAAGGCATACTGAGGGCTGCCCGTTCTTCATGGGGATGCCGTCCGCCCCGGGGTAAGTGCCGAAGTAGGTGTCGAAAGACCGGTTTTCCTGCGTGATGATAACAACGTGCCGAATTTTGGAAATCCCTGACCCTGCACTGACGGGGCCGCCTCCTGAAATACTGCCGGCAAAGGCGAAGAGCATGCCGATGGCCAAAGCGACCCAGCCCGCCGGGCCGCCCGCGAACTTCCGCTGCAACAACCAGGCTGTGTAACCGCGCCGGCCGTGCCTGCGGCCGGCGCTAGGCATGGCCCCCGGCACTCGCCGGGCGGATCCCGCTTCGGTAGGCTTGGCGCCTGCTGAACATGACGTTCTCCTTCCGGGCGGCCAACTGCGCATACTCTTGCAGGTGCCGCTGGGGAGCGCCATGGGAATTGGCTTGGAAAATGCCATTAATGCTTTCCGGCTGGCTGCATCACTCTGGCAGGCAGGCCTACTGGCCGCGTTTCTGCCGCCGGGTCTTCAGAAGTTCAACGCCAACCGGGACGAATGGAACCACGACGATCATTACGTTAATCAGGTCGATGTTGGCCCCGATCCAGGCAGACCGGCCCTACCAGAAACCGAGGAGCGTAACGCCTGTGCCCCACAGCAGGGCACCCAGGTTTGGTCCTCGCCAAACGCGGCAAGAAACGCAGCGCCAGCCAACACCCCGATGGGGACCTGAATAGCGCCTGTTGCTGCCAGCAGACCCGACGTGAACAACAGGGAGTCCCCGGGGAGGAAGAACCCACCAGAAGGCCTGTCTCCACAAAAAGGAAGGCGCACATGCCTAAGACGAGCCAGGGGGCCAGGGCCGGATCACGCAGGATCCCGTTTGGATCCATCCACGCGGGCAGCAGGCCGGTCACTGGACGGACGGAAGAGGCCGGGGCACCAGGGGCAGAAGGCTCATGGATCCAAGTTATGCCACCAAGATTAACGCCCGCTTTCGGTGCTGCGTCCCTCCTCCCGACCCAGGTGCTGTATCGGCAAGGCCGCCGGCCACATAATGCTTCGCAAAATTACTAATCATGCTTACTATTGTGTGGCGCGGGCTGTCCGCTGGGGGCAGAGCACCCGCGCCGCACCGGAGGTCTCAACCATGGACAATGACATGCGTCCCCTTACTGACGAAGAACTGATGTCGGAGCAGGCCACTGCCTTGCCGGACAAGGAAGTGGCGTCCGTCCTGGACCTGAACGCCGACCTGGACCTGGGCATCAACGCAGCGGCTCCGATCGACCTGGCCGTCGCCGCCAACGCGAACGTGGCGGCCCCCATCGACGCCGCGGCCTCGGCCAACATCCTCTCCTTTGGCTCTGACGCGCAGGCACTTTCCCACCAGGATGCTGCCATTGACCAGGGGATCGTGGCCGACGCCAATGCCAACTCTGCACAGGACAGCGTGATCGGACAGGGCGACGGCAGTACTGGCGCTGGAACCACGGACACCGGAACCACCGATGCAACCACCGGAACGGCTCCGGCTCCCACGGGCACCGGTGGCGTGACGGACGCAGCGGGTGCCCTGAACGGCAACCTGTTGAACGTGGACGTGAACCTGAACGCCGACGCCGCCATCGCCGCCCCGATCAACGGTGCCGTGGCCGCAAACGCCAACGTAGCCGCTCCCATCGACGCAGCCGTTGCCGCGAACATCGGTTCGATCGACAGCCAGTCCTACGCCATCTCGGACCAGAGTGCCGCTATATCGCAGCACATCGACGGTGCGGCCAACGCCACAGGCGGCCAGCAGTCCAACCTGCAGCAGTAAACCAAGATGACCCAAACCCACGGCGGGCCGCCTCCTGAGGCGGCCCCGCCGTCGTCACGCATTTCCCTTGCACAGGAAGCGGGCCAAGGCAGTACGACGGCGGAAGCCAACATTCCAGCGCTGGCTGACGGCGTACAGCTGCTCGGCGCAGCAGAAGGCTCCGGATATCGCGAGCCGCCGTCGCTGGTGCGCCGCGCAGACGGCCAGACCCTCCAACTGACCAGGCTCCTGTATCTGGTGCTGGAGGCCACCGACGGCACGAACGGTCTTGAAGGCATCGCCCGGCACGTCAGCCAGGAATACGGGCGGCTGGTCAGCGCAGACAACGTGCGTACCCTGATGGACTCCCAGCTGCTGCCCATGGGCCTGCTTCGGCTCGCCGACGGCACCCAGCCCGAGGTCAAGAAGTCGAATCCGCTCCTGGGATTGCGGTTCCGCTATATCGTGTCCGATCCCGAGCGGACCCGCAGGATCACGGCGCCGTTCGCGGTGCTGTTCAATCCGCTGATCGTGGCGGCTGTGACGGCGGCGTTCCTGGCGGCCTGCTGGTGGGTGCTGATGGTCAAGGGCTTGGGCTCGGCAACGCACGAGGCCTTTGCCCAGCCCGCCCTCCTGCTGCTGATCCTCGCCGTCACCATCCTCTCCGCGGGCTTCCACGAGTTCGGCCACGCCGCCGCCACCCGCAGGGCAGGGGCAACCCCCGGGGCCATGGGTGCGGGGCTGTACCTGCTGTGGCCGGCGTTCTTCACGGATGTCACCGACTCCTACCGGCTGGGCCGGGGCGGGCGGATCCGGACGGATCTGGGCGGCCTGTACTTCAACGCCATCGTGGCTGTGGCCATCATGGGCTTGTGGTGGGCCACCGGCTTTGATGCGCTCCTGCTGGTGGTGGTCACGCAGATCCTGCAGATGGTCCGCCAGCTCATCCCGCTGGTGAAGTACGACGGCTACCACATCCTGGCCGACGCCACCGGGGTGCCGGACCTGTTCCAGCGGATAAAGCCCACCCTTCTGGGGATTCTTCCCTGGCGTTGGGGAAACCCGGAAAACAAGGTGCTTAAGCCGTGGGCCCGGGCTGTGGTCACGGCCTGGGTCCTGGTGACAGTCCCGGTGTTGCTGTTCAGCATGGTGATGATGGTGCTGTCACTGCCGCGGCTGCTGGCTACCGGCTGGGCCGGCGTGGGGAAACAGCAGGAAGCTCTGGCGTCGAGCCTTGCGTCCGGGGATGTCCTGGGTGTGGCCGTGCGGGCGCTGGCGATGGTGGTCGTGGCGGTTCCAGTGCTTGGTGTGCTGTACATTGTGGTCCGCTTGCTGCGGCAGCTGGTCACCGGAGTCTGGCAAAAGACCCGGGGGAAGGTTGCCCAGCGGATCATTGCAATGGGGGCCGTGGGGGTCCTGCTGGCGGGGCTCGCCTGGGCGTGGTGGCCCGACGGCGGGACCTACCGTCCCGTCCAGGCCTACGAACGCGGGACGCTGGGGGATGCCACCTGGGCAATTCTTCCCGCTCGCGACGGCGGGGCGTTGCGCCAGGGTGTTGCTGGACGGACCGTTGCGCTGTGGCCGGCCGGCGCCCCCAAGCCTACGCGGGAGAACCCGCAGTTGAGCATGGTGCTGGTGCCTGCTGAGGAGGCATCGCCTGGCGCCTCCCGTGGTGGCAACACCCCTCCTGCTGCCGCTCCGTCCTGGGTGTTCCCGTTCGATAGGCCGGCTGCCCCGGCCGCGGACGGAAACCAGGCGCTTGCCGTCAACACCACCGACGGCTCGGTGAAGTACAGCGTGGCCTTCGCGCTGGTGTGGGCGGACGACGGCGGGCCTGTCACCACCGATAATGAGGCCTACGCATTCGCCAGCTGTTCGGGCTGCGCGGCGGTGGCCGTGGGGTTCCAAGTGGTCCTGGTGGTAGGGCAAACTGACGTGATCGTGCCGCAGAACCTCTCCGCGGCGGCCAACTACAACTGCCTGGACTGCCTCACGTACGCCTTGGCCAGCCAGTTGGTCCTGACCCTCGACGGGCCGCTGGACGGGGACAGTAAGCAGCAACTCGAGGCCCTGTGGGCGCAAATCGCCGAATACGGGCGGAATATCCAGAACGTTCCGCTCTCTGACATCCAGTCCACCCTTAATCGGTACAAGGAACAGATCGCGGCCATCGTCAAGGGCTCTTCGGCGTCCGGGGGTACCTCTGTAGCGACGTCCCCCGCCACAAATGGTCCCAGCGGTGGACCGACTCCTGGTCCCACCTCGTCCCTTGTTCAGGATGGGCCGTCCGCTCCCGCCGAGGCATCTGCTCCGGCAGAGACCTACATGGGCACTGCCCCGGCGGGCGGGAGCATGGAAGGGGGGCAACCGACGTCGTCTGTTGACTCTGACACCCCGGCGCCTACATCAGATACCGGTACGGAGCAGACCCTCGCGGCGACGCCGTCATCCGGGGCAGGTTAAGCAGGATGACCCGCCGGTGCCCGTCTGCGGGGAGCCTAACCGGGGCCTATCAGGTTCGAAGAGTAGGGTGAAGGCACGGTTGCCGGCATGGACGCAGGTGTGCGACGCCCGTGACGGGGACAAGTCCGGGATAGGCAACCGTTGCAGTAATACGACGTCGGGAACCGGAGATACGCATGTCCAAGGGAGCCTCTTCCACATCCACGCCAAACTCGCAGCGGGGCCGGAACCTGTTCCGTGCCACCGGCATAACGCTGGGGTGGTTCCTGGGCTTCATTGGCGTCAGCGCACTGTGCGGTGCCCTTGTGGCTGGTTTGATGGTTCCGGCCGCAGCACTGGCGGAGACGGCGGTTACGGGCAGCACTGCTGCGCTGTCCACCAACCTCCCCAAGGATGTGTTCGCGGCGCCGCCGGCCCAGATGACGCGTGTGCTTGCAGCGGACGGGTCCCAGATTGCCACTCTCTTCAGTGAGAACAGGACCCGGATAACGCTGGATCAGATGTCCCCCAACATCAAAAATGCGATCGTGGCAATCGAGGACTACCGCTTCTACCAGCACGGCGGTATTGACCCTGCGGGCATCCTGCGGGCCGCGATGATTGACGCCGCCGGCGGCCACCAGGGAGCTTCGACACTGACCCAGCAGTATGTGACCAACATGCTCAACGAGAACCTGATCGCCCAGGGCAAGGACGCCCAGGTAGTGCTCAATGGGCAGAAGAGCATGAACAAAAAAATCCAGGAGATGAAGCTCGCCATCGGCCTGGAGGAGCAGTACTCGAAAGACCAGATCCTTGCCGGATACCTGAACGTGGTCGGTTTCAACGCCAACGCTTACGGGATCCAGGCGGCGAGCCAGTACTTCTTTTCCGTGGATGCCAAGGACCTCACCTTGCCCCAGGCCGCGCTGTTGGCCGGCCTGGTGAACGGCCCCTCGCTCTACGATCCGACAGTGCATCCGGAAGCGTCCAAATCCCGGCGCAACCTGGTGCTGGACGCAATGCTGGAACACGGCTACATCGACCAGCGGCAGCACGACGACGCTGTGAACACCCCCATCCAGCTCAAAGTCAATCCGCCGAAACAGGGCTGTGCCTACGCTTCCCAGGCGCAGTACTTCTGTGACTACGTCCTGCACCAGATCGAAAATGACCCGTCCTACGGGGCCACCCAGGACGAGCGGGACCAGAAGATCATGGCCGGCGGCCTGACCATCAAGACCACGCTGGACCCGCGCCTGGAGGGGCCGGCCCAGACCCAGGTGGACGCCACGACAGGCGCGAACCCGGACAAGTGGGGCACCTCGCTGGTAACCATTGAACCGGGCACCGGGAAAGTCCTCGCCATGGCACAGAACTCGCGGAAGCTGCCGGGCGAAGGCACCGATTTTGTGTCCGACTACAACTTCAACGTGGACAGCGCTGACGCGGCCGGCAACAGCCTGGGCGGTGTGGGTGGCATGCAGCCGGGCTCGACGATGAAACCCGTCACGCTGGCCGCCTGGCTTGGTGAGGGGAAGTCCACCAACCAGGTTGTTGACGCTTCCCGCCGTCGTTATGGCATCAACTATCCGTGGAAGACCACCTGCCATCCCGTCCAGGGCTGGTTCGACAGCACCGTGCCGCAATCGGCGGACCTGCAAAACGACGAGCCCAACTGGTACCGGCCCATGACGGTCCGTGAAGGCATCTACCAGTCCATCAACACGGCCACGTTCGCCTCGCTCGCCGGGCTCAACGATGTCTGCGACGTCCAACGCGCCGCAGATGCCATCGGCCTGCACCTGGGCAGCGGAAAAGACGAAAAGATCGACCTCTCAACCCTGGGAAATATCTTGGGCAGCCAAAACGTGGCCCCGATGACCATGGCCAACGCATTCGCTACGTTCGCGGCAAACGGCACCTACTGCGCCCCCATGTCCATCACGGAAGTCGATGACGCCCAGGGCAACAAGATCGGCGGCCAAACATCTTCCTGCCAGGCCGGCGCCCTGAAACCGGATGTGGCCAAGGCGGTCACCAACGTGCTCCAGGACGTCCTCACGAAAGGCTCCGGCCTGTTGATTCCGCAGAAACTCGGGGTGCCGGATGCCGCGAAGACCGGTACCAACGAATGGAACAACCAGACCTGGGTGGTGGGTTACACCAAGGGCCTGGCCACTGCGTCCTTCTTCGGGGACCCCTTCAGCGGTGGACCGGACCGGTTGGGACGGAACGTCACAATCAACGGCAAGTTCTACCCGGCAGTCGATGGAGCCTTCATCGCGGGCCCGCAGTGGGCCCAGTACATGCAGGCGGCCGTGGGCCTCTACGACCATGGCAACTTCGACGCACCGCCGCAGAACCTCATCAGTGGCCCGTCAGACCAGCGCGGGAAGACTGCTTCACCGGCGGCAGGCCACTAAACGCCGGTCGGTAGCCTGCCCGGTTGACGGGCCGAAGTGAAGCCGGCGTTACCTTTTCGCTCCCGGCCTCGCCGGCTTCTTGACCCCCGCGAGCAGGACGACCCCGGCGATCGCGGTTGCACCGGACAGGAGGAACAGGACAATCGCAAGCGGGGGCGCCGTGTCCGCCTCGCCGAGGATCGTGACACCGATCGCCACGGCAACCAGGGGGTCGATGACGGTGAGCCCGGCGACCACCAGTTCGGGCGTTCCCCGGCTGTGGGCGTTCTGGACCAGGAAGCTGCCTGCCAGGCCGGCAACGACCAGCCCTGCGAGGCATGTCAGGGACAGCCACTCGAAATCGCCCTGGAACAGCCGACCGATCACGGTCTTTGCCAGGGCCGCGACGAATCCGAACAGGATCCCGGCGCCGGCAGTGAAGACCACCGCGCCCGCCCGGTGGCGCCACAACATGAAGGCGACGGCCACGCAGGCAAGGACCGTGGCCAAAACGATGAGGATGGTGACCAGGTGCCGGTCGCTGATCTCCACGTCCTGTGCTGACAGCGCCGCTACCGCAACGAACACCCCCACGCCGCCCATGCACAACCCGACGGCGGTGAGGGACCGGCGCCCGGGGGATCTGCGGGTTATCCGCGCCGTAGCCAGCGTGGTGACCACCAGGGCCACCGCACCGATGGGCTGGACCACGATCAGGGGGGAGAACCGGAGGCTGGTGAGCTGGAGGAGGATGGCGCCGCCCAGCATCGCTGTCCCGGCAAGCCACTTTGGATTTCGAATGAGGGCATGGAGGCGTCCTCCGCCCATGCTTCCGACAGCACGCCCGGAAGCGGCGGGCTGGTCTTCCACAGCCCGGTGCTGGAACAACGTTCCGAGCGCAAGCAGGATGGCGCCGGCCACCGCGATGGGGATCCCGAGCCAGTGGTAGGACGTGAGGGCGGACACCGACGCTGCCTGGATCATGATCAGACCTTACCCAAGCCTGCGGTGTCACATCGGTATCCCGGGGCCCGCTGAAAGTCTAGGAAAGTTCGTTCTGGGAAATTCTTCCCGGCGCTGGAACGGGCACTGTATTCACGGCCGTCGACCGTCTGCGCCGGAACAACAGGGCGAAGGCGGCAGCGCCGGCCAGGAATATCAGTCCTGCCACCCAGGTGTTCACCCGCAGGCCCAGAATCACGTTGGCGTAGTCGGACCTCATCAATTCAAAGGCGAAGCGTCCCGCTGTGTAGCCGGCAACGTAGAGTGCGAACACGCTGCCCGCACCCAGAACGAAGCGCCGGTCCAGATACAGCAGGACGGCTCCGACCGCTACGCACCAGATCGATTCGTAAAGGAAGGTCGGCTGAAAATAGCCGATGACCACGGGAGTCCCCGCGGGGCCCACAACGGCGGAACCGGTAGCGGGATCCATCTGATGGATCTGAAGCTTCCAGGGAAGTGTGGTGGGATCCCCGTACAGTTCGTTGTTGAACCAGTTTCCCCATCGGCCCAGGGCCTGGGCGAACACCAGGCCCGGCGCCGCAGCGTCCATGAACGCCACCACGGAGACGCGCTTGCTGCGGCAGCCAACCCAGGCGCCGACGATACCCAACGCCACGGCACCCCAAATCCCCAGTCCACCATCCCAGATCGCAAAGGCGTTCCATGGATTCCTGTCTGGCTGGAAGTACAGCTCGGGGTCGGTGATGAC
>Ga0308158_10002976_pt1 | contig 15350 bp, 13 predicted proteins | sample PhyBR2_FD_201038 | JGI IMG/M metagenome (GOLD analysis project Ga0308158, IMG submission 201038) | Phyllosphere microbial communities from UC Gill Tract Community Farm, Albany, California, United States - DLSLB.R2 | ecosystem: Host-associated > Plants > Phyllosphere > Unclassified | place: USA... | reverse complement strand
TTCCGGCGCTTTTGGCGGCGCGGATCAACGGTATTAAATTCAACGTCTTCGCGATCAGTCACTGGCGCAACGTCGAGCTCAGTTTTAGACATGGTCTGACTCCTTAGCGGCTGGCGCTTGCTAGGTCGGTCCCGGCAACGCTGCCGAGGGACTCGGGGAGGTGAATGGTGGAGGTTGCGATGGAGCGTGCGGTGCGGTCAACGCCGACGTACATGGATCCTTCGCGTACTTCGCTCCAGGTTTCGATGACACCGGCCGGGGTGCGCAGGCGCAATGTGGCCCGTGGCTCGCCGCCGGTGATCTCGCCCAGGACCGTGCCCGGGGTCTGCGCGCCAAGGGTCAGTGCGACGCTGCCGGTGATGGCCAATGCCGGGTGGGGCCTGCCCATGGAGAGCATCATGACGCTGGCATCGCTCTGATCGTCCTGCGGTGCGGCGGCGATCGCCAGCTTGGGGATGGCCCGGGCTGCCTGTTTCGGGGTCGTGGCAAGGCCCATGCGCACCGCAGCTTCGCGGCGTACCTGGTCCAAGACGTTGAGTTGCGAGTCGACAGCGGCCATCCATGAATCATAATCTGCGGTGTCAAGGCCGAGCTCTTCTGCGCGCAGAACTACCACCGGGGCTCCGGCATCGATCAAGGATACGGTCCATGCGCGATCAGCGGCGATCAGGATGTCGGTAGGGTTCGACGTTGGCAGCAGGCTGCCGGTGGTCTTGCCTGCCGGGTCGCGGAACCCGAGGCCTACTTTGTAGCCGGCGGTTGCAACGCCGGGCATCTGCGCTTGGGGAACGATAGGCAGTGCGCCGCCTGGCGTATCCACGCGCTGGATGATGATCTGGCCGGTGTTGGTATTGCGGGTGATGACACGGGTGATGTCAGAGTCGGGAACAACCCATCCCTGTTCGATGGCGTAGAGGCCGACCACTGCCGAGCAGTTGCCGCAGTTGCTTCCCCAGTCCACGGTGGCTTCTTCGATGCCTACCTGGGCAAAGGTGAATTCGACATCTACCTCGGAGTCGTCACAACGGTGCAGAATGACCGCCTTGCTGGTGGTCGAGGTGGCTCCGCCGACGCCGTCGATCTGTCGTGAATCAGGGCTGCCGAAAACCTTTGGCAGTAGTTCATCGAGGCTGGTGGCCGTTTCGTCCAGATGCTCGGATTCGAAAACCCAGCACTTGCTGGTTCCCCCGCGCATCCATTCAGCTTGTATGTTCATCGTCATTCCTACATCTCGTTGTGCCGCGCGATTCGCTCCCGGTCACTCGGTCCGGATTCGTCGTCATCCGGCTACGAAAAACCATAATCTGCATCACATTTGTAGTCCACGTACATAAGATGCAATACCTTGTAGAAATGCTTAATTTGCTTAGATTGCGGGTCTATGCGCCTCAAAATCTGAAGCTAGACCTCTTGTGAAAGGCCTGATATCAATCATTCGAACCACTGATTTTAGAGATTGAACAAAGCATTCAATTCATTGAAGTATCACTTACAGCTTTTCGCTGTTACGGGCGAAAATAAATTTGCAGAAGCACCGTCCGGAGTGCGGTGACAAAGAATTTACGAGCGCGCAATGACGCAGTAGCGCGGATCTGGAAGAACCTAAAATGCCGTTGCAACGCACTGGGTGCGTTGCAACGGCATGAGGGATATGGGGAATTTGAGTGCTGTGCGCGGTGGCCCTCCCGGGGTCAGCCCGCGACGATGACCTCGACCTTGGCCTCTTTGAAGGGCGCGAGTTGGCTGGAGCTGGCCTGCGCATCGGTGATCAGAGTCCATCCCTCGGGCAATTTCGCCCACGCGTGGAACGGGTGCTGATTGAGCTTGGAACTATCGGCCAGCACAAAAACGCGCTGCGCCCGTGAAGCCATCTTTTCCTTGAGTCGGGTCTGTACCAGGTCGGCTTCGCAGATGGCATCAGGCGTCACCGCATCAGCCCCGAGGAACACGGAATCAAAGCTCATTCGTTCTAGGCAGTACTCGGCGAGCGGCCCCACAAAGGCCGCGCTGCGATGGCGCAAGGTGCCGCCGAGGCACTCAACGTGCACCGATTCGGCCTCGGCGAGTTCCTCAACCACTACCAGGGACGTTGTGGCGACAGTGAGCTCGTTGGCATCACGCAGTTCATGCGCCAGCGATGCCACGGTAGATCCCGAATCGAGCAGGATGGTCTGCCCCTCGGCCACCAAAGATCGGGCCTTGCGTCCGATGGCGCTTTTGGCGGCGGCATTCTCCATATTCCGCTGGCGGAATGTTGACTCGATGACAGGAGCGGTCAGGGGCATGGCACCGCCATAGGTGCGCGCGATCTTCCCTTCGCCGGTGAGCCGGGAGAGGTCGCGCCGGATCGTGGATGCGGTGACGCCGAATCGTTCGGAAAGTTCTTCGACGCTAGCCAGCCCGCTGGTATTGGCCAGTTCGAGGATTTGCCCTTGGCGTACCTTGGCGCTGGTTGACATGGGAACCTTTCCCTTCCTGATTCGTTGAATCTACTACGCCGAGTGTATCGGCATTGCTCCAGTTCGTTTACTTGACCGGAACCGAAGCCAAATTCACCGACTGCTGCAGTGCTTCGATCATGCTGCCTACCTCGACAATGCCCTTGCCTGCGATGTCGAAAGCGGTCCCGTGGTCCACTGAGGTGCGGATGACCGGCAGGCCCACGGTGATGTTTACGCCGGCCTCGATGCCAAGGACCTTCACCGGGCCGTGGCCCTGGTCGTGGTACATGGCGACAATGAGGTTGTAGTCGCCGCGGCCAGCCAGGAAGAATGCGGTATCGGCGGGCAATGGGCCGATGGCATTGATGCCGTCGGCCTGCAGCTTATCGATTGCAGGGATGATCTTCTCTTCTTCTTCGCCATAGCCGAACAGCCCGTTTTCTCCGGCATGCGGGTTGATGGCGCAGACGCCGATCTTGGGATTCGGGTTGCCGGCGCGGACCAAGGCCTCATGGCCGCGGCGGACGGTGCGCTCGACCAGGCCGGGCTCGATCTTCTTGATCGCATCGATCAGGCCGATATGCGTGGTCACGTGGATGACCTTGACCTTGGGGGTCGAGAGCATCATCGATACCTCGTCAACACCCATGAAGTGCGCGAGCAGTTCGGTGTGCCCCGGGTAGATGTGGCCTGCCTCGTGCAGCGCGGCCTTGTTCAGCGGCGCGGTGCAGATGCCCTGGACCTCGTCGCGCATGGCCAGCTCGCAGGCTATGCGGATGTAGTGGTAGGCCGCGTTGCCGGCCTCGCCGGAAATCTTGCCCCATTCAAGATCCTCGGAAAGCAGGTGGGGATCGATGACATTGATGCGGCCGGGGATGAACTGGGCTTGGGCGATCTCGGTGATCTCCACGATCTCGGCCTGCAGGCCCAGTGCTTCGGCGCCCATCGAGAGCCGGTGGCAGTCGCCAATCACCACGGGACGGCTGATCTTGTACGCGTTGGCGTCCAGCAGTGCTCCGACGGTGACTTCGGGGCCGACGCCTGAGCCGTCTCCCATGGTGACGGCGATGAATGGGCGGGTGTCCAAGGTGGTAGTGCTCATGGAATCAAGCTCCTGGGAATAAGGGGCGCGTAGGCTGCGCAGGGTGGTTAAGGCTGTAACGAGGATGTTGGGGCTGCCGAAGGAACCGGGTTTGGTTCCAACGAGCCGGCCATCGGGGGTCTGGCAGATGACAACCCCGGGCTCCAGCTGCTGGAGCGGGGCCAGGGAATCGACGCCGAGGTCATCGAGGATGGCTCGTGCCGTTTCGCCTCCGGTGAGGAAAAGGTCCGCATCGGGGTGCTCGGCAAGGAAATGCCCTGCTTGCTTCCGCAGGTGCGCAAGCACCTGGTGTGGATCACTGGCGCTGCGCGTTGCGCGCAGAATGACCGGTTCGCCTGGCGCGGGCGACGGCAATTCGCTTGTGGTTTCGCCGCAGGGGAGCCCGTGATTCCGGGCAATCTCAAGTTGCTGTCCTGAGGGGCCGGAGGCTGATCCGATGACACCGAGGATATGGTGCGGTTCCCTGCTCTGCGGGGCATGATCTTGCCCGGCGGTATCGGTTGCATGCCCCGAATGGCCGGCTAGCTTGCTGGCCAGTGCCGCGTTGAGTGCGCCGGTGCCCACGAGGATGCTGCGCTGGAAGTGCTCCGGGTCCGTGGTGCGCAAGGCCAGCCAGGCATCGGCGATTTCATGCAGATCCTCATCGGTGGCGCAGTCCACGATCACCGCTGGCGCGGACTTCACTGCGGCGGCCAGCTGGTCGCGGAACGCCCCGGTTTCATGCGGGCTTGGAGTCCTTGCCGAGGCCAGATCGCCCAAGAGCTCGGCGATGGTTTCCGGTGCCTGCTGGGCTTCGACCTGCCAGGCGCCGGTGGATGACAAGGGCTGGCCGGCTATCAGCGGCCGCCCGTTCTCGACAGTCCGTTCCAGGTGGGGAAGGGCGCCGGCGATGATGAGTCGGTAGCCAGCATCGGCCAGGGCGCGCAGCTCTGCATTGAGGTTGCCTCGCCAGAGCGAATCGATCTTCTTGAAGACCATGGTGCCCTCGGGCAGGGTCTGGCTCAGTTCCTTCAGGAGTCGATGCGCGTTAGCGGGTGTCGAGTACCTGGTATTGGTGTCCACGACGGTGGCGCGATGCGTATTGTCCGCAGGGGCTGAGTCGAAGCCCAGGGAGACCCGGGTCGGAAATCCATGGTCGCTCCACGGTAAAGATACTTCGCATGCGCCAGAAAAATCGTCGGCGATTATCAGGAAATCCTGCTGGTTCGTGGTCATTTGAGTGCTTGTCACCTCCTTGGAATTAGTTCCGGACTGCTCTGGGGGCCGGTGTGCTTCTGGAGCCATCATGACACAGTTGCGCGAAATGCGCTATGCCTATTGCGCATTTCGCGCAATCGTGACAAAGTGACATGAGATACACATCACAGCGAGTGGATGGCCCTTCAATCAACGGGCAAAGCGCTCCATAAAGTCGATTGGGAGGTCGAAGATGACCGCACGATTCTCAACCCCTGGGATGTCGCGGCGCCAGCTGTTGAAGCTGGCAGGAGCCGCTGGGCTCTTTGCGGCAGTGGGGATGAGCGCCACCGCCTGCGCGGGACCCACCGGATTGCCGGGCAAGGACACCTTGACCCTGGCTCTGAACCGTTCCCTGGTTTCGCTGGACAACAAGCTGAACCAGTTTGATGCCGCCGTCACCGTCCAGCGCTCGGTCCGCGAGGGCCTGACCGCCATCGGCCCGGACATCTCCCCGATCCCGGTGCTCGCCGAATCCATGGTGATGACATCGCCCACCCGCTGGACCGTCAAGCTGCGCGAATCCATCACCTACTCCGACGGACGCCCGGTCAAGCCCAAGGACGTGGCCACCGCGCTGGAAATGTACGCCAAGGTCCAAGGTTCCTTCGTCGCCAGCTTCTTCCCGGAGTTCCCCAAAGTCACCGAAGTTGATGAGCGGACGTTCCACCTTGATTCCAAGGGACCCATCCCTATCCTGGATGCGCTGATGGCGCTGATCCTGATTTCTCCCGCCGAGGACAACAAGGCCGAAGAACTGCAGACCGGCGTGGGAACCGGCCCATATGTCGTCCAGTCCTATGACCGCGGCGCCGGCACCTACACGCTGATCCGCAATGAGAAGTATTGGGGCGAGCCAGCACCGATCCGGCAGGTCAACGTGCGCTTCCTTCCCGAGGAATCCTCCCGGGTGATCGCCCTGCGCAGTGGCGAAGTGGATGTCATCGACTCCATCTCGCCGAACTCCATGGAACAACTGCAGGGGCTGCCAGGCGTCACCATCGAGACCGCCTCCTCGCTGCGTTTGAACCAGATCTTCTACAACTTCCGCAAGCCCAAGACCCACCCGCTCTCCGATGCCAAGGTACGCCAAGCACTGTCCTTCGCCATCGACGGCAAGGCGCTGGTGCACGATGTCCTGATCGACACGGTGGAACAGGCCGCGGGTGTGACCCCGACCAGCCTGTCCGGATACGCCAAAACCGGGGACTATGTTTATGACCCGGGCAAGGCCAAGTCCATGCTCGCGTATCTCGGCGTCGAGGACCTGAAGCTCAAGATCATCTGGGAGACCGGTGAATTCCCTTCGGATACCGCCATCATGGAAGCCCTCGTACAGATGATGGGGGATATCGGAGTGAAAACCGAACTCCAGCAGTTCGAGCCAGGTGGCAACATCCTGCAGTGGCGCCAGGGCAAGGAGGGGGACTGGGACCTGCTCGGCAACGGCTTCTCCAGCCCCACCGGCCTGGCCATCACCATGCTGCAGGGCATGTATGCCGGCACCGCGGAAAAGGAAAAGACCCGCGACACCTATCAGGGCTACGTCAACAACGATGTCGAACGCAAGATCGCGCGCGCGGCCTCGGAAGTCGATGATGCCAAACGCACCGCCTACCTGAAGGTCGCCCAGCAAGCAGTCTGGGACACGTGGCCCTGCGCCTGGGCCTTCACCCCCAAATCGATTCTTGCCCGCCGTGACCGCGTGCAAAACCTGGAACTATCCGCCGCCAACGCCTATCCGTTGGCCCGAGTGGGATTGGAGAGCTAAGCCATGCTGACCTATCTTCCCAAGCGCATCGGGCAGGGACTGCTCACGGTGTTCCTCACCGTATCCGTAGTCTTCCTGCTCATCCGCATGGCACCGGGCGACCCGGCTGCCTCCTTCGCCGGTCCGCTGGCCACCAACGAGCAGCTGGCCGCCGTGCGCGAGCAATTCGGCCTGGATAAGCCGCTGTTGCAGCAGTACGTGATCTTCATCGGACAGCTGTTCACCGGGCACCTCGGCCAGTCCTACTCCTTCCAGGCGCCAGCCGTGCAGGTAGTCATGGACCGGCTGCCCTACACCCTGACCCTGGCCACCAGCTCCATCCTGCTGGCCGCGCTGGTCGCCATCCCGTTGGGCATGTGGATGGCCCGCCGTTCCGACACCGACGCCGAACTCGGCGTGAACGTATTGACCATCGCCGGGCAGTCCATGCCCGACTTCTGGACCGGCATCATGCTGCTGACCGGATTCTCCGTGATCATCCCGTTGTTCCCAGCCTCGGGCTTCACCACCTGGGGCGGCCTGGTTTTGCCCACCATCACCGTGGCGATCTTGCAGATCGCCCTGGTCTCGCGCATGGTCAAGCGGGAGATGGTCACCAACTTCAACGCGCCATACCTGAACATCGCCCGCTCCCGCGGGGTGAGCGAGCGCGTACTGACCTGGCGTTACGCGCTGGGAAATGCCGGAATCCCGGTCTTCACCGCGCTGGGCACGCGCTTTGCTGCCATGCTCAACGGCGTGGTGGTTGTAGAAGTCGTCTTCGGCTGGCCCGGCGTGGGTTCGCTGATCGTCCGGGCCTTGGAGACCCGTGATTACCCCCTGATCCAGGCCACCGTGCTGATCACCGCCCTGCTGGCCGTCGCCGTTCAGCTGCTGATCGACCTGGCCTACCCACTGCTGGACCCACGGGTCCGCCTCGGAAAGGCAGCTTCGGCATGAGCGCAACCATCCAAAACCCCACGCAGACTCCTCAGCCGGAACGTCGCTCTGCGGTCACCAAGGCGATGCTGAAGAAGTCGGCCGCCGCCCGGCGCGCCCGCTCGACCCGGATCAAGCTGTGGCTCGGCACCATTCTGACCTTGCTGGTGGTCCTGCCCATCGCGCTGGCGAACTTCCTGCCCATCGCGGATCCGAATATGCAGGATCTGGGCGCACGTCGCCTGGCGCCCCTGGTTGACGGACACCTCTTCGGCACCGACCAGCTGGGCCGAGACCTGCTCTCCCGCGTGCTCTTCGGCGGCCAGACCTCGCTGATGATCGGCGTGCTGGCGGTTGTGGTTTCCGGCGCCGTGGGCGTGATCCTCGGATCGATCGCCGGGTTCTACGGCAAATGGGCCGACGTGATCATCTCCCGCGTGCTCGAAGCCCAGCTATCCCTGCCACTGCTGATGATGCTGTTGCTGGTGGTAGCCCTCTTCGGCCCGTCGATTCCGGTGATCACCGGCGTGATCGCCATTGCCCAGTGGCCAGAAGTCGCCCGCCTGACCCGATCCCTCGTGCTGGTCGAACGCGAGAAGCCCTATGTAGATGCCGCCAAGACCCTGGGGCTTCGCAAACTGGAAATCCTTGCCAAGCACGTGATCCCGAATGTCTTCAAGCAAGCCAGCCTGGTCATCCTGCTGTTGCTGGCCCAGGCAGTGCTTTTGGAAAGCGCCCTGTCCTTCCTCGGCGCCGGACCGCAGCGCCCCTTCTCCACCTGGGGCCGCCTGATCTCCGATGGCCAGGACTACATCACCACCTCATGGTGGATGGTGACCCTGCCAGGCCTGTTCATCGTCGTCCTGGTGGTCGGGGTCAATCTGCTGGGCGATGCCCTGCGCGATGGAAACCTCCGCCGGACTTCGAAGAAAGAAGGCAAGTGATGAGCGAGCAAAACACCGCAGTACTGGAAGTGTCCAACTTCAGCGTGGAACTGATGACCGACAATGGCGTATTCAAAGCGGTCAACAACGTCAGCTTCCGCATCGGCCAGGGCGAAACGGTCACCATCATCGGTGAATCAGGCTCCGGAAAATCCACCACCGCCATGGGCCTGCTCCAGCTGCTGCCCCAAGGCTTGGCCGCCCTGTCCGGCCAGGTACGCATCAAGGGCGAAGACGTGGTGGCCAATCCCAAGGCCATCGCGAAGTTCCGCGGCCGCGGCCTGGCGCTGATCCCGCAGGACCCGATGACCGCGCTGAACCCGGTGGCGACCATCGGCTCGCAATTGCGTGAAGCGATCAAGGTTGCAGGGAAGATCACTGGCAAGCAAGAGCTCCAGAAAAAGGCCATCGAACTGCTCGAACAGGTGCGCATTCCGCTGGTTGAAGAGCAGCTGAAGAAGTTCCCGCACCAGCTCTCCGGCGGCATGCTGCAACGTGTGCTCATCGCTATCGCCTTGGCTAGCCAGCCCGAGCTGCTGGTGGCCGATGAACCAACCAGTGCCCTGGATGTCACCGTGCAGGCCGGCGTCCTCGACCTGCTGCTGGAATTGCAGCAGCGACGTGGGATTTCAATCCTGATGATTACGCACGATATTGGTGTGGCACGACTGGTTTCCGACACAATTCATGTGATGAACTCGGGCAAGTTCGTTGAGTCCGGCCCGGCAGCCCAGATTGTTGATGCGCCGGTGCAGGACTACACCCGCAAGCTACTTGCCGCAGTGCCTCGGCTGGGAGCCTGGGACGAAACAGCAATGGAAGCAGAGGGAGCCTCATGAACCAGCCAGCACCGTTCCTCTCGGTGAAGAACCTGAGCGTCGAATACAACACGCGCAATGGGATCTTCCGTGCGGTCGACGACGTTTCCTTTGACCTTGAACGTGGGAGAACCCTGGCCGTGGTCGGCGAATCCGGCTGCGGAAAGTCGACCATCGCCAAATCCATCATGCGCCTGCTCAAGCCGGCCAAGGGGCAGATCCTGTTGGACGGAACCGACCTGGTGCCGCTGAACGAAAAGCAGCTGCGCCCCTTGCGCCGCAAATTCCAGATGGTCTTCCAGGATCCCTACGGCTCGCTGGATCCAAGCCAAAGCGCCGAGCAGATCATCACCGAGCCGCTGAAGATCCAGAAGTCCGGGACACCTGCCGAACGCCGCAAGGAAGCCCTGCGATTGCTGGATCGGGTCGGCCTTCCCGAAGGCGCCTTGCATAAGCGGGCCAATGAATTCTCCGGCGGCCAGCGCCAGCGCATCGGCATTGCCCGGGCCTTGGCGTCCAAGCCTGAACTCTTGGTCTGCGATGAGGCCACCAGCGCGCTGGATGTCTCGGTGCAGGCCCAGGTGCTCAAGTTGCTGGCCGAGATCCAGGAAGACACCGGCATTTCCTACGTGTTCATCTCGCACAACCTTGGCGTGGTGCAGGAGATCAGCCAGCAGGTCATGGTGATGCAACGAGGAAAGCTCGTCGAGGTCGGAAGCACCGAACAGGTGCTCACCTCGCCGGCGCAACAGTACACCCGCAAGCTGCGCCGTGCAGCCCTGGACCCAAGCCAAATGGAAGGCTTGAAACCGCGCCACGTCCTGGCCGGGCTCACCAGCTAAACAGCAACAAACGATGAAGGAAGCAAAGACGATGGCTAAGAACACCCCGGCTGCCCTGGTTCTGGGAACCATGACTTTCGGCGACACCGCTGATGCGAAGGCCAGCGAGCAGATGCTCACTATGGCACTGGACGCCGGAATAACGCACATTGATACTGCCAACGCATATGTTGGTGGTGCCACCGAAGAACTGCTGGCCACCTTGCTGGAAGGCAAACGCGATTCGGTGTTCCTTGCCTCCAAGGCGGGCATGCCGCATGCGGATGCCGGTGATGATTCTGTGCTGTCCCCGGCGGCCTTGCGTCGAAGCGTTGAAGCCTCCCTGCGGCGGCTGAACACGGACAGGCTGGACCTGTTCTACCTGCACCAGCCGGACTACTCGACCTCATTGGAAGACACCCTGGGCGAAGTGGCCAAGCTGCATCAGGAAGGAAAGATCCTCTCCCTGGGCGTCTCCAACTTCGCCGCCTGGCAGATCGCCGAAGCCAAGCACGTGGCGCAGGCTGTGGGCGCACCGCAACCGGTGGTGGCGCAACAGCTCTACAACCTGGTGGCCCGACGCATCGAGACCGAATACCTGCCCTTTGCCCAGTCCTGCGGGGTGCAGACCATGGTCTACAACCCGCTCGGCGGCGGTCTGCTCACCGGGCGCCACAACTTCGGACAGCAGCCGCAGGAAGGCCGTTTTGGCAGCTCCCGGCTGGCGAGCATGTATACCGAACGCTACTGGGACGAGAACCTGTTCAAGGGCATCGAAGCGTTGGGCGCGCTGGCCAAGGACGCGGGCATCACCCTGATTGAGCTCTCGCTGCGCTGGCTGGCCTACCACGACAGCGTCGACTCGCTGCTGCTCGGCGGCTCCAAAGCAAGCCAGCTCGAATCCAATATTGCCGCCATCAACAAGGGGCCGCTGGACCAAGCCCTGGCCGACGCCGCCGCCGAGGCCACCGCCTCGCTGCACGGCCCGATGCCCGCCTACAACCGTTAATACAGAAAGAGATACCAACACCATGACTTCAGCAGTTGCCACCGAATTCGCCCGCAAGATCCGCGACCGCGAGCCAGCATTCGGCTACTGGGTGGTGCTCGATTCACCGGTCTCCACCGAACGCATCGCGCGTCTGGGCTACGACTATGTCGCCCTGGATGCCCAGCACGGGCTGATCGGCTACAACGGCATGCTCACCGGCCTGATGGCTATCGATGCCTCCGCGCAGGCCGCCGGAGTGGTCCGCGTCGAAGCCAATAACGCGACCGCCATCGGCAAGGCACTGGATGCCGGAGCTGTCGCGGTGATCGTGCCACTGGTGAACGACGCGCAAGACGCGGCCAACGCGGTGAAGGCCGCCAAGTACCCGCCTCACGGGATCCGCTCCTACGGCCCCATGCGTTCGGCGCTGCGGGTTGGCCCAGTCCCTGCCGAATCCGATGCCACCACCATGGTCTTCGCCATGATCGAAACCCCCGGCGGGTTGGAGAACGTTGAGGAAATCGCCGCCGTTGAGGGGCTGGACGGACTGTACGTCGGACCGAGCGACCTGGCTCTGGCCATCGGCGCCGCATTCCCCGGCGACCCGGCGATCAGGGATGAATTCGAAGCCGCATTAAAGCGAGTGAGCGATGCGGCCAACAAGGCTGGCATTGCCGCGGGCATCCATAACGCCAACGGGGAACTGGCCCAGCAGCGCCTGGGCGAGGGGTACACCTTCGCCACCGTGGCCTCGGACCTGACCCATCTGGAAGCAACGGCGGCGGCCCACCTGCAGCAGGCCCGCTCTTAGCCACCACCCCACAGCAAGGAAACAGACAATGTCGTTGACCGATTTTTCCACCATCACCCCCGACGGGCAGGTCCACGAGGACAGTTCGCTGGCCTACGCCTACCTGCCTGCGCCCACCGTGCAATCCCACGCCGCCAACCTGATGACCCTGGACAACGGGAATCTGGGGTGCGTCTGGTTCGGAGGCACCCAGGAGGGAGTGGCTGATATCAGCATCTACTTCTCCACCCTGGAACGCCTGGCCGATGGGCAGTGGGCGAAGAACTGGTCGCCGGCACAACAGGTGTCCTTCGACTCGACCCGTTCCGAGCAGAACCCAATCCTCTACCGCCACGATGATGAGCTGTGGCTGCTCTACACCGCCCAGCACGCCGGCAACCAGGACACCTCCGAAGTGCGCCGGCGCATTTCCACCGACCACGGAAGCACTTGGTCGGAGCCCGAAACTCTGTTCGCAGCCACCGAGCATGGGGGAGTCTTTGTCCGCCAGCCTCCGGTACAGGTCGGCCAGCGGCTCTTTGTTCCGGTCTTCCGCTGCGCTACGGTGCCCGGGCAAAAATGGGTGGGGGACTTCGATGACTCGGCGCTGATGGTGTCCACCGATGGCGGAGCCACCTGGAGCGAGCAGATTATCGACGGTTCCACCGGGTGCGTGCACATGAATGTCGCGGCGCTCGCCGACGGAAGTTTGCTTGCCCTGTACCGCAGCCGCTGGGCCGACTGGATTTATGCTTCGCGCTCCGAGGACGGGGGAGTCACCTGGAGTGTTCCCGAGGCGACCGAACTGCCGAATAACAATTCTTCGATCCAGTTCGTTTCCATGAACGATGGACGCTTGGCGCTGATCTACAACCACTCCCAAGCCGATGAGCACACTGAACGCCGGCTCTCGCTCTACGACGAGATCGACGATGAGGGCTTGGATTCCTCCGTGGATGGCCCGGTGACCTTTGAGCCGGTGGCTACCGAAGAACCTGGTGTGCGCAAGGCCTTCTGGGGTACCCCGCGTGCACCGCTGACGGTCGCGATCTCTGATGACCAGGGCCGCAGCTGGCCAGCGCGCCGGAACCTCGAAGTGGGCGACGGCTACTGCCTGTCCAATAATTCCCGGGAAGGACTGAACCGGGAATTCTCCTACCCTTCGATCCATGAAGGTCAGGATGGGGCCTTGCACCTGGCCTATACCTACTTCCGCCAAGCCATTAAATATGTACGCATCGACCCTTCGTGGGTCAGTGCCCCGGAAGCAGGCGATGATGCCTAGTGCGCTGGTGACCGGTGTCAGCTCGGGCATCGGGGAAGCCATCGCCCTTGTCTTGCTGGAAGCCGAGTACGACGTGATGGGTTTGAGTCGCCGGGCCCCGGCCATAAAGGATGACCGGTTCAGCTGGCGGGGCACCGACCTGGGCGATCTGGCCCAAGTCCAGGAAGTCGCGCAGCAGCTTCAGGCCCCGGACCTGTTGGTGCACGCCGCCGGGTTCATGGTCACCGGTGCGCTGGGCGAGCTGAAGGCCGAGGATCTGGCCGGCATGCACGCGGTACATGTGCAGGCGCCGATGGTGCTGGTCAATTCGCTGGCGCCGAAAATGGCTGATGGTTCGCGGATCATCCTGATGGGCAGCCGCACCATGACGGGCGTGGCCGGAAAGAGCCAATATGCCGCCACCAAGTCGGCGCTCGCCGGGCTATCACGCAGTTGGGCGATGGAGCTGGCTCCCCGTGGCATCACCTGCAATGTGGTGGCGCCGGGACCGACCAACACCCCGATGATGGTGGATCCGCGTCGTGCTGGCGTCCCGCCGGTTACCCCGCCTTTGGGTGCGTTGGTGGACCCTGCCGATGTCGCAGCTCTGGTGCTGTTCCTCGGCGGTGAGCATGGCAAGTCGATCACCGGCCAGGTCATGACCATCTGCGGCGGGGCATCGCTGAAAAGTTAGCTGCCCGCAGTTTCTAGTAGTACACCGCCAGCGGGCCATTAGGGGCGGGGATGACGTTCACGGGGGTCTCGAAAACCTCGGTGAGGATCTCATCCTGCATGATCTGTTCGGGGGTGCCGAACTGCACGACCTTGCCGTGCTTCATGGCGCAGATGTAGTCGGCGTAGTGCCCGGCGAAGTTGATGTCGTGCAGCACGATGACAATGGTGCGGTTCAGTTCCGCCGCGGCACGCTTCAGATGCTGCATCATGACCACCGAGTGCTTCATGTCCAGGTTATTCAGCGGCTCATCGAGCAACACCGTATCGGTATCCTGCGCCAGAACCATGGCCACATAGGCGCGCTGGCGCTGGCCGCCGGAGAGTTCATCAAGGTAGCGGCCTTCCAGCTCGCCAAGATCCAGGAAGTCGATGGACTGCGAGATGATCTCCTCATCCGACGGGTTCAGCCGGCCCTTGGAATGTGGGTAGCGGCCGAATCCCACCAGCTGTCGCACGGTCAGCCGGGTGACGAAGTGGTTTTCCTGGCGCAGGATCGAGACGATCTTGGCCAGGTCCTTGGAGTTGGTTTTGGTGACGTCGTAGCCGGCGACCTCGATGGTTCCCTCATCGATGCCCAGCAGGCGTCCGACCATGGTGAGCATGGTGGACTTGCCGGCGCCGTTGGGACCCACCAGTGCGGTCAGCCCGCCAGTGGGGATTTCCAAGGTCACCGGGCCGATGGCCACGGAGGAGCTGTATTTCTTGCTGACGGCGTTGAGGGTAATCACAGTCGGCCCTTTCGCAGGATGAAGATCAAGAAGGTGATGCCGCCGACGGCTTCAATGATGATGCCCACCACGCCCTGGGCGTAGAACAGGTTTTTCATGATGAAGTAGGCGCCGGCCAGAACGACAAAGCCGATCAAGAATGACATCGGGTAGATGTAGCGGTGGTCGTAGGTGTCGGCCAATTGATAGGCCAAGGTTGCCACGAGGAAGCCCAGGAAGGTCAGCGGGCCAACCAGCGCGGTGGTCACGGCCATCAGGATGGAGACGAAGAACAGCGTCTTCATGACCTCGCGGCGGTGGTTGATGCCCAGGTTGATGGTGGTTTCCTTGCCCAAAGCCAGGATGTTCATCTTCTTGGAGGCCAGCACCAGGTAGCCGCCGGCAATGACGACCAGCGGAATGGCCACGGGCATATAGCTCATATCCGCATTGGCCATGGAGCCGAAGAGCCGGGCGGTGAGCACATCGAATTCGCTCGGCGTCAGCAACCGCTGCATGAAGGTGGAAATCGAGCCCAGTCCGGTGCCGATGATGATGCCCACCAGCAGCATGATCTGGATATTGCCGAGCTTGCCCGACAGCAGCCACCCGTAGAGCGCCACCGACAGACCAACCATGATGGCCACCTGCAAGATGAACTGGCTGACCCCGGTGAACAAGGTAATCCCGGCAACGCCAAGGAAGAAGACCGCACCGGTTTGCACCACCCGGTACAGGGCTTCGAAGCCCATGATGGACGGGGTGATGATGCGGTTGTTGGTGACCGTCTGGAACGCGACGGTGGCTATGGA